>JADMIO011294168.1_pt1 | contig 62585 bp, 50 predicted proteins | sample 8958161 | NCBI WGS metagenome assembly JADMIO01 (sample SAMN16585339, study PRJNA669376) | soil metagenome | isolation source: Crop rotation soil | place: USA: Cullars Rotation, Alabama | collected 2011 | reverse complement strand
CCGCGACTTCAAGTCACGTGAATTCCAAGCTTCGGATCCCACTGTGCTGGAAAGCTCCGTCGACGAGATCTGGGAAGGCACGGCCGATCGCTGGAAGCGGTCAGAGCGAAGCCGCAATAGTTGTGGTGCAGGCTTTCCAGCCTGCAGTGTCCTCGTGATAACTGCCTGCGTGCGCCCACTTCGCCGCATCGTCATCGACGGACTCACGATCGTCTCGCTGCTGCTGTTCGTGAGCATCTGTGTATTGTGGGTGCGAAGCTACCGAGGCGGAGACCTTTTCGGACGCGCGCTTCCGTTCGACCCCGCCGCCGACTACTGGCGGCAGCACGTCATCGTGCAGTTTTCCCGCGGCAGGGTCTTCGTCGGCCGCACCACAACCCGAACCTTGGCGGATGCCAGTGACGTCGGCCTTTTCTGGCAAAACGGAATCGAGTTCTTTCCCACAAGCGCAAGTCCGTTTTCACGGGCCACTGAAGATCCCGAAAGCAACTTCCGCATCGGCGGCGTCGTCTTCACCGCCTGGTCCGCGGCGGCGATCGTCCTGATCCTGAGCGCCTGGCTCGTACGCACAGCCCTCCGACGACGACAATCTGCAAAAGAGGGTTACTGCAAATCGCGCGGCTACGACCTGTGCGCCACCCCCCACCATCGCCCCGAATGCGGCGCCGTGCTGAGTAGGATTTGAGCCACAGATCTTACCCCATCACGCACAGGTTACTTCCGGCGGCGGCGGAGATAGAGCGTGCTCGTCGCTCCAAGTGCACCGCCGCGCTGCTCGCCGGCTCGGGCGTCGTCGTTAAATTGGCAACGTCGGAAAACGCGGTGCCGACGCGAAGTTCGTCGATCGCCGACGCCTTTTGCGTGTCGCCGAACGTGAAATCCGTGACCGCGCCGATTCGGTCTGCCAGGAACTCGCCGACGCTGATATCGGCGGCGGCGGTGGCCGGCTCGACGGTGCCGATCGGATCCAAGTAGGCGCGAATGCGATCGTTGCCCGAGTTGCTCAGGTCGAAGCGGAGGACCATCAGGTGCGTCTTCCCATCGCTCTGGAACACCGGGCCGCCGGCGAGATCTTGATTCACATCGGTGTTGGTACTGCTGTCACGCACCTGAATTCCCATGTGGTGTCCAGCCGCGTCGGCCGTGTCGACGCCGGTGAACTCGCTATAGCCGAGTTGGAGGTTTCGGTTGCCATCGTCTCCGTGATCGCCATTCCACATTTCCCAAGCGCGATGGTGGATCGTCGGGCCCAGGCCATAGTTGACCAGGAAGCCGACGTAAAAGGTCCCGTCGGGATTGGTCAGGCCGCTCCAGGGACTGCTCATGATCCGCGCATCGCGCGCGGTGTCGCAGCACCCGCCGGGCGTGTCGGTCCCCACCGCCGAACCGCCGACCGAGGGATTGATGGTTGTTACACCCGCGATCAGATCGTTGTGCGGGAGCGACGTAGCGTCGACATGATGATCGTTACCCGACTGATGGGACCACGCCCCCGTAAAAAAGGTCCCCGACCCGCCGGACTGTCCGTTGAGCGGCGTCGCATTGCTGGTGGCCGGGACATAAGGCGGCGTGGCAAAGCCGTCATACCACAGCAGCGACGCCTGCGCGCTGCTGGTCAGTGTAATTGTCGCCAGGCCCAGCGTCAGACCTGCGCATGTCTTGCCCACGCGATCGATAATCGCTTTGCTCATCATGACCCGCTCCCGAAAGTGAAGGATGGATGTGTGAGGGGCCACGACAAGCGGCTCCGCTTACCGGCCCTGTCCAACTGAGGGAGTGCACCCTGAAGTATTCATCCAGTTTTTCTTCCACGAGGTCCATCTCGTCGTCGGAACCGAGGAGGCCCAGGAAGTGAATTCCGTCGAAGCGAAGTTCACCATCGAATCGATCCTCCGGATAGATTTGGGATGGATCGCATCGCAAGCACTCAGCCAGAATCGTTACGATTTCCCAGCTCCCCTCGCGCGGGATCCCCAACCGATCGACGTGCTGCCGGCACCAGTCGTCACGGCTCAGTCTCGGCCGGCCCAGCAGGCGCGCTCGCCGACGGTTCCGCGCCCTCTTGTTCACCGCGCGCTCGGCGATCAACAGCGAGACGATCACGGCGGCGATCAACACGAATTTCATAATTGCCGGCGTCGCAAATCATCGATGGACAACGAGACGCGCGTCATGTTCTCAGTGTCACCCGTCGCTAAACCACCCGGCGACTGGCGTGCGGACCCGGTCGCGTGGTGCGGGGCATCGATCGGTGTAAATTACCGGCCTGCGGGCATCGCCGGCAACGCCACCGCTTTTCGGTACTCTCGAAGTCGATCTTACCGCGCCGCATCTACACCCGCCCTGCATTTCGGACATCGCCTCAGCGACGCGCGAACCTCAATGATGGAAGCGAGAAATGGAGACGCCGACGATGATTGCCGCAACCACGAAGGCAGCGGCATTCACGCCGAGTGCGAACCAGGCGTAGCGCGGCTTCTGCCGTCGGAAACGAACGAGGTAGAACGGGACGACGAACATTGGGACGAGAATCGCCGACAGCAGAAGCGGAGTTAAGGCGAGCACGAACCCAACCAGTATTGAGTAGGTCGTGTCACCCAGCCGACCCGCCGGGTCGATCTTGTCTAAGTTGATTGCGAAAAAGCAGAGAAGCTGATCGAGAAGGTACAGCGTCGCCGGCGCGGAGAGTGCGATCGCGAGCATCCGCGCCCGGCGTTCATCGTTCACGGTGTGTCCGACATACTGAAGCGGCATGGCAGGACGCCCTCAATTCCTCGAAGATGATACCGCCGAGCAGGTTGCCGTCAGAACACTCGGCGTTCTTGCTACGGCGTTTCGGAACGCTCCGCTGCACGTTCGACCATATGCTGATGCGGAAAGATCGCGTTTCGCGGCAGATCGGGATCGCTCAGGAAGCGTAGGATCTCGCGCGGCGACAGACCCTTCAGCCCTTCATGTCGAGCGTCTGGATCCACGTCCGGTTCCAGCGACGCAAACAGGGTTTGACCGCCGATGCGAATCGGGACCCACCCCTCTCTTGCGGGCTGAACGGTCGCCAATCGAATCGCACATAGAACGTGGCCGGCCTGCCGCGGATAGGGCCTTCCTTCGCTGTCCACCGGTTCGAACATGGAGTCCCACTCCGTCAATACCCACAGCGTTTCGTCCGAACCCTGTGCTGCACCCGCATCCTGCGGCTTCTGTGCAAGGCTGCCGCTGTATTGAAGGCCCATTCCATAATCTTCGCACAGGTCGATGAGTCAATCCTGAAAGACCGAGGCTTGGTGCAGGGTTGGATGGTCGGCAATTGGAGGGACGTTCGTTGACGTTAGGGACTGCCTGCATCCCACAACAAGCATGCAGGCGACGGAGAATCGAGCAATGAAACTCATTTTCATGTCGCACCGTGGAATCAGGCTCTACAAAGTGTTTACCGCCTTGCAGTCTCGATGTGACCGGCGGCGACCGCCCCACACTCCGGACACCGCCCCGGCGTCGCCCGGAGATCATACCCGCAGTTCCTGCAGCAGCCGGCGGCGGCCAACCGGCGTCTCCGACGCCCCCGCCAAACCATCACCCCCGGCGGCACCGCGAAGCAGAGGGCGATAACGCAGTGCGGGCCGTTGCACGCGGACCAGTCGCTGTACCTCTCCATCCCCATGGAGCCGCCGCGGTACATCCGGCCGGGCGTCCAACGTGCGGGACTCATAAACGACGGCGGCGGAGGATCCCAACGGCGAGCGCTGAAGTACCATTCCTCCGAAATCGGAAACGTCGAGCACCGGGGGCCGCCGGGCCAGACACCGAAGTCTTCGTAGCCGTCGATGCGTACCGCGATCCGGAGAAAGCCCGATTCCGAGGCAATCGAGTACTCGCGGTAGCGCGTTGCACAGACCTCGTCGGCGATCCAGTAGCTGCGAATCCAAAGCCCGACCGTCGCGAGCGACAAGACCGCGAAGAAGACCGCGACCGAATTGGCGATCCACCGTCGCACGCCGTCATCCTACCGCGCCGCTGGCGCTGGACGCATGCGGCGTCACCTTGAAGAACTCAATTCTCCGTTGCCTCCCTTTTCTCCTGTTCAATTCTTCACGCGTGCGAGCCAGAAAGTTTTTTAACATGAGGTAACAGAGGAAACAGAGAAGGCGGGTGCTTGGCCCTTTCGTCTTCATCCGCGCTATCCGCGAAATCCGCGGTTCAATTCTTTCCCGCACGAAGGCGGATTGAACCGCGGATCACTCGGATGTACGCGGATGGGAGAAATGCGGCGACCGAATACAAGCTGGCGATGAGTGTGTGGACCCGGTCGCGTGGCGCGGGACCGTTTGAGAATGCAATTCTGCGTTGCCTCCCTTTTCTCGTGTTCAATTCTTCCCACTCCTGTTTTGAACCGAGACGGTGATCCGATGCGATCCCCGTGATCGCCGGCATCAGTTCGCATGCGGCTGTTCAGGGTATGGCGGGCTCGGTCACCCCATTCGCCGCACGTTAAGATGGCCGTCGTTGAAGCCGTGCGACCGTCAGCGTCCGCCGGGCTTGGTCTGCCCCTGAAACTGACTGACGTTGCTGAACGGCGTGCCATGCACCTGCTCGATGATCAGCTGGCAAATCGGCATGTTTGGGTACAGCGCAATGTCCAACGTTCCAAGGTTGATCAACTCCAGCGTGATTGTGCCGTCAAATTCGGCGTGGATCGTCGGAGCGGTGAAGTGCACGAGCAATCCGCAGCGTGCGAAGGAACTTTTCCCTTCGACGCGCGCGGCGAGCGAAATGGCGCCCGACGGTTGAATCGGAAATGAGACGCGCTCGAGCGTTTTGCCGAGCACGAGCCTCTGCGGCTTGAGGACGAACGGCTGATCCTCGGTAATCATTCTCGTTTCGGAGTAGGGCGCGAAAAGAGCGTTGAAGTCGCCCTTGCGAAGGTCAATGTTTACGGGCACCGGCTTGGAGAAAAACGCGATCTCTGATCCGAGTCGCAGATCGACGGCGCTGGTTTGATACGGACATTTCGGCCCGCCTTCGACCTTGGTCCGGGGTTGCGGCAGGGGTTCGATCCTGAGCCACCCCCGGTCCAACGCTTCGTGAATGCTGACATTTGAGAGGATCATTGATCATACGGGCTGTAGATCAGCGGCGCTCACGTCCACGACGGATTGGTTTTCGTCCGGCAGGACGGCGATCATTTTGCCCTGACGTTCAAAAGCCTTGACTTGAACGAGGTTTTTCTGATCGTCCGCGGTTTCTTTCGGGACGAAAACCGCGATGGATTCGCCCGAGCGTGAGTGGACGGTGACGGTGAACTCGTCACTGAACATTCCCTTCTCAATCTTACACTTCAGCCACTTCGGCATGGGCTCCTTTCCGTCGATACCGCAACGGGTTGTACGGCTCAAGCGAGAATGATGTCAAGGTTTCCGTGATCAGAAGTCTTCGACGGGTCCGACTTGACTTCCTCCAATGTTCGGCATATGTTTGGTTTGGCCTCTGGTGGGCTACGGGTTCTGTTGCGCGCCGATGTCGGCGAGGAATCGGTGCATGCGCGCTTCGTTCTCCGGTGGAAGCTCTTCAGAAGTAGAGGTGACGCGACAGGACAAACGAAGCCACCGCACCTTTGGGCAGCGTTAGCGCTGCTGGGACAAACGAAGCCATCGCGCATGCGCGCGGTCAGAGGTCAGAGGTCAGAGGTCAGAGGTCAGGGGTCAGTGGGGAAAACGAAGCCACGGGTCATTGTGTCATGGTGACCGAAATGTGTTCAACAATCTTCAGTATTGTTCAGGAATGTTCAGTTTCGAGCCATTCGGCGGAACGAAGCCAAAATCAGAGGTCAGACGTCAGAGGTCAGAGTGTCAGCCGGAGGCTGCACGCACTATGTGGAACGAAGCCAAGTCGTTGCGGGTTTGGAGCTAAATTACTGTATTTACTACATTTGCAATAAGGAGGAGGTCGAGCGCGGGGACGTGAGGTCGGGAAAGGCGCGCTCTGAGAAAGCCGGGCCGGCGATTGGCGGCGTACCGCGGCGCTCTGACCCGGCGTGTCGGCTGACGTTGCGCGCGAGGGGTGCGGCGCATCGTTTTTCAGTTGGCATGCTTGGGGAATGGCAGGCTGGAAAGCCTGCACCACAAAATAAAAACGCGGCGCGGTTCCGAGAGGACCGCGCCGCGCTTGGGGTTTGTCAACGGAGCAGACCGGGCGTCGTTACCCAACCTTCGCCGGGTAGAACGGCCGGCCGGATGGTGGCGACGCCGGATGCGGGATGGCGGGGGCGTCGGCCCGGGGGTGGGCCTGGTCGTAGACGTCCTTCATCCGGCTGGTCGTCAGGTGCGTGTAGATCTGCGTCGTGCTGAGGCTCTGGTGGCCGAGCAGCTCCTGGACGCTGCGCAGGTCGGCGCCGTTGTTCAGCAGGTGCGTCGCGAAGCTGTGACGCAACGTGTGCGGGCTGATCCCCGGGTCGAGGCCCGCCTGCACGAGGTACTTGTCGAGCTTGCGCCGGACGGAGCGGGTGCTGAGGCTCTCGCCGTGCTTGTTGAGGAAGACGCGCGCGGCATGCCGGCTCGTCTGACACTTAGGCTCCTGGCCGCGCAGCTCGAAGTAGCGCTGCAGGGCCTTGATCGCCTGGCTGCCGATCGGCGTCAGACGGTCCTTGCGGCCTTTGCCCTTGACGCGAAGGACGCCTTCCTGGAGGTCCAGGTCGGCGACTTCCAGGTCAACGAGCTCGCTGACGCGGATGCCGCTCGAATAGAGCACTTCGAGCATCGCCTTGTCACGAGCGCCCAGGAGGTCGGCGTCGCCGGGCGCATCGAGGAGCTTCTGCACCTGATCCAGGTCCAGGCACTTCGGGAGGCGCTTGTCCTGCTTCGGAGTGCGGATCGTGCTCAGCGGATTGACGCTGACCGAGCCCCGACGGATCAAGAACTTGTAGAAGCTGCGCAGCGTCGCGAGCTTTCGCGCCGTTGTGCTCTTCGTGTAGTTCTGGCCGTAGAGGTACGCGAGGAACTCGCGGATCGTCAGCGGCTCACATGCGAGCTGGCGGTTGTCGATCTCGTCGGCGGGGACGGCGCCTGCGGGCTGTTGCTCGCCCGGCGGTCGTCCGACTTCGCCGGCGAGGTACTGGCCGAACTGAATCAGGTCGGCGCCGTAGCTCTTGACCGTGTAGTCACTGAAGTGGCGCTCCAGCCGCAGGTAATCCAGGAATTGCCGGACCAGCGGGGTGAAGTTCTTCTCCGTCGTCGCGCCAACGGTGGCGCCCCCGGTTGAAGCCGGCACATAAGCCGGCGTCGCCTGCGAGGGATTGGCGGGAGGTGCGATAACGCTGTTCATAGGGGGTCGGTCACACGATGGGCACCGAACCGGAAATAAACGCCACGCGACCGGCAAACCGCAGTGGCACATCGAAGTGGGACGATCCTCGTTCCACGGGTGCTGAGGAAGAGTTGCACGCTTTCGAGTGGTGAGTTGCGAGTCAGGACGCGAATCGCGAACAGTGGTCAGCCGTTCGCTTCGCGTCGTTGCGCTGGCTTGAATTGCTTACTCGCAACTCAGAGCGCGCCACTCGCAACTTTCCCCACACTCGTTATCGGCTCTCTCTCACGCAGCTTTTTTCGGCAAATAGGTCTTCAATTCTTTGGCCAAATGCTGGCCGAGCTGATGGGACAGCACTGCGGCATCAAACCAATCGAACGCCAGGTCGCGGGAATGCACCATATCGATGAGCGCATCGAGCACCTTCGCTTCGTCGCCAACTTCGTAGCGGAAGCAGAAGTGTTCCTTGCCCTTGACCAGGCTGAGCGTCTTGGTGTCCTTCATGTCAGGCATCTGGCAAACTCCCTATCGTCCAGCTTGCATCTCGGTCAGCAGGTCATGCAGCAACGCGTGGTAGGCGAAGCCGCAATAGCGATCCATGCTGACGAAGTATTCCTTTGTTCCCATCGGCCCCAGCGGGTCGTGGCGGCCCTTGGCGTAATCGAGCACCGCATCGCGCACCGAGCCGTTGGATGCGTCGAACATCCCGACCGCCTGGAGGAACGTCGCGGGCTTCACCTTTGCGCCGTTGGCTCGCGCCGCGGCGGCGGCGGCGGCGGCTTCTTCGGCTTCGGCTTCTTCCGGCGGTGCGATGAAGCGCGGCCCGCGGAAAAGCTGCAACGAGCCGCCAAACTTCGGCGGCTCGTACGGGTCGAACGCCGTGATCGTCGGGATCACCAGTGCGTCGCACCCAAGAATTTCACAGACAGCCGTCGCCTGCTCCTGCGTCTGAATTCGTTCGATCCGCAGGCCGGCGTATACCTCGACCACGCGGTTGACGGGGATCACGGTCAGCCCGTTGATCTGCTGGCATTGCTGATACGCGAGGTCCGCCTGCAGCAACGGATCGACTTCGCGCTGGCCGCTCAGGTTGATCGCCGGCGCCACCGCCCACACCTGTCGGCGGATGCCGGGCAAGGTCAGCGACGCCTCGCGCCCATAGGGCGGCGGTGGCTTCTGGCAGCCGCCGCTCGTCACGATCAGCGACGCCGCGAACGCGACGACCACGAGACCCGCCGCGATCATTCGGATGAAAGCGATCGTGTCGCGCAGGCTTCGCATTCGTCAGCAACTCCGTTTGCTTCGGATCACGCGCTAAGCATCCGTGCGGAAGGCGCACTCCTTATCGGCGGTATCGGCCAGAAGCCAAACCGCGGTGAGGCGCGTCGAATCGCTGCGTCACCCATAGATTATCGGACCTTGTGGCAGGGGTACTTGAGCGGGGTTGAGAGGACGGTGCCCCCGGTTGACTTGTCTGTGGCACGGGTTGCTTGCAACCCGTGCATTTCGAAACGCAGAAGCCACGGCTTGCAAGCAAGCCGTGCCACACGAGTAGTAGGCAACTACGGCCGACTACGGCCCCATCGGCCCAGGCCCGCGAGGCGTTTGATTTCTCGGGGCCTTATCGGCGGGGAAGACGTCGGGCAGGTCATCGATCATCCACCCGTCCCCCGAATTTCGAAACAACACACGCCAGCGGGCGGCGTCGGTGGTTTTTTCGAACTGAGCCTTGCAGATGACGATCCCCATTCGCGTGCCGGAGCTGGGTTCGACCTCGAATTGAGCCGGAACCCCGTTCCATTCGAACGACCGAATTCCGCCGATGTGTTCGGCGATCAGCTTGAACCGCCCTTCAAAGGCGTCGAACTTGATTCGCGCCTTGAAACGATCGTTGAACAGCTCATACGCCTTGGTGTAGTCGCGAGACTTCAGTTTCGCGGCTAAATCGTTCACCTGGTCGAGGATGACCCGCTCGTCCGACTTGGACGAAAACCGCACGTAAGCGGCGTTTGCCACCAGCCCCCCGCCGATGAGGACGGCGAGCACGATCCCGCCCAGGGCGAACGGCCGGCCGGTCTGCGTGCCATTGCTTTCGCGAATCTGGCGCAGCGCGATGATTCCGACGACGACCGCGATCGCCGGAACGATCAGGAGCAGCATGTGAAGGAACGCGACGACGCTCGCCAGCCCCAGCACGGTGGTGACGATCGCGGGAAGGTTGATCGCGACGTACTCCTGCGTGGTGATCCCCGCCGTCGTCGACATGTGATGCAGACGGGCGAGGGGATCCGCCCCTGCGGGTGCAGCGGCGGCGGCGGACGATCCGTCGGAAGTCGGGTCCTTCAGTTCGGTCATGGCGGGTGATTTATCGGAGCTTTCAAGTCGCAGACGCGCCTGATCCGATCAAGTTGGAAGGTACGCCTGCCATGAATAAACGTCAACTCATCGACGAGATCCGTAAGCACAACTCGACCGCCATGCCCGACTTCCTCGCCCAGTTCGATGAAGACGCGCTTCGGCAATACCTCGATCACCTGGAATACGCGCGGAACAAGCACGTCCGCACGATCTCCTGGGTGCGCCGTGGCCAGCGGCTGCGGATGGTGTCGTAAACGACCGCCCAGCCTCCACAAAAACGGAAGGACCGTTTCGTTCGAACCATCGGTTCGGACGAAGGGTCCTTTGTCTTTCCAGCTTCTTGTCTTTTTCGCGTTCTCTTCGAGTCTTCGCGCCTCCGCGTACTCTCTTCGTAGGGCGGGATTCATCCCGCCTCGGCCAGCCGCTCGGCCGCGCGGCGGGATGAATCCCGCCCTACGGAAAGCGGGCGCGAAGACGCAAAGCCGCGAAGAGGACGCGAAGAATTTAGGAAGAGCGTGCGTTAGCGCACGTTCCAGATCGTATTTCGACTTGGCGGGCGGAGGAGCAGGACGCTGTCGAAGTCGTCCACGGCCTGGGCCATATCATAGCTCCAGGCGCGACCGATCATGCGGTTGCGTTCGACGCCGGTGTAACCGGGGGTTCCGAGGCAGCCGGTAAGGGAGAACATCGCACCGGCCAGCACAAACAACATCGCGAAGCGCTTCATGAGTGAGCTCGCCTTCCTATGTTGAGAAGACATCCTGGGTGAGAATCCAGCGAGTTCGATAGGCCCAAGGTTAACAAGCCTGTCGGGCGGGTGTCAAAACGACTTTTACTCCCCGACATCGACCTGCTGCCGAGCTAGCCCCACCGCCGCCAGCGCTTGCCGCCATTCGACGTAAAAGTACGGGATTTCCCACGATTCGTGCAGTTTTCGAAGCTGATTGTGGATCTTCTCGTAAAGGTCGGTCTGCCAGTCCGTACTGGTTGGGTCACAAAAGAAGACCCGGCATCCCATTGGCCGGATCGAATGCACGCCACAGGTCTTGCCCACCTGAAACGGGCAGCCGGTTCCATCCCATGCGGCAAGGTTCTGACTCCCGGCCAAACCGCGCACACCTGCAACGAACGCCGCCAGCTCGACGGTGGAGACGTACATCCGATGGCCGTACGACTCGAAATGGCAGCATCGGCCGGACATGACGCACAACGGCTTTCGCGCGGCGGTTTCGACGCGGATCTGCTCATACAAACGATCGACCTCGGCGAGGAGTTGAGGCTGGGCGATCGCTTGTTCGATCGCGCGCGCCAGTTCCGGCATTGGATGGGGAATCGTCTCCGTCATGTCACCTTCAGCCACAGGATCGAAGGCAAATCTGCATCCCTGTGGCACGGGTTTCCAACCTGTGCGCATTCCTTAGCAGTCGAGTAGCTGTTGCTTACTCACTCCTGTTGCACCTTGCACGGGTTGAAATCCCGCGTCACGGGACGTCGATTGCCCCACGTGCTACAGTCTTACAACTTGCACGCGAACGCTTGAAAAGGCGTTCCGCTTCCCCACAATACCGCCGGGTTTTTGGACGGCAAATCACGCGCGCGCGTTCGATCGACCCGCCAACCGACCGCAACGGTTTCGTGCCACGCGTTTTTACACTGGACGTTCCTTCGCATGCGCAAACTGCTCGTAGCCAACCGAGGCGAGATCGCGATCCGCGTCTTTCGTGCCGCGACCGAACTGGGTCTCGGCACCGTCGCGGTTTACACCTACGAAGATCGCTTCTCCCTGCATCGCTTTAAGGCGGATGAATCGTATCCGATCGGCCCAATCGATGGGGGCGCGCCGGTCAAGGGATACCTCGACATCGACAACCTGATCAAGGTCGCGAAGGAACACGGGGCGGATGCGATCCATCCCGGATACGGCTTCCTCTCCGAGAATGCGAACCTCGCCCGGGCCTGCGCCGAGAACGGGATCACGTTCATCGGCCCCACCGCGGAGCTGCTCGAAGCGTTCGGCGACAAAACCGCAGCCAAGCGGCTGGCGAAGAAGGCGAATGTGCCGACGCTTCCCGGCACCGAGCATGGGCTCGTCGATCCGGCCGAAGTGAAGAAGGCGGCGAAGGAGATCGGCTATCCCGTCATCATCAAAGCCAGCTTCGGCGGCGGCGGGCGCGGGATGCGCGTCGTCGAGAAGCCGGACGACCTGATCCCTAAGCTCGAAGAAGCGCAGCGCGAAGCCGGCGCGGCCTTCGGGCGCGGCGAGGTCTTCGTCGAGCGCTACATCGGACGCGCTAAGCACATCGAAGTGCAGATCCTTGGCGATCAGCACGGCAACATCGTTCACCTGTGGGAGCGCGATTGCTCGGTCCAGCGCCGTCACCAGAAGGTCGTTGAGATCGCGCCCAGCGTCGATCTGCCCGAAGTAATGCGCGTCCGCATCTGTGACGCCGCAAAGCGACTCTGTTCCACAGCGGGCTATCGAAATGCTGGCACAGTCGAGTTCCTGCTTGATCTCGATCGCGACGACTTCTTCTTCATCGAGGTCAACCCGCGCATTCAGGTCGAACATACCGTCACCGAAGTCGTCACTGGCGTCGATCTGGTGAAGAGTCAGATTCTCGTGGCCCAAGGTCACAAGCTACACGAAGCGCCGATCAATATTCCGCCGCAGGATCAGATTCGCACGAGCGGCTACGCGATCCAGTGCCGCATCACCACCGAAGACCCGGACAACCAGTTCATTCCCGATTACGGGCGAATCACGACGTATCGATCGCCGGGCGGGTTTGCGATCCGACTCGATGGCGGCAACGGGTTTGGCGGCGCGGTCATCACGCCTTACTTCGACTCACTGCTCGTGAAGATCACCACGTGGGGGTCGAGCTGGCACGAGGCGATCAAGCGCACGGATCGTGCGTTGCGCGAGTTCCGCATCCGCGGGCTCAAGACGAACATCCCGTTCCTCGAAAACCTGATCAACCATCCGACGTTCGTCAGCGGCGATGCGACGACGCGCTTCATCGACACGACGCCGGAACTGTTCCGCTTCAAGCCGAAGCGCGACCGGGCGACGAAGATCCTCAGCTACCTCGGCGACGTAATCATCAACGGGCGGCCGGACGTGAAAGGGAAGGTTGATCCGAAGCGCGAGCTCCCTGAGCCGACGCCGCCTGCGTTCAACGACGCGGCCCCCCCGCCGCCGGGCACGCGAACAAAGTTGCTGGAGCTCGGGCCGGAGAAATTCGCGCAATGGGTGCGGAAGCAAAAGTCACTTCTGTTCACCGACACGACCATGCGCGACGCGCATCAGTCGCTGCTGGCGACGCGCATTCGCACGTACGACATGCTCGCGATCGCGGACGCAACGGCCCGCATGCAGTCGGGCCTCTTCAGCATCGAAATGTGGGGCGGCGCGACGTTCGACACGGCGATGCGATTCCTTCAGGAAGATCCGTGGGACCGGCTCGTCCGTCTTCGTCAGCGCATCCCGAACATTCTGTTTCAGATGCTCCTGCGCGCGAGTAATGCCGTCGGCTACGCGAATTATCCCGACAACGTCGTCCGCGAGTTCGTGAAGGAGGGGGCGGCACACGGGATGGACGTCTTCCGTGTCTTCGACTCGCTCAACTGGGTCGAAAACATGCGCGTCGCGATGGACGCCGTTCGCGAGCAGCCGAATGCGATCTGCGAAGCCGCGATCTGTTACACCGGGGACATCCTCGATCCGAAGCGCACGAAGTACAGCCTGAAGTACTACGTCTCCATGGCGAAGGAGCTGGTGAAGGCCGGCACGCACATCCTGGGCATCAAGGACATGGCTGGCCTGTGCAAGCCGTACGCGGCGCATGCGCTGGTGAAGGCCTTGCGTGACGAAGTAGACGTTCCGATCCATTTCCACACGCACGACACCAGCGGGATCAACGGCGCGAGCATCCTTCGCGCATCAGATGCGGGCGTTGATATTGCGGATGCGGCGCTGGCGAGCATGAGTGGCATGACAAGTCAGCCGAACCTCAACTCACTCGTCGCTGCGCTGCAGAACACGCCAAGGGAATCGAAGCTGGACCTGGACTCGCTCAACAAACTGAGCACCTACTGGGAAGCCGTCCGCGAGCAGTATTACCCTTTCGAAGAAGGAATGAAGGCCGGCACCGCCGAGGTGTATCACCACGAGATGCCCGGCGGGCAGTACACCAACCTTCGCCAGCAGGCCAAGAGCCTGCACCTGGAGAACCGCTGGGCCGACATCGCCGATGCGTATGCGGAGGTGAACAAGTTATTTGGCGACATTGTAAAGGTGACACCTTCGAGCAAGGTGGTCGGCGATCTCGCGCTTTTCATGGTCACCAACAACCTAAGCGCCATGGACGTGCTGACGCCGGGGCGGAAGCTGAATTTTCCGAAGAGCGTCGTCGAGATGATGCAGGGAAACCTTGGTCAGCCGGAAGGCGGCTGGCCAAAGGTGCTTCAGAAGATCATCCTCGACTCGGCCGGCGCGAAACCCGTAAAGGGCCGGCCCGGCGAGAAGATGCCCAAGGTGGACTTCAAGGCCGTGAAGAAAGAGCTGGCCGCGACGATCAAGCATGAGCCGACCGACGAAGACGTCATGTCGTATCTGATGTATCCGCAGGTCTACGTCGACTACGCGAAACATCACGCGACCTACGACAACACGAGCGTCATCCCGACGCCGGCATTCTTTTACGGGCTTCAGACCGGCGAGGAGATCGCCGTCGAGATCGAAGAAGGCAAGACGCTGATCATCCGCTACCTCACGACCGGCGAGCCCCGCGAAGATGGGACGCGCACGGTCTTCTTCGAGCTGAACGGCCAGCCGCGCGAAGTGGTCGTTCCCGATCGTTCGCTCGAAGCGACGCTTCACAAGCAGCCGAAGGCCGATCCGGACGATCCGAACCACGTGGCGGCGCCGATGCCGGGCAAAGTGACCAGCATCGCGGCCAAAACGGGCCAGGCGGTGAAGGAAGGGGAACGACTGCTGAGCATCGAAGCGATGAAGATGGAGACCGCCGTCTACAGCCCGCGCGCCGCGAAGGTGCGCGAGGTGATGGTGAAGGTCGGTTCGGTCGTCACTGCGCAGGATTTGCTGGTGGTGCTGGAAGGGTGAAGCGATCGCCCGTGGGAATCTCAAATCGGAAATCTCAGATTTCAAATTTGAAACCTCAGATCCCAAATTTTAAATCTCAAATCTCACATTTGAAATTCGATAATTCCTTCGACCTCGCTCGTCTTCGCACGAACCTACGTCCCTTTCGTCTGCACTGGTTCCCGCGCCTTCGCAGCACCAACGACCATGCGGCCCTACTCCGAAAGCGTGGCTCTCTCTTCGCCCCGGCAGTCGTCTTGACCGGTCATCAGACCGCAGGACGCGGACGCGGCGCGCGGTCGTGGTGGTCAACCGCCGGGTGCCTCACCGTCACGTTCGTCTTTCCGATCGATTCATCCCTCGCGCCACATCAGATCCCCCTGCTCGCAGGCCTGGCCGTCCGAAACACCGCGGCAATGCTGACCCATGGCGCGCCCATCGAATTGAAATGGCCCAATGACCTGTTGTTCAATGGCCGCAAGCTGGCGGGACTGCTATGCGAGCGCGCAGAAAAGGCCGACTTCATCGGCCTGGGGCTGAACGTGAACGTCGATCCCCGCAAGGCTCCCGCTTCAATTCGAGATCGAGTGACGTCGCTGGCCGAAATCACGCGCGAAGCGCGATCGCCGACGCACTTCGACATGACCGAGGTGCTGGTACGTGTCGCAGCGGCGCTTCGCGAGGTGATGATGCATCACGGCGGTCGCTCGTTCGCAGACGAGCTCAAGGAATACGCCGCGCATCACGCACTCACCGGCAGGCGCGTCACGATCACCGCTTCGCCCGGCTCACCCTCGATTAAGGGGACATGTGGAGGTCTGGACGCGATGGGCCGGTTGCTCGTCCGGACGCGCAACGGTATTGAGCCGATCATCGCGGGACACGTCGAGATGCAATAGGGGCTGATCAACCGAATCGAAGTTCTCAAATCTGGTCCCGTCTGAGCATCGATGCACGAAAGGAGAAATGTCATCCTGAAGTACTCCGAAGGATCTCTCGTTCCATGCGCGAACGGCGCGAAGGACGAGAGACCCTTCGGAGTAGCTCCAGGTGACAACTTCTTCTTTGTTTGACGCGCGCACATCCCCAGACGGCCAGCGCCAAGGGCAGTCATCGCATCGCCGATCACACAACGCCACAGGCCCCGGCGATCGTCGCCGGGGCCTGTGAGTGATTATTCGGATGTACTGCGCGCGCGGTCGCGTGATTAGTAGCGATCGCGTCCGCCGCGGTCGCCGCGGCCACCGCCGCCGCCACCGCCTCGTCCGCCGCCGCCGTAGCCACCGCCGCCACCCCCGCGGCCGCCGCCACCCCCACCGTAGCCGCCGCCACCACCCCCGCGGCCACCGCCGCCGCCGCCGTAGCCGCCGCCACCTCCGCCGAACCCACCACCGCCGCCGCGTGGACGATCCTCGCGGGGCTTGGCCTCGTTGACGGTGAGGTTACGGCCGTCGTGCTCGACGCCGTTGAGCGCCGCGATTGCCGCCTGGGCTTCCTCGTCGGTGCCCATCTGAACAAATCCGAAACCTTTGCTCCGGCCGGTCGCCCGGTCTGAGATAACTTCCGCGCTCTGCACGCTTCCGTGCTGCGCGAACAACTGTTCGAGATCCGAGCTCGTCGTGGCGTAGCTCAGGTTCCCGACATACAACTTGCTGCCCATGGAGAATCTCCTATCGAGTTGGGCAATGGTGAAACCCCGCGTCTTTTACTTTCCGGGTTTCCTTGCGAAAGGGGCCGAGACATTCCGGCCCGGAAGGAAGGAGCGAACAAGGCAGTGCGGTTGCGGAGGTGAGACTAACCAAGACCAGCTTCCCGATCGACTCGTGCGGACACCTTACCTTCGAGGTACCTTGAATTGTAACCATAGTGCCAAAGCCATTGAAAGAGAAAAGTGTTTGAAATTTCTTAGGGTTAACTCTGCACGAAACGCATCACCCATCGATGCAGGTTCTGTCGCAGGCGCATCTCGTCGGTGAATCGCAAACGGATCGACGGGACAATTCGGCGGGTCTTCGACCATGGCAATCACCAGTAACTACCGCCATCCCGACGCGCCCCCGCAGCGAAATGCTCCCATTTATAAGAACCTGACATTTCAGGTGCTTACGGCGATCCTGATCGGGGCGCTCATCGGCGGAATTCGGCCGGATTGGGGCGTCGCGCTCAAGCCTGTCGCCGATGGGTTCATCCGACTGGTGAAGCTCGTCGTGGGTCCGATCATCTTTCTGACGATCGTCAACGGCATCGCCAGTATGGGAAACCTTAGGCGGGTCGGCCGGGTTGGAATCAAGGCGCTTCTCTACTTTGAGGTCGTCACCACCATCGCACTTGCACTGGGGTTGCTCGTCGCGAACGTCGTAGAGCCCGGGGCGGGAATTCATCGGCGTGCGGTCGCCGCCGCCGCATCCCAGGCAGCGTCGCAACCCACTTTACAACCAACTTCAAAACCAACATCTCAGCCAACATCGCAACCGGCATCACACCCAACATCTCAGCCAGCCCCACTTCCAACTTCGCATACATCCTTCAGCGACTTTCTCCTGAACATGGTTCCCGACAACATCGTCGGCGCGTTCGGCCGCCCGGACGGGATCCTGCAGGTGTTGTTCTTCTCCGTGATCTTCGGCATCGCCGTCAGCACGCTCGGTCCCGCCCGTGCGCGTTTCACCGAAGGCCTCGACCTTCTCACGCAGGCGATGTTCCGGCTCGTCAGCGTCATCATGAAGTTCGCGCCGCTCGGCGCAGCGGGCGCGATGGCCTACACGATCGGCCAGTTCGGCGTCGGCGCGCTCAAGGACCTCGCGCTGCTCATGGCCTGCGTCTATCTCACGATGGCGCTATTCATCTTCGGCGTCCTCTGGAGCATCGCACGACTCGCCGGCTTCAGCCTCTGGCGATACCTGGTCTTCATCCGCGAAGAGATCCTGCTCGTCCTGGGAACCAGCTCGTCCGAGTCCGCGCTGCCGCGCCTGATCGAGCGGCTTGAGTTGCTCGGCTGCAGCCGGTCGGTCGTGGGGATGGTCGTTCCCGCCGGGTATTCGTTCAACCTCGACGGAACGAGCATCTACCTCTCGATGGCAGTCCTGTTCATCGCCCAGGCGACCGGCAATCACCTCAGCTTCGTTCAGCAGGTCGAGGTGATGTTCATCCTGATGCTCACCAGCAAAGGCGCCGCCGCCGTCACCGGCGCGGGATTCGTCACGCTTCAGGCGACGCTCGAGCCGATCCGCACATTGCCTGTCACGGGACTGCAACTCGTCGTCGGCGTCGATCGGTTCATGAGCGAAGCCCGAGCAATCACCAATCTAATTGGCAACGGCGTCGCGACGATCGTCATCAGCAAGTGGGAGGGAGAGTTCGACGAGGCGCGCTATCGCGCGGCGATCCAGGGGAGGATCGTCGAGACCACGCCTGAAGTTCAAGCCGACATCGCTCGTGATTTGACGGCGGACGTGCTTCATCGCTAGGCCGCGAATCACGGAGAAAACTCGTCTGGTGGGACCGGCATTCCTGCCGGTCATGGCGAGTCGAGTCCCACCGTACTCGGTGGGCGAGACGAGACATTCTCTTTCTGGAGTTGACCGGCCTCTGCTCGCTCACCTGAGTACAGGTGAGACTCGGTTCGGCCGGACCGGCAGGAATGCCGGTCCCACCGGATCAATCCTCATACCTTCAGCAGCTCCCGGGCCTGCGCATACCCCGGCGCGGGCCGGCCGTATTCACTCGCCGTCACGCGCGCGAGCGCGATCAGTTGCCGCCAGCGGAATGCGGGGCGCAGCACCGCGAACTCTTCACTGGTCGTTCGATAGAATTTTTCGGCATGCAGCGAGCCGTCTTCGCTGGTCGCATACTTCAGCATCAGATCAAAGACGCGGCGTGGTTCATGACCTGCTTCGCCATACTTCGCGACGCACGCCGCCGCTCGGGCCTGGAGATTGCCGCGGATCGCTTCCTCGGCAAGCGCGAGCAGCTTGTCCGCCTCCGTTTCCTTGATCCCGGCGAGATGACTGGCCAGCGGCAGCGGCTGCCAGTTAAGGAAATCGCCGCCGCGGTTGGTGCGGTCGAGGGCGACCTGATAAGCGCCCAGGATCAGGCAGGCAAAGGTATTTCGTGAAGTTCCGGCGCGAGAGAGGTTTCGCCAGGCGTTGGCGGAGTCGCAGGCGTGAACGCCGATCGAATCGCCGTGCACGCTGCCGATCGGCTTGCCGGGGACTTCCATCGCGGCGGTGCGTCCCTGGTCGCGCAGCACGAGCTGATTTGCCGCCAGTGAGATCGCTTCGCCGACGACGGTGGGGGCGAATCCTTCGGCGAGTGCAGATGCCGCTGCCGCCGCCGCCTGCTGAGGTGTGCTGCTGAAGATCGTGCGACTGAGCTCTTCGACGAACTTGTCTTCGGCGGTCTTATCGCCGACTGCCTTGCCAGGCAGGTGATGCTCGTCCAGCATCGCCGGCAGCAGCTTGCGCGGGGTGTCCCATTCTGCGCCGCGATTCCATGCCTCAGCTTTCACGCAATAGTGAACCGACTGTCGCAGCATGGTGTGCGCATGTTCCTTACCGACGACGTCGAGCAAATCCCACGCGCGATACGGAAGCACGATTCGATGCACTTCGGTGTTGTCGTGCACCGCGTAGAGCAGTTGCTCCAGCATCGCGTCGATCTGCTGCTGCGACTGCACAATGCCGGCGAACGTGTGCTCGGCCCTGGCCATGTCCTTGGAGCGGACCGCGTCACGAAGGACCTCCCCGCCGGGCCGGTCGGTCGGAATGACATCGGCGCTCACCGGATGCAGCACTTCGGACTTGCGACCCCCCGTTTCCTGAATTCGGTTCGTGTTGCGATAGAGGACCTTGAAGACCGGCAGCGCCGCCGCCGGGCCCGAAAGTTCCTGCGACATGTGCCACGCCGGCGACATCGCCATGACGGTGTGGAAGCCGACGTAGTCCTCCCCGCCGAACGTCCTTGCATTTGCGAGCGCCGCCGCGGCGACAAGCTGCCGCAGTTCAGCCCCCGCGCTCAGCTTCTCGACGAGCTTCGGAAGCAACTGCGTCGCCGGCGTCTCCTGCATCAGTGCGACCAGGGGATCGAGCGCGCCGAAGGAGAGTGTGTCGCCTGCGCCCCCGCCCGCCGCGGCGTCCGCATGGGCTTTCGCGGTCAGGCCCAAATCGAGCGCGAGCGAAGACCCGACGCTCGCCACCAGAACGCCCTGCCCCACTTTCGCCAGGAAATCCCGTCGGGTATGGAACTGCGCCGATCGATTCATCGTGGCCTCCAGTTACTCAAGTGTTCTCAAGATGTCTCAGCCGCGGGCGTGTTGCGCACCGCTCGACCCCGAAAGATGCGCCGTTCATCATACCCCAACCGAACCGAAAGCAAGTATCGACTTCGATAAATTATGACACTTCGCGACGACAGACCGTGGCGGTTTGTCAGGTTTACATTGCGATTGCAGATGCGTTCGGTGGAAAAGGGTGAATCGGGTTGGGTGGTACGCAAAATGCAACGGCACGCTCCTATGAGATACCTGATGCTCGCGACGCTCTTGCTGGGACCGGGACTGGCGCTCGGTTGTTCGCACGATGAAGCCCCTCGCGAAGTCTCTCGCACCGCGAAGACCACGCCGAACCTGACTGGCGGGCACACGACGGAGGTCAACTCGGTGAAGCAGAACCCCGACGGCTCGACCACGGTCGAACGGACGAAGGTGAAGACGGACTAACTTTGCCACTTCCCGTCGAGACGTGAACCATTTTCGTCGAGTCTTTGACGACAAAATCGAACTCATTAACCCGCGCGGCTGCGAAGTCAGCCGCCAATACCACGGAGGTTTGTATGGGACGCGAAGACGTTGCTGCAGGTAAAGCGAAACAGCTCAAAGGAAAAGCCAACGACGTGATTGGCGCGGTGACCGGCAACACGGGCCGGCAGGTCAAAGGAAAGGTTCAGAAGGCGGTCGGCAAGGTCCAGGAGGCGGCCGGCAAGGCGTCCACTGGGCGCCGCGGTTCGGACTATTGAACATCGCACCGGTCGTCTGGGATCTGGGATTGCAGGCACGACGAGGCTAGCATTGCCTCGTCGTGCCGACCCGAACTCGCATCAAAATCTGCGGCGTCACGCATCCCGACGATGCGCGAGCGGCAGCGAACGCCGGCGCGGACGCGATCGGCATTGTCTTTCATCCCCCATCGCGTCGCTACGTCTCACTTCATGATGCGCGAGCGATCCTGGACGCGCTGCCGGCGTTCGTGACGCCGGTGGGATTGTTCGTCGATGCCGAGCCGGATGGGATCCTGCAGACTGAGCGCGAGTTGCATCTCCGGCACGTTCAGCTCCACGGACATGAAACCCCCGCTGACGTCGAGGCGCTGCGCGGCCTCGTCGTCATCAAGGCGGTTCGCGCCGATCCAAAGCACTTCGCATCTTCGCTCGCCACCTGGCGGGCCGCAATTCAGCAGCGCGGGCTCTTTCACCTGCGCGGGATCGTTCTCGAAACCGCAGGCCCCGCCGATGCGCCCGGCGGGTCAGGCGTTGTCAATGACTGGTCGTTGATCGAGGAGCGCTGCGCGGCCGGCGACTTCCAGCATCTTCCCCCCATCATCGCCGCCGGCGGCCTGCGCCCGGAAACCGTGGGTGACGTCGTGCGACGGCTCCGCCCTTGGGCCGTTGATGTCAGCAGCGGCGTAGAACCTTCGCCGCCGGGACGAAAGTCCGTTCAACTGATTCAGCATTTCATAGAGGAAGTGCGTAAGGCCGACGCGTCGGGTTGAAACGGTCCTCGCCAGAAATCATTTTTCGGCGCGGACGTCGGCGAGTCGCGGAACGAGCAGGAGGACATTTTCGAATTGCTCGGCGACACCATCTGAAACGAAGAAGGCCGCGCCGATGCTCATCTCCCACTTCGCCATCTGAGATGGCGCGATCACCAGGAAGCTGTTGAGCGGGACGTCGGTGGTGAGGTTCAGATCGTACAGCTTCTCAGGACTTACGTAGGCGAATTGGTGCTCTTCACCGTGCATGCGTTCCTCAAACGTCTTTCGCAGGGAACGCACGGTCGGACAGACGCTCATGCGGACCGTGCCCGGCTTGCGCGGCGCCTGCAGGAACGAGATGCCGAGCAGGTTGTCTGACTTTTCGTAGGACCGGCCGTACAGAATGTTCTCGTCGGTGAAGTAAAAAATGTCCTGCCAAGGGACCGCTTTCTTCATGTCAAGCTGCAGCGCGCCCGCATCGCCGCCGGAGACCGACGCGTTGCGCGAATGGGCGGGGTACTGATCGATGATCGACTTGAAATAGCTCCACTCACTCGTCCGCGCCACGCCGACACGAATGCCGTTCTTGTAGAGCAGGTCGTAGGTCGCGGGATCGACGGTCGCTTCGTCCACGCGCTTCCAGAATTCGTTGCTTCGACTCACCGCGCCAAGCGGAACCGCAACGAGATAGACATCAAGCTGCTGAACCTGCGTGCGACGTGGCGCCGTCGACTGGGCAACCTCATTATCTCCCGCGCCGGCCTGAAGCTCGTGAGAGGAATTGTCGCCGAAGATATTGGCGAAGATCAGCCCGACGCCGCTCTTCTTTGGACCGGCGGTGGGCTGAGTGGCCGACGCGTTGCTCGCGCAGCCGCTCAGCATGAGCACAGCGCAGCCGCTGACGACGACGAACATCGCAAGCGCAAGAACAGACGGCCGCCAATGTCGATGGGTGTGTTGCATCAAGGGTGTTACTTCCGCTATCGACTCGAGGGAACGCCGCGCGCGACGATTTGGCGTGCATCCTGCAAAACGTCCGAACTTCGTTATGCGCTTCCGTGTGCTTGTCGGCTCGTCGTCTCTCACCGACGGCCCGTCGTCGTGTACGTCAACCCACGCGTGATGTCGCTATCCGGCGGCTAAGACCTGAACGAGAACATCCAGCCCATGGTCCCAATCGCCCGGCGATATGTTAACCGGTGGGGCCAGCCGAATCACCTTTTGTGCTGTCAAATTGATCACGATGCCAGCCTCCAAGGCTCGGGCAACCAGGTTAACGGGCGGCTCTTTCAGCTCGATCCCGATAAACAGCCCCCGGCCCCGAACGCCGGCGACCTTACCTTGGATCGCCCGCTCGTTGCGGAGCCGGGCCATCGCATGTTCGCCCAGCGTTTGGGCATGACCGAGCAGCCCATCCCGCTCAATCACATCGAAGATCGTCTTCGAAACCGCCATACAAATCGCATTGCCGCCCAGGGTCGAGCCATGCTTTCCGGGGACCAGCAGGTCCGCGATCGCCGGCCGGGCCCACATAACCCCCACCGGCAACCCACCGCCAACGGCTTTGCCGAGGGTCATGATATCGGGAACGACCGTCTTCCCCCCCTTATCGACAAAATGCTGGTGTCCGAACCACTTGCCGGTCCGGCCGCAACCGGTCCAGACCTCGTCGAGGATGAGGGTCAACTCCCGCTCATCACAGAGGTTACGAACACGGCCGAGGTAACCTTCGGGGTGAAAATGAATTCCCCCTTCGCCTTGAATCGGTTCGATCAGAACGCCGGCGGTTTGGTCATCAATGGCTTTTTCCAGCGCATCGAAGTCCCCCGCTTCGACATTCACGAACCCCGGCACGGCGGGATCAAACCCCGCCCGAATGGCAGGATTACCGGTGGCAGCGATCATCGCGAGGGTGCGCCCGTGAAAGCTCCGCGTCAGCGAAATGATCTTCCACCGGGCCGGCGACTTCTGGGCACCCCGCAGCCGTGCGAGCTTACAGGCGGCTTCGTTCGATTCAGCGCCGCTATGACAAAAGAAGGCCCGGCCGTCGAAGGCATGCTTTTTCAGCCGCTCGGCAAGCTCGATCTGGGGCTCGGTATAGAAGGTGTTGCCGACATGCCACAGCTTGTTCGCCTGGTCCATCGCGGCGCGAACAAGGTCGGGATGGCAGTGCCCCAAGATCCCACCGCCGAAGCCGGCGAAGAGGTCGAGGTAGCGTTTACCGTCGGTGTCCCAGACGAACGACCCCTCGCCGCGCGACATCACGATCGGCACGCGCGCGTAATTCCCAATGAGTGACTGCTTGCCCCGCTCCAGAATTTGCTGAGTGTTCGACATCCGATCCTTTCAGGCCCGACCCTAGGAGCGTATCAAATCAGAGCCGCTCCGCGAAGCGACTTCCCTGTGGCACGGGTTTCCAACCCGTGCGAGCGACTTCAAAGTAGAATCATTCGATATGCAAGTGTTCTTATCTTCACGGCCCGCTCGCACGGGTTGAAAACCACAACCGTCCGGAACTTGGCAACTTGATGTCAATGGCCGGTGTTCGGCGGCCTTGGGGACGTCGTCGTTTTGAACTGTCGTCCGGTTTGGTCAGCGTGATGCGCGCATGCGGCAGCGTCGCCCTCGGATGAGGGCGTGGTCCAGCCACGCGGGCTCAGGCCATTTTTTTGCGTGCCCGCAATCGGGCTTGGCGGGCGCGGTTCATCGCCGCCTCGCGTTCGCGTTTGGCGATGACGGCCATCGCCTCCTGGAGCGTGCACTCGCCGCGGGCGAGGCGGCTCAGCGCCGCCAGCGCGTAGATGCTGACGCGGCGGCCGGTCTGCACGTACATCATCAGCACGCCGATCATTGCAACGTAGAGCTGGAACGTGACGCCGTTCTTGCTGGTGCTCAGCAGGTGGTCCATCCGCGCCCAGGTCTTGAGCCACTTGAAGAACAACTCGATGTTCCAGCGGCTCTGGTAGATCGCGCCGATCACGCGGGCGGGGACTGCCGCGGCGTCGGTGAGGCTGGTCAGCAGGCGGATCGTCTCGGGCTCACCCTTGCGGTTGGTCGTGTGGATCGTCACCAGCCGCCACGTGCCCGGCGGCGCGTCCGCGCCGGTCAGCTCGACCAGTTGGTCGCTGACCACGCCCGCTTCCGCATCGGCCGGCGTCAGCGCAAGGTCCTGCAGGATCGCGACGGCCGGCGCGTTGGCGCGGATGCGCAGCACCAGGTCGCTGCTGCGGTCGAGCACCGCCCGCAGAAAATTGAAGTCCACGAAGTTGCGGTCGACGACGTACAGCACGTCCGCCAGGAGGTCACGGGCGAACGCGGCCGGCTCGGACTCCTCATCGTCGCCGCTGACCGTGATGACCTGCGGCGTCCAGGTCGCCACGTCCATCTGCACGTTGGCGCGGACCTGCGCGTGCGGGCGGCCGTTGCGCCGCGTGCTGTGCAGCGCCCACGCGACGTCGGCCAGCGTGTTGAAGTGCGTGCCGTCGGCCGCGATGATCCGGCGGGTGATGCCCGCCAGCGTCGGGTCGCGATCGCTCAGGTCCGGTACCCGCTCGCGCAGGTCGTCGATCAGCGGCTGCAGGTGGGTCGGGTCAAACACCGCCAGCGCGTCGGCGGTCGTCGAGCGGGCCATGCGCGGCAGGTCGAGCTGGCCGTCGAAGTTGCCCTTGTCCTCGATCGTCCGCAGCGAGCGGGCGAACGGGTCGAAGAACGCCAGCAGCAGCCCCAGCGTCAACTGGTCGATGCGCAGCGTGCGATTGCCGTGCGCCGGCAGCGCGGCCAGACGGTCCAGGTGCTCGCCGATCAGGCCGCGCCGCTTCGTCGCGGTCCGCAACGCCATCGCCCGATCCTCAGGCAGAACCTCAGGGTCGGCGGCGGCAGCAGCAGCAGCAGCGGCGGCGATTCGTGAAGCGCGCGACACGGAGCGCGCACTATGTCATGAACGACCCCATCGCGCAAGAGCAAAATCTTGCGGTTGTCGCGCGGCGGGAAATTCCGGACGGTTGTGGTTGAAAACCCGTGCCACTGGAACGCATCTTCAACGTCCAGCGCCAACCCCTCTCGGAACGGTCAACCATGTGCAACATCAACCATCTCCTGTTCATAGCCTGGGCGCTTTCACTTCAGACCTCAGCGGCGGCTTATGAGCAAGCCGAAACCGTCGACATGAGGATCGACCTCACGCGCGAGGTCAAACCGATTTCCCGCTACATCTACGGCGTCAATCAGAAGCTCGACGGCCCGTTCGCTCATTGCACGCTCACCCGCAGCGGCGGGAACCGGATGTCGGCGTACAACTGGACCAACAACGCGTCCAACGCCGGGAGCGATTGGCAGTTTCAGAATGACAACCTCCTCGGCAGCGACGACACGCCCGGCGGCGCGGTCATCGGCGCGATTGAGAACGCCCGCGATCACCAGGCGGGGATCGTCCTCACCGTCCCGATGATCGGCTACGTCGCCGCCGACAAGAACGGCGGCGGAGATGTGCGCAACAGCGGCGCGGATTATCTCAAGACTCGATTTCGAGAATCGCTCCCGAAGAAAGGCGCGGCGTTCACGATCAAGCCCGACCCGAAATCGACGCGCGTCTTCCAGGACGAGTTCGTCAACTGGGTGAAGACCAAATATCCGTACGGGCAAACCGATGGGCAGAAGCCGATCTTCTTTTCGCTCGACAACGAACCTGACCTGTGGGCGTCAACGCACAAAGCGGTCCACCCGGATCCGCTCACGTACGCCGAGATCGTGAAACGAACGATCGACTACGCCAGTGCGATCAAGGACGTGTCGCCGAAGTCGCTCGTCTTCGGACCCGTAAGTTATGGCTGGCAGGGATACGTCGATTTGCAAAAGGCCCCCGACGCGAATGGCCGTGACTTTCACGAGTTTTACCTGGATGAACTTGCCAAGGCCGAGAAGTCGCACAAGCGTCGGCTGCTCGATGTCTTCGACGTTCACTGGTATCCGGAAGCGCAGGGCGGCGGGGTTCGCATAGTGACGCCGGACAGCAAGCCCGAAATCGCCGCCGCGCGCATGCAGGCGCCGCGATCGCTGTGGGATTCAACCTACATGGAGAAGAGTTGGATTACGCAGTGGTCCACGAAGGGGCCGATCGATCTACTTCATCGTCTGAAAACCAAAATCGACAAGCATTACCCCAGCACGAAACTCGCGATCACCGAATACAACTACGGCGGCGGCGGTGACATCTCCGGCGCGATCGCGCAGGCCGACGTGCTCGGCATCTTCGGGCGCGAAGGCCTCTTTGCTGCGTGCGAATGGCCGATGGCGAAGGACGAGTCTTTCATCGCCGCGGCGTTCGAGATGTTCACGAATTTCGACGGGAAGGGTGCATCGTTCGGTGACACGTCGGTCTTCGCTGATACCGGGGACGTGGCTCAGACGTCGATCCACGCAAGCATCGATTCCCGCCACAAGGGACACATCATTTTCGTCGCGATTAACAAATCGGCGAATCCCGTGAAAGCAACAATCCGGCTCCGTCACTGCGCGCCGATGAAGGTCATCGAAGCATTCGAGCTGACCGCCGACAAATCCGGTAAGCCGCGTCGGACTAACGCGTCGTTGACGAAAGATTCTGCGTCAACCGAGTTGACGCGAACACTTCCAGCCTACAGTGTGAGCACCATTGTGCTCAGTGAGTAAATCGAGAATGCGACACATCGCACTTCGTAGGGCGGGATTCATCCCGCCGCCCCGTTTCATTGCGTGAACCAAAGACGGCGGGATGAATCCCGCCCTACGGCAGCAGCCGCTCTTGGAGTCACTTCGTCTGCCGAATGACCGCTTCAAGCTGCTTGAAGTTGATCGGCTTGGTGAGGTGTGCGACGAACCCCGCTTCGCGCGTGCGCTCGATGTCCCCTTCCGTGCCATAGCCCGTCAATGCGATGCCGCGAATCGGACGGCGGGCGAGCATCTCGCGCATCAATTCCAGGCCGGTGCCATCGGGCAGGCCGATGTCGCTGATCAGCAGGTCGAACGATCCGTCCGCCGCCGCGGCCAGTGCGGAGGCTTTGCAGTCGGCGGTTGTGACGTCGTGATCGAGGCGTTTGAGGAGCCGCGACATCGCCATGAGCGTGTCGCGATGATCGTCGACGACGAGGATGCTCAATCGCTTGTCCGACGTCCCCGGCTCGATCGATGCAGCAGCTCCGGATTCGACAGCCGGCGCGGCGTCGCGCGAACCGGCGACCATCATCAGCGGAAGCTCGATCGTCATTCTCGTGCCGGCCCCGCGCCCGTCGCTGGTCGCGCGGATCGCCCCGCCGTGTGCTTCGATGATCCCTTTGCTGATTGCCAACCCCAGGCCGAGGCCCGAGAATTCGTTCGTGATTGCCCGGCTGACCTGCTCAAACGGATCGAAGATCCGCGCGATCATTTCCGGCTCAATGCCGATCCCGGTATCGGCGACCGTCACGCGAATCCAGCCGTCGTCCCCCGGCGTCGCATCGATCGTCACGCGACCGCCGGGCGGCGTGAACTTCACGCCGTTCTTCAGGAGGTTGATGAAAACCTGACGCAGACGAGACGGATCGCCGCGGACGATCGGCGGCTTCGGCACCGTGTCCATCGACAGCGTGACGCCTTTCGACTCCGCTTCGGCGCGGCACATCGCGATGCAGTCGCTCAGCACGTCATGCAGACAAACCGATTCGAGCTGCAGGACGAGCTTACCGTTTTCGATGCGCGTCACGTCCAGCAGGTCGTCGATCAGCCGCGTCTGAAGCTCGATGTTGCGCTGGATCGTGCGCGCATCCTCGCGGACGTGGGTGTCGAGCGACGCGTCCTCCGCCATCGACGTGGCGATCATGAGCGCGGGAGAGACCGGCGTGCGAAGCTCGTGGCTCAGCACCGCGAGAAACCGGTCCTTCGCACGACTTGCCGCCTCGGCGGCGTCGCGGGCGCTCTTGAGGACGATCTCGGTCATCACCGACGCCGCGAGGTCCTTCAGTGTGTCGATGTCGCTGTCCGACCACCAGCGCGGCTTGGTATCGATCGCACAGAACGAGCCGAGCACCGCCCCGCCGGGCGTGACCAGTGGAATCCCCGCGTACGCGACCACCCCGAGTTCGGCGATCGCCCGGTTCTCGCGCACCAGCGGATGAACGCGCGCATCTTCGATGATCAGCGGCGCACCCGTCGCAACGACATGTTTGCAAAACGAATGACTGAGCGGCGTCTGCCGCTGCGTCGCCCACGGCTCGGGCAGCCCGGTCTGGCTCTTGAAGAACTGCCGCTTCTCGTCCACCAGCGAAACCAGCGCCACCGGCACGCCCAGAACGCGAACGGTCAGCCGCGTGAGCCGGTCGAACGACGGCTCAACGACCGAATCGAGAAGTCCGGATTGTCGAAGCGCTTTTGCCCGGCGGGGATCGGATAACCGATCGGCAAATTCACGGGAGTCCGGCGACGACAACGTCAACCTCCGACCCAGCACGCGTCACCCGGTGGTTATCGGCGTGGGATATGACAAGCGGAAACAATGGGCCCGACAAGATTCGAACTTGTGACCTCGTCCTTATCAGGGACGCGCTCTAACCAACTGAGCTACGAGCCCGGGGTGTCGCTGGGAATCTTAGTCGGGGGAAAAAGAGTGTCAAACGAGGGGAATTGAATCATTGAAAGATTGAAACATCGGATCATTGTGCCCTCCCTCAATGATTCAATGCTCCGATGATTCAATGATTCAATTCCTCCTCATTTTTTTCAACTGCTGCTCGAAGAACGCGAACGACGCCTCCGCCGTGCGATGCAATTCCGGGTCGCCCCAGCCGTGGCCGGCGTTCATGATCACTTCGACGCGGCCGGGGATTTGCGCCTTGGCCATCGCGTCGGCCATCGCCAAGGCTTGCGTATAGGGAACGAGCGGATCGCTCGTGCCCTGGAACAGCAGCATCGGCGCGTCCCCTTTCGTGACGTACGTGATCGGCGATGCCTTCTTGCACACCTCGCTCGTTTTGGACGGACCTTCGCCGAGGAAATCTTTGATGATCGGCGTCACCGCGGCGGGCAGGTCGTCGCGGGCCATGTCGGTCGGGCCGAAATACGACACCGCCGCGTGAATCTTGCTCGACTGGTCGGCGTGACCGCCGTCTCCTTCGAGGCCGTCCTTCTCATCGCACACCGCGAGCATCATCGACAAATGCGCGCCCGCCGAGAAACCGATCGCGCCGATGTGGTCGGCGTCGATGCCGTATTTCGTGGCGTTTTCGCGCAGAAACCGAACCGCGCATTTCACATCGTTCACCTGCGCGGGAAACTGCGCGGTCGGTACGAGCCGATATCCGATCGTCGCCGACACGTAACCGCGCCGGGCGAACTCCTCGATGATGTTGTTGTGCTGGTCCTTGTTCCCCCCGCGCCACCCGCCGCCGTGGATCACGAGAATGCAGGGGCGCTTGTCATCTACACTGGCCCGCTGCGGCAGCGCCAGGTTGAGCTTCAGCTCCTGCTGCGGCGATTTTCCGTAAACGATGTCCTTCTGAATCTCGATCTTCTCCTGCTCGGCCGCTACTCCTGCCGCCACCGCCCGCGGCGCGGATGCGGACATCAGCAGCGCGCCGATCGAAACCGCCAGTAAGACACCGCCGATGCAAAGACTGATCTTCCTGCGACCTGACATTGACGCCTCCAACGGTTGGTGAATGGTGCTCGACTCGCTTCGCTGGGAACTATAACGAAGTCACGACGCGTTTCGTCCCTCGCCACTTGACCGCGCGCTGGGTGATGGTATCGCTGCGGACGTCGATCATGGGTTTCTTCCTCTACCGCTCAGCAGATCTGCCCCGTAGCCATCGCGTAGATCGCGAGCGGGATTGTCAGGATGTCCAGACCGATCATGAGCGGCGTGAGCAACGCCGCGCGAGCCGTGGCGTTGGACTTGTCGCCCGGCGGGCGGGCCGCGTCTGTGGGCAAGACCGCGACGTGGGCGTCGGGCGGCCAGGGCTCATCTTCGTAGAGCGGCACCAGCGCCCCGGTCTGTGCGTCGATGCGGTAGACAAAGATCAGCACGTCGTCCCGTCGGATCATATACGTGTGTCCAGGCCGGATCGGCTCCGCGTCGAACGTGTGGAAGCCGGCCAGCGACCGGGGTGACGTTCCGCTGCCGAACGAGGCGTGCGCCGTCGCCGCCCGCGCCGCGGCGAGTTGCACCGGCGACAAGCCCGCGATCACGTCGGCCGGACCGTTGGCGGCGCCGCGGTAAGCAAACGGCTCCGCCGGCGCCCCTGCCGCGTCGAGCGGCACACGCGCCCAGAGCCGCGGCGGCTGGTGCGGGCGAAATGTGTAAGGCAACGTATACGACACGACCAGCGCCGTCGGCCGCCCCGCCCCTTCGCTGCCGCCCGCCGCACGGATCTGACCGGCGACAAACGGCTCCCCCATCCGCTCCGGCCCCGCCTCGCTCCACACGCCGCCGGTCATGCAGCCGGTGCCGAAGAGCAGCAGTGTCGTCAACAGGAGAATGAGCAGGGGTTGACGCATAACGAATCCGACGTTGAGTTCGACGGCCGAGCGGCGTTTTTAGCGAAGCCGCCACCAAATGGCCAGACCTGCCAACGCGATAACCCCAAGTAGGACAACGATACATACGACCGCACAACTTCGATTGCTCTTGTCGATGTCAGCTTTCGTCACCCATGCTTGCTTCAGGACAACTTCCGGGAACTCGATGCTTTCGCCGCGTTTGACCCTCTGCGAGACTTCATCGAGCTGTTCGCGAGACGGGTAGTGGTCTGTGATCAGTAAATGTTTTGTGTAGCTCTCGTCGCTGTCCGGCGCAAAGCCGCAGGCTTGGTTGCTCTCGCTAATAACGCCGATTGGGTCCCAGCGATGCAGGACCGCCATCACCTTCAGGTGCGGCTGGTTCCGCGGCATGCAGCATCGTTCGACTCCACTCAAGCCGAGCCGAATCACAAACAAATTCGGAAGCACCTTTCGACTGCGCTCACGACAGGCGAAACGCAGGCGGCGTGATGAAAAGCGACACGCGCCGGGGGGGGTTCGTCCCCCGCGTTTCGTCCCGCGCCGGCTTGACCGCGCGGATTTCTCGTCCGACGATGCGCGGTGGTGTACCCGATGAGGAGTGACGTTTCATGGCTGCTTCGTTTAGCGTGCTGGTCCTGACTGCCCCCCCGCCCGGCCACCCGTCCGACTCGACCGGCGGGGCGCTGGTGAAAATCGACGGGCGCGAAGCTCTGCTGCGCAGCGTCGAGCTGTTCCTCAACCGCGACAACGTCCCGCAGGTGCAGGTCGTCGTCACGCCTGAGACGCTCGAAGAAGCCAAGCGCAAATACGGCCCCCACCTGAGCTTCTCCGGCGTCAAACTCCTTTCCGGCGGGCCCAAGTGGTCCAACCAGCTCAACGCTGGCGTTGAGAAGATCAGCGCCGAATGCTCTCACGTGATCGTGCACGACGCGGCCCGCCCGGTGGTCGCGTACAGCGACATCGACGCGTTGATGGAAGCCGCGACCAGTGGCGCGGCCGCCGCATCCATCGTCGCGCCGCTCCGTGCCGCGCTGATCGAGACCGACGAAGGGGATGCCCCCGTCGCGATCCACCCGCCCGGCCGCTATCGCCAGCTCCTCACCCCGCAAGTCTTCACGCGCGACAAGTTCCTCGATTTGGCCAAAAGCGGCACCGAAATCCACGCCTCCCAACTCACGCTTGTCCCCGGCTCCCCGCTGAACATTCGCTTGTCTGGCTCGGGTGACGCGACCCTTGCGAAAGCGATGATGAACCTCCTGCCCAAGCCAAAGATCAAACCGCCGAGCAGTCCGTTCGAGGAAGCGCAGTGGTGAAGCGGTAAGAGGTTGGAGGTTAGGCCATTGCGGCGGCGACTGCGCGATCATCGAACGATCGCTGGCCCCGGTTCGCCCCTCGCCATGTCACATTGTCCAACGTCCGCTAAATCGTTTCGGTTTCATTGGACGATAGGTTCATCATCCAATGAGCATCCGCAATTCGAACACTCAACATGTCCCGCGTCAGCGACTCCACCACCGAGCCTTCCTGGAACCCCTCGAAGATCGACGGCTTCTATCGGTAACCACTGAGATCGAGCCGAACGATACCGTCACCCATGCGCAGTCGATGGGGAACTTCAACAATCAGTCCGTGGATATCAGCGGCTTCGCCGGTGATGGCGCGAGCGGCGCGAAGGACGTCGACTTCTATCAGATCACCCTTGCGCAGGCGACGCACCTGACGTTAACCGTTACGGGGACCGACAGCGCGAACCTGAACGCGGTCGTCGGACTCTATAACACCGACCTGGGCAACTCCTTCGATCCATCGGTGTACAGCGGCCATCGGCTGCTCGAGCAGTCGGTCGGCGCGAATGGATCCGCAACGCTCTCGCGTGATATCGCGCCCGGAACGTACTACGTCGCAATCAGCGGCGAAGGGAACCGTTACTTCTTCCCGCTCCTTCAAAACAGCGGCCGCGACGGGCAGACGGGCGCCTACCTGCTGCACATCGATGGCGCGGCGATCCCCAGTCCTTCGTCCGTCCTCTCCACTGATTTCAAAGACGTCACAACGTTCGACGCCAACAACTTTCCCATCGTTCACACGCCGCCGCAGGTGTTGCACGTGGATATGAGCGGTCCGCTTGATCCCAATGCGGACATCCAGCTTTACGACATCGACTACAATCCGATTGCCTTTTCGTCGTCCTTCAGCACGACCGCATCGGAGTTGCAGATCAAGCCATCGCAAGCCCTGGCCCCAAACACGTACCAGTTGTTCACGTACGACTCGAACAGCAACCTGGTCATCGAATTGTACTTCACGGTGGACGGTATTTCCGGCGACACCAGCGGCCATGCGCCGGACACGGTCGATCATGCCCGCGATCTGGGCAGCCTTAGCGGCAACGGCGCGGCGACGTTCGCGACCGGCACGATCGGCGACAACTCGCTCTACACGCCTCTCGATTCCAATGGGAACGCGGTCCTCGATCCCGCTATCGCGGACGTTGCCAATCAGGTGGACGTCTATCACTTCACGATCAGCGGCAGCGCGGGCCGGCCGTTCGACTTTGTCGCCGATGCGTCGGCGGGACGGATCGGGTCGGGGCTCGATCCGGCGATGACCCTCTTTCGAATGCAGAACGGCGCGCCCGTCGCGATCGCGGGAAGCGGCAACGTCGCGGACAACACCGCCGCCGAAGTTGAGAGCGGCGGCGGCACGGCAACGTTTCCGTATTACTTCGAATCGCACATCGCGATATCGCTCACGCCCGGCGATTACTACCTCGCGATCGGCAGCGGCAACAATTACGCCGACCCGACCGCGCCGCGAGACTTCGGCGCGAGCGGCGTGTTCGATCCGCTCGTGTCGCAGAGCAGCCTCGCCGGCAATTCGACCGGCCCGTATGTCCTGAGCGTGAGCGCGACTTCCACCCCGCCGACGATCACCAGCACGGACCACGCGACGTTTACGACCGGTGCCGCCGGCTCGTTCACGATCACAACCAGCGGCTCGGGCACGGTCGCACTGGACGATACGGGTTCGTTGCCCGCCGGCGTTTTGTTCACTGACAATGGCGACGGAACCGCCACGCTCGCGGGCACGCCCGCGGCCGCGATGGGAGCCCAGTACCCGATCACAATCACGGCCTCCAACGGCGTTGCGCCCGATGACACGCAGTCGTTCACGCTTACCGTGAACCAGGCGGCGTCGATCTTCAGCGCCGACCATGTCACCTTTACCGTTGGCTCACCCGGAAACTTCACCATCCGCGCCAGCGGCTTTCCGATTGCAACGTTGTCCGGATCAGGCGCGCTTCCGGTCGGCGTGGCGTTTACGGATAACGGGGACGGCACGGCCACGCTCTCCGGAACCCCCGCCGCCGCGACGAATGCCGCGTACCCGCTCACCTTTCACGCGACCAACGGCGTGGGCGCGACGGCGGACCAGTCGTTCACGCTGACCGTGGACCCGGCGGCGCCGACGCCAAGCACTGATGTTGCGCCGACGATCACCAGTGCGGACCACGCGGCGTTCGTCGCGGGCACGGCGGGGTCGTTCACGGTCACGACGACCGGCTCGCCGGTCGCTTCGCTCGTGCACAACGGCTCACTTCCATCGGGTGTCACCTTTACCGATAACGGGGACGGGACCGCCACGATTTCGGGAACCGCGGCCGCCGGCGGCGCGAGCGATTACCCGATCTCGATCATCGCCAGCAACGGAACCGCGCCCGACGCGACGCAGGACTTCGTCCTGACGGTCGCCGGCGCGCGGCCGGTCGTCTTCGGGCCAGCAAAGGCCGGCGATGCGGTCACGGTCAACAACGCCGATGGCTCGACGCGCTTCTCAATTACCAATCCATTCAACCTCGCCCATAAGCGCGTTGAATTGCGCGTCGCGACCGCCGACCTCACCGGGGACGGCGCGCCCGACATCATCGTCTCATCCGGTCCGGGCGGACCCGCGCAGATCGCGACGTTCGACGGAATCACCGGCGACAAGCTGGCCGGCTTCGCCGCGTTCACAGGCCTCAACCGCGCAGGCGCATTCGTCGCCGCGGGCGACGTCAACAACGACGGCACGCCGGACATCATCGTCGGCCAGGGACGCGCCAAGGGAGCGCTCGTTCGCATCTTCGACGGCGCCGATCAATCGGTGATGGCGGAGTTCAGTCCGTTTGGCGCCACGACGCGCGCCGCGGTCCGCGTCGCCGCCGCCGATGTCAACGGTGACGGCTTCGCCGACGTCATCGCAGCCCAGGGCCCCGGCGGTCGCCGATCGATGGTGACCCTCTTCGACGGCCACGCCCTCTCCACCGGGACTGCGACAACCCTCACCTCGTTCGCCCCCTTCGGCCCCGCCTACACTCGCGGTGCATTCCTCTCGACCGGCGACATCGACGCCGACGGCGACGCGGAAATCATCCTCTCCACATCGCGCGGCCAACACTCCACCACCGCCGTCTTCGATGCGACAAACCTTCAGGCGCCGATCGCGACGTTCGCGACGCCATCAACGACCGGCGTCCGACTGGCCGTCTTCGACTTCAACGGCGACGACCACGACGACATCTTCGCCGCAACCACCCTGCGTCGCGCATCGATCGTCACGGTCATCAGCGGCGCGGACGGATCGACCCTCCACACGTTTCAGACAGCCGCCAGGGGCAACGTTTTCGTGGCGTAATTCTTACTTGGACGGGCCTTCGACGATGAACGTCGCCGGGCCGTCGTTGGTGAGTGTGACGCGCATGTCGGCGCCGAAGACACCGGTGGATACAGGGATGGCTTGGGCGCGGATCGCGGCCGCAACGGCGTCGAAGAGTGACTTGCCTCGCTCGCCGCCGGCGGCCTTGTCGAACGAGGGGCGGCGGCCCTTTTGTGTCGCGCCGGCGACGGTGAAGTTGCTGACGAGCAGGATCGCGCCGCCGGCCTCCTTCACGTCGATGTCGAAGTGCTTGTCGTCTTTGCGAAAGATTCGCAGCGATGTCAGCTTCGCCGCGGTCCACGCGACGTCGGCGTCGGTGTCGGTCGCGTGGACCGCCAGCAGGACGCACAGGCCAGGGCCGATTTTCCCGACAACGTTCCCATCAACGATCACCGAGGCTTCGAGGACGCGCTGGACGATGCAGATCATTTGGAGGAACGTTTTATTTCGGTAACGGCTTGCTGTCTGCTTCGCTTGCTCCGACACAATAGAGCACTCGGTCGGAACGAAGCAGGATCCGCCCGTGGCACGGTACGGGGGATGCGCGAAAGATTTCGTTATCAGCGGCCCCGATCACATTGTGCGAGATTTCCTTCAATTCGGGGCCCGGTTCGATGACTGCCGTCTCGCCATTCTCGAACAGAAAGTATGCCTTGCCCGCGGCGGCGAAGGGGGAGCTGGAAATCTTCCCGCCGAGTCGCTTCTTCCATAGTTCCTTCCCCGTCTTCGAGTCATAACACGTCGCGATCCCGGACATGTCGGATACGAGCAGAAACCCATTCACGAAAATCGGCGACGGCCCGTCGCGGTTTCCGCGACGCGGCGTATGCCAGACCATGTGCGTGCTCGTCACGTCTCCGCTGCCGCCGGGGCGCACGGCATAGAAGTCGCCGGCAAGTCCGTTGACGACGTAGAGCACGCCGTTGCCGAAGGCGGGCAGCGGCTCGCCGCGCCCGGCGAAGCTCTTGCACGTCCACAGTTGCTTGCCGGTCGCGGGGTCGTAGCCGGCGACGAAGCGTTCGCCGTTGAGGATGATTTCCTGCTTCCCCCCAACCTCCACCATCACGGGCGTGCTGTACCCTTCCCATGGCGGACGGTCGGTCTTCCACACTGTCTCGCCGGTGAGTTTGTTGAGGCCGAAGAGCGCGTGGTCGGATTCGCTGTCGCCGTTGATGATCAGCAGATCGCCCTCCAGCATCGGGCTGGCGGCGGTGCCGCGGTGGGTGCCGCTTTCAAACGCCCCAAGGTCGCGCGACCACACGTGCTTGCCATCGACCGTGTAACAATGAGCGCCCGCTTTGCCAAAGAAGCAGTAGACGTGCTCGCCATCCGTGACGCACGTGGCCGACGCCCAGCCGTTCATGTCATGGCTGCGCTCGGGCGCTCCGGTCCAGGCAATCTTCTCCCAGAGAATTTTGCCTGTTCGCGCATCGACCGCGATGATCAGTCGCTGCTTCCCATCCTCCAACGCCGACGTCAGGAAAATCCGATCGCCCCAAAATACTGGCGACGATTGCCCCCGCCCTTTCAACGGCGTTTTCCAGACGATCGATTTCTCGTTCCAACTCACCGGCAGCGACGCCTGGGCGCTGTCGCCGGTGCCCTGCGGTCCTCGATATCGAAACCAGTTCTCCGAATCCGCTTCGGCGCGAGCACCGGATGCACAGAGGAGACAAACGAGAAAGATGAATGAAGGACGAGTCATGGGGATTGCCTATCGATCGTACTGCGGCATACCCCATGTTGTTAGTCGTCGGACCGGTGGTGCCGCGCGGTAGACTATCGGAGATGCGAAGGGCGCTTCGCCGTCGTCATCATCGTCCTTATCGAGCTCCCCGACGTCGTCGGCGGCTCTTTGATCTCCCCGGGCGGCTGATCCTGGGCGAGTCCATGTTTTTCGGCGTCTTCCTTGGCATGGTCGCAGCCCCGATCGTCGCGATCCTCGTCAGCGTCGATCTTGGCGTCCTCGCGGGAGCAAGCCTCGCGATCGTGATTGGTGGATCGATCGGTTACAGACGTCTGGTGGATCGAAGTCAGCGCTGGCATGCGTTGCGGACCGGCTGCTGCGTCGTCTGCGGCTATGACCTGCGGGCGTCGCCGGGGCGGTGTCCGGAATGTGGAGCGGCGTCGAGCGAGTCATTCTCTCAACCGACATCTGTGCAATGCGCCTATTCGATGATGCTGGGACCCCCGCGAAGCAAGACGCATCGGAGAACGAGATAACATGATGGAGTCCAATCGCCTCGATTATCAGAGCCAGGAGAAGCGACTCCGATGGTGGGAAAAGCCCATCCCGCCCTCGTTCATTTTCATTGTCGTTGTCGGCACGTTCGCGATTCTCGTTTTGGTTCCCATCCTGCTGCATTTGCTGGGCTATGAGTTCATGCCCGTACCGGATTGAGAACTGCCGGGCCACAGAGAGCGCCGGTTACGATGCGACGTCTTACGATTCTGTTGGTGGCGCGTGATCGCGTTATGGATCAATCTCTCGGACTACCTGACGATTGCAATGGCGAACTGACGTTGGTTATCGCCACGCATTGAATATGACAAGCTGGTCGATCGTCGTTGAACCCGACGAGACAAATCGGCCGATCGCGGCGACGATGCCGCGTGGGGTCATGTCGCGGGAAGGATCGTTGTCTTTTCGGACGACGAAGAGGCCGGGATGGTGGCCACGGGACCGGATGAGAAGATCGTGAAGCATTTGAAGCGGCCGTGGTTCACGGAGTTCGCTCAAGAATCTGGGCCCACTGCTTCGGTGACAGCGTCGAATGAGCATAGTTTGCCGAAGAGGCGTCGGCGGGAGCAGCGGCGGCGACGATCGCCTCCTCCCGTTGAGCGTCGATGCGAATCTCCGGCGGATCGCTGGAGCAGTATTCAATCGCTTCGACCACCGCCGCCACGGGCAATTCATAATCCGCCGCGATCGCTTCGATCGAGCGCGGGTCCTCGGCGCTGACGTGCTGGCCGAACAGCGTGCGCGCCGCGACGCGGCCCAGAACGTAAAGCTGGAGATTCACCGAACCTGGCTTTCGGGTGAGGTACGTCCAACCTGTTTGGGTGCGAGGCATCGGGATCATTGTATGCGGGACGTGTCGATCGCACGAGGGAATTCGTTTGGCAGCGCGTGACCTCTCAACGGCTCGTACTCTGATGCGAGAGCGAGTGTGTGCTCGTTGGAGATGGACTCGATACGCGCGCGAACAAGGTCGCCAAGGTGGATCGCAGCTTCATTTATGATCTGAACGTCGAAATACCGTTCGCAGCGGCCGTGCGGTAAAGGGGACAGCTCCTTCGGGGGGTTGTGCTCAATGAGAACCTTGACCGTCTCCCCGATAAACGATTGCCGGAACGCTAGCGAATGACTGGCGGCGCGGTCGGTCAGGATTTTGATCCGCTCGTTGACCACCGGCCCGCGGACGAAGTCCTTCGTCCATCGCGCTGCAGCAGTTCCGGGTCGTGGGGAGAAGTGGAACGCGTGGATGTGGATGAAGCGGGCGCGGTCGACGAGGTCGAGCGTCGCTCGAAACTCGGCGTCCGTTTCGCCGGGGAAGCCGACGATGATGTCGGTGGTCAGGGCGGGACGATCGAATGACTCGTTCACGCGGTCGATCATCCGCAGGAAATCGTCGCGCGTGTATTGCCGGTTCATGCGGCGAAGGATCGCGTTCGAGCCGCTCTGCAGCGGCAAATGAAAATGGCCGGCGACCTGGGAGTGGGCTTTGAGCGTATCAATCAGGTCGGACGTTAAGTCGCCGGGCTCGAGGCTGGAGAGGTGAAGTCGATGAAGGCCGGGAACGCGCGTGCAGAGGGCCTCGATGAGATGCGCGAGTGGAGTTCGATCGGACGATGCCGGCTGACGTCGTCGCAGCGCGGTCGGCTGACCATAAGCGCCCAGGAAGATGCCGGTGATCACCAGCTCGACGTGTCCGGCGGCGACGAGTTGCGTCGCTTCATGAACGGCGTCGTCGATCGGCTTGCTCCAGAGCGTCGAGCGGAGGCGCGGGATGATGCAGTAGGTGCAGTGGGCATCGCAGCCGTCCTGGACCTTGAGCACCGCGCGCTGCCGGCCGGGCTGGCGCTGGGTGAGGATCGGGAGGGTCGTCGTGCCGGTGGCGCGGGTCGAGGCAGAAGCGGGTCTCGCGCCAAGCGCATGTTTGGTTCGCTGATGGATCGAGTCGGTCTCAGGCTGGTCTTGATTCGAGATGGGAATTCCGTTGACTTCGACGCTAACAATTGGTTTACTGACGTGCGTGAGTGATCCCGCCGGTTGCGTTGCTACATCCTTTTTATCGATCCATCCATTATCCCCCGGCAACGCGGACTGCGGCGCGGTTTGACTCACGGAGCGGTTTGTCGGCGTTGGCGTGACGTTCTGATGTTCGGAGCGTCCGATCACACGCCAGTTCGTCAGCAGTTGATCGAGTTCGGCGGCGATGTCGTCGTGATGTGTAAGGACGGCGTCAACGCCTGCGATGGACCGCGCGGCCTGCGGGTCGCCGGTCGACCAGCAACCCATGACGATCACGCGCGGGCGGCTCACGACCGAATCGTGCGCTAGCGCGTCCGGGGTCATGCGGGTTTCGGAAGCGGATGGATCGTCCTTCCTTTGAGAATTGAACGGTAAGCCGGTTCGCCGAGCATCGGTGTTTGCGAGCTCGGTGGGCTGCGTGTGCATCGTCGGCAATAGAGGCAGTGCGACCGCCCGTCGAGTCGCCTGGCCGCTCTTGCTCGCCGCCTGCACGGTGACGCTGCACGAGTTGACGATCCGAAGCTCGGCGTCGCGCGGGTCAGACGTCTCGATCAGACCATGACCCCTCAGTACCGAAGCGACCTGGTCGCTTTCGTACTGGTTAACTTTGCAGCCGAGCGTCTGGATGCAGAACGTACGCATGAAGGCAGAGGTTAGGAGTCAGGAGTCAGGAGTCAGTCAGAGAGCATAGGCGATCGGAACTTCTTAGATGAGCACCTTGGATTTGGCAACCTGTGACGCGCGCCGTGAGCGAACGTGTGGTCGCCGGACTCTGACTGACTCCTGACTCCTGACTCATGACCGCTGACTGCTTACCGGACCTAGAATGTTGTGCCGCCGATGTTTGGCTTAAACGAATGAGGTAATTGCCACGCAGTCCGTTAGAATTGCGCACCGTTGAACCTGACAACCCCGACGGCCCATCCGATCTTTTCCACGCGATGGCGCGCCGTCACTGTGACGAACGTCCGCGCGATCACTCCTCCGATACCGGTACGACCGGGTTGGACTGAGCCGTGCGGGAAACTAGAAGCCGGGGCTCACGTGACCCCTCCCAGACTGCAGCGGCGAAAATCGCCAGTCTCTGGAGGATGCGCGGCGCGGCCCCAACCCTTAGTGGAGGCGCAATGCCTCCAAGGAGCGTCGTATGGCGACACCCCGAACCGCATGGGGTATCGACGTCGGCAACCGTGCCTTGAAGGCCGTGAAGCTCGTCCGCGGAGCCAACGGCATCAGGATAGATGATGTCGTAGTCATCGAGCACGAGCACGTCCTGTCTAACGCGGGGGACAATAAAGAGTCCCTGATCCAGGCGGCCCTGAACCAGTTCGCTCAGACGCATCCCACCAAGGGCGCGCTGATCGGCATTGGCGTCAGCGGCCAGCAGAGCTTCGCGCGCTTCATCAAGCTCCCACCGGTGGAGCCCCGCAAGGTCCCCGAGATCGTCCGCTTCGAGGCGATCCAGCAGATCCCCTTTCCGCTCGACGAGGTCGAGTGGAGCTATCAGCTCTTCAGTGACGAGAGTTCACCCGACGTCGAGGTCGGCATCTTCGCGATGCGCCGCGAGCTGGTGAACCGCCATATCGAGTTTTTCACGTCGGTTGGTCTCGATGTGAACCTGGTGCAGATGAGCCCCCTCGCGGTCTACAACGCGATGAACTATGACCAGCGGCTCAAAGGCACCACGATGATCATCGACATCGGCGCCGAGAACACCGATCTGATCATCGCGGAGGGAGAAAGCGTGTGGCTCCGATCGATCCCGATCGGCGGCAACAACTTCACCGAGGCATTGACCAAGAGTTTCAAGCTTCGCTTTGAGAAGGCTGAAGAACTGAAGCGCAACGCCGCGACGAGCAAGTATGCGCGGCAGATCCTTCAGGCGATGCGACCGGTCTTCGCGGACCTGGTTTCGGAAATTCAGCGTTCGATTGGTTTCTACGCATCGGTGCATCGTGACTCGCGCATCGGACGCGTCATCGCGCTCGGCGGGACGTTCCGGCTGCCGGGGCTTCAGAAGTACCTTCAGCAGAACCTTCAGCTTGAAGTTCATCGTTTGGATCGTCTCTCGGCCGGCGCGCCGGATGAGGCGCGCACGGCGGCGATCTTCAACGAAAACCTCCTCTCGACCGTTCCCGCCTACGGCCTTGCGCTGCAGGCGATGAGCGAGGGGAAGATCACCAGCTCGCTGTTGCCGCAGAAGATTCAGCGCGAGCGGATGTGGCGCGACAAGACGAAGTGGTTCGCCGTCGCCGCGGGCGTTGCGGTGGTCGCAGTCGGCGTGGAAGTCGGCCGCATCTACTACGATCAGTTCCGCTACGACCAGACCAAAGGAAGCGAGGCGAAGATCGACGCAGACCTTCGCCGCGCGACCGGCATCGACAAGCGTTGGCAGGAGATCGAGTCCAACGGCGCGCCCGAGCGCAAACTCATCGCCGACATCAACACGCTGGCGAAGGGGCACACCGTTCAGGCGGGACTGCTGCAAGACATCATGGCGGCCCTCCCCGATCCGGGGGCCGACATTCGCAGCGGCGAGAAGGACAAGATCCTCAAAGCCCAACCCACGCGCGGCAAGCGTCGATACGCTCGCCTCGAACAACTGGCCAGCAAGTACGAACCCGACCTCACCGCCACGCTCGCATTGCCCGACACGCAATTCAATGCGAACGAATCCCTCCTGGGCGCCCAGCCGGGAACCGGGAGTGGCTTCAGCGGTGGAAACATGCCGACGCGCCCCGGCTTTGGGGGCGGCTCGAATCCGTACCCGATGGTCATGCCCGGACGCTATCCGACCATGCCCGGCCCCGGCGGTATGCCGATGTCGCCGATGGCGCCGACGGCGCCCAAGCCTGGAAACACCGAAGATGGCGCGGCCGCCGCGCAGCCGGTGCACGGGTACATCATCGCGCTTCGCTTTACGACTCCCTATTCACAGCCCGGCGACATCGGCACGTCGATCAAGAACGCGCTCGAAGCCGCCAACCCCAAGCCGGGTGAACCGCCGAAGCCGTACAAGATCGAAAAGGTCCGTCTTGCCTCGGCGTCAAAAATGACCCCGCCGGACAAGAACGCGATTCAGTCGATGATCGCCGGCAGGCCGCAGCGCGGTGGTGTTGCGGGCTTCCCGAACCCGATTCAAGTTCGTCCGAAAAACGAACCGCCGAAAACCGGTGGCGCCAAGGAAGGCCCGCCCAAGCCGATGCGTCCCGGTGCTGGCACCGGCGGGGTAGGCGTGTTCGGCAATCCGGATGAAGAAAAAGTCCCGTTCAACGATCCGGTGACGGGCGAGCCGCTGAACAATGACAGCCAGTTTACGCTGGTCGTCGCGGTCAGCCTCGACCCCCCGCCCCCCGCCGCACCCGCTTCAACGGAAGGCGGCGCCGAGGAAAAGCCCGCCGAACCTCACAAGACCGGCGCTCCGAACGCTGCCAAGCGTCCGTCGTCGGCCGATGCGTCCAAGGGCTCGATCGTTCCCATTCAACGCGACATCCCCGTCGCCAAACATTCGTGAGGTGCGACGATGGACATTGTTAAGAAAAACATTCTCAGCATTATTTGTGGCGTCATCATTCTTCTCGCGATCGTGTCCCTCTTCTGGCCGATCGCGGGCATGCGTCAAAACCTGAAGGACCAACTCGAGAAGCGAACCAAGGTCTATGACCAGTTCGAGACGCTTCGCAAGAAGACCCGCGCCTGGCCCGTCGTCGATCTCGAAGGCGAGTCAACCACGGGTCAAAAACTCGATCAGTTCCCCGGCGACAAAGTGATCGAGCACGGCGAAAAGGTCACGCACGACCTGGCCGAGCAAAGCAAGGCGATGCTCGACACCGCGCTGGCGATCAACCTTCACAAGCCGCTGGTCGAGGGCGTGCTGCCGAAGACGACCGATCCGGGACCGATCCTGTCGTTCCGCGAGAAGTATCGCGAGATGATCCAGCACACGATCCCCGAAGACGTGCTTCACTCGACCACGCCGCCGACCGAGGAAGAGATCGACAAGGCGATGGACAAGCTCTGGAACGACAAGTACGTCCAGAAATTCGTCTACGTGAACGAGAAGCCGGTCAACGAGGACAAGGTCAACGCCGAGTACCTCGCTGAAATTGCGACGATGCCCAAGCGGATTCGAGACGAGCGCGCGAACAAGTACCTGTGCTACGTCGATGAAGGGGCGATCTCGATTTCAGAGGTGATGGCCAGCGATGGCCGCACGCCAAGCCTCGGCGAGGTCTGGTACGCGCAGTCGTCGCTGTGGGTCCAGCAGGACCTGGCCAACTCGATCGCCCGCGTGAACTCGGACAAGAAGAGCGTCAGCGACGCGCGCGTGAAGCACATCAAGCTGCTTTCGGTAGCGCCGAACATCGGGCAGTATCTCCGCCCGGGCATGTCGCTGAACGGCGCTCCCATGCCCATGGCGTCGGCGTCGGCGGAGCCCCCGCCGGCGGCGGACCCGAACGCGCCGTTGCCCAAGGACTTCAACCTCTCCCCCACCGGTCGCATCTGCAACAACATGTATGACGTGATCCAGTGGAACATGAAGGTCGTCGTCGAGGCAGCAGAGGTCCCGACACTCCTTGCGGAGATCAGCCGTGAAAAGCATTTCTTCAGCAAGGAGCACGGCGCGCCCGAGCTTCCCAGCACCTTCGCAACCGTGACGAAGATGGACATCGCCGGCGTGGATAACGCCCTCGCGTTCGAACAGGGCTTCGTCTACGGCGACCGCCCGATCGTGGAGCTCACGCTCCAGGGAGAATCCATCTTCCTTCGGTCGTGGACCGTTCCCCTGATGCCCCCGACCGTTAAGCAGGAGCTCAACATCGAACCGGCCGCCGACGCCGCCAAGGCATCAGCCAACGCCGGTTGAAGTTGTTGCGTTAGTCCTCAACGTTAACTTTGAACATCAAATGACATGACTGAAACAGGTGCCTTATGGAAAAAGTAACACAGTTTCTCGAGCGCTACGTGCAGTGGATCGTACTCGGCTTGATGCTGGTATTTCTGGGATACATGGCCTATGCCAACTGGGTAGACCCCAAACCGCTTGCAAAAATCGCCAACCAGACTGTCGAGCCGGAGCAGATCAACGACAAGATCGCCGACAAGTCCAAGGCCATTCAGAACGAGATGAACAGGGATGCGCCGCAGGTCACCGTGGGTGACCATCGGGATATCCTGATCAAAAAGACGGGCGGACAGGATCCACGGTCTCTCGCGGTGGCTACTCCCTTGCCGGTGTGGGCGATTGCGGGACAGGGTGCGAAGCAGATCGTTGACGATTCGAGTTTGAACGTTCCGGCCAATGCCACCTACGCGATCGCAGGCGTGGCGGTCCCGCCCAAACCCGGGTCCGGCGAATCTTCCACCGGCCGAATGCTCGCTCGCCTCGAGGACAAAGAAGCACTCGACGCCGCGAAGGGTGGCGCAGCCGGCGGTGACGCTCCGGCAGCCGCGACCACGCAGCCGAAGAAAACCAAGACTCCTGCAGGCGGCGCGGGTGCAGGAGGCGCGGTCGCGGCAGGAAAGGAGAACGTGAAGACGAGGGACGTCGACTGGATCACCCACAAGGTGGTCATTGACTCGACGGAACTCGAAGCGGCGTTTCGCGCGGCCTACAAGGTGAAGGAGGACGCCGAGCTTCCTCCGGATCTGACGATCACGCGTATCCTCAAGGTCGAGATGGTCCGTCAGGAACAGTTGCCCGACGGCACCTGGTCCAAGGCGGAGACACCAGTGCCGCCGCTCGAGATGTACAAGATGCGACCGTTGCCGCCGCAGCTCGCGACAACCAAGGACCAGCTTCAGGCGGCGTATGAGTACCTGGATTGGGCCGTAACGCACGCCGATTACATTGCCACACCCGCCTTTTACACCGCTGAAAAAGGTGATCAGTGGCGCGCGCCGGGAACGGAGAAGCAGCCCGGCAATAATCCCGCCGTTCCGACGGTCGTGCCGACGGTGCCGAACGCCCCGTTCGACCCGGCCCATCCCCCGAAGAACCGCAAGCTCACGCCGGAAGAGAAGAAGATGGTCGCCGACTACAAGAAGGCGACCAAGGGAGCCAAGGTCGGCCCCGGCGGCTTCCCGGTGGGGCCCGGCATGCTTCCGCCTGCCGCGCCGCGCGGCGGTAAGGTGCGGCCGTATTTCCAGACGACCGCGCCGCCCAGGTCCGGCCAGCGCTCGCCCTATCCGACGATGCCAGGCGGCTACCCTAACCCGTACGGCCGTCCCGGCATGATGCCTCCCGGAATGGTCCCTCCCGGATACAACCCCTACAACCGCATGATGCCTCCGGGCTATGGCCGCAATCCTGGAATGCCGATGCCCATTCCGCAGCCCGGCGTCGGAACGATTCCCGGGATGACACAAGGCGGCGGCATCATCGACGTCTTCAACCTCACCGACGATGTCACGATCTGGGCGCACGATGAGACCGTGAAGCCGGGAAAGACCTATCGCTATCGGATTCGTTACTACCTGCAGAATCCACTCTTCGGCCAGGGCCCCAACATCCAGACCGACCCGAAGAACAAGCAGATCCTGTGGCTTCTCAGCGACTGGTCCGACTGGTCTGAAGCGATTCACGTGAGCGAGCGCGTCAACTTCTGGCTCGCCCAGATGACGCAGACCACGGCGAAGTTCGACGTCTTCGAATGGAAGAACGACGCCTGGGTCAGCCGCGTCCGCAGCGTCACGCCCGGCGACCAGATCCCCGGCACTAACTGGACGCTGGCCGACATTCGTCGAGACTCCAAGGGGCAGTACGTCCTTCTAGTCAACGACGCGGGCGTCGTCGAACGGCGCGACTTGAAGAAGGACCAGGAAAGCTCCGAGTACCAGGAGATGAAGGACCAGACCGCAGGTGGCGCGACGGGTACGGGTACGACCCGTTGAGCCGCGCATCTCCTCGGTCGTAAATCCGAAGTTCGTTAACGATCAAGCCCAGCGAACAAAATCGCTGGGCTTGATCGTTTTATGATGATGGCACCCTACGACTTCGCGGTGCCCGTCAGCTCGCGACGAAGCGCGGTGACCTGATCGGCGCGCTGTCGCGCATTGGCGTCGAGGTCGAACTTGATCGACTTCTTCCCCGAGACCTCGCGCAAGCGATCCAGCGCGGCGGAGCGGACGGCGGAATCTTCGCCGTAGAGACAATCCAGTAGAAAGCTCGGGTCGTTTCGCAGCCGGCCCAACTCACGGGTTGCGAGTTGTGTGAACGGGCCGAGCGCGCGATCGACGCGCATGTTCTGTTCGGGGGAGAGCTTTGCCCGGTCCAGGTGCAGCAGCACCGCCGCGCCGGCGCGGCCGAGAGATTCGAGCTCCTTCAGGGCCTGATCGCGCACCCGGAAATCCGTTGCATCGAGCTTCGGCAACAAGCCATCGATCTGACGCCCCACCTTGTCGTCCGGCGTCCATCGATCGGAAAAGACCTGCCACGCGATCAACGGATCGGGCGCGAAGACCGACTCCTGATCGATCTGCCGAAGCACCGGCCGCAGATACTGATCGGCTTCCTTCGGATAGCGACGAAGCAGCGTATAGAAGTCCGCGGCTTCCAGCGTGACGTTCACGGGAAGCTGTCCGCCATTGGTCGTCTGCACGACGGTCAACTGGCACTGTCCGGCCCGCGCGGGGCCGACGTTCTGCCCCTGCTGGGTGAGACGGATCGAGCGATATCCGTCGGGGAGCTGATACTGCCGCTCGATCACGAAATAAAACGCCTGGCTCTGGACTGAGATCGTCTGGATGGTTTCCGGGTCGCTGTAGTCATACGTCGTCAGGACGAACGACTTCATCTCCTGCGGACCGCGCGGACCGCCGAAGATGATCTTCGTCACCTGTACGCTCGTCAGGTCGCCGAGCCCCTCGACCTCGGCGTGCATCTGCCCCTGGCGGATCTGATCGCCTTCGAGCAGCGGCGTGTGGCAGACGAGCGACTTGTTCTCCATCCGAAGCGAGAAGATGTCCTGGATGCGCTTCTGCGCCAGCTTCGGCATCGCCGCGAACGCGGCTTCCATCTGCTTCTTCTGCTGAGCGACGATCGCCTTTCGATCGGGCTGCTGCTGCCCTAGCACAGAGGGCGCGACCACGACCGCGCCACCGAGCGCTCCTGCAATACACGCAACGCGCGCCGACCGTTTCAATGATTCAATGATCCGATGTTTCAATGCTTCAATTCCTAATAGTCCGTCACACTTCCATCCGGCTGCTTCGGGGTCGGCCATTTGTATTGCCGGGCGGGGTCCTTTGCGACCTCCGCCATCTTCCCCTCGTCCATCTCGACGCCCAGCCCCGGGCCCTGCGGCAAGCTCGCGTATCCGTCTTTATCGACTTCCCAGCTTTTTCTCGCCACTCCCGGCGGCATGATGTGGCCGTCGAGGTAACCTTCTTCGATCAGGAAGAACGGAATCGACGCCGCCACGTGCAGGCTGGCCGTGAGCCCCAGCTCCGAGCAGGTGTTGTGCGGCGCCAGCGGCACCGTATACGCCTCGGCCAGCGTCGCGATCTTTTTCACCTGGCTGATGCCGCCGGTGTGACCGACATCGGGCTGAAGGATATCGATGCACCGCTCCTGGAGATACGGGATCATGCCCCAGATCGTTCGATCGCGCTCACCGGTCGCGAGGGGGATCCGAATCTGTTGCTTGAGACGCTTGAAAACCTCAATGTTCCCCGGCACGGCGGGTTCTTCGATCCACATCACATCATACGGCTCGATCGCCGACGCTAATTGAATCAACATCGGCGGCGGGACGGCGCAGTGCGCATCAAACATCACGCTCCCGTCCGGCCCGACGCGCTTGCGCGTGTCCTTCACCGCGTTCACCAGGTTCTGAATATCAGGGGGATCGCCCGACCACGGGTGCGGTCCGCCGGTGCCGGTCTTGATTGCTTTCGCGGTCGGATACATCCGGATCTTGTCGCGCGTCGGCCCGCCGAGCATCCGGTAAACGGGAACCCCCCACAGCTTTCCGGTGATATCCCATAGCGCCATGTCGATGGCGCTGATCGCGTGCGTCATGAACGGCCCGCCGCGCATGTCGCGATGGGAGCGATACAGCTTCTGCCAGAGGTGCTCGATGCGAGTCGGGTTTTCGTTCTTCAGCAGTTCAAAGAGCGATCCGATCAGCGCGGCCGCGACCTTCGGTTCCGAGCCAGTGATCTCTCCCCACCCCGTGATGCCCTGATTCGTCTCGACCTTCACGAAGCACTTCGGCCCGGTCGGAATCCCGCGCGCCGACGTGATCTTGATCGTGGTCGTCTTGTCTTCGACGTTGGCCGCAGGATTGTCGGCGCGGGCAACGCCTTCAGCGAGCATCACCGCGCCCGCAGCCACGGCCGCAGCGCTCATCACACCGCGACGGGTCGGACCTTTTTCCTGTGGATACTCAGTCAATGCGTGCTCCATTCCTGCTCGCGTCACTCGCGCCGTAACTCCCTCTCCCGCCGGGAGAGGGCGCGGGTGAGGGCGTTGGAAAGTTGAAGTGTTCTACTCCCGCGCGCCCTCACCCTGACCCTCTCCCGGGGGGAGAGGAAGGAAGAAGGCACATCTCCACTACCGTGGGTCGTGGCGCTCGTTCATTAACGACCGTTGATGTGGGACAATTCTACACACCCCAATTCAACACCCTTTCCCACCTTTGGTACTACGATCGACCCCATGCGGAAGGGTTGCGGTTGCGGGCCGGTGGCGTGAAGATGCCGCCTCGTAAGCGCAACGTTCTACCGAAGTAACGCGTTCCGGACCGGTTCGGTCCACTTTCCGGGGAAGACAATCTACCGCCTGATTCGTGCCGGTTTCCGGCCGATGTGGCACGCCCATTCGAGGGAGACTCCATCCATGGCTGCGCAAAGCGCGACGTCGTCGTTCCAAGGCACCGAGACCAATGACCTTCAGGCCGTCCAATCGCTCGCCAGCGCATACAAGACGATGCGCGACGAGCTTGGCAAGGTGATCGTCGGTCAGGAAGAAGTGGTCGAGCAGGTGCTCACCGCGATGTTCTGCCAGGGCCACGTCCTTCTCGTCGGCGTGCCGGGCCTCGCGAAGACGCTGCTGGTGAAGACGATCAGCGACGTGCTTCACCTGGCGTTTAAGCGCGTTCAGTTCACGCCTGACCTGATGCCGTCGGACATCACCGGCACCGCGGTGCTCGAGGAAGATCACACGACCGGCAAGCGCGCGTTCCGATTCGTGAAGGGCCCCCTCTTCGCGAACATGGTGCTCGCGGACGAAATCAACCGTACGCCCCCCAAGACGCAGGCTGCCTTGCTCGAAGCGATGCAGGAACATCGCGTGACGTCCGGCGAGATGACGTATGAGCTCCCTGAGCCGTTCTTCGTCCTGGCGACACAGAACCCGATCGAACAGGAAGGCACTTATCCGCTGCCTGAAGCCCAGCTCGACCGCTTCATGTTCATGACGCTCGTGAAATACCCGACGCCTCAGGACGAAGTGCAGATCATGAAGCAGGCGACGAGCGAGTATCGCCCGCAAATCAGCCGGCTGCTCGACGGGCAGGCGATTTTGAACCTTCAGACGATCGTTCGCCGAGTACCGGTCGCCGAGCACGTGTATGCGTATGCCCGCGACCTGGTTCGCGCCACGCGTCCCGGCCAGCCGGGCGTGCCGCCTTACATCAATGACATGGTTCAATGGGGCGCCGGTCCTCGCGCCAGCATCTACCTGATCCTCGCGGGCAAGGCCCGCGCGATCCTGCACGGCCGCGTGCACGTGACGACCGACGACATCGCCGCGGTTGCACTGCCTGTGCTGCGTCACCGCATCCTGACGACGTTCAGCGCGGAAGCCGCCGGCATGAACAGTGACAAGGTTGTTGAGCGTCTGCTCCGGGACATCCCCAAGACGCAAACCGCCGCCGCCTGAGGAAGAGAAGAGAGTTGCTAGTTGCTGGTTGCTCGTTGCTGGTGAAGAGCACGGCTGCCGGGGATCTAACTAGTAACTAACAACCAGCAACTAGCAACTTCCACAATGGTTTCTTCCACCGCAACCGCTCCTTCCGCTCCCGCGCCGGTCGCGACGTCCGGGCCGCTGTCGCTGCTCGATCCGCAGGCGCTGGCCCGGATCAGCAAGATGGAGCTCGTGGCCAAGCAGGTCATGGACGGATACGTCCAGGGGATGCACCGCTCGCCGCACGTCGGCTTCGCGCTCGACTTCGCCCAGCACCGTCAATACGTGCCCGGCGACGACATCAAACGCATCGACTGGCGCGTTTATGCCAAGGCGGATCGTTACTACATCAAGCAGTACGAAGTCAGCACAAACCTTCGCGCTCACATCGTGCTCGATGCCAGCGGCTCGATGGCGTATCAGGGCACGTCTGACGCCCTTAGCAAGTTTCGCTACGCACAGTTCATCACGGCGTGCCTCGCTTACCTGATCCTCCACCAGCAGGACTCGGCGGGTCTGTTCACGTTCGACACCAAGGTGCGCGAGTTCATCCCGCCACGCAGTGCGGCGACGCACCTGATGCGGATCCTGCGTTCGCTGGATAACACCAGGCCCGAGCAGGAGTCCGGGATCGCCCCGATCATCCACGAAGTCGCCGAGCGGGTGAACCGGCGCGGCATGATCATCATTATCAGCGACCTCTTCGATAAGGCCGATGCCCTGATCGACGCGTTTCACCACCTGCGTCACCGCCGGCATGAAGTGATGCTGATGCAAACGATGTCGAACGACGAGTTGACATTCCCCTTCCGCAAGTGGAGCCTGTTTGAGAACCTGGAAAAGGCCGGCGATCGAATCAAGCTCGACCCGGCGATGATGCGGTCGAACTACCTCGAGAATCTCGCCAACCACACGCGCGCGATTCGTGACACGTGCAGTAAGCTGAACATCAGCCACGTTCTGCTGAACACCAGCGAACCGTTCGACACCGCTTTGACGAACTACCTCGCGGCGCGGATGGGATGGAAGTGAGAAATACAGCGACGGAGGCACGAAGCGACGAAGGGACGAAGGGAAGGAATGAATACCCGTATTTCCCTTCGTCGCTTCGTCGCTTCGTCGCTTCGTCGCTTCTGACTTAGCTAGGAACTGCCTCATGCCTTTCCTGATGGGATCACTGCTGTTCGGGCTGCTCGCGATGAGCATTCCGATCATCATTCACCTGCTGCACCGGCAGCGCACGCAGCCGATCCAGTGGGGCGCGATGCAGTTCCTGCTCGAGTCGCCGCTTCAGCTCAAGCGCCGCAAGAAGGTCGATCACTGGCTGCTGATGCTTCTCCGCATCGCCGTCGTCGGCATCCTCGCGCTGCTGCTCGCTCGTCCGTTGCTCATTGACGGCAAGTACAACCCTCTCTCCAGCAACATCGCGACCGATATCGCGGTCGTCGTCGATCGCTCCGTTTCCACCGGCCGCACCAACGGCAAGTCGAGCGTCTTCGATCAGGGAATCAATGTCGTTGATGAAGTCGCGAAGAACATGCGGCCCAACGACACGCTGACCGTCGTCCTCGCCGAGCACCGGCCCAACACGTCGATGACTCCCCTGCCCGTCCGCCGCGGCGGCGTGCCGGAGATTCAGAAGAAGCTGCACGAGCTCAAGCCCGGCCTCACCGACGCGTCGATTCCCGATTCCGTCCAGGCCGCCCGTGAGCAGATCGCTCGCGGACCCAACACACAGAAGATGGTTCTGGTCGTCTCCGACGATCAACGCAACGGCTGGAAGATCGAGAACAATTCCGCCTGGCGGGCTGCGCTCGGTGAGCGCATCAAGGGTGACGACCGGAACGTCAAGATGTACTCCGTGCCGATCACGCCGGACACCAGCAAAGCGACGGACATCGCGATCGGCGATCTTGCGATTCAGCCAAGCCTCGTCGGCGTGAAGCAGCGCGCGAGCATCACCGCGACCGTCAACAACACCGGCGGCGAAGACTTCGGCGCGTTCAACGTCCGCCTGACCGTTGGCGGCAAGTTGATCGAGTCGCGCCCGATCGCGGGCCTCAAGGCCGGCACGAGCCAGACGCTCCGCTTCGAGCACGTCTTCAACGACGCCGGCTCCAGCTATGTCACGCTCGAAGCCGACGCCAAGGACGCGCTCGCGGCGGACAACAAGGTCGATGGGTCGGCCTACGTCTTCGACAAGGTGAAGGTCCTCGTCATCGACGGCCAGCTCACCGACGCCGGTGAGTTCAAGTCGAGCCGCTACCTCACGTCGGCGATGCAGCCGGTGCCGGACCCGACGATGGATACGATCGAGACGGCGCAGGTGGGCGTGCTGCGTCCCAAGGTCGTCAGCGTCGCAGCCGCCGATGGGGAGAAGCTCGATGATTATGCCGTGACGGTCGTCAACGACGCCCCGTCGATGTCGAGCGAGATGCTCACGAAGCTCTTCAACTATGCCCGCACGGGGCACGGCGTCTGGTTCATCCTTGGCGCGCGCACCGATCAGGCGCTGCTGGGCAAGCAGCTTGCGATGGCGGGCCTGTTCACCGTCGATCTGAAGGAACAGAAGAACGTCAAAGACCCGCCGGGCGTTGACATCAAGGTGCCGACCAATCCGACCGTGGCGCTGCTGACGGCGGCCGAGCGCAACTCCCTCACCGGCGCGATCACCAAGCAGTGGTGGTCGATCACGCCGAAGGACGGCGACGGCCAGACGATCCTCGCCAACACCAGCGGCGATCCACTTGTCGTCGAGCGCCCGATCGGCGCCGGCGGCGGACGCGTCGTTGTCTGGGCCACCAGTGTCGATGGCGCCTGGAACAACTGGCCGGTGATGCCCAACTTCGTTCCGCTGGTAAACGAGACGATCTACCACCTCGCCAGCGGAACGACGCAGGCGTTTCAGCATCAGCATCTCGAAGCCGGGATGCCGATCGAATGGAGCGGCCCTGCGACGCCGACCGTCAAGGTCGCGAAGATCACCCGCCCCGACGGCAAGGTGGTCGAGCGCAAGGCCGCACTCAACAACGGCCGGCAGCGCATTACGTTCCACGACACCGGCGATCCGGGTCTTTACGCGGTCCGCTTCGACCCGACCGAGATTCCGCAGCCGATCTATTACGGCCTGGGCCTCGACCGCAAGGAGCTCGACACCACGCCGCTGACCGACAGCGACTTCTCCTGGCTTTCCGATCGCGGCTACATGGAACGCAAAGTCGCCAGCGCCGACGTCGGCGGTGTGCTCGGCGGCGTCAACAAGGGGAACGAGCTGTGGCCGTATCTCGGCATCGTCGTGCTCGCGCTCCTCGTCTTCGAAACCGTCATGACCTGGCGCATGGCCGACCGGCAAAAGAAAGTCGACGTCGCCGCGGCGGGACTCGCCCAGGCGCATGCGCCGATGGCGTGATCGGTCGGGCCGATCCCTACTGCATACAAATCTGACCGTGTGGCACGGCTTGCTTGCAAGCCGTGTCGTCGTCGGTAAAACATCAATCGCGGGGTTTGTTCCCCTTCAGGAGATCCATTCATGCCGGGACCGCGATCGTTTTTCGCACGAACGTCCTTCGTCACCGGTGTGGCAGTGGTCGCGATCGCCACGGCGGCATCAGTCATTCCCCCCGCCCGCGCGCTCGCGGCTGAAGACGCGCCCCAGGCAGCGCCAATCCCCGCCGAAGCAAAAGTCAAAGCCGCCGACGTGAAGGGGCTTGTCGTCGAGTTCTACGATTTCTACCCGAAGGACGCCGCCGGCATTGATTCGCTCGAGATCGCAAAGAACTGGATCAACGGTCACAAGCCGGCCTTGACCTATTCCCTGAACCTCCCCGCGGTCGACTTCGCGCCGGGCAAGGAGATGAGTGTCAACGCGTACAACACGAAGCTGGGCACGTTTCTCCTCGGCGAAGCGGAGCTCAAACGCCGAAGCGAAGCCGAAAAGGATTTTCCCAAACGCCTGACCGCGCCGATCGGACCGCGCACGATCATGGTCTTCAGCGGCTTTATCGAAGTGAAGAAGGCCGGCGCCTACACGCTTTCCATTCCCTGCGACGACGGCGACGAGACGTCGATCGGCGGCGTGGTCGTTCATGCGCGGCCGCATTTCGGTGGCATGAACATCGACCCTGACTCGGCTGAGAACAAAGGCGCCGCAGAGTTTGCCGAAGCGGGGATTTACCCGATCAAGGTGACGCTCTGGGACCGCGATCCAGGTGGGATCGGCATCCACGTCTTCAGCGACGACCTCAATCCCAAGGGAAAGCGCCACGCCAACGGACACGTGTTGCTCCCGATCCTGCCGGCCCCGAAGGCCGCGGCCCCCGAGAAGACCGCCCCGCCGACGAAGACGACGCCGGGCAAGCCGGCGGCCACGCCGAAGAAGTGATCGCCCGGTCGAAATACTTCACGGAATGATCTGTCATGCTGAGGTACTCCGAAGCATCTCTCGTCCCTTCGCGATGAACGCGAGATGCTTCGGAGTACCTCAGCATGACAAACGATTCGCGGTTTCGTTCCTTGTCGCGGCACGCCCTCATCTGCATTGCGGTGGTGGCAGCAGCGACGGGAGCCATTTCTTTTCTTCATGCCCAAGCCGCTGCCACCGAGCAGAAAAAACCTGCCGAACCGGCGCTGGTCCCAGCAGATGCATCCTTCCCGATTCGTCTGAATTACACACTGAAGGAACCCGGCGCCGTCGTCATCGCGATCGACGGTTCCGACGGCCATCGTGTCCGCAACCTGATCGCGGATGTTTCGCGCGAGGCCGGCGAACGCTCTGAGTTGTGGGACGGCCGCGACGACGCGGGCCAGCCGGTGAAGCCGGGCAAATATCGCTTCAAGGGCGCTGTCACGCCGAAGATCGACCTCACGTACGAGTTCACGGTGAACAATTCGGGGACGCCGCCGTGGTGGAAGCAGGACGTGTGGGAGCCGCGTCCTGAGCCCGGCGGGTGGATGTCGGACCACGCGCCTCCCCTGGCGGCGGCTGCGGTGGGTGACAAGATTTTCCTCGGCGCCGAATCCGCCGAGCACGGGCACAGCATCATCGCGGTCGATACCACCGGCCGAAAACTGTGGGGCGCGAAATGGCTGGAATTGTCGGGGGCGCGCTGCGTCACGTCCGACGGCAAGACGGTCTTCGTCGCCGGCGAGGGATCATGGATCGGGCAGCACATGAAGCTGTTCGCGATCGATCCGACGAACTTCGCGGTGCGACGGATCGCGGATTTCGCGTTCGATGCGGGGCCGCTCGCGGGGCTCGGCGGCCTGTCAGGGTTGGCGGCGCGAGACGGGAAGATCTATGCCGCGTTCAACCCGCCACATCAGGATGTCGCCGCCAGCGCGCTCGACCCGGCGGCGCTTGACCTTGAAAACACGACCGCTCACGGCCTGAGTGCCAAGAGCATCAACGCCCTGCTGCGTTGTGGCGATTCGGATCAGCCGTGGATCAACCTGCCCCTCGATGCCGCAGACCCGGTCCTGCGGTTTGCGTGGAAATCGGACCAGACGATCGGAACAATCTGCGCGCCGCAGGAGCTTGAGGTCGCGGCGCTCAAACCAAAGGTCGCGTATCCGGGAGATTTGAAGAATGACGCGCACTGGGTTCCGATCCCGAGTTCCGCCAATCCGGCTAATGAGATTCGCCCTGCGACTGCGATGAACGTCTATGTCGCGCTACCGGGTTCAACTCGAACCCGCGCCCTGCGCGTGCGGGTGAAAAACCAGGTGCCCGCCACGCACCTTGATTTGCCGCAGGGTCCGGTCATCGCAAGCAATGTTCCGCCGAAAACGTTCATCGGCATGCACGTCCTTCGATCGAGGCTCACGCCCGTCACATCAGTGCCACCGAAGGTCGAGGTTTCGTCCGGCGCCGTCCTCGCCGGGGGTGCGTGGGAAAACGTACAGCGCGATGCCGACATCACACCCTCGGCGCCCGCGATCTACACGATGCGGTTCAAGCAGCAAACGGGTGTTGCGGCTTTAATCGTCCGCGACCCGCTCTTCGCTCATGCAGCAGTTGAAATTCAACGCGCGCCAAATGCTCCATGGGCCCGGCTCACCGCGGCAGACGGCGTGTCTGCCGGCGGCGATCTGGCGCCTACGTTTCCGTGGCGGCGTGCATACGGAGATTTGATCGTTGACCTTGGTCGTCGCCGAACGATCAGCGGGCTTCGTCTCGTGATTTATCATCCAGCCACCGCTGAAAACGCAGACGTGAAGAAACGCACCGGCAACACGGCGCGAACGTGCAGCCTTGGCGGCGTGGTGTTGCTCGATAGTGGAGGCGAGGCCGAATCCGGCCAGCGCATCGGCGTGATCGACGCGGCATCGGGGCAGATCGATCGCGATATTCCGGTTCAAGCGCCGAGCGCGCTGGCGTTCACACCCTCGGGCGAGTTGCTCGCCGTCTCCAATGCGACGTCTGTCGTGCGCGTTCCGCTCGATCCGTCGCAACAACCCTCGCCGATCATTCAGAGCGGCCTCACCGACGCGACCGGCCTCACGTGCGATGCGAAATCAAAAACCCTGTACATCTCCGACGCCGGCGAACATGCCGTCAAACGATTCACCCTCCCGGATTTCAATCTCGCCGGAGTCGTCGGCAAACCGGGCGGGATCATCGCGGGGCCGTACGATCCGCAGCACATGTCCAGCCCACATGGCATCTGCATCGATTCGACCGGCAAACTCTGGGTCGCGGAATCAGAAATGCGGCCGAAGAAGGTTTCGGTCTGGGACCTGACCAAACCGGTCGAGCCAAAGCTCGATCGCTACTACATTGGCGGGCCCCGTTACGGGTGCGGGTTCATGTTCATCGATCCGCGCGAGCCCAGCCGCTTTTTCTTCGAAGGGATGGAGTTCGCGGTCGATTGGAAATCAGGGACGTCGACCATCAACAACATTCCGTGGCGTGCCGGACGAGGACGCGCATGGGATGGCGTTACCTGCGATCGGCCGGTCTATCTTCACGATCGACTTTACCTGGTTGGTGAGCCGTTCTGGTTTTACGGCAATCGTTACTTCGCAATCGCGCGATACGAATCCGGGAAGGAAGCCGTCCCCGCCGCTGCCGCTGGAAAAGCTGATGAATGGCCGCCATTGCGCGATTCCGCGCTGCGCGCGGAACTTGGCAACCCCGATCTCTCTCAACATTCGTTCCTCTGGTCCGATCGAAACGACAATGGCCGTGTCGAAGCGGAAGAAGTGAAGATCAGTCCCAAAGGTCTTCGGCTCGAAGAGGCCTATTTCGGCGCGTGGTGCGGCGGGTCTGACCTCACGCTTCAGTTCACCAACGGACGCTTCTCCCCCACCGGCTTCACGCCCGGCGGCGCGCCGCTCTACGACTTCGACCACATGACACCGATGCCGCAGCTCAAGCCTGGCGGTTTCGGGTTGTACAACACCGCGATCACGAGCGACGGCTCCTTCATCGAGATTAGCGACCGCGTGGCGGTTCACGATGCGAAGGGAGAGGTTCGCTGGTCATATCCCGATCGTTTTAACGGGGTTCATGGCTCGATGAAGGCTCCGCCGCCGCAGCCGGGGATGCTGATCGGAACCCTTCACGTGATCGGCCACGCGACGTTCAAGAACGTCGGCGAAGTCTTCGCGGTGATGAACAACAAGGGCGAGGTCTACGTCTTCACCGTCGATGGTCTCTACATCGCCCGGCTTTTCCAGGACAACCGACTTGGGAAAGGCTTCAACCTCCCCGCCGCCGAGCGCGGAATGAGCCTGAATCACATCTCGCTTAACACCGAGCATTTCGGCGGCACGTTCAATCAGCTCAGTGACGGTCGGGTGTTCATGGTCGCGGGACACAACCACAACAGCGTGATTCGCGTTGACGGGCTTGATCGGATCACGCGCTTTGATGGATCGATCGAAGTGAGCGCAGAGCAGTCGAAGCTTGCCGCCGAGCGTCCACCGATCGATCCGGTCGCAGCCGCGTCCGCAGCGAAGCCGAAGGTGATGCAGGTGCCGCGCGCTCCTGACGGCGTCACGATTGATGGCGATCTCGCGGAGTGGTCGAAGCTATCACCGACCGAATTGAAGGGGACCGGTAAGCATCGGGGGAAAATCTGGCTCGCTTACGATCCGCAGTCGCTGCTGATTGCGGCGCGCATCGAAGGGTCGAAGGGCATGACCAATCGCGAGAAGGATTTCAAACTCCTCTTCCGCGCCGGCGACTGCATTGACGTGCAACTAAGCACGACCGGTGACCGTTCGCACGGCGCGCCACAGGCCGGAGACCTTCGGTTACTCATCAGCCGTCTGAACGACGAGCCAACCGCCGTCCTTTACCGCCCGTTGGATGAAGGGACTCCCGCCCAGCGCAAGATCACGTTTGCCTCTCCCGTGGCGACGGTGACGTTCGACGCAGTCGAAAAGCTTGACCTGCCGATCACGGTCACGCCCAATGAAACTGGCTACACGCTGGAAGCCGCGATCCCGTGGAAGACGCTGCGCGCCGACCTCAAACCCGCGGCGGGCATGAAACTGCGCGGCGATGTCGGTGTCCTCTTCGCCGACGATGCAGGCCTCGCGACCGCCGAGCGCATCTACTGGTCCAACGCCGACAGCGGGCTCGTCGCCGACATTCCTGGTGAGGCCCGTCTGCAGCCGGATCGGTGGGGGACCTTTGAGCTTCAGCCATAAGGTTTGCCTCCCACCCGCCGCAGGGGTACGATTTTCTCCTTCGCGTGTACGCTCGATTTTGATACCCCACGTAAACGAATTACTGAGCATTCTTCCGGCTCGGAGCTTCGCTGTATGCGTCTGACTGAGATCCTTAAGCCGCAAAACATCTGTGTTCCCCTTGTCGCGACGATCAAATCCAAGGCGATCGAAGAACTGGTCAACCTGCTGAACGCCAATGGGGACCTGCTGGACCCCAAGAAGGTGCTGGAGGCCGTGCTGGACCGCGAAGCGACCCGCACCACCGGCATCGGCAACGGCCTGGCCATCCCCCACGGCAAGTGCAACGGCACCGATCACCTGGTAATGGCGATCGGCCGACCCCAGACGCCGATCGACTTCCAGTCGATCGACGGCCGCCCGGTGAACCTGATCTGGCTGCTGAGTTCACCCCCCGACAAGACCGGCCCGCACATCCATGCCCTGGCGCGCATCAGCCGATTGATGACCATTGACAAGTTCCGCCAGACGCTGATCGCCGCGCAGTCTCCGCAGGAAATGTTCGACGCGATCGTGAAGCAGGAAGCGTCGTTGTAGATTAGCAGTCTCCCATCCGCATCGCGTGGCACGGGCGTCTCGCCCGTGTCTATCGATCCTCGGCAAGTTGATGGAGCGCATCCAGCGCAAACACGGTGTGCCATAGCAACCGCGCGCCACTGTGACGCAATGGCGCGTCGAGTTTGCGCTGGGTGGTAGGCTACTTCCGTCCGATACATCGGTTGGACATGGGCTGGAAGCCCAAAACGCGCATCCAAACGTTACGGCTGCCGCTGCTCGTCGCGGAAGTCGTTGAGTGCTTTCTTGATCTCCTCGCGCTCGACGTAGGGCGCTTCGACGCCCTCCTTCGGCACCCCGACATGTGCGGTCCACGCGATCGCGTTCAGGATCGTCTTGCGGAAGTCATCGTTCTTCCAGTTGTCATAAAAATGACCGCAGCTGGTGCCGAAGCCGCGGCCGTTACTTTCTTCTCGCTGACGGGCCCATGCGACGACGTTGCCGCGCTCCGCGCGGCCACCCAGCGCGGGAACTTCCAGGATCGGCGTCGTCACTTTGTCTGACGGATCGAAGCGAAGGTTGAAGTAGAACTCCTCGTTCATCTTGAACGGCTTCACGCCGCGCAGCACCTCGTGCTCCGGTGCGACGGCTTTCACGTCGGCGTCGATCGTCTTGATCGCCGAGTACCACTTGTGTTGCTGCCCTTCATCCCAATCGAAGTAGCCGCCGGTCCAGCGAAACATTTGCGGGGCGTACTGGTCCGGGCCGAACGTTGAGAAGTGAAAGAGGACCAGGCCGCAGCCGCGCTTCATCTGCTCGTCCACCAGCGCGACACGATCGTCTCCATCCAGGTGCGGCGCTTCGGAGAATTTATCTCCGTCGCGCCCATCGGACGTGATGAAGATCGTATCCGCCCACTTGAGCCGCTCGGCCGCATTCGCAGGCCAGCCATCGAGGACGTAATCGACCTTCACCCGATCCTTGATGTTCGATCGCTCCAGCATCACCTTGATCAGCCGCACCGACCAGGGGTAATCGTGAATTCGATTTCCCTCCGGCCCATGGCTCTTCTTTCCCGCAATCAGGAGGATGTGCTTGACCTGCTCCTTCGGTTTCGCGTTTGGCTCTGCGTCGCAAACTGAGCTCGACGTCGCGAGCAGAAGCATTCCGACGCAGGTCATGACGATCCGATTCAGACTCATGGATTACCTCCGATCTTCTGATGTTCGCCGGAATCAGCTCGCGCAGCAAAGCCCCTTCGAAAGAGCCAGGCCGCATGCAACCTGTGCGGCCTGGCTTGAAGCTGAAATGAACAACCTGTGATTACGCCATGCCCCAGTACAGGGTCTGAAGGGCGTTGAGCGCCTGCGTGGCATTCAGCGTGACGTAACCGTCGTTGTAGTTCGACACGTTCTGCACGCCATCGTTGCCCCAAGGATTGCGCAGCTCGACGCTGACCAGCTTGCCGTTCGCGTCCTTGTTCACCTTCACGACGCTGTATGCATGCTTGCCGACCATCGGACCGGCATTGGCGGTCTGAAGGAACTCGAACGTGCCGAAGCCGATGACCTTTCCTTCGCCGTCGAGCTGGTCGATCTTGCTCAAGAGGTCCGCGCCAGTCTTGAACTCGGTCCAGTTGAACCGGCCGCTGTTGTTCACGCCCATCGTCGAGAAGGCCCAGTCCATGTGGCCGCCTTCGAGCGATGCGTAGTTGCCCTGACCCGTGCGGGCGAAGGCAAGCGCCTTCTCGAGGATCGCGGTGTAGATCGATCCGCCGCCGCCTTGCTTGAGGTACATCAGGTTGCCGCTGTTATCGACAGGGAGATCGCCATCGACGCGGTAGTAGACTTCGGCGCCGTTGATGAAGAAGCGCGCGGCGTAGGTGCCGTCGCCCAGCTCGACGACGCTCTGCTTCAAACGGTCGGGATTCTTGCGCGCCATCGCGGAGATCGAAGCGCCGTACCAGCAGTCGCCGACCGCGCCCTGCTGCACATCGTTCGGATTCGGGCCGGCGGCAGGGAAGAGGGGCTGGTTGGCGAAGTTCTTCCACGAACCCGCGCCCGTGAGCACCGGGTCCTGAAAATTGCCGCCGGTCGGTTCTTTGCCGACCGCGATGTGAATGCTCGCGGGGATGTCCGTATCGAACGAGAATGGGTTGATGTCGTAGTCGTGGAAATTCGTAACGCTGTGCTCGTGGCGGAACTCGATTTCCTTGTCCGACTCGTCCATCACCTTTTCGTTCTCGGCGTTGTCGTACCAGAATCCGTCAAACCCATCGTCGCCGAAGAGCTGGTCCGCATCGCCGCCGCCGATGGAGACCAGGATGTCGTCTCCGTTGCCGCCATGCAGTTCATCGTTGTCGGCGCCGCCGTAAAGCTTGTCCGCGCCCCCGCCGCCGTAGATCTTGTCAGCGCCCGCATCGCCATACTCGGTGTCGTTGCCGGCGTCACCGAAGAGGAAGTCGTTGCCTTTCCAGCACATTGGGATCCTAAGCTTAGAATTCCACGTGGACAAGTTGTCGCG
>JADMIO011319520.1_pt1 | contig 62589 bp, 50 predicted proteins | sample 8958161 | NCBI WGS metagenome assembly JADMIO01 (sample SAMN16585339, study PRJNA669376) | soil metagenome | isolation source: Crop rotation soil | place: USA: Cullars Rotation, Alabama | collected 2011 | reverse complement strand
CGAGCCGTGACGATCCTCGGATCCACCGGGCGCGTGCGCGGATTCCGTTGGAGCGGCAATCACTGGACACAAATCTGAGGACGCGGAGACGAGAGACCATGAAGACCGGAACGCACATACGGAGACGCGACCTTCTGCACGACGGGCATGAGGGGTTCACGCTCGTCGAGACGCTCGTGGCGATGCTGGTGCTCACGATTGGCGTCATGGGGATGGGGGCCACGTTCCTCGCGGGCATGCAGGTGGCCGCGGGGGCGCCGAACGAGCTCGTCGCCACGCAGAAAGCAGCCGAAGCGGTGGAAAGCGTCTTCAGCGCCCGCGACTCCCACACCATCACCTGGGCGCAACTGAAGAACGTCGCGGACGGCGGCATTTTTCTCGACGCGGCCACGAACGTCAACCAGGCCGGCGCCGACGGCATCGTCAACACCGCGGACGACGGCCAGCTCGAAAGCGCGACGCTCCCTGGCAAGGACGGCCTGGTTGGAACCGGCGACGACACCGTTCTGGCTCTTCACGGCTTCACGCGGCGCATCGCCATCGCCGAGCTGCCGGGCGGCCTCCGGCAGATCACCGTCACCATCCGCTACCCCTCGCGGTCGAGGCTGCAGTCCTACGTGCTGACCGCGCTGATTTCGCGCTACGCGTGAGGAGCAGGGACATGACTCGACCACCGGCGGAACAGGGATTCGCCCTTATCGAGGTACTGATTGCCTCGGCTCTCACGCTCGTCGTCATCGGTGCCGCGTTTTCGGGCTTCAGGGACGCGCTGATGCTGAACGACGGTGTCGTCAAGCTGACCGATGCCAGCCAGAACCTGCGCTCCGCCACCAACCTGCTGGTGCGTGATCTGCTCCAGACCGGCCGGAACATGCCGATCGGCGGCATCTCCATTCCGTCGGGCCCGAAGAACGTCGTGCAGCCGGTGCTGCGGCCCGGCCCGACGGGCTCGATCTACAACTTCGAAAACGACGAGAACGTGGCCACGACCATCGGATCGTTGACCACGGGAGAGCAGCTCGGGCCATCGGTGGCCGGGCGACGGACGGACATGATCACGCTCCTTGTCGACGATCCGTTCCAGGACTCCATCGACGTGGCGCCGGACGGCACGGCGGGCAGCGTGCCGAAGCTGAACAGCACGGGGTCCGCCTTCACCGTGGGCACGCAGACGGCGTGGCTGACCGGCGATCCGGCCAACGGGATTCCGCCGGTCGCGCCGGGCGACTTGATGTACTTCCTCAATAGCCGCGGCACGACGCTGCAGACCGTGACGAAGGTCGATGCCACGGGCGTCTACTTCGAGTCCGGTGCCGGTGACCTGTTCACGCTGAACCAGCGCGCGGCGCCGGCAGGCTCGATCACCCCGCTGCTGGGCGTCGCCATGACCGTCCGGCGCGTGCTGATGCTGACCTACTTCGTCCAGGAGACGACTCCGGGGCAGCCGCGGCTGATGCGCCGGATCGGTTTCGGGAAGGCGCAGGCCCTCGCCGGTGTCGTCGAGGATCTCCAGTTCCAGTACGACCTCGTCGACGGCTCCAGCAACCCGGCGAACGTCAACGAACTCCCGATCACGATCAATGGCGTCACCTACACCTCGAGCCAGATCCGCAAGGTGACGGTGAACGTCGGCGTCCGGTCCGAGACACAGGCGAACTCGACCGGAGACTACATGCGGCATCACGTCTCGACCGTGGTCAGCCTGCGCAACCTGGCATTCGTCGATCGCTACAACTGAACTCCTCAAGGAACTCCCGTGCCTCCATCCCCCTCCTCATCCAGATTGTCCGAACGGGCCGGCGACGAATCCGGCGTCGCGCTCATCACGTCCATGTTGATCATGATGTTGATGGCGGCGTTGGTGGTCGGCTTCACGGCCATGGTGACCAGCGATCAGCAGTTCCGCTACGTGGACCGCGACCGCGTGCGGGCGTTCTACGGCGCCCAGTCGGGCATCGAGAAGCTGAACGCGGACCTGGCCACCCTGTTCATGACCACGATCGCACCGACCGACATCCAGGTCGGATCGCTGTCGAGCAACATGCCGTCGATTTCAGGCGTGACGTTCACCACTTCCGGGACGGGGCTGGCCTACGCTGCCACCCCGGGTGGAGCCGCCACCTCGGGCACGGTCAGCACCGGCCCCTACCAGGGTCTCTATGCGCTGAAACGGGTCTACGACCTCGATGCCACGGCGACGACGGCGTCGTTGAGCGAAGTGCACCTGCGGCGGCGTGTCGAGACGGTGGCCATTCCAGTCTTCCAGTTCGGGATGTTCTCGGAGGTGGATCTCAGCTTCTCGGCCGCGGACGACTTCGACTTCGGCGGTCGCATCCACACCAACTCGAACCTGTTCCTGGCCCAGGGCGGCGGCGCGGGCGCGCAGTTGACGCTGCGCGACAAGGTGACGGCCCTTGGCGAGATCGTGCGCCAGCGTCTGTCGAACGGCGTGTCGATCGACACGAGCGGCAGCACACGGACCGTCAGCATGGCCCGTTCCGCGGGCTCCTTCCGTGACCTCGCGCGCACGGAGGGCAGCGTGCAGGACACGCCCACCGGGGCGAAGAATCCCAATTGGTCCACCATCTCGCTCAGCACCTACAACGGCTGGATCCGCAATGGCTTGACGGGCGTGAGGCGGCTGCGCCTGCCGGTGATGAACGCGGGTGGCGCCAACATCGACCTCGTGCGCCGCCCGGTGATCTCCGAGGATCTCAGCAACCCCAACCTGCTGGCCGAGCGCTACTTCTCGAGGGTGTCGCTTCGCATCCTGCTGTCCGACACCGCCCTCGACATCACCTCGCTGCCGGGCGTAACCCAGACCGCACCTGTACGGCTCGACGGAGACTGGCAGGATGCCGCCACCCGCCCGGCCACCTATCTCCCGGCCTCGAACCCGCCCGTGGCCGTGTCCCGCGGCGCGGCATCCACCACCGAGAGCAACGGCAACGCCAGCACGACGGCCACGATCTATCCGACCGTTTTCGCGACATTCATGCCGACGCTGCGCTTGAACGGCGTGGCGATCACCTGCAGCGCCAAGGATGCGGCGAACAACCGGTTCACCGGCTGCAATACGACTCCGGTCGGCGCGACGCCGATTGGCGCGCAGGTGACGGTCCTGTCGGCGACCAACGTCTCCAGCGCGAACATCAGCGCCACCACCACCGCGGCGACCGCGTCCGGTGCCAGCGTCACCATCCAGGTGGGCAACGGCCAGACGGTGCCCTTCACCCCCCGACCCTTCTGGGTCGGGAACACGCTGGTGACCTGCACGGCATGGACGGGGGGCAACGCCTACACCGGGTGCCGCGGACTCTCTGCCGCGCCGGCCAACGGTGCGACGCTGACGAGCCAGGCCCTCTCGAATGCCGGAGTGGGGCTGCTGGGCGGTTTCCTGAAGGTCGAACGGCACAACTCGGGCGGCACCTGGACCGACGTGACGATGGAGTTTCTGAACTACGGCATCGGCGGGCCGAACCTGGCCGGTACGATCTGCGCGGACCCGACGCCGAACGCCATTCTGCGACTGCAACGGCTTCGCGACAACGCGGGCGACAGCGGCGCCAACAACCACTGCACCTACGGCACCGATACCACCGGCACACGCGACGCCACCAACTGGTGGCCCAACGTGCTGTTCGACACCCGCGAGGCGGTCTACCGCGACGCAGCCGCGGCGGGCGGTGACCCACTGCTCGGCGGCGTGATGCACTACGTTGCCCTGGACGCGGCAAACCTGTCGAGCTGGTTCAGTCGCGTTGGCGCGTATGCGGGTGGAACCGGCAACCTGGCGATGAGCAGTAGCGGCTACTCGGTCTATTTCTCCGACCGCCGCAACAACCGCGACCAGACGAACCGCGAAACGGGAGAGTACGGGTTCGAGGACGTGGTCAATCCTGAGAGCCCCACCGGCGCGCCGAACGGCACGCTCAACGAGGGCGAGGACTTCAACGAAAACGGCACGCTGGAAACCTACGGTCAGTATCCGACGTACGCAGGCGCCAGCAACACGGCGCCCCCGGGCGCGGTGGCGCCGCTCACGGCCGCGGCGCGGCCGACCACGGCCATCATCGCGGCCCAGGCGAAGACCAACCGGGCGGTGCTGTTCCGGCGCGCGCTGAAACTGCGGAACGGCGCGCTCGGCAGCCTGGTCTCGCCAGGACTCACCATCTCTTCCGAGAACCCGGCGTACATCGAGGGCAACTGGAACGCCAACGCCGCCGGCTTCGGCGATCCACATGTCGCCACCTCAGTCGTGGCGGACGCGGTAAGCATCCTGTCGACGGCCTGGAACGACGTGAGTTCGTTCGCATCGCCCTACGACATGGCAGGCCGGGCGCGCTCGAGCGACACCTACGTACGGGCGGCCATCATCTCCGGCAAGGGCCGCATCTTTCCGCATCCTGACGGCACCGGGGCCACCTATGGCACCGACGGCGGTGCGCACAGTTTCCTCCGGTTCATAGAGGGAGCCGGCGGCGGAAACGATCGCATCAACTACCGCGGGTCGATGGTCACCTTCTTCTACACGCGGCAGGCGGTCGGTCCGTTCAAGTGTTGCGGCGGCATCGTCTACGACGTCCCGACCCGCGCCTTCGCATTCGACACCGACTTCCTGGACCCGGCGAGGCTGCCGCCGTTGACGCCGGTCTTCCGCGACCTCAACGCGCTCGGCTTCGAACAGGAAACGCGTCCAGGCCGGTAGCCGCCCGCCCCACGGGCGGGCCGGGCGCCGCCAGGCCGCCCGGAGCGCGCCCAGAGAGACCGCGCCAGCCAGGCCGGGCCCGAAAGCGGTGGAGACCCGTGGCTGGTTTGACTCGGTCCTCCCCCTGACGTACGTTTCATAGATTGACCTCCTCTCAGCGGAACCCACAGACGTGACGAACGACCCCACACGCTCGATGCCTCTCGGCATCGCCGGCTTCACATACGCGGACCTGCACCAGCCCGCCAAACTCCGGGATCTCCACCGGGAGTTCTGTCGCCAGGTCGGGGAGTTCGACGCCGGTCTCTGGGCGGAGTGGGAGGCCTACGGCGCGGCCCCTGACGCGCTGCCGCCGACGGCCGTGTCCGATCTCATCGTGCGGATGGCGCCCCATGTCAGCCGGTTCGTGACGCGGCTGTTCACCGTGGACGGATCCGTCGAGCGTCTGCGTGCCGAGACCCACGAGCTGGACGTGCTCTTTCGCTTCAAGGTGGACTTTGTCCGGAAGCGTTCCGTGCCGCTCGTCAAGGGCGGGGTCCACGTCCACCGGGACCCGGCTGACGTCGCCGTCGTCGAGCGCCTCGTCCATCCGTACGCGCACCTCGATCGGGAGCGCGCCGTCGCCGCCGCCGGGTCCGATCTGCTCGATCGCGAGGCCTACCTCCGCGAGGGCGGCTCGGACGAAGACAAGGCGATGCTGGCCGTCGAGCTCGACGCCCTGAAGCGATGGTGCGCCTCGTGCCTCCACGACCCGCAATACAAGAGTTGGGTCACCTTCAAGTTCCCCGAGACCGTCGACTACCAGAACCTGGTCCAGGTGCAGCGGCCGCGTCCCGAGCTGAAGGAAGCGATGATCGGGCCCGAGGCGCTGCTGCGCCGCCGCGACGGATTCGCCCTGACCGACCCGCGGTGGGCGCTCCGTGAAGTGCTGAGCGACGTGCACTACTGCGTGCTGTGCCACGAGCGCGACAAGGACTCCTGCTCGAAGGGACTGCGCGACAAGACCGGGGCCGTCACGCTCAATCCGCTGGGGATTCCGCTGCCGGGCTGCCCGCTGGACGAGAAGATCTCCGAGATGCACATGGTGCGGAAGGGTGGCGATGCGGTGGGCGCGCTGGCCATCGTGATCGTGGACAACCCGATGTGCCCCGGCACCGGGCACCGCATCTGCAACGACTGCATGAAGGCCTGCATCTACCAGAAGCAGGAACCGGTCAACATCCCGCAGATCGAAACCGGCGTGCTCACCGACGTGTTGCGCATGCCCTACGGCGTCGAGATCTACGGCCTGCTGACGCGGTGGAACCCCTTGAACGTGCGGCGGCCCTACGCGTTGCCCTACAACGGGCGTAACGTCCTGGTGGTGGGCCTGGGCCCGGCCGGCTATACGCTGTCGCACTATCTGCTCAACGAGGGCTTCGGGGTGGTGGCGATCGACGGCCTCAAGATCGAGCCGTTGCCGGCCGCGTTGACGGGCGAGGACGGCGGTGGCCCGCAGGCCATCGAGCAGTGGGACGCCATCTACTCGAAACTGGACGAGCGGATTCTCGAAGGATTCGGCGGCGTCTCCGAGTACGGCATCACCGTCCGCTGGGACAAGAACTTCCTGACCCTGCTGCACCTGACGCTGGCGCGCCGCGATCGCCTGAAGATCTACGGCGGCATCCGGTTCGGCGGCACCCTGCCCATCGAGGACGTGTGGGGGCACGGGTTCGATCACATCGCGATTGCGGCCGGCGCCGGCAAGCCGACCGTGATCGACATGAAGAACAACCTGGTGCGCGGCGTGCGCAAGGCCAGCGACTTCCTGATGGCGCTGCAGCTGACGGGCGCTTTCAAGCGCAATGCGCTGCCGAACCTGCAGGCGCGGCTCCCCGCCATCGTGATCGGTGGCGGCCTGACGGGGATCGACACGGCGACCGAGCTCTTCGCCTACTACCCGATCCAGGTCGAGAAGACCCTCGAGCGATACGAGGTGCTGTCCGCGGAACGCGGCGAAGCGGCCGTCCGCGGCCTCTGCGACGCGGAGGAACTGGAGATCCTCGACGAGTTCCTGACCCACGGCCGCGCCGTGCGGGCGGAGCGGCAGCGGGCCGCGGCGGCGGGCGAGGCCGCGAACTTCGTGCCGCTCGTGCGCGCGTGGGGCGGGGTGACGCTGGCCTACCGCAAGAAGATGTCGGATTCACCGGCCTACCGGCTGAACCACGAGGAAGTGATCAAGGCGCTGGAGGAAGGGATCACGTTCGCCGAGAACATGGACCCGAAGGAGATTCTGTCGGACGAACGCGGGCACGTGCAGGCGCTGCGCATGACGGGTCCCGCCGGCTCGGTCGACATGCCGGCCCGGACCGTGCTGGTCGCCGCCGGAACGGCGCCGAACGTCACCTACGAAAAAGAACGGCCCGCCACGTTTGCGCTGGATTCGAAGCGCCGCTTCTTCCAGGGATTCCGCGCCGAGAAGGCCGACGGCGGCGTGACGCTGGTGCCCGACCCCGGCGGCTTCTTCACGTCCCACAACGACAACGGCCGTCTGATCTCCTACTACGGCGACAACCATCCGCAGTACGCGGGCAACGTCGTCAAGGCGATGGCGTCGGCCAAGCACGGCTACACCAAGGTGGCCGAACTCTTCGCCGACGAGACCGCCGCGATCGATCCCGCGACGCAGCCGGCGCGTGACGCCGCGTGGGCACGCCTGGTGTCGACGCTCGACGCGGACCTGCTGGCCACCGTCGAGCGGGTGGAGCGCCTGACGCCGACCATCGTCGAGGTGGTGGTGAAAGCGCCCGCCGCGGCGCGGCACTTCAGCCCCGGCCAGTTCTACCGCTTGCAGAACTTCGAGGCCCTGGTGTCGAAGGCCCGGGTGCCCGGCGAACCGCCGTTGCTGATGGAAGGCCTGGCGCTGACCGGGGCGTGGGTGGACCGCGAGAAGGGGCTGCTGTCGATGATCGCCCTCGAGATGGGCGTGTCGAGCCGGCTGATTGCCTACCTCAAGCCCGGCGAGCCGGTGGTGGTGATGGGGCCGACGGGAACCCCCACGGAGATCCCGCACGGCGAAGACGTGCTGCTGGCCGGCGGCGGGCTCGGCAACGCCGTCCTGTTCTCGATCGCCAAGGCCCTCAAGGCCAACGGCAACCGCGTCGTCTACTTCGCGGGGTACAAGAAGGGCGAGGATCTCTACAAGCGCGAGGAGATCGAGTCGTCCACCGATCAGGTGATCTGGAGCACCGATGTCGGCGCGGAGATCACGCCCGGCCGTCCGCAGGACGTGCACATCCGCGCCAACATCGTGCAGGCGATGGTGGCCTACGCGAACGGCGAGCTCGGTACGGCGCTGGTGCCGTTGACGAACGTGAAGCGCATCATCGCCATCGGATCGGATCGGATGATGGCGGCGGTGAAGGCCGCGCGCCACGGGGTGCTGGCGCCGCACCTGCGGCCCGACCATGTCGGCATCGCCAGCATCAACTCGCCGATGCAGTGCATGATGAAGGAAGTGTGCGCCCAGTGCTTGCAGAAGCACGTGGACCCGGTGACCGGCAAGGAGGAGTTCGTCTTCTCGTGCTTCAACCAGGACCAGGAGATGGACCGCGTGGACTTCCCGAACCTGAACGCGCGGCTTCGGCAGAACACCGTGCAGGAGAAGCTGTCGAACGGCTGGCTCGACCACCTGTTGAAGACGGTCGATCTGGCGCACATCTGACTTCCGGGCTTCGGGCTTCGGAGAGACGGTCATGGAGTACGACCTCGCGCGTTTCGTCCAGGCGCAAGACGGTGTGTATGCCGACGTCCTCCGCGAACTGACAACCGGCCGGAAGACCGGCCATTGGATGTGGTTCGTCTTCCCGCAGCTGGCGGGGCTGGGTCGATCGGAGACGGCTCGCCGCTACGCCATCGCCTCGCTCGCCGAAGCCCGGACCTATCTCGAGCACCCGCTTCTGGGGCCGCGCTTGCGTGAGTGCACGTCTCTTGTCGTCAGCACCCGCGCGGCGTCGCTCGAGGCGCTCTTCGGCTCGCTCGATGCGCTCAAATTCTGTTCGTCCATGACACTCTTCGCCCGAGCCGCGGCGGACCGTGAACTCTTCGACGCGGCACTGTCAACACACTGCGGTGGGCGACCCGATCGAATGACGCTCGACTTGCTGGGCGACATCGACAGGCCCGGTCGTGCCTGACGTGGATCACGGATTCCTGATCGTCCCGGACGTGCTGACCGCCAGCCTCCGGTCGGCAATCGAATGGATGCCAGCACGGGCTGTCCAGGCGCGTGGTCGAATGACGAGACGTATCCGCCATTTTTCCGTGTAAACGGCGCGCCCTCGGGAGCTGGAACGCTGTGCCACCCCCACCGGCCGTCCGGCCAATTGTCGAGCCCGTTCGCCTGTTTCCACGCCCCTGCACCCGGGGCTGATGTATCCCCGACAACTTCTTGACGAATCAGCATGAAACGCGTGTAATACGGTTCCGGCCCGCAACACCCCCAGATTTGGGGGGCCAGAAGGGCTGCGCCAAGGAGTGCCGGATTTGGGGAAGCTGGCAGGTCGCGCGTCGGCTCGTGACAAGCAGTGGCGCTTGTCCCTCTCATTGATCTGCGCATTGGGCGCGACCGCGCCCGCGTTCGCGGGACAAAGCGCGGCACCCGCGCCGGCGGCCGCGCACAAGACCACCATCGATCGCTACTGCGTCACCTGTCACAACGACCGCCTGAAGACCGGCGGCCTGGCGCTCGATCGCGTCGACATCGCCGACCCGCAGGCCGCCCCCGACGTGTGGGAGAAGGTGGTGCGGAAGGTGCGCGTCGGCATGATGCCGCCGCAGGGCGCACCCGCCATCGACGCCAGCGCGAGACAGGGACTGGTCTCCTATCTGACGACGCGGCTCGATGCCGGCGCGGCCGCCAAGCCGGACCCCGGCCGCTCGCTGGTGCACCGCCTGAACCGCACCGAGTACGAGAACGCGATCCTGCATCTGCTCGACCTCACGGTCGATGCCGCGGCGCTGCTGCCGGCCGACGACTCCGCCTACGGATTCGACAACGTGGCCGACGTGCTGGGCGTGTCGCCCGTTCTGCTCGAGCGCTACATGTCGGCCGCCGGCAAGGTGAGCGCGCTGGCGGTGGGTGATCCCGACATCGGGGTGTCCGGCGAGACGTTCCGCGTCCGCCAGGACGGGTCGCAGGACCGTCACGTCGAGGGCCTCCCCATCGGCACGGTAGGCGGCATGGTCGCGCACGTGACGCTGGCCCTTGACGGCGAGTACGTGATTCAGCCGAAGCTGTTCCGCACGAACCTCGGGGCGATGCGCGGTCTCGAGTACGCGCAGCAGGTCGAAATCTCGGTGGACGGCGCGCGCGTGCACCTGGCGACATTCGGCGGCGACGACGATTTCCGCGCGTCGTTGAAGAACCCGACCCTGGCCGGCGACGACGTCGACAGCCGGTTGCGTCTGCGCCTGAAGCTCACCGCCGGCCGCCACGACATCGGGATCGCGTTCGTCGAACGCGCCGCGACGCAGAACAGCTGGCGGTTGCAGCCGTTCCTGCGCAGTTCGCACGACACGTTCGATCCCACCGGCTACCCGCACCTCGATTCGTTCACCGTGACCGGCCCATACAACCCCACGGGCCCGGGTGACACGCCCAGCCGCCGCCGGATCTTCTCGTGCAAGCCGGCCACGGCCGCGGAGGAAGACGCCTGCGCACGGCAGATCATGACGCGCCTGGCACGCGCGGCGTATCGCGGCCAGGACACGCCGGACGACCTGAAGCGCCTGATGGAGTTCTACACGGCGGGACACCGCGACGGCGGCTTCGAGCGCGGCGTGCAGCTGGCGCTCCAACGCCTGCTGGCCAGCGCCAAGTTCACGCTGCGGATCGAGCGCGATCCTACGGGCCTGGCGCCGGGCAGCGTGTACACGCTGTCGGATCTCGAGATGGCCTCGCGGCTGTCGTTCTTCCTGTGGAGCAGCATTCCCGACGAGGAACTGATTCGCGTTGCGCGCCAGGGCCAGCTGAAAACGCCTGCCGTCCTGCGGCTGCAGGTGCGCCGCATGCTGGCGGACCCGAAGGCCGAAGCGCTGGTCGACAACTTCGCGGGCCAGTGGCTGTATTTGCGGAACCTGAAAAACATGGTGCCGCTGTCCACCGAGTTCGTGGACTTCGACGACAACCTGCGCCAGGCATTCGATCGCGAGGCGTCGCTGTTCTTCGCGAGCGTGATGCGCGAGAACCGCAACGTGCTCGACCTGATGACGGCGGACTACACGTTCGTCAACGAGCGGCTGGCCAAGCACTACGGTATTCCCGGGATCTACGGCAGCCACTACCGCCGCGTCACGCTGACCGACGAGGCGCGCTTCGGCCTGCTCGGCAAGGGGGCGGTGCTGATGGTGAGCTCGCACACCGACCGCACCTCTCCGGTGGTGCGCGGGAAGTGGGTGCTCGACAACCTGCTGGGCGCGCCGCCGCCGGCGCCACCCGCCAATGTGCCGCCCCTCGACGAGAGCGGACAGGCGGTGGGCCGCGTGCTGACGATGCGCGAGCGCATGGAAGCGCACCGCAAGAACCCGGTGTGCGCCAACTGCCACAAGCTGATGGATCCGATCGGCCTGGCGCTCGAGAACTTCGACGCCGTGGGCGCCTGGCGCACGCGCGAGGGCGGCACGCGAGGCACCGCCATCGACGCGTCCGGCGTCTTGCTCGACGGCACCCAGGTGTCGGGCGTGAACGAACTGCGGCGCGCCCTTCTGAAGGACAAGGAGATCTTCGTCAGCACCATGACGGAGAAGCTCATGACCTATGCGCTCGGCCGCGGGCTCACGCCGGCGGACATGCCCGCGGTGCGGTCCATCGTGCGGGACTCCGCGGCGGGCGGCTACCGGTTCGCGTCGCTCGTCGACGGCATCGTCATGAGCCCGTCGTTCCGCATGCGGCGGACGATGGCGCCCGAAGGTCAACAGGTTCGCGGACCGGATGCACCGGTCGCAACGGCTCGGTAACGCGGCGGACAGACAACGATAGAGGAGCATCGAGATGTTCATCACAAAGCGGTCCATCTCGCGTCGGGCGATGCTGCGGGGCATGGGGGCGACCTTGACGTTGCCGTACCTCGACGCGATGCTGCCGGCGCTCACGATGGCAGCGGCGCCGACCAGGCGCTTCGGCGCGATATTCGTGCCGCTCGGTGAGCGGCCTGGCTTCTGGGAGCCGGCCACGACCGGGGTGAACTTCGAGATGTCTCCCATCCTGAAGCCCCTCGAGAAGCACCGGTCGCACATGACGGTGGTCTCGCAGCTCAACGATCCGCTCGACGGCCATGCCACCACCGTGGCTGCGTGGCTGAGCGGCGTCATCCCGAAGCGCACGCTGGCGGAAGACGTGCACGCCGGCGTCACCATCGACCAGGTCATCGCCGATCAGATTGGCCAGGACTCGGCCATGCGATCTCTGGAACTGGCGACCGAGGACTTCACCGGATGGATCGGCGGCTGCGACCCCTCGTACAGCTGCGCCTACATGAACACCATCTCGTGGAAGAACGCGACGACGCCGATGCCGATGGAGATCAACCCGCGGTCGGTGTTCGAGCGCATGTTCGGCCGGCCCGGCACGAGCGCGCAGCGCAAGGCGCGGATGGCCACCGATCGCAGCGTGCTGGACTCGCTGGTCGACGAGCTGAACGGCCTGCGGTCCGGCCTCGGTGGCCGCGACCTGAACCGCCTGGACGACTACGTCGAGAACGTGCGCGAGATCGAGCAGCGCATCCAAAAGGCCGAGAAGCAGTCGGCGACGAGCGTCGAGGCGCCCGACGCGCCCGTCGGCATCCCCGAGGCGTTCGAGGATCACGTCGACCTGATGTACGACCTGATGGCGCTGGCCTACGAGGCCAACCTCACCCGCGTGGTGACGTTCATGAAGTCGCGCGACGCCAGCCAGCGCGTCTACCCGAAGATCGGGGTCACCGAGCCGCACCACGCGATGTCGCACCACGGCAACAACCCCGAGAAGCTGCAGAACCTGGTCAAGCTGAACACGCACCACGTAGCCCTCTTCTCGAAGTTCGTGGACAAGCTGGCCTCCACGCAGGACGGCGACGGAACGCTGCTGGATCACACCGTCATCCTGTATGGCAGCGGCATGAGCGAGAGCGACACGCACAGCCGCATCAACATCCCGACGCTGCTCGTCGGCAAGGGCAACGGGCTGCTGAAAGGCAATCAGCACATCGCCGCTCCCAAGGAGACGCCGATGGCGAACTTCCTCCTCGACCTGGTCAACAAGTTCGGGTCCGACGCGAAGACGTTCGGCATCAGCACGTCCCGCTTCGAGGTGTAGGCATGAAAACCCCGATCCTCGTCGGCCTGCTGGTGGCCGGGATGGCGGACCTGTCGTGGGCCGCCGGAGCCTCCTCCATCGCGGATGCGGTGCAGGCCGGCGACAGCGCCACCGTCCGCGCGATGGTGCAGCGCAAGGCCAACGTCAACGAACCGCAGGCCGACGGCATGACGGCGCTGCACTGGGCCGCCCGCAACGACGACCTGGCCACGGCACGCATCCTGTTGCGCGCCGGCGCCAAGGCCGACGCCGCGAACCGGTACGGACTGACGCCCGTGGCGCTGGCCGCGCAGAACGGCAGCGGCTCCATGCTGGAGTTGCTGCTCAAGGCCGGCGGGAAGGCCAACACGGAAAACCCGGGCGGCGAGACGCCGCTCATGACGGCGGCACGCACCGGCAGCGTGCCGGCCATCAAAGCGCTCGCCGCGCACGGTGCCGCGATCGACACCCGCGAGAAGGTGATGGGCGAGTCGGCGCTCATGTGGGCCGCGGCCGAGAATCACGCCGAGGCCGCGCGCGTCCTGCTCGAGCTGGGGGCGTCGGTCAACGCACAGTCCAAGACGCTCTCGTTCCCCGAGTTCAAGTGGTCGCTGTCGGGCATGGTCAGCACGGCGCTGCCGCGCGGCGGCTGGACGCCGCTGATGCACGCCGCGCGTCAGGGGTCGCTCGAGGCCGCGCAGGTGCTGGCCGGAGCGTCGGGCGTCAACCTCAACGTGCGGGACCCGGACGGCACGACGGCGCTCGTGGTCGCCATCCAGAACGCCCACTACGACCTGGCGGCGATGCTGCTCGACAAGGGTGCCGACCCGAATGTGGCCGACAGCACCGGCACGGCCGCGCTGTATGCGCTGGTCGACATGAACACGCTTGCGCCCATGCAAGGCCGCCCCTCGCCCAAGCTGGTGGACCAGATCGACGCTCCGGAACTGGCGGCCAAGCTCATCGCCAAGGGTGCCGACCCGAACCAGAAGCTCCTGCGGCCGACGCTGGGGCGCTATCACGGGTCGGGTGACGCATCGCTGGGAGAGGGCACCACGCCATTCCTGCGGGCCGCCAAGGCCGTGGATTTGACCCTGATGCGCGTGCTGCTCGATGGCGGCGCCGATCCCACGTTGACGAAGAAGGACCGCACGAACGCGGCGATGCTGGTGGCTGCCGGGCTGGCCAACCGCGGGTATCTGCGCGAGGCGGCCGCGACACCGGCGTCCGTGTCGATCGACGCGCTCAAGCTGCTGATGTCGAAGGGCGTGGACATCAACGCTTTCAATACGGGTGGTGAGACGGCGATGCACATTGCCGCGGGCCGCGGCCTGGAAGCCGTGGTGGCGTTTCTCGCCGAAAACGGCGCGCGCGTGAACCCGACGGACAAGCGCGGGCGAACGCCGCTCGACATGGCCCTGGGCGTCGGAGCCAACACGCGGAACGCACCGCCCCCGGAAGGCCTGCAGGCGACGGCAGCGCTGCTGCGCCGCCTCATGAGCACGCCGACGGCGTCACGGCAGTAAGGGCCCTGGGCGCGGCGTGTGATCGAGCGGCGGAGAACCAGCCGGCTCGTGGGAGCCGGATCGGCGGCGGTGCTGGCGGCATCGGTGGTGGCGTGGGCGGCACAGACGCCTCGTTTCGCGTCGGAGGGCGTCTACACGACGCAGCAGGCCGATCGTGGAGAGCGGGAGTTCGGCCGCTCGTGCGAGCACTGCCACGGGAAGGATTTGGAGGGCGACGGCGGCCGGGAAGTGCCGGCGCTGGCCGGTGACGCGTTCCTTGGTAAATGGCGCGGCCGCCCGGTGAAGGAACTGTACGAGCTGCTCCGCCAGTCGATGCCCGCGGACAACCGGGGCAAACTGAGCGCGCGCGGCTACACGGAGCTGGTAGCGTTTCTCCTCAAGACCAACGGGTTCCCCGACGGCCCCAACGACCTGCCCGCGGCCGACGGGCTGGACGGTCTGGTGATGGGAGCCCCGTAGGCGGTTGCCAGGGATGGGTGCGAAATGCTGAAGAATGAGCGTCGAATGACGAGCGGCATCGTGGTGGATTGCCTGCGTGGCAGCGCGGCCGTCTTCGTCCTGGCCGTGGTGGTGCTCGGCACCAGCGAAGGTGCGCGCGCGCAAGCTCAAGCCCAGGCTCAGGCCGCCGCCGGCCGGACCATCTGGGACGGCATCTACGCGCAGGCGCAGTCCGAGCGCGGCCGGACGATCTTCGTCGCCAGTTGCGGGCGGTGTCACAACGACGAACTCGCCGGCTCCGAGCGCGGCCCCGCGCTGAGGGGTGACGCATTCTGGCAGCGCTGGGACAACGACTCCTTCGACAAGCTGTTCACCAAGGTGCGCGACACCATGCCGCAGCAGGGCGTCGAGAGCCTGTCGGACGACCAGAAAATCGATGCGCTGTCCTACGTTCTCGCCAAGAACGGCGCGCCCGCGGGGCCGAAGGAGCTGGCGATCGACCTCCCCCTGCTCGAGGGGATCACGATCGTGAGACAGGGCGGGGCGGTCGGCGGCGTCGCGAACTTCAACCTGGTGTCGGTGGTCGGTTGCCTGTCCGGCGGTCCCAACGGCACGTGGTCCCTCACCAAGGCGTCGAACCCGGCCATGACGAGAGACGAAGCCGTTGACGCCGCTGCCGCAGCGCGTGCCGCGGCCGTGGCACCCGGTGACCAGACCTTCCAGCTCGTCAGCGTCCTGGCCGCGCATCGCAGCGAAGCCCAGGTCGGCCAGCGCGTGGAAGCACGGGGACTCCTGTACCGGTCGCCGACCGAGAGCCTTCTCAATCTCACGGCCCTGCGGACCGTCGCGCCGCGCTGCCAATAGCATTCCCAAGCCCAAGGCCCAAGGCCCAAGCCCCAAGCCCCAAGCCAGCCACATCTCTTCCGTGGCTGATCCCTTGACGTTTATCTGACGTTGTGTAAGATACTCGCCTCATGGGCAGCAACCTTCCATCGATTTCGGCCACGGAGTCCCTCGTGATGGACCTCCTGCTCGGCGGGGAGCGCTTCGGCCTCGAGCTGGTCGAGCAGTCGGGCGGTGACCTCAAGCGCGGATCCGTCTACGTGATCCTGTCGCGCATGGAGGCCAAGGGATTCGTGACGTCCCACCTGGACGACCGTCCCGAGCCGCCGGCAGGGCCGACCAGGCGTCTGTATGCGGCGACGCCCTACGGCCGCCAGGTGCATCAGGCCTACGCCATCCTGCGGCAGGCGCTGGCCCTGCGGCCCGCCGGAGGGCGCGCGTGACCGCCGCGCTCGTCGTGTGGCTGGGGCGGCGTCTGTTGCACGCGCGCACGTGCGAGCTGGTGCTGGAACCGGCGCTGGCCGATGTGGCGCATGACGAGCTGACCGGCGCGCGCGGGCGGACGGCTGTGGACCGATGGCGGCTCGGGCTGGCCACGGTGGCCGCCCTGGCCCGTGGTCTCTGGCACGACGTGGTGTGGGAGGAGCGCCGTCCCTCGTGGCATCCGCCGATGGCCACCATCGTGACCACGGCCCTCCTCGTCGCCTCCTACAACCTGAGCATGGGTACGCTCATGCTGGGTGTGGGGTCGAGATGGAGCCCGGTGCGTGCACTGGCGCTCGATACCGTGCCGCAACAACGGTTCGCCCTGGGGATGACCCTGGTGTTCGCCTTCGGCGTGGCGTGGGTGGTGAGGCACTGCCACGATGCTCGAAGTCGCTGACGTCACCCGGACCTACCACGGGCTCATCGGCGTGCGCGGCCTCTCCTTCGCGGTCAGGCCCGGCCGGGTCCTGGGTCTGCTGGGCCCCAACGGGTCCGGCAAGAGCACGACGGTGCGGATGCTGGTAGGCCTGCTGCGGCCCTCAGCCGGCACGATCCGGTGGAACGGCGTCGACGTGCAACGCGACCTCCGGGACTACCAGCGGCAGGTCGGATACGTCCCCGAAGAGCCGAAGCTGTACGGTTATCTCACCGCTGTCGAGTACCTGGAGCTCGTGGGCGGCCTGCACGACATCGCGCCGCGGATGCTCCACACCCGGATCGCCACGTATCTGGACCTCTTTGGTCTCGACACCGACAAGTACCTGCAGCTGTCCGCGTTCTCGAAGGGCATGCGGCAGAAGGTGCTGATGGCGGCCGCGCTCCTGCACGATCCGCAACTCGTCGTGTTCGACGAGCCGTGTTCGGGACTGGATGTGCCCTCGATTCTGATTCACCGGCGCATGGTTGCGGCGTTGGCCGCGCGAGGCAAGACCATCGTCTACAGCTCCCACGAGATGGATCTGGTCGAGAAGGTGTGCGACGACGTCGTGATCCTACGCCAGGGTCACGTGGTCGCGAACGACTCCGTCGCGCGGCTGCGCCTGGAATCGCGGAGCGACACGCTCGAAGGTGTCTTTACGGCGCTGGCCGTGGAGGACGACGTCGATCGCGTGGGCATGGCGTTGGCGCACGTGGCCATGGCCCCGGCGGCTGCGCCGTGAGCCTGCAGCCGCCGTCCTTTGCTGCGGAGAGGCGTCAGGGCGCGCTGCTGGCTCGCGACTCGGTGCGCCAGATCCTGGCCGGCGCGACGTCGGCGCGGGACGCCGATCCCGCGCAGGTGGCGCTGTGGACCACCGCCCTGGCCCTGACTCTGCCGTTCCTCGTGGCCGTGCGCAAGGTGATCGATTACCCGTTCCTGTTGCGCGCGCCGGCGGAATACGTCGACCGCGTCGTCATGGCCGACCGTCTGTTCTTCATGCTCTACGGCATGCTGGCGACGGCGCTGGTCACGGCGCTCGTATGGGACTCGCTGTCGCCCACGCGTCACGACTACGAGGTCACCGGCGCGCTGCCGGTGCGGCCGCGAACGGTGGCGGCGGCGCGTTTCGGTGCGGCCGTGCTGCTGCTTGGGTCGTTCGCCGTGGCGATCACGCTGCCGAGCGCGATCCTCTACAGCGCGGCGTCGGCCGTGCACCCGCTGGTCGGAGCGTTTCCGCGAGTCCTGGCGGCGCACGTCCTGGCGTCGGCGATGGCGTGCGCCTTCGTGTTCGGCACGCTCCTGACCCTGCGGGCGCTGCTCATCGTGTGCGTCGGCGACGCGATGGCGTCGCGCGTGGCGGCCGTCCTCCAGGCCGGGACGTTCGTGCTCCTGGTACAGGTGTTCTTCTTCCTTCCCGGCATCCTGCCCCGGTTGCTTCGAGGGGTCGAGCTGCCGGCGTATGCGGCGGTATCTCCGCTGTGGTATCTCGGCCTCTTCACCTGGCTCGGGGAAGGTCGAATCCTCGGGCACGGAATGGCGGCACGCGCCTGCCTTGGTACGGTCCTGGCGCTGGCGGCCGCAGTGGTGACCGGCATCGCACCGGCCCGGTTGTTGCGGCGGCGGGCCATCGAGCACCGTGCCGGCGTGTCCACCGGCGTTGCCATGCCGATCGTCCGGGTGCTGGCGCGCGTCCTGGTGCCGGCCCAACCGGTGCGGGCGCTGCTGCTGTTCGCCGTGGCGAGCCTGGTACGCAGCCGTCGCCACGCCATGATCCTGGCGACCTACCTCGGGCTGGCCATCGCGGCCTCGTTGCTGGGTGTGGCGACCGCCGTCGCGCGCGACGTGCTGACCGTCAGCGAGCCGCGCGGCTACCTGCTGACGATTCCGCTGGTGACGGTGTACTTCGCCGTCGTCGGCCTGCGCGCCGCCAGCACCGTCCCCGTGGACCTCGATGCCAATTGGCCGCTGCGCATGCGCCAGCTCGACCTCGCGACGCCGGCGGCCGCGGCGCGGATGTTCCTGCTGTTCCTGGGCGTGCTGCCGGTGACGGCGGCCGCCGCCGCCGTGGCGGCGTGGCTGTGGGGGACGCAGGTGGCCGTGACGCTGGTCCTGGTGCAGTGCGCGGCGGGGGCGTTGCTCGTCGAGATCGTGCTCTCGACCTGGACCACGGTTCCGTTCGCGTCCGCACACGAGCCTGCCGTGACCACGGTGCGGTCCCGCTGGTCGTGGCATGCCGCGGCCGTGCTGATCTTCGGGTACGCGCTCGGGGGCATCGAAGCGGCGTCCCTGTCCTCGGTCATCGCTACCGCTTCGCTGCTCGCCGCGCTCGTGTCGTGCCTCTCAGGCGCCGCCGTTCTTGGCCGGCGTACGCGGTCACTGCGCTCCGTCACGTTCGAGCCCGCCTCGGACTCGCTCGCGACGCTTGGGCTCTCACCGGCGCTCGACTAGACGGCGCGTCGCCCCTGCTATCATCCGTTCGACCGATGAGGCGTGTCTGTGTCTTCACCGGGTCGAGCGCCGGTCATCGCGACGAGTACCGTGCCGCGGCCCGCGACCTCGGCCGTGAACTGGCCGCGCGCGGCATCGACCTGGTGTACGGCGGTGCCAACGTCGGCTTGATGGGAGCCGTCGCCGATGCCGTGCTCGCGGCCGGCGGCCGCGTGACCGGCGTCATCCCCGAGGTGCTGGTCGCCAAGGAGGTGGCCCACGCCGGCTTGTCGGACCTGCGGGTCGTCGCCTCGATGCACGAGCGCAAGGCCGTCATGGCCGACCTTTCCGACGGCTTCGTCGCCCTGCCGGGCGGATGGGGCACGTTGGACGAGCTGTTCGAGGTGCTCACCTGGGCTCAGCTGGGCCTGCATGCCAAGCCGTGCGGCGTCTTGAACGCGGAGGGCTTCTTCGATCCGCTGCTCGCGTTCATGGACCACATGATCGACGAAGGCTTCGTCCAGCCGGCGTTCCGCCCGATGCTCACCGTGGCCGGCACGGCCGGCGAGCTCCTGACGCGGATGGCGGACTACCGGGCGCCGGCGGTCGAGAAGTGGGTCGAGCGGCGCGTTGAGCGGTAAGATGCGCACCCGATGATCTCGATGGCGCTTCGAAGCCTGGTAATCCTGGTGCTGGCCGGCTGGTGCCTGCTGGGCCGTCCGGCCGTGGCCCAGAACCGCGCGGCCGGCGCCGGGCGCGGCGGTCCAGTCACGTCGCCGCGCTTGTATGTGTTCGACGGCGGTGTCCTCGAGTCGGACCCGGGCCGCTACCGCCTGACGAAGGAGGACGTGGGCACGACGCAGTTGTCCATCGCGTCGTTCCTCGTCGTGCACCCGCGCGGCGTGCTGCTGTGGGACACCAACGCCGTGGCCGATGACGAGTGGATGCCGTCCGGCCAGCCGGTCGTCCACCGCCTCACGCTGGACGACGGACAGGAGCGGCAGGTCACGCTGCAATCGACCCTGCGATCACAGCTCGCGGCAGCGGGCTACCAGCCACGCGAGGTCACGCATCTGGCCCTGTCGCACTATCACTGGGACCACACCGCCAACGCGAACGCGTTTGCCGGCGCCACCTGGCTGGTGCGCCCGATCGAGCGCGACGCCATGTTCTCGGGGCGCGCGCTCGGGACGGTCCGGACGCGCCTGTACGCCGCGCTCAAGGACAGCCGCGTGACGCTGGTCGAGGCCGACGAGTACGACGTCTTCGGCGACGGCGCCGTCATCCTCAAGGCGGCGCCGGGTCACTCGCCCGGGCACCAGGTGCTCTACGTGAAGCTCGCCCGCACGGGCGGCGTCGTGCTGTCGGGCGACCTCTACCACTACCCGCAGGAGCGGACGATGAACCGGCTGCCGACCTTCGAGGTGAGCGAGGAGCAGACGCGCGAGTCGCGGCGGCAGCTCGAGGCGTTCCTGCAGCGGACCGGCGCGCAGCTATGGATTCAGCACGACCTGACCGCCCACCGCCGGCTGCGCCTGGCCCCCGCCTTCTACGACTAGCGCTTCGCGCTAGGCTCTGTCTCTTACACGAAGGCGATGGCGAGCGCGATCCAGGGGATGACGGCAAAGCCCAGGCACCAGCCGGTGGCGATGGCCAGGACCCGGAACGACGTGGTGGCGAACAGGACGAATCCGCACACGCAGGCCAGGCCCTTCGCGGCAAGCAGGGCGGTGCCCGGTCCGATGGCCGTCATCAGGGTCGCGAGCCACGAGTTGAACTCGAGCTGCACGCCAAAACGTGAAACCCCCCAGTAGGTCAGGACGCCATCCAGAAACTGCGTCGCGAGGAAGATCCCCAGTACCAGGCGGGCCTGCTGCAGCGAAGTCACGCTGTCGTCTCCGCACAGTTGGTGCCATCGCATCCAACCAGCCTCAACCTACGAACCACGCAAAAACAGGCCTGATTTCGCCTCAGAATTCGACAGCGCGACGCTTTCGAGTCCCGTGTCCCGGTGCTAAAAGTCTGCCTTATCGGAGATGTCTGTTCCCTGCTACGGCGGCGCCGAGCAGGCCGGCTTCGGGGCTGGTGATCACCTGGACCGGGATACGGTCGAGCACGGACCGCATCGGAGGCTTGTCGAGGAAGACGTCGACGAACGCAGCCGTGCGCAGCAGCGGCAGGATGCGCGGCGGGATCCCTCCGCCCACGAACAGCCCTCCCGTCGCGAGCGTGCGGAGGGCAAGGTTGCCGGCTTCGCTGCCGAGCGCCGACACGAACATGTCGAAGGCGTCCACGCAGCCGTCGCAGCGGCCGTCGAGCGCGGCGCCCGTGATCGCGGGGAGGTCCGCCTCGCTGGCGTGCGCGGTGACGGCGCACGCGCGGCCTTCGTGGGTCAGCTGATGCAGCGTCACCAGTCCGGGCCCGCTCAGCACGTGCTCGACCGTGGCCCTGCCGTGGCGCTGCCGGAGGTGCGCGACCAGCGTGTCTTCCGCCGGCGTGCGCGGAGCAAAGTCCGCATGACCGCTTTCTGAGGGACAGGCTACGGCCCGTCCCCCGGCACGCACGAGCACCGCTTCGCCCAGCCCGGTCCCGACCGCGACGACGGCTCGAGGTCCATCCGCCACCGCCGGCACGTCGCGGAGCGGCACGAGCTCGTCCGGGGAGAGGGCGTCGAGTGCGTAGGCGAGCGATTCGACGTCGTTCAGCACCATCACCGGCGCGCCCAGCCGCCGCTCGAGCGACGAACCGTCGATGACCCAGGGTTGATTCGTCAGTTGAGCCTGGTTGTCTCGCACGGGACCAGCGACGCCGAGCACGGCGCACGACACGGGTGCCTGCCGGCCGCAGTCGCGCAGGAACTGATCGACGACCGCGTCGATGGACGTTTCCGCCCGCGTGTCGTAGCGGCGCACGTCGATCGTCGCCGGGCGCCGGGGCGCGGCCTCGAACAGGCCGAGCAGTGTCTTGGTGCCGCCGATGTCGCCAGCCAGGATGTACATGGAAGAACTGGTGTGAGATACCGGAGCCTGGATTATAGTGGGCGCGTGGTGACCAACGCTGCCGCTGCCGCCTCCAAGCGCCATGTGCTGGAACGGTATCGGCATCTGCGAGAGGACCACCTACGCTATATGGAACGGGTCGCACTGGTCCGTCCCTCGCGTGACGCCGGCGGCGGCGTCGTGTTTTCCTTCGCCGATCTCGGGCTGCTGAGGCAGGTCGACGCGGACATGGCGTCCGGCGTGCCGTTCCGCCGCGTCATCCGCGGACTGATGGCCGCCCGGGCCGGACAGCTGGCCTTCGACTTCAGGCACGAGGCTCTGCCGGCCAAGGTGCTGCGGCTCACGCGGCCGGAGCCGCCTCCGTTGATGGCGATGATGGGGGCCGTCGAACCGGCACGCGACACCTCCGCCGAGGACTACTTCCAGGCGGCGTCGATGCTCGACGACGGCACGCCCGAGCACATGGCCGACGCGATGAACGCCTACCGGCGGGCGCTGGAGGCGGATCCCTATCTCGTGCCCGCGCTCATCAACCTGGCCAACCTGCACTACTCACGCGACGACGCGGTCGAGGCCCAGGCGCTCTACGAACGGGCCATCGGGCTCGAGCCCCACGTGTTCGAGGCGCACTTCAACCTGGGAAACATCTTCCACGACCTCGGGCGCTACAACGAGGCGCAGGGCTGCTACCGGGAAGCGATCCGCCTGAACCCGACCTATGCCGAGGCGCACTTCTATCTGGCCGTCACGCTCGAGAAGGGCGGCCGGTCGACGGAAGCGCGCGCGCACTGGCGCGCCTACCAGCAGCTGGCGCCCACCGGGGAGTGGGTGCACCTCGCCAAGGAATTCCTGGAGTAGCCATCAGGGCATCCGGCACGAGTAGTTCGCCGGGTCGGCCGTATCGCCCGATCCGTTGTAGTGAACGACGCGTGGGTAGGCGCACACCTTGCGTCGTCTCTCAGCCTCCCCTGTGCGTTGATAGGTCACGATCATTTCATCGGGCGCCGTTCCCGTGGACTTCCACTGCTTGAGGATGCCGATCGTGTCCACGTTGAAGGTCGGTGCCGTCTCGTACGGTTCGCCGAAACAGTGGTCCATCCCCGGCACCATGAACAGCCGGACGGCCTTGCTGGCGGTTTCGCTCCCCAGCGCCTTGACCACGCTGTCGTAGTAGCTGATGTTGTTCACGGTCGACAGCGTCGCCTCGGCCCATCCCCCCACCATCAGGAGCTTTCCTCCGCGTTCGACGAAGGGACGGATATCCGGGTTGGTGGCGTTGATGACCAGGCGGTCGGGCGTCTCTACCGCGTCGATGTGCGAGTCGAAGTTCACCGGCGTCTTGTCCCAGTCCCACTGGGCGTCGCCGTGGAACACCAGGTTTCGATAGAACGACTGGGAGTAGGGATAGGGCGCCGCGCCCGCGATGTGTTCCCAGCCCAACTCGCCGCCCGGCACCATCGGTCCGTAGATGGCCTCTCCGGTCTTCGCGTGCCGCGGCGTGGCGTAGATGGTCCGCACCGCTTCGATCTGCGCTTTGGTGAGGCAGTCGGGGCCGTCGGCGCCCGTGCAGGTGATCGGCGCCAGATCGACCTTGCAGCGCAACGGATCTTCGATGAGGCCGTCCTTGACGCCGTCGTCCATGTCGCACGACGCCAGGGCCGCGTTGTTGATGACGGGGTACTTGCTCGGGGGGACGTAGCTGGCGGCGTTCTTGTGAGTCGCCCGGTACACCCACATCTGCGCGATGCCGTGCCGGGTGCCGTAGTTCGTGGACCCGACCGCCGAGGCCAGGTCGAGATCGCCGGGCCAGCGCTGGACGGTCGACAGCACATCCCTCGACCCGCCGCCCCCGCACTCGTCCATCACCGTCAATTTCGGGCCGGTGCCGTAGTAGGCGTCGACGACGGCCTTGCCGCGTTCGATCGCCGTGTGGAACGGCAGGTTGGCCAGGTAGGTGAGCTTCTCCGGATGCTCCGGCACGAAGCTCGGCCCCGTGAAACCCTCGACGCCGAGGTTCGTTCCGGCGGTGGCCACACCCTTCTTCAACAACGTGCGCATCCGGGCGTATGGAATCGAGCCGCCCCAGTACGAGCTGCCGGCCGGCTGAAACTCGCCGTTCCAGTGCTCGGCCGGAAGCCACACTTCGATCTTCACGTCGTCGGGAACCGGCCGCGCACTGGCGACCACGCGACAGAATGCCGGCAGGTCGTCGAAGGGATGCGTTGGCGCGCCCGGCTTGGCCGGTGGCGCGAACGCACCAGCCGTCACGAGCCGCGCGGAGGAGATCGTCGTGTCCTTCAGCGTCAGTGCGGCGAGCGCCTCGCATGACGCGGGGCTGGGACCGTCGGCTGAGTGGCTGACCTCTGTCCCGTGGCAGGCCCCGACGAGCAACGTGGAGGTGAGAACGAGCGCGAGGAGCGAGCGGGGAGCCAGGCGATGCGCGCTGAACATCGGGCACGTGAGAGCAGTCATGTGGAGAAGCCCCTCTGTCGCATAGCGTTCACCGGCTGGGTCCCGAGTATTCCTGGAGCGGGAGACTAACCTGATCGGCTCGCCCGGTCCACCATCGATCCTCTTGCCCTCAGTCGAGGGCGCGCGAGATACGGAACCACCAGGACGCCGACGAGAACCGTCCACATCCACCCGTCGGCCCCGCCGCGAGGTGCTCCCTGGAACTGCGGTTGTGATTCTCGGCTGGCCGGCAGCGCGCCGAAGGCGCGCCAAACAGACAGAACAACTACTGAGGCGGGGTAGCGGTGACCGTGAAGGTCCACCCGTCGGCCCTGCCGCAAGGTGCTCCCAGGAACTCGGTTGTGATTTTCGGCGGGCCGACAGCCTGCCGAAGGCAGGCCAAAAGACAAGGAACTACTAACGAGGGGGTAGCGGTGACCGAGAAGGTCCACCCGTCGGCCCCGCCGCGAGGTGCTCCCTGGAACTGCGGTTGTGATTTCGGCGGGCCGACAGCCTGCCGAAGGCAGGCCAAAAGACAAGGAAACTACTAACGAGGGGTAGTCGAAAGAACGTTACCCCTCGTTAGTAGTTGTATCCCCAGTCGTCGGTGCGCTCGCGCTTCTTCGGGACGCGACGCAGCTTGTAGTGCTGGCAGTCGCCGCACCACGCTTCCGGATCGAAACTCGTCGTGCCCGCGTACGGCTTGACCTCACGGTGGGTACAGAACTCGGCGCTTCCCGCTTCGGACGGCTGCTGCCAGCGGCAGGTCTTGAACCGCTGTGCCGCGGCCGACAGCGCGGGTTCTTCGGGGAGCGCCGGTGCCGGCGCCGCCTCGTCGGCGGATGGGGGGATGACCTGGCCGAACGCCAGATCCTTATTGAAGTCGGATGCCAACAGCTTTCTCCAGCGCGCGAAGGGCGCGTGTTTCTTCAGGGGCGACCAGCGTCAGCGCGCAGCCGGTGGCCAGCGCACGGCCGGTTCGTCCCACGCGATGCACGTAGGCCTCCGGTGTATCGGGGACCTCGAAGTTGACGACGTGCGCGATGCCTTCGATGTCCAGGCCTCGCGCGGCGACGTCGGTCGCGACCAGCACCGGGTAGGTGCCGGTACGGAAGCCCTCGACGGCGGCCATACGCTGCTGCTGCGTGCGATCGGCATGCAGCGCCGCGGCGCGGATCCCCATGCCCGAAAGCCGCGTCGCCAGCCGGTCGGCGCCAATCTTGGTGCGGCAGAACACGAGCACCGGGCCCGTCGATTCCTCGCGCAGCCACTGCGCCAGCCACTTCGTCTTGTCGGCGGCCGGCACTTCCTGCATCGCGTGGGTAATGGTCTCTGCCGGTCCGCCACGCCGCCCGACCTGCACGTACTTGGGATCCTGCAGGAATTCCTGCGTGAGCTTCAGCACTTCGGACGGCATCGTGGCCGAAAACAGCAGCGTCTGGCGCTTGTTCGGCAGCGCCGCGAGAATGCGCTGCACGTCAGGCCAGAAGCCCATGTCGAGCATGCGGTCGGCCTCGTCCAGCACCAGCACTTCGAGGTTGGCGAAGCTCGGCGTGTCGTGCCGCATGTGGTCCATCAGCCGCCCTGGCGTGGCCACCACCATGTCCACGTGCGCCTTGAGCGCCCGTTCCTGCTGATCCATCGGCACGCCGCCGTAGACGGCGATGCTCGAGACCGTGGTGTGGTAGGTGAGGCCTTGCACCTGATCTTCGATCTGCACCGCCAGTTCGCGTGTGGGGGCCAGCACCAGGGCGCGGGTGCGCGGTTCGGACGGCACTCCTTCCCCGAGGAAACGCTGGAGGATCGGTACGAGGAAGGCCGCCGTCTTGCCCGTGCCGGTCTCGGCGCAGGCGATCACGTCCACGCCCTGCAGCGCGTACGGAATGACGCCGCTCTGGATCGGCCGCGTGTCGCTCCATCCGAGATCCTTGATGCCGCTGAGGAGGCGCGGATCGAGATTCAGCTCGGAGAACGGAATGGGCGCCGGGTCGAACGCGACCTGTTCGTAAGGAAGGACCGCGGACTCGGCAGGGGTCGGGGTTGTCGATGCCGGCTTGCGCCGAGACCGCTGAGGACGGCGGCCGCGCCGCTTGTCGGGCGAGGAAGCAGGAGATGTGCTCAAGTTGCAGCTTCCGCTATCGGGCGCGGAACGTGATGATGCCGCGGACGGGATCGTAGGGGGAAACCCCGACGGTCACGCGGTCACCCGGCACGACCTTGATGCGAAACCGCCGCATCCGGCCGCTCAGCTGCGCCAGAACCTCGTGCCCGGCGTCGCATTGCACACGGTAGAGGCCACCCGAGTGGACCGCCACCACCGTACCTTGCATGTCGATCAGATCATCCTTGCTCAAATGCCTCGTCCTTTCACGCGCACAAGCAATGAGTGTGCCACATTGCTGCCAAACCGGCAAGTTAAGACTTGCCTTGCCGTCTCGACCGACTCGAACGCTTGACCGCTAGAGTTCCCTGACCGCTGTTTCGACCTGCCGGGCCAGGGCGGCGTAGTCGTCGCCGGCGAGCATGATTGGCTTGCCGAAGGCCACCCGGACCTGGCTCGGACGGGCAAATGAGGCGCCGGTGCTCAGCACGCGGTCCACGCCGTCCAGGCGCACCGGGACGATGGGGAGTCCCAGTTTCGCACCAATCATGCCGATGCCACCGCGAAACGGCTTGATGTCCCCCGTGCCGGACCGCGCGCCTTCCGGAAAGATCAGCACCGACCACCCGGCCGCCGTCAGGTCGCCCATGTACTTCAGCGTCTGGCGGGCGCCGGCCTCGCGCTGCGGCAGCGGGAACGCGTTGAAGAACAACGCCGCCAGGTAGTAGTTGAGCGAATTGCTCAGGCGTTCCCGCCAGCTGTAGCCGGCGGGAAAGAAGTGGGCCTTGAAGAATTCCTTCGCCATCGCTGGGGCGACGCGGGCCCGGACCCGTCCGGGAAGGGCGGCCAGGATGACCGGCACGTCGAAGTGACTTTGGTGATTCGACGCGAGGATCACGGGTCCATGCAGATTCGTGAGGTGCTCGCGTCCGCTCACGCGCGCGTGGGCAAAGACCCGTGCGAGCGGCAGAATCCACACGGCCTGGGAGAGACGCCGCACCAGCCACACGGGCCAGCGCCGGTTCCAGGTCGGGAAGTCCACCGGCTCGTCCCGCCCGTCCGCCTCGGGCGGGGCGGTGACCAGCGCCTTGAGGTCGCCGACGCTGCCGGCCTGCGCGAACCGGCTCTCGTCGAACCTCACCTGGAAGGTGTCTTCGAGGGCCACCATCAACTCCACGCGCTCGAGTGAGCTGAGGCCCAGTTCCTCGAGCGTCGTGCCCTCGCCGATCTGCCGGCCCCGCGTGAACCGCTCCACGAGCGCCTCGACGGAGTTGCCGGTGGAGGCGGTGGCCGGACGGGCACCCGAGACGGCCCACTCGCGAATGGCCGCGCGCTTCAGTTTCCTGGTGCCTTCGGTGCGTGGCAGGGGACCGTCCTGCCAGGCCGAGAAGGCCCGGATGCGCTGATGGTCCTGGAGCACGGCGTTGGCGCCGCGTATCACGGCCTCGGCATCGCCGCCCGCCTCGAGCACCAGCACCGCGTGGACGCGTTCCTGTGCGCCGTCGGTGACGCCGACCACCGCGGATTCCCGCACGCCGGGCTGTGCGTCGATGGCGCGCTCCACGTCCTCCGGAAAGACGTTCAGTCCCTCCGGCGTGACGATCATCTCCTTCTTGCGCCCCTTGATGAAAACCCGGCCCTCGGCATCACGTTCGCCGATGTCCCCCGTGTGCAGCCACCCGTCGTGCGCCACCACGCCCTCGGCCTCGCCGTAGTAGCCGCTGGTCACGTTTTCGCCGCGCACGAGGATTTCGCCGTCATCGGCGATGCGCAGCTCGACCCCCGCGATGGGCGTGCCGACCGAACCCTTGCTGGTCTTGAACGGATGGTTCAGGGTGACGATAGGCGCGGTCTCGGTGAGGCCGTAGCCCTGGATCACCGCGAACCCCATGCGCCGCCAGAACTCTTCCAGATCGGGCGGCAGAGGAGCCGCGCCGACGACGAACGCCCAGAACTTCAGGCCCAGGGTGCGGTGGACGCGGCGATACCGCCACCAGCGTGCGGGGATCGACGTGCCCGCGGGCGGTGCCTCGGACGACTCCGGAAAGTGACGCACGACGTGCTCGCGGAGGACGTCGAGGATCTTCGGCACGCAGACGAGCACCGAGACGCGCCGCCCCTTGATGAGGTCGATGACGTCGTGCGGGTTCAGGCTCCTGGTGAAGATGACGGTGCCTCCCACCATCGGCGGGATGTTCGTGGCCATCGACTGGCCGAACATGTGGCTGAGCGGCAGGAGGTTCACGAAGCGCAGGGGATGGAAGGGACGCGCGTACTTCCGGTACTTGAGCACCTCGCGTTCCACCGGCACCACGTTCGCCAGCACGTTCCGGTGGCGGATCACCACACCCTTCGGTTCCGCCGTGGCTCCGGACGTGAAGATGATCTGCGTCAGGTCGTCACGCGACACCGTGACGGCGGGACGCGGTCCATCCGCGTCCCAGTCGACGCCGCTGAGCGGCCACACCGCGGCGTCGTCGAAGGCGTCCGCATGCGCCGGCACGTCGTCGCCCACCACCACCACCTTCGCCTCGACGACATGCCTGACTCGTGCGGCAAACGACGGCGACGAACGGTAGTCGATCGGCACCACGACCGCGCCCAGCAGCAGGCATCCCCAGTAGCAGACCAGCCACTCGGGACGGTTCTCGCCCCACACCAGGACCTTGTCGCCCTTGGTCACACCGTGGCCGGCCAGGCGGGCCGCGAACCCCCGGGCGGCGCGGCCGACGTCGTGGTAGCTGTGGCTGCGCCGGCGGTATCCGTCGTCGAATACGAGGAACTCGCCCGGGATCGTGATCAGGTCGTCGAAGAAATCGAGCAGCGTCTCTCGGCGCAAAGGCACTATTCCTCGAAGGCCTCGCGGTCTTCGTCGGTGGCCCCCGGCAGGAAGTCGAAGAACGCGTCGAGGCTCCGGTCGAGGGCCCGGCGCAGCTGGGGAATGGTGCCGTCGATCGTGTGCAGCGTCAGATGCGCGGTGTCGCCGTCGGCCAACTCGAGCGCCGCCTCGCCCGTGCGCTTGAGCGTGCCTTCCGGAACGAGACGAACGCCGTAGACCAGGGTATAGCGAGCCATGGCTCACTATACCGCCCCCGAATGCTTCGCTCATGGGCTGCGGGACGCGGGAACCTTCCACGGCCCCGGCACGTCTCAGACTGGCGAGCCAACTATGACAAGGTGCATCAGGTTCGGGTCGATACGCTTTCTCTTCACCGCCCCGCTCATCCTGGCCTTCCTGTTCTTCATCAACCTGATGACGTCACCGGGCCACTGGTGGGTGCAGTGGGCGGCCCTTGGGATCGGCATCGCGTGGATCATCAACCTGTCGCGGGTGATTCGCTCCCTGCTGCTGTTCGGCGGCCTGGCCGGGCTGGCAGCCTATCTCGGGCGGAGGAGATGGTAGGAGAGCAGGCTCTAGGCTAGGGCCCCTCAACTTTTGGCCCGTAGCCCGTGGCCTGAAATCATCCCGCTCGCCGCGCTGATGGCGTCGGCGACGGAGCTGATCTCTCCGTCCAATTGCCTCTCGTAGACCGCTTTCAGCACTTCTCCGACGCGGGGACCGGGAGCCACGCCAAGTTCCACGACGTGGCGCCCCAGCAGCAGCGGAGCCGGAGCCTGATGTTCCACCCCCAGGGCCCGCGCGCGTTCGAGGAACCAGTCCATCGCCGAGCAGTCGAAGTGTCCGGTGCGGCCGTTGCAGTCCGCGCGGGCGAGCCGCGCCAGCAGTTCGAGGTTGACCTTCTGAGCCAGACGGCGGAAGGCACCGTCTCCGACCCGGGCCGCCTTGTGGAGCATGCCGGGCTTCAGGTGGTGCGCCACGAGACCGAGCACCTGGGCCCGCACGTCGTAGCCACCGATGGTGTGGATCCGGAGCCGGTCGAGCAGTGCCGTGGCCGGCGCGACGCCGGCCTGCTCGTGATCCAGCGACCGGATGCGGCCGTCGATGAGCGCCGTGGTCGCCGGCTTGCCCAGGTCGTGGCAGACGGCCCCCAGCATGACCGCGATGAGCTGCGGCCGGTCGAGGTCGTCGTTCCGCCGGCGCGCCTCGTCCACCACCATCAGGGTATGGACCCAGACGTCGCCCTCCGGATGCCACTCCGGCTCCTGCGGGCAGCCCACCAGCGGCTTCAGCTCGGGCAAGAGCGCGTCCACGACGCCCAGCTCCAGTCCAAGCGCCAGGCCCAGGGACGGCCGCCGCGCCTGGAGGAGCAGCTTTTCGAGCTCGCCCCAGACGCGCTCGGCCGGTAGATCGTCGAGCGGGATCCGGCGGCACAGCGCGGCGGTCTCGGGTTCGAGCGAGAACTCGAAGCGGGCCGCGAACTGGAGGGCACGCAGCACGCGGAGGCTGTCGTCGCCGAATGTCGTCGGGTCCACCACCCGCAGTAGACGCCGGTCGAGGTCACCGCGGCCGTCGAACGGGTCCACGTACTCGCCGGTCAGCGGATCCCAGGCGATGGCATTGATGGTGAAATCGCGGCGGCTTGCCGCTTCCTTCGCCGTCATGGCGGGGTCGCCTTCCACCGCGAAGCCTTTGTGGCCCCGGCCCTGCTTCGATTCGCGCCGCGGCAACGCCACGTCTACGTCGCCGCTGGTCAAGCCGACGACCTTGTAGACCGGGAAGCTCTGGCCGACGGGCTCGACCCGCCCCAGGGTCGAGAGGATCATCGGAAGCTGGTCGGCGGCGATGCCGAAGACCTCCATGTCGAGGTCCTTGGAGACGCGTCCCAGCAGCCGATCGCGAACCCAGCCTCCCACCACCACGGCGCGCCCTCCCGCGGCGCGCGCGGCCTCCGCCACGGCCTTCGCGGAATTCAGCGACTGGTGCAGATCCGCCATCGACTCGTGTTGTACTACAGCCGAAATGCCGGCGTCCGACCTGACGCGCCTGTTGAGCGATCTCGTGGCGATCGACTCGGTGAATCCGCTCCTGGTGCCTGGAGCCGCGGGAGAAGCCGCCATCGCGCGGCGCATCGTCGAGGAGATGCGCGCGATCGGCCTCGAGGTCCATGTCACCGAGGCGGCGCCGGATCGGCCGAACGTCGTCGGCGTCCTGCGCGGCCGTGCTCCGGGCCCCTCGCTCATGCTGTGCGGGCACACCGACACCGTGGGAGTGTCGGGCATGAGCCGTCCCTTCGCGCCGGAGGTCCGCTCGGGCCGCCTGTACGGCCGCGGCGCGCAGGACATGAAGGGCGGTCTCGCCGCGATGCTGGGGGCGGCGCGCCGGATTGCGCAGAACGGCCTGGATGCCGGCGAACTCATCGTGGCCGCGGTGGTGGACGAGGAGCACTCGAGCCTGGGCGCAGAAGCACTGGTTCGCCAGTGGCGGGCCGACGCGGCGGTGGTCACCGAGCCGACCAGCCTCGACGTGGCGATTGCCCACAAGGGCTTTCAGTGGATGACGGTGGAGACGCGCGGGCGTGCCGCCCACGGCAGCCGGCCCCAGGACGGACGCGACGCCATCCTGCGCATGGGGCGCGTGCTGTCGGCGCTGGAACGTCTGGAGCGGACGCTTGCCGCGGGCCCGGTGCACCCGCTGCTCGGCACTGCGTCGCTGCACGCGTCTCTGATCCAGGGCGGCCAGGAACTCAGCAGCTATCCAGCCCGCGCGTGGCTCGAGTTCGAACGCCGCACGCTGCCGGGAGAACCGGGGTCCGCCGCCGTCGACGAACTGGACGCCATCCTCGACGAACTGCGCGCCAGCGATCCGGAGTTCGAGTGCGATCGCCGCGCCATGCTTTCGCGGGACGCGTACGAGATCGATCCGGCGTCACCATTGCCGGATCAGCTCACGGACGCGGCGAGAGGAGTGGGGTGTTCAGCCGCGCGGACGGGGATGACGTTCTGGACGGACGCCGCCATCCTCGGTGCGGCAGGAATTGCCACCGTCGTCTTCGGCCCGGGCGGCGCCGGTTTGCATAGCACCGAAGAATACGTGTTGCTGGACGATGTGGACCGGTGTTGCGCCGCGCTCGTGGAACTGGCGCGCACCATGACCACGCAGCGCTAGGACATCGATTCCCGTGCGGCCCGCCGAGCGCGGTGGCCGGCCGCTGCAACCGAAGGTCGGCGTCGGCGCCGCTTACGCGACGCGGCGTGCGCCGGTGTACGTCAGATGCACCACGTCCGCTCTGGGGCGGGACGACACGGGCTGGGGCGCGTTGGCGCCACCCACCTGCCACCCCGGCGACTCGTGCCCGCACGAACTGCAGAGCAGCGAGATGCGGCCGTTGTCGAAGTGGAGCAGCGAATCGTGTCCGTGCAGGCCGCACATCCGCTGGCGAAACTTGAGTGTTACGCGGGAGAGCAGTCCTTCGTCCGTGGTCATGGTCGTCATCTTCCTCGCCTGCCACTACTTCAAGACGGATGCCAGAGCTCGAGGTTGAATGGTCAAGCGGAAGTCGTTCAACGAGTTACCGCGTTCGATGACACATCCGGCGAAGAGGGCAGTGGAATGGCCCAAGGTGTCCAGTCCCGTTCACACCTTGGATGCCCGGACGCCAAGCGGCGTTTCGTCAGGTGGTTAGGAGGGAACGCGGCGAACTACCGGCGGCGGGCGCTGGCGGTCGGAAAGGTGCCGCGCGATGAGAAACTCAACAAAAAGTCTCCCTCCAGGGCGACCACAGCGGTTTATTCGTATGGTTTTTCACTCAGCAGAGCCCGAACGACGAAACCGACATTCGCCGGGCGCTCGCCGAGCCGGCGCATGAAATACGGAAACCATTCGCGCCCGAAGGGTACGTAGATGCGCACGCGGTAGCCCTGCGCGACGAGCTGCTTCTGCAGGTCGCGCCGCACGCCGTACAACATCTGGAACTCGAAGCGCTCGGGCGAGATCTGCTGCGCGGCGGCGTAGGCGCGCGTGGCCTCGATCATCGCCGGATCGTGCGTGGCGATCGCCGGATAGGTGCCGCCGTCGAGCAACGCTTTCATGTGCTGCACGAAGGCCGCGTCGACATCGGCCTTGGCTTCGAGGGCCAGAGACGCCGGTTCCTTGTAGGCGCCTTTGACGAGCCGGACACCTGCGCCCAGTTCGTTCATCCGCCGCACGTCGTCTGCCGTGCGGTACAGATAGGCCTGCAACGCCACGCCGATGTTGCGGTACCCCAGCCGCCACAGATTCTCGAACACCTCGAACGTAAGCTCCGTGTAGGGCGAGTTCTCCATGTCGATGCGCACGTAGCAGTCGCGTTCGTGCGCGGCCGCCATGACGCGCCGCATGTTGTCGATGCACGTCGCCAGGTCTATGTCCGCCCCCAGCTTGGTCAGCTTCAAGGAAATGTTGCGCTCGATGCCCGAGGCGACGATGGTGTCGATCAACTGCACGTAGTCCCGCGCGGCAGTCGTCGTGTCGTCGAACGAGCGGACGTTTTCACCGAGAAGATCCAACGTCAGATGGAAGCCGGCCGCCTGCAGTGCGCGGGCCGGTTCCACCGCCTCTTCGAAGGTCTCGCCCGGGATGAAGCGCCGGGCAAAGCTGCCCGCGTGCGCCATGCCGTACCGGGAGGCCACGCGCTTCAGCCATGCGCTCTTGGCCAGGGCGTAGAAGATCGATCTCGAGACGTCGTACATCAGCGCCCGCCTCCTGGGGTGTGGTGACCGAGCGAGGCGGCGGAGACGCTCAATGGTGTCGGCGCGACCGGCCGCCGATCAGATGATCGAGGCCCCGAGCGTAGTAGCGCAGCACGTTGCGGTCCCGCACGCGGACCCGCCCCTCGGACACGACGACCACGCCGCGGGCCTCGAGGACCTCGACGGCGAACGCCACGGCCTCTTCGCCGGTGGAGACGCCGAGGTTGGCGCCGCTGCGCCGCAGCGAATCGATCAGGCCGTCCACGCGCGACGTCAAATCGCCGACCGTGGTCGAGGGCCGCATGGCCGCGGCGACCAGCGACGTGGGCAGCACCTTGTATTGTTTGCCCACGAGGTCCATGACGGCGTGCGTCAAGTCGAGCACCCCCCGCCGGGACGACGCGTCGATGCCCTTGACGGAGATCGGTCTGCCGAACGTGACGAAGGCGCGTGACCGGTAGCCGACGGCGTAGCGGACCATCTCGGCCAGCTCGCGGCTGAACGGCCGCTGCGTCCGCTTGATACCCTGGCGGGCCAGCACGTGATCCTCGAGTACCACGTCGTAGGCCACGGCGGTCGGGACGATCACCACGTGCGAGTGCTGCCCTTGCAGCACGGCGTGCATGAGCCCGGTCTTCGGCGTCTTCATCTCACCGCTGTAGCTGCGCCCGCCCTCGGGGTAGAAGAAGAAATCATGCGACCGCAGCATCTCGGCGACGTAGGCCTTCAGCGTGATGAGGTAGAGCGGGTCGCGCGTGTTGCGGCGGATCGGCAACGCGCCCGTGACGTGACGGTGTAGCAGGCCCAGCGGACCGCCGAAGAGGTTGATGCCCGCCGCGATGATGGGCGGACGGATGCCGTTGTCGTCGAGTACGAGCGGCTCGACGAGATAGTCGATGTGGCTGCGATGGTTCGATGCGTAGACGATGCGGCTGCCGCGAACGGCGGACCGCACGAACTCCACATGCTCGCCGATCCGCTCGATCTTCCTCAGGATGGGGTAGAGCGGATGCTTCAGGGCCTTGTAAATCGAATAGCGCTGCGTCGTGCGCAGTTCATCGAGGTAGGACTCGATGCGTTCGCGGGTGGCTCCGCCGCGTTCGTGCCGGTTGGCCTCGAGGTATTTCGACACCTCTTCCCGGGAGAGGACGGCCTTCGTGATCTCGTCGAGCATCACGCTGTGCCGACTATATCATCGGCCCCCTGCTGATCCGCGGCTTCCCACCCCAGCAAGGCGAGGGCGCCGACCACGTTCACCATCATCAGGATCGTGGCGAGCCGGTGGAGTTCGTCGAAGCGGATACGGCGCGCGTCGCCTGCCGGCAGCCGCGAGGGGAGTGTGCCGACCTCGGCCTGGATGGCGTCGATGCCGCCCAGCACGCGCCGTCCGGAGTAGATGGAGACGCCGAGCATCGCGGCGAGAATGAGCGCCCTGACGCTGAACTGCCTGGGCCTGGGCCCGAGCAGCGCCATGATCACCAGCGCCACGAACGCCGTGCCGCCGCAGACATATGTGACCGTCTGAAAGTGCGTCAGCACGACCTTGAAGGTCTCGCCCGCGTAGGCGCGGCCGTCTTCAGGATTGAGTGACGGCAATGTCTGGAACAGCGCCGGCGCCACGATCATACCGAGCGCGATCATGCCGCCCAGCCAGACGGCCAGGGCTACCAGGTAGGCGTAGCGTAACGCGATGACGGACACGGGTTCGCGCGGTCAGGCCCTGGGGAAGTGGGGGTCCTGCGTCAACTGACGCGCCTGCCACAGGTGCCGCCGCTCGTGCGCGGTCATGATCGAGAAGCCGACGCCGAGCGGCACGCGAATCCATTTCGAGACCGGCGAGCGCACCTTCGCCTTCACCAGATCGACTCCGTTGGCCTGGCGCAGGCGGTCGACGAACTGCACCTGGTAGCCGCGGAATCCGGCCTCGATCTCCGATCGCTTCCGCCGCGCGCCGCGTTCCGCGGGTTGAAACACCGCGGGCGCCTTGAGACGCCGTCGCGGCGGCGGCTCGGTCTGCCGGATGATGAACCGCCCCAGCCAGCCGTAGCGGAACGGGCCGGCGCCGTACACGCCCCACTGCTTCGCCGTCGCGATGGCGGAGTCGAGCATGGGCAGGTAGGTGCGCGCGGTGGCGTTGAGATGTTCCAGGCACTCGGCGACGGACCACACCTCGGTGGAGGGAGCCCAGAAGAACTGGGTGTCGGAGAGTGGCGCGAGCAGCGCCCCGGCGTCGGCGGCAATGGCGTCGAATTCTCCCTGGAAGGCCTCGAGCTCGGGCGTCAGCGGGAGTGGGCTTGACGTCGCCATCCGTGTGATTGTACCCGTGGTGGTGCGGGCATCCTGCACGCAATTCCAGGGGATGGAGTCGTTGGCATGAGACGAGTGATGACATCGACCGTGTTGGCGGCCCTGGCCTGGTGGGCCGGACCTGGGCTGTTGAAGGCTCAGGAACCTGTGTCGTCGCGCCGGTCGGTGTGGGACCGGGTCTACACGGATGCCCAGGCCGAACGCGGCGAACGGCTGTATGTTCGTCACTGCGAGCAGTGCCACGGTTCCGGGCTGGAAGGCGATACCGTCTCGGAAGTGCCCGCCCTCGCCGGGGATCCGTTTCTGCAACGATGGAGCGGCCGCACCGTCGACGAACTGGTGGTCCGGATGGTCCGGTCCATGCCTGAACCCACGCCCGGTTCGCTGTCGCGCGCCGAATACGTCGACCTCACGGCCTACATCCTCAAGGCCAATCGCTTTCCCTCCGGCTTCGAAGCGATGGGGACCGATGCCGAACGGCTGCGGCCGCTCGTGATCGAACGCACGCCGCCGGGCGCTAGATAGACGGTGCCTGCGCCGCGCGAGCAGGTTCGGGCCGGTGCCGTCCGCCTGCGACGGGCGCGCCAAGGGCTTCGACGACCGGTGAATCGGGCCAGCGGTGCAGCGGCGCCGCGGTGAACCGTTCGTGGGCCAGGCGGCGTTGAAAGAGCGCCGTCTGCGAGGCAAGGAAGTGCAGCTTGATGGCCACCCGCGCGGTGATGAACCCCTGGCCGAGCGCGAAGGCCAGCCAGATGCGAAGCCCGGCGGGCTCGGCAGACGGCGCCACACCCGCCCATGCCGCCAGCAAGGCGGCGCACGTGACGGTGTTGAGCAGGTAGAGACCGCCCGCAGCGGTGGGGTTCCTGTAGAGGAATCGCACGGCGGCGACAAGACTGCCCGTGGCGCTGCGCCGGTCCTCCACCACCATGCGGATCTTGGCGTAGTCCAGGATCAGGTTGGCGACGGCCGCAAGGGCGCCGACGATCGCGTACGCCCCGACGCGCCAGGCGAACGCGGCCCGTTCGCTATCGAGATCCCGCGTCAGACTGACGTAGCGGGTGTCGAGCAGCCAGGGGTGCACGTAGCCGAAAATCCAGCCGTAGACGATGGCCCCGAACAACGCGAGCACGGAGAAACCCAGCGCGTGCGCCCCGCACGCGGCGGCCAAGCCGTGCGCCCGGATCGGGCGCTGCCGCGCGTAGCGGTCGATGAGACCGGCGCCGAGATACGTCCACAGCAGCACGTAGGCGAGCAGCAGCGCCGCCACCGGCGCGGCCTCGGCCCGCGTGTCGGCGATGGCACTGAGGGAATCGAGCGTGGCGGCAAACCCGAGGATGCGCGGCGAGAACGTGCTGCCGATGCCGGCCGCGTGCGACGACAGGAACTCCTGCCACCAGTCGTAGTTCACGCCCTGCGCCACGTCGGCGGCCAGCAGGCTGCGGCCCAGCTGCGCCGTCAGCAGGCTGCGCATGACGACCGCAAACGGGACGGCCGACGCGACGGTGAGCGCCATGGCGCCGGCCAGTATCCATGGCGCCTGCGCCACGCGCTTCCAGCCGTCCAGCCACGCGGCGATGACGCGCGTCATGTCAGGAGAAGAAGCCGTAGCTCAGCATCAACTGCTGCAGCCACAGCATCCAGGTCAGTGCCCACGCCGTCCCGGCCTTTCCGGCGGCCGGAGCGAGCGTGCGGGAATTGTTCGTGTAGTTCACGTCGAGGACGAGCACCCGTCGTGGATCGACCACCACCGAGGTGGCGCGCGCGGCCCGCTCGTACTCGAAGACGGCTCGGCGGTCGCGCCCGTCCCAGTGCTCCGTGGTCTGGGTGCCATCGTCGAAGCGGGTGACGACTTCCACCGGAAAGACGGCTTCGCCGTGGCGGCGAACGACAACGGTGGTCCGGTAGCGGCCCGGCGACGCCTGGTCCGTCAGCAGCTCCTGCACCCCATAGTCGAAGGTGTTGGAGCTGCCGTAGGCTTCGTCGAAGAACCACGTCAGGTCCTGGCCGCTCACCTCACCCACCACCGCGAAGAAGTCCTCGGGCTTCGGGTGCCGGAAGCGCCATCGCTCGAAATAGGTGGCCAGCACGCGCCGCATGGTGGGCCAGCCCAGATAGCGCTCGAGCGTGTGCAGCCACAGCGACGTTTTGTTATAGGTGATGGCGGTGGCCGTCGAGGGCCAGTAGCGCCACGTCGGCGTCGCCGGCACATCGGCCTCGGCGTTGTCGCGATATCCGGGCAGGCGGTCGTTGTCGAGGCGCGAGAAGGGCACGGCCTCCAGCGTCCAGGGAATCAAGCCGCCGAAGAACCGCGCTTCCACACGGTTGTGCGGGAACACCTCCGCCATCAGCCGCGCCGTGGTGTAGTTGTTGATGCCCTCGTCCAGCCAGGCATGCTCGAACTCGTTGCTGCCCACCATCGCGTACCACCATTGGTGACCGGCTTCGTGCGCCGTGGTCATCTCCGGTGTCTGCACGGCAGCCGGCGCCAGCCAGCGCGCCCGGCCGGTGAACAGCGTCGGATACTCCATGCCGTCGCTGAAGCTCTGGAACGCCGGGTCCACGATCGTCAGGTAGCCGTAGGGATAGGCGCCGAACCACTCGCCATACAGGCGCAGCGTGTCGGCGACGATCGCGAAGTACCGATCGGCCTGTGCGCGATGCTCGGGTTGCAGCAGCAGGCGCATCTGCGTGCGCGGCAGCGCCGGGTGCTCGAAGGCCCTCGATAGATCCAGGAAGTCCGGACTCGCCGTCCAGGCGAAGTCGTGGACGTCTTCCGCGTGAAATCGATGGGTGGTCGTACCGTCGCCGTTGTCAGTGCCGGTGGAGGTCGAGCAGGCGGGCGTGATTCCAGGCGCCGTGGCACAGCCCGTGGCGCCGACGATGAACCCGCGCGGCACCCGGATGTCGACGTCGTAGACGCCGTAGTCGGAGAAGAACTCGGTGGCCGAGTGGAACTGATGCGTGTTCCAGCCCGATTCCTCGAGGACCCCCAGCTTGGGAAACCACTGGCCGATGAAGTAGTAGTCGCCGACGTATCCGGTGCGTGCGAAGGGCCTGGGTACGCGCGAGGTCCACTCGATGCTCAGGTCGGCCGTGCCGCCAGGCTCGACCGCAGACTCGAGCGGCACGCGGACCACGGTGCGGTCGTCCGCGTTGTGGTCGTCGGGGGCGATGAAGTCCATTCGGCGGAGCGCCTCACCCCAGTTCCCGTTGCCCACGCGCACCCGGAGTGCGCCGATATCGATCGAGCCGAACCCGTCGGGCCGCGGCGCCCGCCCTCCGGCGAGGTGGCGTTCGCGCAGCCAGGTCGAGTTCCCGTCGCGCCACGCGTTCCAGTACAGGTGCAGCTGCAGTTCGCGCGTCGGGCGGCTGGTGATGTTGCGCCAGCGGATCGTTTCACGCCCGGTCAGCCGGCGCGCCGCGTGATCGAGGCGGACGTCGATGGTGTAGCTGGCATTGCGCGGCGAGCGCGCCTGCGGCGTTCCAGGGGTCGCCGCTTGCGCCATCTTCAGCGTGCCCATGAGGCGACCAGGCGAGGTCGGCTGGTCGGCGCCGGTTGGCGGGGTGACAGGCGGCTGCCGGCCGACGATGCCGGAGCCCAGACTGACGATCGTGATGGCGACGAGCGCGAGAACGGTTGGGCGCACGGACCGCGTTGGATGTTACTCCGACGCGGCCAGGGGCGGCGCGACGGCGGTCGCGGTGAACGAAGCGCGCGGGGTGGGCCATCTATGGCCCACCCTGCGCCCACGACGGGCGATCCTCGCGCGCGTCATTCGCGCCGGGCGCGAATGACATGGGTCGGGACCACGAACCGCGGGCGGACGACATGTGCGTCCGCTGTGGTCCGAGGCACCCGGCGCTGGAAGAGGCAGTTTTGGTGCCAAGCGAGAGCCGGGCGCAAGTGCGCCCAATCCGCGTGTCCGGCCGTCAGCGACCGCGATCCCGGCAGAACGAAGTCTGGTTGTCCGAGACCTGGCAGCCTTCCCGCGGGTCGCCAACCTGCTCAGCGTCCGAGGGCCTGGCTCAGGGCGTGGCCGTCCGAGCGTGGCATGCGGATGCCGGCGATTTCACTGATCGTCGGCACGATGTCCGCGGGGCTCGCCGGCACTCCGAACTGCCCCTTCGCGATGCCGGCGCCGAGAAAGGCCAGCGGCACGCGCTGGTCGTAGTCCTGCGGACTGCCGTGGTTGGTGCCGGCGGACGTCACCCAGTCTCGCTCGAGGACGTAGACCAGATCCCCGCTGCGGTCGGCGATGTAGCCCTTGCGATGCGCGGCCAGGAATGGGTCGTTCGTCGGGGTCGTGGCCGCGAGGTCGGCCGACCAGTACACCTTGGCCACGCCGCGCACCGCGGTCGCCGCCTTTTCGACCGCCTGCTGCGCCGCGGGGTTGGCGCGGATTCGATCCAGCACGCCCGGCTTGAAGTAGATGTTGGGGACGCTGATCGCCTCGACGTAGCTGCTGCGGCCCAGCGTCCGGTCGAGCGCGGCCTCCACGGCGTTGGCCACCGAGATGTTGGCCAGGCGCCCCGGCTGCCCCAGGCCCCCGGTCAGCCGGCCCACCGTCGTCTGCGGGAACGATTGCTCCGGCAGCATCGCCACGCCGTGGTCCGACGAGAACGCCAGCACGTAGCGGTTGCGCCCGACGCGGGCGTCGAGGGTGGCCAGCAGCCGGCCGATCGTGGCGTCGAGGCGCAGCAGCACGTCCTGCACCTCGTGACTGCGCGGGCCGTAGTCGTGCCCGATGAGATCGAGCGCCGAGAAGCTGACGGCCAGCAGGTCGGTGGTCTGACGCTGCCCGAGTTGTTCGGCGACGATCAGGTGCTCCGCCATGGCGCCGAGATAGTCGTCCGTGAAGGGCGTGTCGTCCCACGAGTCGAACAGCGACGGCGTGGTGTTGGACGTGCGAATCGCTTCTTCGAAGACGTGCGGGAACGTCTGCTTGTTGGCCGGTTCGCCGGGTGCCTCGTCGGTGAACTTGTAGGTGGATACCGGCTTCAGGCGATCCCAGGTCTGGAACTGGTCCTGGGTGACGGGATGCGCCTTCAGGAACGCCTCGACCGCACCCGACGCTTTCGTCGTCAGGGCATCCGAGGTGACGAAGCGGACCCCGGCATCCTCTTTCCATACGATGGTCGAGTCGGGACCCCCGTGACCGCCGAGGCCGATGGCCGCCCGCGCCTTGAGCGACAGGGACACGACACGGGGCCGGCCCTTGACCTGCTGTTTCAGTTCATCGGCGAAGTTGCGGACCAGATAGCGCTTGGCGCTGTGCTGCTCGTCGCCCCTGCCGCCGCCGAACAGCAGATCGTGCGCGGCGCCGTCGTCGGTGCAGGACACGAACGAATGCGTGCGCCGTTCGTACCATTGATTGTCGATGAGGCCGTGGGTGGACGGCAGCATCCCGGTCCCGATGGTGCCGTGCCCGGCGCAGGTCTTCGTCACTCCGTACGGGTAGGCCGCCTCGGTGAACACCGCGCCCTGCGTCAGGATCTCCTTCAGTCCACCGGTCCACCCGTCCGCGTACATCGTCACGTAGTCGGCCCGGAACTGGTCCGAGACGAGAAGCACGACGAGCGACGGCGCCGCCGACCCGTTCCGGTTCCCGCCTCGGTCAGGGATGGGGGATTGCGCCCTCGGATGACCTGCCTGGGCCAGCACCAGCGCCAGCAGTCCGGCGCTCATGGAAACGAATCGCCGCCGCATCTGGTCGAACTATACCCGCTTGGGATGCCGTCTCGGCGACAGGTGGGGAGGCGTCACGCCGTTGCCACGACTATGACGCGCGCACCGGCTCCGCCCGCGTCGTTTTCGCGAACAGCACGCGCGCGGTGCCGGCCAGCGCGATCAGGCCGGCGCCCGCGGTGATGAACACCGCCGGATAGCCGCTGGCCTGCAGGATACGGCCCAGCAGGATGGGGCCCGTGGACTGACCCATGAAGAAGGCGAACGCGAAGAGCGAGATGGCCGTGCCTCGGGCCTCGGGTGCCATTTCCGTGGCGCGCGTCTGCAGCGTGCCGTGCATCGTGTAGTAGCCCATGCCGAGCACGATGACGAGCGGAATGAAGCTTTGCCAGTTGGGGATCAGGCCGATCGCAATGAAGGCCGATCCGAGCAGCGTCCCGCCGAAGAGGAGGATGCCGAGGTCGCCGATGCTGGCGACGAGGCGCTTGACGGAGGCGCTGTAGAGCAGGCCGCCCACCCCGAACCCCGCCACCATGAGCCCCGCCGTGCCGTAGGCGATCCCGAACCGGTCGGTGAGGGAGGAGGCCAGGTAGGCCAGGCCGCCGAACACGAAGAGTCCCTCGACGCACACGGAGCCGAGGATGGCGGGGACGCCGGGCCGGCGCAGCATGGCACCGTACTGCGTCAGCAGCGCGTAGAGCAGGATGCCGATGCCGGCCGTCAGGAGCACGGCGGTGACGGCGGGCGGCGTCACCCCGATCATGCCCGCAAAGAGGATGGACCCTCCGGCGGGTACGACGAACATCGTCCGGTTCAGCAGATTCCCAGGCTTGCGGGGCTCCGAATAGCGGCGGCTTTCACGCAGGAGCAGGATCGCCACCACGAAGGCCACCACGCCGAACGTCAGGAACACGTTGCGCCAGCCCAGGTACTGGCCGAACACGCCTCCCAGCGCCGAGCCCGCGATCTGTCCCATCATGATGGCGCTCATGAACTGTCCGAGGGCGACCTGCCGCGTCTCGTACGGGAACTTGTCGCCGATGTAGCCGAGCGACATCGGCACAATCGACGCGGCGGCGACGCCGGTCAGGAACCGCAGCACCGCGAACGCCGGCAGATTCGGGACGAACCCGCACGCGAACGTGCCCACGGCAAAGAAGGTCAGGCAGAAGGCCATCACCCGCAGCTTGCCGATCCGGTCGCCGATCGGCCCGTAGAACAGCTGGAAGAGGCCGTAGGGGAGGGCGAACGCCGAGACGACGATCGCGGCGCGCGCCGGGACCGTTTGAAAGTCGGTGGCCACCACGTGGAGCAGGGAATCGATGACGCGCGCGTTGGCTTGCGACATGAACGCCGCCGCGCCGAGCACGACGAGCGAGGCACGGGCGGTTGTCTGGTTGACGGGTGCGGGTGGGGTGGCAAGAGAGGGCATCGTCAGCGTCCGGCCGGGTCATGCATCGTACCATCGCTGCCTCGACCCCGCCCTCCGGCCGGGATTAGACTGCGGCCTAGGTATGGACCTCGATCGCTATCTGGCCCGCATCGGCTACGACGGTCCGCGTACGCCCACGTTGTCCACGCTGCGGGCCCTGCACGAACGCCATCCGGCCGCGATTGCCTTCGAGAACGTGAATCCGCTGGTCGGCTGGCCCGTGCCCCTCGACGACGCGGCCCTCGCGCAGAAGATGGTCGACGACGGGCGCGGCGGCTGGTGCTTCGAGCACAACTGGCTGTTCCGGCGGGCGCTCGAAGCCATCGGCTTCCAGGTGCGGGGGTTCGCGTCGCGCGTCCTGTGGGGCAGCCAGCCGGGTGCGGTGGGGCCGCGCAGCCACATGGTGCTGACCGTACACATCGACGGCCAGCCGTATCTGGCGGACGTCGGATGGGGCGGGACCACCATGACCGCGCCGCTCGTGCTGCGGGCCGGCATCGAGCAGCAGACCCCTCACGAAACGTTCCGGCTCGTGCCGTGGGATGGACGAGACGATGAGTTCGCCCTCGAAGTGCGGCTCGCCGAGTGGACGCCGCTGCACCGGTTCCGCCTCGACGAACAGCTGCTGCCGGACTACGAGGTGTCGAGCCACTGGCTGTGCACGCACTCGTCGTCGTTCTTCCGCCGCGAGCTCACCGCGGCCCGCGCGTTCCCGGGCGGACGCTTCGCGCTGCGTAACACCAGTTGGACCCGGCGCCGGCTGGGTGCCGAGCCGGAGGCCAGGTCCCTGACGTCGGCGGCCGAGATTCGCGAGGCGCTCGAACGCGATTTCCTGATTCGCGTCCCGACGGCGCCGGAGGTGGACGCCGCTTTCGAGCAGGTGGTGCTCGCGTTCCCGCCGTCGTGACGCTCAGCCCTGGAGGCGGAGGTGGATGCGGATCTGGCGGTACTCCGAGTTGTAGAAGGAGCCGAAGTCGGGCGATCCGAGATTCGACTGCACGTCGGTTGGCAGGAAGGCGCCGAAGGCGTTCGCCGCACGAATGCCCACCCAGGGGTGCGCATGCCCGACGGTGATGCGCCGATCCATGCCGAGCTCGGTGCGGGCGAAGATGGGAAACCGGCGTTCGTTCCGGGGGCCGACGAACTCGAGCTCCTCGTTCACGACCGAGTAGGGCAGGCCCGCGCGCCAGTCGAAGGAGCCCGTCAGCATCCACTTCTGCGTCGGCATGACGTGGCCGCGGACCAGGAGCCGCTGCGGCGCGACGGACGCCGAGGGGGCGTAGGCGTCCTGCCCGACCACCGGCACCAGCACGGCTCCGTAAAAGTTCGCGAAGGCGTTCAGGTTCTCCAGCGCCGAGGCGTGCACGTAGGAGGCATTGAGATCGATACGCGTGCCCTTCGTGTAGTGGATCCCGGCCTCCTCACGCACGTAGTGGGAGCGACCCTCGCTGCTCAGCAGCAGGATGGTTCCGGTGTCCTCTTCGATCGGGTTGAGGACCAGTTGCTGGGCGCCGTGGCGATCGAGCAGGCTCGCATGCAGCGCCCATCGGGCGTTGAGCTGGTCCGTGAAGGCCACGTCCCACGCGGTGCTGCGTGCGCTGCGCAGGTCCTCGACCACGTGGCGCAGCGGCGTGGGTGGCCCGGCCAGCGTGATGCCGTCGGCGGCGAAGCGTGAGTCGACCGCCGTCTCGAACGACGTGAACGCACCGGCCAGTGACGGCGTGCGCTCGTAGAACACGCCGTAGCCGCCACGCAGCACGGCCGTGGCCGCGCTGTCGAGCACCACGGCGGCGCCCACGCGCGGCGAGACGTTCACCCGCTGCGCGATGCCGTCGCGGTCCACGCGGCCGCCGGCCTCGACGTACCACCGCTTCGACGGCTGCAGGCGATCCTGGGCGAACACCGCGGCGTCCACACTGTCGACCCGTTGCGCCGTCGAACCGGCGAAATCCAGCCGGCGCGCCAGCGTCCCGTCGAACCGCTCGATGAACACCGGCGTGCTGACGCTGGTGCCGTCGTAGTGGCTCGACATCAGGTCGCCACCGACCTTGAACAGGTGGAGACCGCCCGGTCCCCGGCGCGAGGTGGACAGCGTCTCCACCCATTGCGCGGTGGAGGTGTCGCGGTGCTGGTCGTTGAAGAAATTGCCCAGGGTGGTCTCGGGCCGAAGCACCATCGGCAGCGTCCCGTGCCCCCGAGCCTGCACGTCGTACTGGTGCATCTGCACCGTGGACTCGACCAGCGTGCGGCCGTGCCACACCACCCGGTCGGTGCCCATCACGAACCGCGCGTCGTCGGACAGGTGCACCGTGGCGTCGGGCGGCGTGAACGTCCCGAGGTTCGATCGGCCGGCGTCACTCTGATCGAAGCCGCCCGTCACGCTGACGGTGTGGCCGAGCGGCAGGACGGCGTCGAGGCGGGTCAGGGCGCCGTACCACTGCGATGTCTTCAGCTCGTCCTCGGGCCGGCTGGGGACGTCCGTCGATTCCCAGTGATACTGCGCCGTCTGCTCGATGAAGAGGTGCCGCTTGATAAGGGGCCCGCCCAGCTCCACGCTCGGCCGCACGTCGCCCAGCCCTTGGATGTTGGCGACGGTGAACCGCTTGGTGCGAAAGGCGGGCACGAGGTTGTTCAGCCCGAACTTCCAGCGATCGCCCGCGCTGCGTGTCTGCACCACGACCAGGCCCGCCGCGAGCCGCCCGAACTCGGTTTCGTCGGGGTCGGGCAGGACCGCCACCGAGTCCACGCCGTCCGCGGGCAGCCAGATGTGGCCGACGTTGGTGGCCGCGTCCGTCAACGACGCGGCGCCGATCTGATAGCCGGCCTGGCCGGGACGTCCGCCGTTGATGCTCTCGCCCGCCTGCGTGGCGATGACGGTGGGGAGGAGCCGGAGCGCCGCGGGTACGCCGCCGCCCGGCGTCACCTGTTCGGACTCGGCCTGCGACACCCTGTCCGCCGCGGCCAGCGAGCCCGATTCCGACACCGCCGGCGATGGCGCGACGTCGACGCGCTCGGAGACGGCGGCGATCGCCAGGTCGAGCGCCAGCATCACGACGTCCGAGTTGACCGTGACGGTGCGTTCCAGGGGATCGAAGCCGTCGAGCGACGCGCTGACGCGGTGGATCCCCGGTGGAAGGCCGTGCACGATGACGTGCCCCTGACCGTCCGACACGTCCTGTGCGATCTGCTCGCCGCCGCCGGTTCGGACCGTCACGACGACACCGGGCAGCACCACGGTGCCGCCCTGCGTGGAAACCGTCACGTCGATCTCGCCGGTGGGGCTGGCGCCCGACTGGGCCCGCGCGGACACGGCCACCAGCATCGCCACGACCGCGCAGACAACTAGCGAACCTCGCACGCTCACCATGCTCTGTCTCAACGTCCTTAGCTTCGCCTGAGTGATAGGCGCTGGACGAGTGTACATTGTCGTCTGAACATGGTTTAGTATCTTGAACAGTGTTCAGCCCAGTTCCCGCCACCACTGATTCCGCTACAGCTGTGCCGATGAGTCGCGCCGACCGGCAGCGGCAGGCGCGTGACGTCACCCGGCGCGCGATTCTCGACGCCGCGCTGGACCTGTTCGTGGCCGACGGCTATTCGCAGGTGTCGATCCGCAACATCGCCGCCCGCGTGGGTTACAGCCCGGCGGCCATCTACAGCTACTTCGAGTCGAAGGACGACGTCTTCTACGCCCTCGCCGAGGAGGGATTCCGGCTGCTCGGCGCCGCCCAGATGTCGGAAACGGCCAGCGCCGACGCGCTCGAGGACATCCGGAAGGTCGTGCGGCGCGTCTACGACTTCAGCAAACGCCAGCCGCAGTACTTCGCGCTGGTGTTCCTGGACCGGCGCGTGCCGCGCATCGGGCGCGAGAGCGAGCGCTTCGCCTTCATGCTGGACATCAAGGAGGCCATCCGCTCGCGCATGCAGCGCTGCATCGACGAGGGCATCTTCGCGGCCAGCGTCGAAGCACAGGCAGGCCTGCGCCTGCTGCTCGCGCCGGTCTTCGGCCTCGTCCTGATGCATCAGTCGGGTCGACTGAGTCCGAACGAAGACACCGACGCGCTCGTCTACTCCGCCATCGAGACGACCATCGCCGGCCTCAGGGCGGGCGCGCTCGTCCCGTCTTCGCCCGTTTCCTGAGGAGACATCGTGGCATCCCCTAGGACTGCTGGTCGCCGGTTCCCGGGTCGCGGGCTCGTGATGGCGCTGGCGGTGGCCGCCACGGCGCTGGCCGTGTCCGCATGCCGCCGTGAGACCACGGCGCAGGCGGCGCCGGAGACGTCGAAGCCCAAACCGGTGGCCATCGAAACCGCGGTCGCGGTGGAAGAGCCCATCGCGCGATTCCTGAACGTCAGCGGCACGCTGACGGCGCAGGAACAAGCCGAGGTGGCCGCCGAGGTCGCCGGACGGGTGGTGAGCACGCCCGTCGAGCGCGGGACCGCGGTGACAGCCGGCTCGGTGCTGGTCAGCATCGCGGCGACGGAAGTGGATGCCCAGGCCCGCGAGGCCGACGCCAACGTGGCGCAGATCGAGGCCCGGCTCGGGCAACCGCCGACGGCCGGCTTCGACGTCGAACGGGTGCCCGAAGTGGCCGCGGCCCGGGCCAACCGGGACCTGGCCCAGGCGGACTTCGAGCGCGTGAAGACGCTCTACGATCGCAAGCTCGTGTCGAAGGCCGAGCACGACATGCGGCAGGCACAGGCCGACAGCGCCGCGCGGCAGTACGACGGGGCGCGCAACACCGTGGAGCAACAGCGGCAGGCGCTGGCCGCCGCGCAGGCGCGTCAGGCGCTGGCGCGCAAGGCCGTGGCCGACACCATCGTGCGCGCGCCGTTCGGCGGCGTCGTCGCCGAGCGGCAGGTGTCGGTGGGCGACTACGTCACCCGCGGCACCCGGGTGGCCACCGTGATGCGCATCAACCCGTTGCGCGTCGAACTGACCGTGCCGGCGCAGTACATCTCGAGCGTCAGCGAGGGACGCTCGGTGGCGATCCAGATGGACTCGTATCCCGGCCAGACGTTCACGGGGAAGGTGCGCTACGTGTCGCCGGGCGTGCGCGCGGATTCGCGGGCGCTCATCGTCGAAGCCGTGGTGGACAACCCGAAGGGCCTGTTGAAGCCCGGCCTCTTCGTGACCGCCCGCATCGAGCAGAGCGCGGCAACGCCCGCCGTGCTGGTGCCCGCGGCGGCCGTGCAGACCGTGTCGGGCACCTCGCGCGTGTACGTGGTCGTGGACGACCACGTCGAGGAGCGCATCGTCACCACGGGACAGTCGTCCGGTGACCGCGTCGAAATCACCAGCGGCCTGAAGACGGGCGACGTGGTGGCCAGCGGAACCGTCGTGGCAAAGCTGGCGGACGGCACGCCGATCGCCAGCCACCAGTAAGAGGTTAGAGAGGGGTCATCCGGTCATGCAGGCACTTGCCGCCCTTTGCGTCCGCCGCCCGGTGTTCGCCTCGGTCCTCATCCTGTCGCTGGTGGTCGTGGGCCTGTTCGCCCTGACCCGGCTGGGTCTGGATCTGATGCCGAACATCGACATCCCGACGATCACGGTGACCACCCGGCTGCCGGGCGCGGCGCCCGAGCAGGTGGAGACCGAGATCACCGACAAGATCGAGGAAGCCGTCAACACCATCAGCGGCATCGATCAGCTCAGCTCGAACTCGGCCGAAGGCATCTCCGAGGTCAGTGTCGCCTTCTTCCTGGAGAAGAACGCCGACGTGGCCGCACAGGAGGTGCGCGACCGCGTCAATCGCATCCTGCCGCTGCTGCCGCGTACGATCGAGCAGCCGACCATCGAGAAGCGCGATCCGGACGCGCAACCCATCTTCACGTTGGCGCTCACCGGCAACCGCCCCATTCGCGACATCACCGAGTACGCCGACAAGGTACTGCGGCGGCGGCTCGAAAGCGCGGAAGGCGTGGGACAGGTGCTCGTGTTGGGCGGGCGCAACCGGCAGATCAACATCGATCTGGACAGCGAGCGCCTGCGTGCCCACAACCTGACGGTCAACGACGTCTCGCGCGCCCTGCAGCTGCAGAACATCGACGTGCCCGGCGGCCAGATGGAGCAGGGCGCCCGGTCGATCACGATGCGGACGCTGGGACGCGTCACGCATCCCGACCAGTTCGGCGACATCGTCATCCGGCAGGTGGCCGGCCATCCCGTGCGCGTCCGCGACGTGGCCGACGTGAACGACGGCATGGCCGAAGCCACGACCGTGGCGACCGTCAACGGCGAGCCGACGGTGCTCCTGTCGATCCGCAAGCAGTCCGGCACCAACACGGTGGCCGTCGTCGATGCGCTCCAACGGCGTCTGGCGGACGTCCAGGGCCTGTTGCCCGAGGGATTTTCGACGCGCGTCGTGCGCGATCAGTCGGAGTTCATCCGCGCGGCGGTGTCCAGCCTGCAGGAACACCTGATCGTCGGGTCGCTCCTGGCCTCGCTCGTCGTGCTGATCTTCCTGGGCAATTTCCGGTCCACGGTGATTGCCGCCATCGCCATCCCGACGTCGATCATCGCGACCTTCGCGCTCATCTGGTACATGGGCTTCACGCTGAACATGCTGACGATGCTGGCGCTGACGCTGTCGGTCGGCATCGTCATCGACGACGCCATCGTGGTCCTCGAGAACATCTACCGGTTCATGGAGGAAAAGGGGATGCCGCCGGTACAGGCGGCCATCGAAGGGACCAAGGAGATTGGCCTGGCGGTGATGGCGACCACGCTGTCGCTGGTGGCCATCTTCATTCCCGTCGGCCTGATGAGCGGCATGGTGGGACGCTTCCTGCAGAGTTTCGGCCTCACGATGGCATTTGCCGTCCTGGTGTCGCTGCTCGTCAGCTTCACGCTGACGCCGATGCTCTGTTCCCGGTGGCTGAAGATGAAGCCGCGGGGCAGCGGCGGGCCCGACCACGCGCACGACTCGAAGCACTCGGCGCTCTTCGGCCCGCTCGACCGCGGCTATGCCTGGCTGCTGGGCTGGGCGATGGATCACCGCTGGGTGGTGGCCACGGTAGCCGTGCTGGTGCTGCTGTCGAGTATTCCGATGTTCCGCCTCGTCGCCGTAAATTTCACGCCGCAGGACGACGCGTCCGAATTCGAAGTGACGATGCGCGCCCCGGAGGGCAGCAGCCTGGATGCCACGGGCGTCCTGGCCAACCGGTTGGCCACGGCCATCCGAACGCTGCCCGAAGTGTCCTACACCATGGTGACGGTGGCCGGCGACGGCGCGACCACTCGCAACAGCGCCACGATTTTCACCAAGCTGACCGATCTGGGCACTCGTGACCGCAGCGTCTTCCAGGTGGTCGAGCAGGTCCGCGGCACGCTGCTCCCGCAGATCGTATCGCGCGAGGTGCGCACGTCCGTTTCGGTGACCGGCGGCATCGGCGGCGGCCGCGGCGGCGGTGGGCAGGGCGACATCCAGTTCGTGATGCAGGGTCCCGATCTCGGCAAACTCGAGACCGAGAGCCGGCGGATGGTGGCGATGACGCGCGAGATTCCGGGGCTCGTGGACGTGGACACCAACCTCAACATCGGCAAGCCCGAGATGGCGGTCCGTATCGACCGCCCGAAGGCCGCGGACCTGGGCGTGCAGGTCTCCGATGCCGCCGAAGCGGTACGCCTGCTGGTCGGCGGCGATCAGGTGACCACCTACAACGAGAACGGCGAACAGTATGAGGTGCACGTACGCGCCGTCGAAGCCGATCGCATGTCCGAGCGGCGCGTGGCGTTGTTGCCCGTGCCGTCTGCGCAGCTCGGCAGCATCACCCTCGACAACATCGCGACGTTCGTCGCCGATTCCGCGCCCACGGAGATCCGCCGGCTCAACCGGCAGCGGCAGGTGATCGTGGCCGCGAACATGCGGCCGGGCACCTCGCAGGCCGATGCCCAGCGCGTCATGCTCGAGAAGTCGGAGGGGCTGGGCCTGGGTCCCGAGTACCAGATCGGCTTTTCGGGACGGTCGCGCGAACTGAACCGCACGGCCACGGCCTTTCTGGGCGCGCTGGCGCTGTCGCTGATCTTCATGTACCTGGTGCTGGCCGCGCAGTTCGAGTCGTGGCTCCACCCGGTGACGATCCTGCTGTCGCTGCCGCTGACGCTGCCGTTCGCGCTCGGTTCGCTGGTGCTCTTCGGCCAGTCGTTGAACATCTTCTCCGCGCTCGGCATGCTGGTGCTCTTCGGGGTGGTCAAGAAGAACTCGATCTTGCAGATCGATCACGCCAACCAGCTGCGAGAAGCCGGCATGGGCGTGCGCGAGGCGGTGATCCAGGCGTGCCGCGACCGGCTGCGGCCGATTCTGATGACGACCCTGGCCTTCGTGGCCGGCATGACGCCGCTGGTGGTGACCTCGGGCGCCGGCGCCGCCATCAACCACGCCATCGGCTGGGTGGTGATTGGCGGTCAGACGCTGGTGCTGCTGCTCACGCTGGTAGCAACGCCGGTCGCGTATTCGCTATTCGACAGCCTGATCCAGTGGCGCCCCGTGGCGCGGTGGAGAACGGCGCGCCGCGGCAGGCTGGTAACCGAGCACTAGCGAGGCGCGCTACCATCTGTTCGGGTGTCGCGCCTCTTCATCAGCTATCGCCGGGACGACGCCGCGGGTGAGGCGGGCCGCCTGGCGGATCACCTGTACAAGCGATTCGGCGCCGAGCGTGTCTTTCTCGACATCGACACGATCGAGCCGGGACGCGAGTTCCCGGTCGTGCTGGAGAGCTCGCTCAAGCAGACGTCGGCCGTTCTGGTCGTGATCGGGCGCCAGTGGACCAGTATTCGTGGCGCGGACGGATCGAAGCGGCTCGACAATCCTGGCGACTACGTCCGCCTCGAGGTGGAGGCGTCGCTCGGGCGCGACGTACCGGTGGTGCCGGTGCTCGTGCAAGGCGCGCCGATGCCGCGCGCCGCGGACCTGCCGGCGTCCCTGGCGCCGCTGACCAAGCGGCAGTCGTTCGTCCTCGATCACACCGAGTTCCATGCCGATGCCGAGCGGCTCTGCGAGCGCCTTGCGGCGGTGATGGATCCTGCCGGCCCGCCGCCGCCGCCCTCGATAGCCGCGCACCTCCGGCGCTGGTGGCCGGCCGCGGGGCTCGTCCTGGTCGCCGCGGTGCTGCTCGCCGTCTACGCGGCGCGCCGCGCAGCCCCCGCCGAAACGGCGGTCGTTGTGTCGGGGAACGCCGACCGGCTCGATGCCGCTACGAAGACGCTGCTCGCGGAAGCGTCCGCCCAGTATCGCCGGCAGCAATACATCGAGGCGTTGACGACGCTCGCCACGGCACGCCAGCAGGCGCCGGAATCGACGGCCGTGCGCGCACAGCAAGAGGAGGTGGCGATGGCCTGGGTCCGCAACGTCCGCTTCGAGTCCGGCAGCATGACGTACGCCGAGGCCCTCAGACCGGCGCTTTCGGTCATCGACGCCTCGCTCGCGTCGGCGGCCGGTACCCGGCGCGCCGATCTGCTGGCGCACACCGGACTCGCCAGCTTCATGCTCTGGCGTGACGGCAATCGCGAACTGAAGCCGGAGGACTACTACCGGGAGGCCCTCGCCATCGATCCGTCAAACCCGTACGCGAACGCGATGCTGGCGCATTGGACGCTCTACAACGGCGACGATGTGCCGAAGACGGTGGGGCTGTTCGAGAAGGCGCTGCAATCCGGCAAGGCCGTGGAGGCCGTAAGGGATCTGCAATGGGCGACCTACGGCAACAGCAACACACCGGAGGCGGATGTCGAACGCGTGCGCGTTGCCGCGGCGATGCGCCGCGACGGCCGGCCGCTGACGAAACGGCAGGCGCAGGCGCTATGGAGCCCGTACTTCGTCGCCCTGAGCGCACAACGTGAGGCCTACCGGGCGCGCCTGCTCTCGGCGCTGCCGCCGGATGAATACCTCGCGCTGCTGCCGTGGGCGTTCGACGACTACGTGCGCGACAACCCGGCGCGACAGCAGACCTTGCGCTACTACGTGGCGCTGTTGCACGCGAAGGCCGGTCGCCAGGATCAGGCGACGGCCGAGCTGAGCGCCCTGGACCACGAACTGTCCAAGAGCCCAGGCTCGCTGCTCGATGCCGTGCGCAGCGAACTGAAACCGGCTCGGCGACGGTGAGCGGTCGCCGAAACCATTGAACGACGCCGAGCGCGCCTCAACCAACTCAGCGACGCATCCTCAAGCTGATCCGCAGCCGCCGCAGCGGGGCCGGCTGCCAGGCGTGAGGTCCGCGAGCGCGATACACGTAAGAGACACCGCTCCTGTAGTGCGACGCTACAGTCCGACGGGCAACCGACGCCGACGCGGATGGACGATCGGCGCACCGTTCTGGCAAGTCGTCGCCGTGCATCCAGCCCGGACCCGAGTCACCATTGCCCGCGGCGGCACGTGATTGATCGCGGCAGGCGGCTTGCACTTCGCCGCGCCATGCGTCACGCCGCGTCGCGCGCCCTTCTCGCCGTTCTTCTCATCACCGTTGCCGCCGTTCAGGGTTTTGCCGCGGTGTACGAGGTGGGACCGGGAAAACCCCTGGCCACGCCCTCGGCCGTGCCGTGGGAGGCGCTGCAGCCTGGCGACACGGTGCTGATTCACTGGCGCACGGATCCCTACCGCGACAAGTGGGTGGTCACTCGTGCCGGCACCGCCGCGGCGCCCATCGTGATCCGCGGCGTACCAGGGCCGGGCGGCGAGCGGCCCGTCATCGACGGCAACGGCGCCGTGACTCGCCTGGCGCTCGACACCTGGGGCGAGTCGCGCTTCGTCATCAAGATCGGCGGCGCCAGCATCCCGGCCGACGTGATGCCCGCCTACATCACCGTGGAAGGGCTGGACGTGCGCAGCGCGCACACCCCGAACACCTTCGTGGACGGCAGCGGCGCCACGCAGAGTTACGCGGCCAACGCCGCCGCCATCTGGATCGAGAAGGGCGAGCACATCACGATCCGCGGCAACCGTCTGCACGACAGCGGCAACGGCCTCTTCGTCAGTTCGGCCGATCCCAACGTGTCGCGCGACATCCTGATCGACGGGAACGCCATCTACGACAACGGCAACGTCGGCAGCATCTACGAGCACAACACCTATACCGAGGCGCTGGGCATCACCTACCAGTTCAACTACTTCGGCGCGCCGAAGGCGGGCGCGGGCGGCAACAACCTGAAGGACCGCTCGGCCGGCCTGGTGGTGCGCTACAACTGGATCGAGGGCGGCAACCGCCAGCTCGACCTGGTGGAAACCGACAGCGCCACCATCCGGACGTCGCCCGCCTACCGCCAGACGTTCGTCTACGGCAACGTGCTGATCGAGACGGCCGGCGCCGGCAATCGGCAGATCGCCCACTACGGCGGCGACAACGGCACCACGTCGACGTACCGCAAGGGCACGCTGTACTTCTACCAGAACACGATGGTGTCGTACCGCACCGACCGCACCACGCTGTTCCGGCTGTCGACCAACGAGGAGCGCGCGGACGTCCGCAACAACATCTTCTATGTGACGGCGGCCGGGTCCACGCTATCGCTCCTCGACGAGACCGGTGTCCTGTCGCTGACCCACAACTGGTTCAAGCCAGGCCGTGTGTCGACGTTCGGCACGCTGGCCGGCACCATCAACGACGACGGTTCGTCCGTCGTGGGCGCGAGCCCCGGCTTCCGCAACGAGGCCGCGCAGGATTTCCGCCTGGCGGTCGGCTCCGCCAACCAGAACGGCGGCGCGCCGCTGGCGGCCGTGGTACTGCCGGAGCCCGGTGTCGGCTACGAGTACGTGAAGCACCAGGCCTCGAAGCTTCGCGGCAACGACGGCGTGCTCGACATCGGTGCCTTCGAGCTCGAGGACGGCCAAGCGCCCCCGGTCTCGGACCTGGCGGTCACCACGTCGAGCGTGGCTGGCGGTACCGTGGGCACGTTCTATTCGGCGTCGCTGGCCGCATCCGGCGGCGTGGCGCCCTATGCCTGGAGCCTGGCGGGCGGCTCGCTGCCGGGCGGATTGTCGCTGTCCTCGACGGGCGCCATCGCCGGCACGCCCACCCAATCCGGGACGTTCCCGTTCACCGCGCAGGTGATGGACGCGCAGGCACCGGCCGACGTCGCAACGCGCGCCCTGACGCTGACCGTCGCCGCCGCGCCGCCGCCCCCGCCGCCGCCACCGCCGGCACTGAACATCACGACCACAAGCCTGCCATCGGCCCGGCGCAACAAGAACTACTCGAGGGCGCTGGCCGCCGCCGGCGGCGTACCGCCCTACGCGTGGCGGGTCTCCGCCGGCACCTTGCCGCCAGGCCTGACGCTGAACGCGTCTACGGGCGTGATCTCCGGCCGGGCGACGACGACCGGAAGTTACGCGTTCACGGCGGAGGTCCGCGACTCGCGGTCGCCGGTCGTGACGGACACGCAGGCGCTCAGCATCACCGTCACGCGCTGACGCAACGGGTCAGGCCGTCGTGACCCGGACGAGTTGCTGTCCCAGCCAGTGGAGCAGACTCAGCAGGTCGTGCCGATCCGAATCGCTGAACGCCGGTTGCTCGCGACGGAGCAGACCCGAGGCTGCCGTGATGCCTCGCCCCACGGCAGCCGTGGTGAGGGACGCAAAGGCCCGGTCCATCTCGGCTTTCACGGCACCCTGGCTGCACCGCGCGTCGAATTCCGCCATCGCGACCAGTGCCTCGGCGACGTTGGTCAGTTCACGCAACAGGTCGGTCTCGGCATCGGACCACTGGTGCGCCTTGCTGTCGATGGCACAGAACGATCCGATGGCTTCTCCCGCATTGGTGGTGAGCGGGACGCCCGCGTACGCCACGACGCCGAGTTCGTGGAGCGCCCGGTTGTTGCGAAGCACCGGATGCTCCCGTGCATCGGAGATCAGCAGCGTGGCGTGATCGGAGACGACCCACTGGCAGAACGAGTGCGTCAGCGGAGTTTCGCGGCGGGACGCCCACGGTTCGGGCAGTCCGATGCTGCTCTTGAAGAACTGGCGATCGCGATCGACCAGTGAAACCAGCGCGACCGGGACCGACAGCAGGGTGGCTGCCAGGCGCGTCAAGGTGTCGAATGGTTGAGTAGGCGGACTGTCCAGAAGTCCGGTGCGCTCGAGACCGGCGAGTCTATCCGGATTGCGGAGGATCGACTGGGGCGCCTCGATGACCTGCTCCGGTGCCGAGGTGCATCTCTGAAGGCTGGCGATGATGGCGGCGGTGTCGGCCTGAGGAGGAAGGCATTCGTTGGCCCCCTCGCGGAGAAGCATCTTGGTGTCGTCCCCGCGTTCGTCCGCGATGGCGATGGCCTGAATGGCTGCGCTGTGAACGGAAGCCCTGGCTCGTCGAAGCGTGACGAGTGCACCTCCTCCGGGCAGCCGTTGACGCAGAATGATGGCGTCTGGGCGCTCCCGCATGACCATGGCCGTGGCTGACACGGCATCGCGCGCGACCAGGACCTGCCACTGGAGGGCCGAGAGCGCGCTGTCCAATTGCCTGGCCCGTGCCGCGTCGTGGTCGGCAACGAGGACTTTCCTGCGAGTGCTCATCGCCCGGTTGTCGGTTCGGGCAGGCCTGCGGATTAGGGAAGGTCCCGAGTGACCGGCCGGTCAAACCTCAGGCGCGGCGCAGCTAGGTCAGACTGTTGAAGAATGAGAACACGCGCGCGAGCAGGGTGCGGTCCTGTGCGATAAAGCGCGAGTGATCGCCGCCGGGGACCTCCACGTAGGTGTAGGTCATGCCCGCCGCTTTCATCAGATCGACAGTCGCGCGTGTCTTCGCAGGTGACACCTGCCGGTCGGCATCGCCTTGAAGCACGAGGAAGGGAAGACCCTTCATGCGCGCTACCTGCGTCATCGAGGCCTCGGGGGCCGGTGCGGCGACGGCCACCGCGCGCCACACCTTCGGATACGTCGCCGCGAGATGATAGGCACCCCCGCCACCCATCGAGTGCCCGAATAGGAAGATGCGGGCGGCGTCGACGCTGAATTCACGCCGTACCCGGTCCACCACATTCATCACATCGCGCTCGCTCAGTTCTCCCAGGTTCGGCGGCGGAGGATCCTGCGACGCGACATCCGGCGGCACCTGGCCCGGCCTCAGACCCGGGCCGGAACTGCCGTACCAGCCAAACTCGTTGTAGCCGAGCGGGGTCACGACGATGTAACCGCCCCGCGCGGCGAGATCGAGCAACCCGTCGTAGCCCATGACCGAGTCGTAGGAGCGTCCCAGGCCGTGAAGTCCGACGATCAGCGGGCACGGCGTGCCCTTGTGGCAGGAAGGCGCCACGAATACGGCGTACGGAATGGACTTGCCGGTGCCCTCGAACACGTAGGCGCGCCGAACGATGCGCGAATCAGTCACGCTGGCCGCGCCGGATACCTGGGCGACCGACGTGCCGGCACCGGCAAGGATGAGGACGCATGCCAGGAGCGGGCTGGCCCGGCGTGATAGGTGAAGTCTCATCGCAGTGTTTCTAGAGTGGCGGCTTCAGGCGACCCGCCTTCCACTCCCGCAGCACCATGGTCGAGCCGAGCCCACTGACTCCACCCGCCGAGGCGTCGGCCTCCAACACGACCACCGCGCGTTCGTCACCCAGGGCCAGTAGCTGGGCCGCGGCCCAGGCCCGCACGTGCCTCGACTCGTCGGCCATCAGAGCGCCGAACGCTTCCCGCCCGGCGGCCCCGTGGCTCTCCAGGTTGCGCCACGATTCAGACATGGCCTGACGAAGGGCGTGATCCTCGGCCGTCGACGAGGCGTAGTCGCCCTTCTCGATTGCTGCCCCGTCGAAACTGGTCGATGGCATCCGGAATTGGCATCTGACTCATGCGCCGGGTCCTAGTATGCGGCAGCAGCTTGACTTGTGCCCTGTCCCAGCTGCGCGCGAGGACACGAGTGGGCGATAGAATGCGCCGTGCTGTCGGCACTACTGAACCGAGAGGACGCGCGAAAGGCAACCGAAGTCGCCTCGGCGGTGGCCGCGCATGACTTGAAGTGCGCCCTTGCGGGCGGCCTGGCCATCGCGGCGCAGCTGCGGGCTCACGGGCGTCCGGTCGAACGGAGACGGCTCGGCGACATCGATTTCGTCGTAGACCGGTTCGAGGCGATTCCCGCATCGGTCGCCGCATCGTTTCTCCTGAATCATGTCCACCCCGATGCTGCGGAAGGGAAGACCCTCCTCCAACTCGTCGACGAACCGCGCGCTGTGCGAGTCGATCTGTTTCGAGCGTTCGGGAACACGCTTCGACGGGCACGCGTGTTGGACGACGAGACCGGTACGCTCAGCGTTGTGTCGGTCGAAGACCTAGTGGCCAGAACCACGGCCCTGGTCTGTGGCGCTCTTCGAAAAGGCCGGGGTGGACCGACCGATCTGCCGCGACGATTTGGTGAGGCGAGCGACTACGGCCCCTCCGACGAGTCCTCGCCGAGAGGGGCCGGTCTGATGTGCGGAGCTAGATCGAGAGGGCGCTGGTGATCCGCGTGACGACGTCGCTCTTCACCTCGACGTTCAGCTTCTCCTTCAGCTTGCCCATGTAGGCCGTGAAGAAACGGCTGCGGCGCTCGTTCACGAGCTCCGCGCGGAACTGTTCCTTGGCGTTCGCGAACTCCGCCGGCGTGACCTCGTCCTTCTCGACCACCTTGACGATCACCGTGCCGCGATTGGTCACGATCGGATCGCTGACGCTGCCGGCCGGCAGTCCGAAGGCCACCTTGTCCACCTCGGGGCTGACGCCGATGCCCGGCAGCGGACCCTGGCGGGCGACGAGCTCCGAGTCCTGGGACGGGAAGCCCTGCGCCTTCGCGGCCGCCGCGAAATCCTTGGCGCTCTTCAGCGCCGCGGCCACGGCGCCGGCCTTCTGGCGGCTCAGTTCGGTCGCCTTGGCGCGGGTGGCGTCCTCGCGTACCCGCTCCTTTACCTCGTCGAGGCTGGGCACATACGGGTCCTTTTTGTTCGACACCGTGATGAACACCACGCCGCGGGGCGACGACAGGGGTCCGCTGACCGCGCCGTCCTTCAGCTGGAACGCCTCGGCCGCCACCTGCGGCGCCTGGCCGAGTCCCGGCACCGGGTCCGCGCGCTGGAAGAGGCCCGACTCCTGCACCATCAGGCCGTTTTCGCCGGCAGCTTCCGCCAGGTCGCCCGGATCCTTGATACGCGTCGCCAGCTGCTGCGCCTTGGTCGTGATCTGCTGGTCCGCGATCTGTTGCTGCAGCACGTCGGTGATCTGCTGCCGCACTTCGTCGACCGAGCGCGTCACGCCGGCCTTCTTGTCCACGACGCGGATGATGTGGAAGCCGAACTGCGACTTCACCAGGTCACTGGTCTCGCCGGTGTTCAACTTGAAGGCCGCGTCCTCGAACTCGGGCACCATGCGGCCGCGGCTGATGTAGTTGAGGTCGCCGCCTTGCGCCTTCGAGCCGTCGTCCTCCGAGAACTTCTTCGCCAGCTCGGCGAAATCCGCGCCGCCCTTCACCTGCGCGAGCAGGCCTTCCGCGGTCTTGCGGACCGCCGCCTCGTCCTTGCCATCGGTCTTCAGCAGGATGTGGCTGGCGCGAATCTGTTCGGGCGTCTGGTACTGCTGGATGTTGTTGTTGTAGTAGCGCTGGATGTCCCCGGCCGGCACGGTCACCTTCTGCCGGGCCTGGTCACGATCGAGCAGCAGGTATTTGACCGCGCGCTGCTCGCCGATGCGGTACTCGGCCTTGTGGGTCTCGAAGTGCGCGCTCAGATCCGCATCGGTCACGGTGACCTGGCTGCGGAACGCGTCCGCCGTCAGCGCGACGATCTGCAGCTTCACCTTCTCGTTGCGCGTGCGGTACTCGTCCTCCAGCTCCTTGTCGGACACCGACACCCAGTCGGTCAGCGCCGTGCGCAGGCGCTCGATGACCAGGCCGCGCCGCATCCGATCCTCGAATGCGGCCTTGGTCAGCGGCGGCCGCTGGCTGCGCAGCAGCTGCTCGTAGCGCGCCTCGCCGATGAAACGGCCGTTCTCCTGGAGTCCGGGGATGGCCATGATCTGCTGCGCCAGCTCGTCGTCGCTGACGGAGATGCCCTGGCGTTCCGCCTCGACGACGGCCACTTCCTCGTCGATCATCTGGGCCAGAATCTGCTGGTCGACGCCGAGTTGCCGGAGGAGTTGCTCGTTCATCGCCCCGCCGAACTGCGTGCGGTAGGCCTGCACCTGAGCGACGTAGCGCTGCTGAAAGTCCCCGGCGGTCAACGGCCGCCCGTCTACCTCCGCCACAACCTCGCGCGCCGTCGCGCCGACTCCGCCTCTCGGGTTCTGCTGCACGAAGTCGGGAATGTAGAAAACGATGAACGCCAGGACCACCAGAGCAAGGCTCCATTTCAGCCAGCTTTGGTGGCGGCGCATCCGGTCGAGCATGGTCATGTGGCGGGTTCCTTCCTGAAGCGGGTGATCGTACGACAACCACTCATGCGCCCGCAACAGTGCCTGCCGCCAGCCATCGCGGGCCCGACGGCCGACTGTGCCCCTCGCGGGAACACCCTGGCGGTGTTCCAGGGGCCGCCGAAACGCCTTGCAATGGCCGACCTGGATGGGCGGGGCTGCACATCCTCGCTCGAGGTCGCTCACGGGCATGCCCCGAAAGGGGCTACGGCCCACCCCCTGGAACCCCGAAGGAGTTCCGGCAACACGCACTGCAAGAGGTGGAAAATCGTCCGCGGGGCCGGGCGAGACAGGCGATCGTGTTATATTTGACACGTATATAAGGACTTAGCGGCATATTCGCCGCTCCCATGTGCCTGCCCGAACGTCGCAACGAGCCGCCAGAACGGGTGGCCTGAAGGCCCCCAGCGCTCCCCGCATCGTGCGGGGCGCCCGCCGTCCGGATCCGTCTGCCCGCTGGAAGTCACGCACGACGGCCCTACGCGCGCGTCTGTCCACACGCGACGCCCTGTCGCAGGCGATCCGCGACGTCAACGCCTCGATCGAGCCCGTGAAGGTCGGTGAATGGCTGGCGCGCCAGGGCAATGCGTGGTTTCCGGCGCCGTGCTGGGCCGTTGTCGCCCGCGACAACAGCGATCGGCTGACGGTGATGGCCGACACGGGCTTCAACCCGGGGCTGGGGCCGGCGTTGTGGGCGGCGGCCGAATGGGTGATGGGCCATGGCACGGAACTGATGACCGCGGATCTCGCCAAAGACCCGCGCGGCGGCGGGCGCGGGCAGGGCACGGTGATGGGCCTGCCGCTGCTGTGTCGCGGCCGCGTGGTGGGTGCGCTGGTCGGGATCGATTCTCAGCCGTCGTTGCTGGCCCCCTCGCTGGGCGCGTCGCTGATGTTGGCCGTCCGCGGCATCCTCGAGCCGGCTGCGATCGCGCTCGACAACGCCCTGGCCATCGAAAAGGCCGACGCCCTGTCCGTCACCGATGATTTGACGCTGCTGTCCAACTCGCGGCACCTCAACGAAGTGCTGCGGCGCGAGACCAAGCGCGCGATGCGCAGCGGCCGGCCGCTGTCGATGCTCTTTCTCGACCTCGATGGTTTCAAGCAGGTGAACGACAGCCACGGCCACCTGGCGGGCAGCAAAGCGCTCGTCGAGGCCGGCGCCGTCATCCGCAGTTGCGCCCGTGAAACCGACGTCGTCGCGCGGTTCGGCGGCGACGAGTTCGCACTGATTCTGCCGGATACTGATCCCGAGGGCGCCAGGCGTGTGGCCGAGCGCATCCGGGACCGGGTCCGGTCCAATATTTTCCTGCGTTCGGACGGTTTGACCGTCCGACTTACCGCCTCTATAGGCGTCGCTACCCTCCCGGACGTCGCCCAAACCGCCGAAGACCTGCTGCGTGTCGCGGACACGGCCATGTACAAGGTGAAGTACGAAGGGAAAGACGGGATCCATGTGGCGAGGAGCTGACTCTTTCCAGCACAGTGGGATCCGAAGCTTGGAATTCACGTGACTTGAAGTCGCGGC
>JADMIO011167725.1_pt1 | contig 62593 bp, 66 predicted proteins | sample 8958161 | NCBI WGS metagenome assembly JADMIO01 (sample SAMN16585339, study PRJNA669376) | soil metagenome | isolation source: Crop rotation soil | place: USA: Cullars Rotation, Alabama | collected 2011 | reverse complement strand
GACTTCAAGTCACGTGAATTCCAAGCTTCGGATCCCACTGTGCTGGAAAGCTTTTGCAGACCGCCCTCGACATTTTGAAAGGTTAGTAAGGACGACAAATGACCAACATGATTTCCAACGTTCAACCCTGGTTCCCCAGCCAGCCATCAACCGCGACGCCATCCTCCGGCGCTGCGGACAAGCAAAGTGGGTTCGGATCGAGTCTGGTCGACGCCATCGATCAGGTTGAGCAGGTCCATACCGATGCCCAGCAGCAGGTGAAGCAACTGCTGCACGGCGACCGGCAGGACATGCACAACGTCATGATCGCGGTGGAAAAGGCCGACATTACCTTCCAGCTCATGATGCAAGTACGCAACAAGATCGTGAACGCGTACCAGGAAGTTTCGAAGCTGCAGTTCTAGAAATTGGGGACTAACGATTAAGTTATGGCTTCTGGAGAGCAAGTCTTAGGCCAGCTGAAGAGCATGGTGATCGGCCTGAGCGCGAAACAGCGCATCGTGCTGGTAGCGTCCGCCCTGCTGACGGCGGCGACCATCGCACTTTTCGTCAATTGGATCGGCAAGCCAGAGCTCAAGCCGCTCTACACCAACATGGAACCGTCGGATGCCCAGAGCCTGGTAGCGCGTCTGGCGCAGAAAAATATCGTGGCGGAAGTCAGTGCCGATGGCAAGACGGTCAGCGTTCCTGCCGACAAACTCGATGCCAGCCGCCTGGAGATGGCCTCGCAGGGCATGCCGCACAGCGGACGTCTCGGCTTCGAACTGTTCGACAAAGTGAACTGGGGGCAGACAGAGTTCGACGAAAAGGTCAACTATCAGCGCGCCCTCGAAGGGGAGCTTGAGCGCACCATTCAAACCCTCACGGGAGTGGAGAGCGCACGAGTTCACCTGGTCATGCCGTCCGACTCTCTCTTCGTAGACCGACAGCGTGAGGCCAAGGCATCGGTCATCCTCAACATGCGCGGGCACATCGATCAGGACATGCAGACGTCGATCGCCCGCCTGGTCTCCGGCGCGGTCGACAAGCTGCGCCCGGAGAATGTGACGATTGTCGATGCTCGCAGCGGCCAGCCCGCCAGCTTGCCCCAGCATGATCCGTTGTCGCCGGAAGGTAATCTGGAAAAAGAACTGGCTGCCCGGATGATGGCGACGCTGGAACCGGTGGTCGGCGCCGACCGCATTCGTGGCAGCGTGAATGTCGAATACGACGCTAGCACCAGCGAGGAAAATTCTGAAAGCTACGATCCGAAGTCTGCCGTAGCGGTTTCTACGCAGAAATCAGACGAGCAGATTGGCGGCCCGCTGAATGGCGGTGTTCCAGGCACGACCAGCAATGTTCCCAATGCCACCTCCAACGCCAAAGAGACGGTCGAAGGCGACGAAACCACGCAGACCACCCGCAGCGAGTCGAACACCTACGTTGTCAGCAAAGTGACCAAGCACACCCTTCAGCCTGCAGGAAGAATTCACCGCATCTCTGCAGCGCTCGTGGTGGACGATGCCGTCGATGTTAAGGAACAAGGCGGCGGCAAGCGGACGGAACAGCGCCGCAAGCGCACCGCGGAGGAAATGAAGCAGATAGAAGCGCTGGCTATGGCTGCCATCGGTGCCGACAGTGCTCGCGGCGATGTGGTAGCGGTACAAAACATCTCCTTCCGACAGCCCGACAGCTACGATGCTCCTGCAAAGCAGCCGATGGCAGAAAAGGTCCGCGTAGTTCTCAGCAACTGGTCGATGATGGTGCGCTATGCAGTCATTCTATTGCTGTTCCTGCTGGTGTATTTCCTGGTGTTGCGTCCCGTCAAGAAGCAGGTTGTAAGTACGTTCAAAGAATTACCCGCAAATGTTGCGGCGAGTCAGAATGTCCAGGCCGCTCTGCCCGAGGGTGACCTCAGCGGACAGCGCGCGCTGCTCATGAAGAAGCAACTGGTCGAAAAGGTCAAAGCTGAACCCGTTTCTGCCGGTCGCTTGGTGCAAGCCTGGTTGCGTGAGGGCGGCCAGTGAGCGAAGCCCGATCTCAATCCATTACCGGGCCACGTAAGGTAGCGGTGCTGCTCGCCATTCTCGGGGAAGACGCTGCCGGCGCCGTGTTGCGCCAGCTCGGTGAGAAAGAAATCCAGTCCATCGCCGAAGAGCTGGTCACCATTGACTCGGTACCAAGCGAAATCGCGCAGGAAGTGTTGGAGGAGTTCTACCATTCCACTACGTCGGATGGGCCAAAGGCCTACGGCGGACCAGGTTACGTAAAGGGGTTGTTGGCAAAGACTTTTGGGGAAGAGATAAGCAACGGAGTCTTGCGGCGCATTGCCAAGACCGTCGAGAGCGGCGGCGCACAGTTCCTCTGGATGCAGGCCGTCGATCCCCAGCAGTTAGCTAAGTTCCTGGAAGAGGAACATTCGCAGACTATCGCCTTGATTCTTGCTCATATGGATTCCAAGACCGCATCGGCCGTCCTGATGCGGCTTTCGGAACAGGTGCGTTCGAATGCGGTTCGCCGCTTGGCCGAGCTGCGGCAATTCTCTCCCGAGACTGTAAGAAAGATCGCGCAAGTCCTGAAAAAGAAGATCGAATCGCTGGGCGAGCAGAACCGTCAGTCTTACTCCGGAGTTAAAACCGTCGCAGAGTTAATGAACCGCATCGAATCGAACGCTGCGGGGAGCATTCTGGAAGCGATTGAACGTGAAGAACCGAAGCTTGCGGTCGGCATTCGCAATTTGATGTTCACTTTCGAAGACATTCTCGGGCTTCCCGAAGCATCACTGCGTGAGTTCGTCGGGGCGACCGACAAAAAGGCTCTGGCCCTGGCTCTCAAAGGAGCCAGCGAAGAATTGAAAAACCACATCTTTCGCGCCATGTCGTCTCGCGCCGTCGAGATGTTGAAGGAAGATATGGAGGTCCTCGGCCCGGTGCGTGCCAAAGAGGTGGCCAAGGCCCAGGAAGAGGCAGTGGCGGTTGCGCGCAAGCTGGAATCGGAAGGCAAACTGGTGCTCAAGATGGAAGGCGACGATGAGTACCTCGTATAAGAGTCTCTTTCCGCCTGCCGCTCCGGCACCCATCGAACCGTTTCGTTATGCCGAAACTCCACATGGATCGATCGGTGAGAACTCCGGCCATGAGCCTGGCGAACCATCCAACGATGACATCACCGAGCTCTTGCTGAGGGCGCACGCCGAAGGCGTGAAAGAAGGGGAAGCCAAAGAGCGCGCACGGGGTGTCGAGCGCCTGGTTGAGGAACAAAACAAGGTCAACGTAGCGGTCGAGCAGTTTCAGACCCAGGTCGCGGCGTACTATGCGCGCACCGAGTCGGAAGTGGTGCAACTGGCGCTGGCCATCGCCTCCAAAATCCTGCACCGCGAGACCCACGCGGATCCCGCGCTAGTGGCCAAGCTGGCCAAGGGCGTTCTCGACAAGCTGCACCAAAACACTAAGGTTAGAGCCCGTGTTCATCCCCCGGATGTCGAGAACTGGCGGAGCTATTTCTCCCGCAACAGTGACCGGCAAATCTCTGTTGAAGTCATTGGCGACGAATCCGTTGGGCCGGAGGACTGCCTGCTGGAAACCGAACTCGGCTCGACCCAGGTAGGGATCGGCGCGCAACTCAAGGAGATCGAGAGCGGACTTTTTGATCTGCTGGCCGAGGCGCAACCATGACGCACGGATCGCTGGCTCCTTATGTTAGTTGGCTACGCGATGCCTCTACCCTGCGTTGGACGGGCCGCGTCAGCCAAGTGGTCGGCAACCTGGTTGAATCCGAAGGGCCGTTTTGTTCTGTCGGTGAATGTTGCGAGATCACCAACGCCAACGGCGTCAAATTGACCGGAGAAATTGTCGGCTTCCGTGACTCATCCGTGCTTGCCATGCCCCTGGAACGGCCGGGGGGGATTCGCTTTGGAGATCAAATCGTTACCTGGGGAGCAACGCCATCGATGCGGGTTGGCCCCGAGTTGCTGGGCCGGGTCATCGACGCAAGCGGTGAACCGCTCGACTCCCGGGGGGACTATCGCGCCAAAACTAAAATGCGTCTGGATGGCGCTGCGCCATTGCCGTTGGAGCGAGTTGCAATTCGCGATACATTGTCTTGCGGGATTCGAGCTGTAGACGGTTTTCTGACCTGCGGCCGCGGCCAAAGAGTGGGTATCTTTGGCGGCAGTGGCGTGGGCAAGAGCACAATTCTGGGCATGATGGCGCGTGGCACCGCTGCAGACCTCACAGTGCTGGCGCTAATTGGTGAACGCGGGCGTGAAGTCGGCGAGTTTTTGGAGGAACTTGGCGAAGAGGGCGTGAAGCGCTCGGTTGTGATCGTTTCCACCTCGGATCAATCGCCTCTGCTCCGCGTTCGCGCCGCCTTGGCGGCAACCACCGTGGCCGAATACTTTTCCCGCCAGGGCAAGAACGTTTTGCTGGTAGTTGATTCGTTGACCCGCTTCGCCATGGCACAGCGTGAAATCGGTCTGGCTGCCGGCGAGCCTCCCACAGCCAAGGGTTACACTCCATCCGTCTTGAGCATGTTGTCACGTCTGGTCGAACGCGCCGGAAGGTTTTCCGCGGGCAGTATCACGGCTTTCTATACGGTTCTTATGGAAGGCGACGACCAACAAGATCCCCTGGTCGACACCGTGCGCTCACTGCTCGATGGACACATTGTGCTTGACCGCAAACTCGCGGCCCGGGGGCACTATCCCGCGATTTCTATTCTCGACAGTCTCAGCCGGCTTATGCCGAACATTTCTTCTCAGCCGCACATCGAAAAGGTTCGGGCGCTGCGCCTCTTGCTGGCAACGCATGCCCGCTCCGAGGATCTGATCCGCATCGGAGCCTACCAGAGCGGAACCGATCCCCTGCTCGACAAAGCCATAGCAGCGCTGCCGCAGGTTACGACCTTCCTGCAACAGGGTCGCCACGAAATTGCGCCCCTTGATCAATCCATGCAACGTCTGATGACGCTCCCGTCCTGATATGCCTTTTCGCTTCCCACTCGCGACCGTTCTGAATCTGCGCGAGAACCTTGAACAGAAGGAAGCTCGCCTCCTCGAACGGCGTTACGTGGAACTCTCCGCCGCACAAGGCCGATTGTGGGAGGCGGAACAAAACATCGTTCGCGCCCAGGAAGAGCGGGCGCATCAACTAAGCCAGGGTATTCCGGCGTTTCAATTACAACTTGCGCTTAGCGAGGAAACTCGCCTTAAGCAACTGCGCGACGATTGGCAAGGAAAGTTACAGGAAGCCCAAACCCACCTGCGCGAGCAGATCGAGATCTACAAGCGAGCCCGGCAGCAACGCGACACCATGGAAGAGCTACGCAAGCGCCAGGCAGAAGACTTCCAGCGTGAACAGTTGAAGTCTGAACAGCAGGAGCGCGACGAGTTGCACTTGATGCGCCTGCGCAGCCGCGAGTAGGCAGACTTTGCCTATGGGCAACTGGGCACACCTTGCCTAGTGACACTTTTCCGCATTAGCTTCAGCCATACTTATCGGAACAAGGCCCGCAAGTCTTTAGCTTTCAATCCCAAATTTCAAAATAAAACTTTTTCCGCCGAGGGAATTCTGGCGCAAGACGTGCTTTACCAAGGTCTCGGAGACATGGACTTGGTCGCTAACGTCATGCTAGGCAATTCGCCCACGCCACAAAAAGGCGCGCCCGTCGGTAGAGCCGCAGGCAGCAGTTTTGCCGCGCTGCTTCCGTCGAACGAGGCGGCTGGAGCGAAAGGCGACGCCCACTCTGGAGCTTCCAACGGTTCTGCCGCCGCCAAGGAAGCCAAGACTTCACTACAGGGCAAGCTGGTAAACGACGCATCACAGCTGGCAGCCTTAGCCGTACCAGTGTTTATTCCACAGTTGGCGGAAACTTTGAAAACGGCGGATGTTTCCGGGCAAGGGGCTCCCAGCACGAAATCTGAATCTTCCCGCAACGTTTCAGACACGACCAGCTCCATCCCGATCCTGGATCTTTCCGCTAACGGGTTGAACCTTCGTGAGTTGCTGAATGTTCCTATCGCCGCAACGAACAAGAAGGCCGAAGGAGAATCGCCGGAAAAGCCAACGAAAGAAGTTGCAGCTGACGCCAAAGCTTTAAAGGCAACGGTCCTCGGGCCAGATATCGCCTCAAAGATGTCCGCAAGAATAGAGAAGACTCCGGCCGACAAGGGCCAGGCAACGGCGAAGCCTGATGCAGCCGCCCAGAAGCAGGCAGAGGCCAAGGCGCCAAAAATACCGGGAGTCGGCGAGGCGAAAATAGCGGCGCAACCGGACGCGGGTGCTCCTCCAGCCTCCGCAGCCACCAAATCGCTTCATGCCGTCGAGTCTCTGGCAGGTTCCGCAGTAAAGATCGCGCTCAAACAGACGCTCCCGGCCCAAAGCAAAATAGCCGGAGCAGTCGCGAAAGCAGCAGTACCCACCGCCCGTGCTTTTGCCGCCGGTCAACACATCGCCGATGCACATGCAACGCAAAACAGTGGCTCTCGTGTCACCGCTCCCTCAGACGAAAAGGAAAACGACCAGCCCAGGAAGCAAAGCAACACAACCGTGGCCAATCCGGCGGTTGACCAGCCATCGGCTCATGACCAGGTCAACGCAGTCGGGCGAGTCCTATCTTCCAACCCGGCTGCGGTGAACCCGCGTCAAGTGCTAAGCTCTGCATCCGCCCCTATTTCGGCTCCCCCCAAGCAGGAAGCGCCAATAACTGAAACACCGGTTTTACCCGGTTCGACCGTCGCCCTGCATTCCGCCCGCCTGCTCGAAAGCTTCGGACAGAGCGAACTCCGGGTCGGCATGAAAATGGGCGACCTGGGCAACGTGGAAATCCGTACCCAGCTCCATCATGATCAACTGCGCGCGGAAATTTCCGTGGAGCGCAGCGATCTCGGCCGCACGCTGGCCACGGAGTTGCCAGCCTTGCAGCAAAAGCTGCATGAACACGATGTGCAGGCGACCATCGTGGTCAATCATCACGCCGCTGCCGGATCCGGCAGCTTCGAGCGCGGCTCGCAGCAGCAACAACAGACGACGACGCCCATGGCGCACGTATTCGGCGTCGAGCCTTTGATCTCAAGTTCTTCCCCCGAAGAAACGCGCGCAGCAGATAGCGGGCTGGATGTCCGTATCTAGCGCAGAGTTGTCAGGAGAGAAGCAATGAACGTAGCACCCGTAGCACACGCGGCCGATACGAGCAATCAGACTCCCAACACTGGAGCCAGCTCGCTGGGTGATTCGACCACCATGTTTATCACCCTGCTCACCGCTGAATTGAAAGCCCAGGATCCCATTTCCCCTCTCGATCCTAACCAGATGGTTCAGCAGATTGTGTCATTGAGCCAACTTGACCAGCTGATCCAGATCCACAACTTGCTGCAGCCCCCAGCGGCGACCGATAGCACCAACAGTTCCGCAGCAAATTCGAAATCGAATTAGGACATAGGAGAAAATCGTCATGCCAATGTTTTCCACACCGCTTTCCGGACTCAACGCCAGTAGCAATGCGCTGTCAGTCATTTCTAACAACCTTGCCAATCTCAACACGGTTGGATACAAGGAGCAAACGGCTTCGTTTCAGGATCTTTTCTACCAGACCATCGGCGCTACCGGCGGCGGCAACCCCATTCAGGTTGGCGCTGGCTCAACCGTGGGTGCGGTTACCAGCAATTTCACCAACGGTAACTTCGACACCAGCGGCGTTCCCACGGACGTCGCCATCACTGGCGAAGGTTTCTTTGTGACCCAGAAAGATGGAGGCCTCGGCTTCACCCGGAACGGCCATTTCACACTCCAGTCGAACGGCGAGCTGGATACTCAGGATGGGCGGGCCGTCATGGGATATCCGGCAATCAACGGCGTGATTGACACGTCGCAAAATTTGTCCCCCATCGTGCTGGGGCAGGGGCTCATTAGCCCGCCGCTGGCGACCGCGAATCTTCAGATGACTTCTAACCTTGATGCCTCGGCCGCAGTGGGGTCGACATTCTCGACTCCGATGTCAGTCTTCGATTCCCTGGGCGTCTCGCACATTCTCACTTTTCAGTTCACCAAGACTGCCCCGGGGGCCTGGTCCTACAACGCAACCATAGCCGCCGCCGAAGTCGGGCAGACCGGCGCCCCGGTCAGCATTGCCACCGGGAATCTTACCTTCGACGGCAACGGAGTCCTGACTTCTCCCGCGGCCAACGTGACCGGAATCGCAGTAACCGGGCTCGCCGATGGGGCTACGGATATCAATCTCACCTGGAATCTCTTCGACAAGAACAACAGTCCTCTACTCACGCAGGTCGCCTCAGCGAGCACCACATCAACCACTTTCCAGGACGGTTACTCAAGCGGCACCTTGCTGAATTTTAACGTCGGCAGCGACGGCGTCATCTCCGGAACGTTTACCAATGGCAAAACCAGCCCGATCGCGCAGATCACATTGGCCAGGTTCCCCAACCAGCAGGGCCTGCTGCGCGAAGGGTCCAACAACTACATTTCTTCCCTGGCTTCGGGCGATCCGGTCATCGGCATCCCTGGCGATGGCGGACGCGGCACCCTAACCGGCGGCGCGCTCGAACAGAGCAACGTCGACATCGCTACCGAATTCTCGAAGATGATCGTCGCCCAGCGCGGCTTCCAGGCCAACGCCAAAGTGGTGACCACCTTCGACGAAATCACCCAGGACACCATCAACCTGCGGCGATAGTTGGTGGCAAAACTTAGCAGTGAATGAGAGAGCTTCCGGCGGGCCGGTTCACGGCTCGCTGGCGGCCCCCTCGTCTCTACTCATGTTCTAATTGAGGCTTGCAAGAGGCGTGAAAAACGGCGCGCGGAGCGCTCCACGCATGCTGGCTAACTGCTTTAGGATTGGCAGGTTCCGCCAATCTCTCCCACCTTCGTGCCACCCCATTAAGATCTGGGCCGCCACCGGAACCCGGTTTGCATTCTCTCTTCGCAGAGATGGCCAACCAAGGTGTCGGTGTGACTAGCCCTATTCCAAATCATTCTCCTGCGGACGACAGTAAGCCGGCGGTGCGCCGAAATCTGGCTGAGCACTTTCCATGGCTGCCGCTGAACCTGACGCTGGAGATCCCCGTTCCCGGATTCACTGTGGAAGAACTTCTCAACCTCGCGCCCGGTTCGATCTTCAAGACCCTGCATCCTTCGACGGCTGACGTTCCCATTCGCGCCAACGGAAAACTGATCGCTTGGGCGAAATTCGAGGTGGCCGGAGAAAAACTCGCGGCCCGGGTTACGGAACTGGCATGAGCACAGCCGCGGTCAATCCCGGAAGCGTTACGGCCCGCCAGAAAATGCCGGCCATGGCGCGGGCTCTGTTCGATTTCATGATCAAGATATTTACGGTGGTGCAGAAAAGCTTTTCCGTGCAGCGCACTCAGAAGCAGCTTCGGGTTTGCGAAAGTGTTTCTCTGGGAGAAAAGCGCTTTGTCGCGGTGATTCAAGTGGATCAGGAGCGCTTTCTGATCGGGGGCGCAGCCAATTCCATTGCCATGCTGACCCGCTTGCAGGAAACGACCTCCTTTGCCTCCACCATGAACGGCCTCACGGAAGCAGGTTCCGAACTCCAATGAGGCGTCGGTCATTTCTGGCAATTTCTATTCTGTTGGGCATCGCGCTGATGGTCGGCGCTGCGGCTCCCGCCTACGCTGCTGCCAGTGGCACAGCAAAGACTGGTGCCACACCGGGGCTGCACGTTCAGCCTAACGAAATTCGGGTTACGGGATTAGGCGACAGCTCCGCACTGCAGATCGCCATCCTGCTGTCGCTGCTTACCTTGATCCCCTCGATCCTGCTGTGCATCACCCCGTTTGCCCGCATGCTGGTGGTCTTCCACTTCCTGCGCCAGGCCCTGGGCTTGCAGACCACGCCGTCGAACCAGACTCTGATCGGGCTTTCGCTGATTCTCACCAGCTTCCTGATGCAGCCCGTGGGAGCCACCATCTACAAGAATGCCTTTCAGCCTTACGAGAACGGCAGCGCTTCTTTTACCGACGCTGCTACGGAAGCCTCGAAGCCGGTCAAGAGCTTCATGCTGCACTACGTGCGTGAAAAAGATGTTTCACTCTTCGTAGAGTTAGCAAAAGAAACGCGGCCCAAGAGCACGGCCGATCTTTCCATGCGAGTGCTGATTCCTGCCTACATCTTGTCTGAGTTGCGCGCCGGATTTCAGATCGGCGCAGTGCTGTTTCTGCCATTCCTCGTGATTGACATGGTCGTAGCCTCGATCACAACCTCCATCGGAATGCTGCAGTTGCCGCCGGTGGTCATTTCAACGCCATTGAAGTTGCTTCTGTTTGTCATGGTAGACGGCTGGCATCTGCTGGTGTCGTCGCTGATGAAAAGTTTTGGATGATTCAAAGGATTTGAGGAGCTGAATGCATACCAGCCTTATCGTCGAACTCGGTCAACGGACACTGCTCGAGGTATTTCGCATCGGTGGTCCAGTACTGGCTATTGCCATCGCGGTCAGCCTGCTGGTCAACGTGATTCAGGTGTTGACCTCATTGCAGGACCAGACGCTGTCGACGGTTCCGCGGTTGCTTGGAGCGGCGGCAGGAATCTTCGTGCTGATGCCCTGGATGTGGCGTCAGATGGCGCAATTCACGATTCAGATATTTTCAGATTTCAGCATCTACGCGCGGTAAGGAGACATGGACTTTTCGCTCGGCAATACGTTAGGGGCTCTGCTGGCAATCGGTGCACGTGTATCCGGGCTGATGCTGTTCGCCCCCTTCATGGGAAACGTCGGCATTCCGCCGCGGATCAAGGCGATGCTCGCTTTGACCTTGACGGCCGTCCTGTATCCCGCGTTCTCTCCCCGCGTCGGCAACGTGACTACCGGGGAGTGGCCGCTGCTGCTGGGCACCGAGTTGTTGCTGGGCGTTGCCATCGGTATTACCACCAACCTGGTTTTTGAAGCCGCGCAGATGGCCGGACACGTTTTCAGCGTGCAGATGGGCTACTCGCTGGTCAACATTCTGGATCCGATGACGCAAGTCGACACCACGGTGCTTTCGGTCTTCACTCAGACGATGTCGCTGCTGATTTTTCTTAGCCTCGATGTTCATCACTGGATTCTCCGCGCCATCGCGCACAGCTTCGAATATCTGCCGCCTGGGACAGGCACTCCCAATGCGGCATTCACCTCACAGGTCCTGCATGTGGGCGGCAGCGTGTTAGGAGTCGGCATTCAGATCTCAGCGCCCGTGCTAACCGCGACCGTGACGTCGGACGTGTTGCTCGGATTGCTCGGCAAGGCATCGCCACAGATGCCTCTGATTTTTCTCGGTCCCGCGATCAAGGGACTGTTCGGGGTCCTTTTGATGGTCGCGGCCATGCACTACTGGCCCGACATGTTCTCAAGACTATTCACAAATTCTCTCGGCTTGACCGAGCGCGTGTTGCACCTAGCGAGGCCATAGTGGCGGATTCGAACAAGACAGAAAAACCGACAAGCCGGCGGCGGCAAAAAGCTCGCGATAAGGGGCAGGTAGCCCGGACGCGCGATCTGTCCGGCATGGGCGCCGTGATCGCCGCTATCGCGCTCGTCGGTTGGCAAGGTTCCGCCATGGTGGAAGCCTGGCGTGGCCTGCTGAAATCTGCCCTTGAGACGTCCGTGGGCGAAGTGCTCGAGCCGGGAAGCTCTGTCCTTTTCATGACCCGCTGGGAGGTGGTGCGCTGGATGGCGCCCGCCATGCTCGCGGCCTGGGGCATAGCCGCAACCGTCAGCGTGGCTCAGGGCGGATTCATCTTCGCGCCCGAGGCCATGGCGCCGAAATTTGAGAAGTTCAATCCGGCTACGAAACTTCAGCAGCTCTTTTCGATTGCCAGCCTGAGTAGCTTGTTGAAATCGCTGCCGCCGACGATTTGCGTCGTGTACATCGCGATCTCCTCGTTCCATAGTCACTGGTCCGAAGTGGTGCAGGCTTCGAATTTGCCTCTGGGTTCCATCGTGCACCTGGCGCTCTCGCTGATGATCGAGATTGGGTGGAAGGCATTGGCTGTTTTGCTTGTCCTTGCGGTCATCGATTACTTCGTCACCTGGCGCAAGCATGAGAGCGATCTGAAGATGAGCCAGCAGGAGATTCGCGAAGAAATGAAAGAGACCGACGGCAACCCCACGGTGAAGGGCCGCATTCGCCGCCTGCAGCGCCAGGTTCGCCGTCGTCAGATGTTGAAAGAAACGGAAAAGGCGACCGTCGTCATCGTCAACCCGACGCACTTCGCCGTGGCTCTGCAATACCTGCCGAACATGCGGGCGCCAGTTGTGCTGGCCAAGGGCCGCGATCACCTGGCGCAGGAGATCAAGGACGTAGCGCGCTGGGCCAACATCCCGATCATGGAAAATCCGCCGCTGGCGCAGGCGTTGTATCGCCTGACTTCTCCAGGACAGGAAATTCCCGCCAAGCTCTACACGGCGGTCGCGGAAATTCTGGCATTGGTCTATCGCGCTCAACAGCAAACCCGGCCCGGCAATAAGCCGCCTAGTAACAACTAGACAGGAGACGAATGGCAAGCTCACAAGGCATCGCGGCAACACTCAAGGCAAACGGCGCAGACTGGATCATTCCTGCGTTTACCGTCAGCCTCGTGTTTGTCATGCTGGTGCCGCTCCCCAGCTTCATCCTCGACCTGCTGCTTACCGCCAGCATAACCATTTCTGTCCTGGTCCTGCTTTCCGCTGTTCAGATCTTGCGGCCGGTACAATTTTCCGTCTTCCCTAGTCTCTTGCTCCTCTTGACCCTGCTGCGGCTCTCTTTGAATTTGGCCAGCAGCCGCCGTATTTTGCTCAACGGCAACCAAGGGGCCTCGGCCGCAGGCCAGGTGATTGAAGCTTTCGGACAATTTGTCGTCGGCGGCAACTACGTTGTCGGCTTCGTTCTCTTCCTTGCATTGATTGTCATTCAGTACATGGTGGTGAGCCATGGTGCGGTGCGGACCGCGGAAGTCACTGCCCGCTTCACCCTGGATGCCATGCCTGGAAAGCAGATGGCCATCGACGCCGACCTCAACGCCGGCCTCATCGATGAAAAGCAGGCCCGCACTCGCCGCGAGTACATCGCCCGCGAAGCGGAATTCTACGGAGCCATGGACGGCGCGGCGCGATTCAACCAGCGCGACTCATTGGCGACCATTCTCATCACCGCCATCAACATCATTGCCGGATTCCTGATCGGTGTCTTTCAGCAGGGCGTGCCCTTCCAGGAGGCGTTGAAGACTTACACCGTCCTTACCGTCGGCGACGGCCTGGTCACGCTGATTCCCTCGCTGTTGGTGTCGGTAGCAGGCGGCATCGTAATCACCCGGGCTTCTTCCGAGAATTCCCTGGGGACCGACGTCGGCAAACAATTGTTCGGAAAGAAGCGCCCGCTCTGGCTGGCGGCGGCCGCCGTGGCCGGTCTGGCGCTGATCCCCGGCTTGCCCAAAATATCGTTCTTCCTGGTCGCCGGCCTTATGGTCCTGCTGGCGCGCATGGCCAAGGAGACCGCCGCCACCGAGAAAGATCCCGTCACCGGCGTGGCGACGCCGAAGGCCGATGCCAAGGTGACTCCGGCAATCGATCCCATGGATGCGGCCTTGAAGCTGGACGACCTGACGTTGGAAGTCGGCTTCGGACTGGTCCCACTGGCCGATGCCAAGCAGGGCGGCCAACTTCTCAACAAAGTTCGCGCCCTGCGCAAACATCTCGCGCGGGAACTGGGCTTCCTTGTACCGCCGATTCACATTACCGACAATCTCTCATTGCGCGAATACGAATACGTCATCTCGTTGCGCGGTGTCGAAATTGCCCGCTGGGAGATGCGCCGCGACTCGCTGCTGGCTATCAGCTCAAAACTTTCCGCCTCAGCCTTGCCCGGACAGGAAACCCGTGAGCCCGCCTTCAACGTTCCCGCCAAATGGATTTCCCGCGACGCCGAACCGCAAGCGCTGGCCGCCGGTTACACCGTGGTCGACACGGTTACAGCCCTGACTACCCACTTGGGCGAGGTGGTTCGCCAGAATGCCAACGAGTTGCTGACTCGCAGCGAAACCAAGCGCCTGATTGACCGCTTGACCGATTCCCACCCCAAGCTGGTCGAAGAGTTGATCCCCAAGCTTATGACTTTGGGCGAGGTGCAAAAAGTTCTGCAGCAACTGTTGCGTGAACAAGTTTCCATCCGCGATCTGGGCACGATTCTCGAGAGCATGGTCGAAGGCGCGGCCATCAGCAAGAATCCTGTCCTGCTGGTCGAAGCCTCCAGACATGCTTTAGGCCGGGCTCTAGTTCGCCCGCTGCTCGATCCCCGCGGCGAACTCAAAGTCGTGACTCTCGACAACTCGATCGAAGAGGAATGCGCGCGCGCCATGAATGGCCAGGGAGTGATTTCAGCGGCGCTGCAGCCGTCCCTCGTGCGCCGTATTTTAGAAGGCCTCCGGGGCCTTCTCGGGGAACAGGCCGTGCAGGCCAACCCTGTCTTATTGTGCTCGTCGCCGGGACGCTTCTACCTGCGGCGGCTGCTGGAGCCTTTCCTTCCCAAAATTGTGGTGCTGGCGCCGACCGAAATTCCGGCCACGATTCCGGTGCAGTCTGTGGGGTTGGTCAGATGAGATCGAATCCGAAAGGCGTGAGGCACGAATGACACACGCGGAGATGGCATACAAGACCGTACAACAGGACCAGGCCACCGACCAGGGACAAATGGTGATGGGCGAGATTTCGCAGGTCTACTACATCGCGCGCCGAATTCACGAGCGCTTGCCGCAGCACGTAGCTTTCGAAGATCTGGTGCACTCCGGCGTGCTCGGCCTGATCGAGGCTGTCCGCAACTTTGACGCCAGCAAGAATGTGCAGTTCAAGTCTTACGCGCAATTCCGCATTCGTGGAGCGATCCTCGACAGCCTCCGCGAACTCGACTGGGCTTCCCGCCGCACCCGCGATAAGCGCAAGCAGGTCGATCAGACCATCGCCGCCCTCTCACTGAAGCTGGGCCGCGCTCCGACGGACGAAGAAATGGCCGCCGAACTAGGCATCGAACTGACCGCATTGCACCAACTGCTCGGCAAGCTTGATTCCCTGAACATGGTCGGCCAGCAGGTGTCCTACGGAGAAGACAACGAGCAGCATGACCTGATCGAGTCCGCTCCGGCCCGGGAAGAAGACAATCCATTTCATCAATGCCTGCGTGCCGAAATGCGCGACCGCCTGGCGGGAGCGATCGGCTCCCTCTCGGGAAAAGAGCAGCAGGTCATCTCTCTCTACTATCGCGAAGAGTTGACCATGAAAGAAATTGCCAGTGTGCTCGACATCGGCGAGTCGCGGGTTTCACAGCTTCATTCCGCCGCATTGAAGAAGCTTCGCTCCACGCTGGAAGCTGCGTCAGTACAGGGCGTTAAGGCATTTACCAGCGACTGCTAACGATAAAGGGAAAAAAGTGACTGCACTAGAAATCGCAACCGAAGGCGCACAGAGAGCAGACGCTAGCATCCGCGCCTATGATTTTCAGCAAGCCGGCCGGCTGAACGACGCCCATGTGCAAGCATTGTCTGCCTTGCATGAAGGCCTCATTCGCGGCCTGGGCCTTGCCCTCGGCAACCATTTGAATGCGTCGGTCGAAGTAAAGCTCGCCGGCATGGAAGAATTGCCGTTCCTGCAGGTTGTTTCGAAGCTTCCCACCAATCCCTACGTCAGTTCATTGGAGTTCGAGTCGCAACAGAGTCTGGGCGCGGTTCAGGTCGATCTCTCGTTGGCGTTCCCGGCGCTCGACCTCATGCTGGGTGGGACGGGCGCCCCCCAGCCCATCGCGCGCGGGCTGAGCGAAATAGAAATCTCGCTTATGGAAGACGTTTCCCGGCTCATCGTCTCCGAGTTGCAGGAGGCGTGGAAGCCGGTTGACATCGCCGTCGCTTCCGGCAGCTATCACAAGTCCACGGAATTACGCCGCCTGTTACCGGCAGACGAACGAGTTTTGATCCTGCGCTTTCAACTCAAGCTCAATCAATCTGAGGGCGGGCTCAACATTTTCATACCCATTGGGACCGCCGCAGCCATGCTCCGCAAACTTTCCACTATGGGCATCGCGCCGTCGCGCAGCGGAGCGCCTACGGCCGGACAAAAGATTCAGGAACGCCTGTTGGATTGCGTGTGCAACATGGAGCTGAGTGTTCGCGGCATCAAGGTCGCGGTACAGGATGTGCTCTCGCTGCAGCCGGGAAAGCTGCTCGATCTCGGCATCCCGATCAGCGCTCCCGCCGTAGTTTCGCTCGAAGGACACGAATGGTTTGAGGCTTCGCCGGTACGCTCCGGATCTTTCCGCGCGGCCAAGCTGGCTACCCCGGTTAAAAGACGCCTGGGGAATGGATAACTCTTATGACTAGTGCAACCGTTGGAAACGCAATTGAAGGGCTCATCGAAAATTGCCGCAAGGCCTGGGCTGATGCGCTCACGCGCCTGGCCGGTGCCGCCTGCGACGTGCAGGCCACATCTGACAACAACCTGCCGCAAAGCACTGCCGTGTGTGTCGCGGTTCAGGCCGACGGCGCGCTTTCGGGACAAGCTGCCTTCATTCTGGACGAGCGCAGCGCCTCGCTGTTGTCCTCCAAAATCGCTGGCAATCCCGCCATCCAGTCCGTCCAGGAACTGGTGCGCCAAACCGTGGTGATCGCATTTAATGAATTTCAAAAGCAATTCGGCGCGACCCGAGTCCAGGTCAGCGCCACCAGCGGTCTAAGCTGGCGGCCTGAAACTTCCATCGCATTTCTTGCTGGCACCGGCGGCTCCGAACCCTTGCGGGCTCACCTGCTCTACACTTCGCAAGCCGCTGCCGGCGCCCAAAGCCTCACTACTCCGGCTCCGGTTCAAATGGATCGTCGGAATTTGCACCTGGTGATGGGCGTCGAGTTAGAAGTCACGCTCCGCTTCGGACAGCGCAAGCTTCCTTTGCGGCAGTTGGTCGAGCTGAATCCCGGTTCCATCGTCGAACTCGACAAACGCGTGCATGAGCCCGTCGAACTATTGCTGCGGGACAAGACCATCGCACGCGGCGAAGTCGTGATCGTGGAAGGTCATTACGGATTGCGTGTAACCGAAGTATTTGCGGCGGCGCAGGAAAGTCTGGGCTAATGGCTTCATCCTCTCCAAAGCGTGCAACCATCTGGGAACGCTGGTCCCGGAAGTGTTCCTATATGGCGTGCAAGACGACGCCGATGAAGTCGGTCTTCAACGGCGACGGCATCAACCTTGCCGATGACTGGTACTGCGGGCCGGACTGTCTTGAGCTGGCCTTGCGCAGTCGCTTCGCCGAGGTGCTTCGCCAGGTCAAGCCGGTAGAAACACCGCGTCCGGCCAGAGTCCCGCTCGGCTTGATGCTTTTCCAGCGTGGCTCCATGAATGAAGAACAATTCAAAGCCGCGCTCGAAGAGCACCGATCCTCCGGCGCCCGCATCGGAGATGTTGCGCTGCAACTGGGCTTTGTCAGCGAGGAGCAAGTCGCCTCCGCGCTCGCCGCGCAGTGGGGGTATCCGGTCTACGCCATGAAAGGCGCCATACCCCGCCCACCGTTTCAAATTCCCACCCTCCTGATGCAGATGCACCAGATGCTTCCCATCCACATGCTGGAAGACTCCCGCAAGCTGCTGATCGGGTTCGCCACCCGTGTCGATCACGCGGTGATTCAGGGAGTCGAAAAGGTTTTAGGCTGTGTGGCTGCACCTTGTTTCATCACCATCACTGACTATCATGCCGCGCTGAGCGTGTTGATTGCCCGAGCCTCAAGCCAGGTGATCTACGATCGGGTCTGTACTACGCTGGAGATGTCGGAGATCGTTGCGAAAGCTGTCTTAGACAACGCCGCCACTGCACTAAGCTTTGCGCTCTGCCGCGAATACCTGTGGGCGCGTGTCTCCTCTTCTGACAAGCAGATGGACCTCCTCTTTCGCCTGGAAGCCGTCTAGTCGACCCATCGTACCAGGGGTTTCCGCGGTGGTAGTTGCCTCTCGCCCAGACCAGTACGAATTCACTCCCCTAAAGAAATCCTGCCAACGGGCCGATAACAACTGCGGTCATGTTCGCACCCTTGAAACCATCGAAGTACTCAGGCACGCGCGGTTCGATCAACGATCCGTGGAACACCCGTTGCCTGCCCCACTTGACGGCCATGCCCTCGACCCTGGCGCAGATGGAGTTGCTGTTGAACGTGCCCGTAGTTGACCTGTATGTGCTAGCCGATGTGGTAAATAGCGATACCGGATTCGCTTCCCAGTTGCTGCAGCTAAGCAATCTCGACCGCCACCCGGAAGCCCATTTCGTGCGCATTGAAGATTGCCTGATCGACCTCGGGATCGATTGGTTGCTGGCAGTCGTAAGCCAGGTGCCTCTAACGCCGCAAGACATCCTGTAGAGACGCAGCTCCGCTACGTCTCAGCAACCATTCCCCATGCGCCGATTTCTGTTCGAGACTAGAACTAGGTTAGAACCCGCCTGCATCCTCATCCTCGACTCAATCCCAGCCGTTGCTCTCCTAATCTGACTCTCATTCACTCGCCGCCCGTCCATGTTCGCTCAACAACTTACGTCCACGCTCAATGGCTGTCTTCGTGCTTTCTTCTGGTCGGAGAAATATCCATGGACACCGGGTTTTACGCCGCCTGCACCGCCCTCATGGCCCAGAGCCAGTCGCTGGATGTGGTGGCCAACAACCTCGCCAACACCAGCACCGCCGGATACCGCACGCAACACGCGATCTTCCGCTCGGTACTGGCCAACGTGCAGGGCTTCCCCATGTCCAACCTGAATCAGGCGACTAACAACTACGGGGTTCTCGGCGGCAGCCGCTTGGACTTCGCTCAGGGCGGTCTCGAGCGCACCGGTAACGATACCGACCTTGCCATCGAAGGCTCTGGATTCTTCGTCGTGCAAAATGCCAACGGCCGTTTCTATACCCGCAACGGCAACTTCCACGTCGCCAACGGCCAACTGGTTACAGAAGACGGCAGCGCGGTGATGGGCAACGCGGGGGTAATTCCCGTAGTCCCTGGACAGATCTCGGTAAGCGCCGACGGTACGGTCTCGGTGAACGGCGCAGTCACCGGGAAGATCAAGATCGTTGATTTCAAACCGGGCGCGTCACTCGAGAGCGTCGGTAAGAACTACTACACCGCCCCCAAAGACGCAGAAATTCCTGCGACGAAAGCTGAGCTGCGCGAGGGCATGTTGGAATCCTCCAATGTGAACCCCATCGCCAGCGCCGTCGACTTGATTACCGTACAGCGCTATGCCGACCTGATGCAGCGTGCGTTGTCGCTGTTTGATTCGCAGTTCAACAAGATCGCAACTGAAGACCTCCCGCGAATTGGCTAATTAGCTTAGGAGAAGCGACCAAAATGTTTCGTGCCCTTTACACAGCCGCCAGCGGGATGACCGCCCAGCAGCTCAACCTGGACAACATCGCCAATAACTTGTCGAACTCCGGCACCTCCGGGTTTCGCCGCCGTCGCTTGCAGTTCACCGACCTGCTCTACCAGAACATGGTGATGCCCGGCTCGGCGGCCACGGCACAGACGACGGTGGCCGCCGGACTTCAGGTGGGCTTGGGCACCCGCGCCGGAGCTTCTGAAATCGTCCAGATGCAGGGCGACCTCACCCAGACCGACAATCCGCTTGACGTCGCGATCAAGGGCGCAGGCTTCTTCCAGGTCACTCTTCCCACCGGAGAAATCGGATACACGCGTTCCGGCAATTTCCATCTCGACAGCCAGGGAAGCATCGTAACAGCGGACGGAGATCCGATTGAGCCCGCAATCACCATTCCCAGCGACGCCACCAGTGTGACCATCGGCGCGGACGGCACAGTTTCCGTGACCCAGCCGGGGCAGACTGCGGCCCAGCAAGTTGGCGCGATTCAATTGGCCATGTTCGCCAATCCCGGCGGATTGAACAGCGTCGGCAAGAATCTGTTTCTGGCCACCACCGCCTCGGGCGATCCTCTGATCGGAACTCCGGGCGGCGCGGAAGGGCTGGGCACGCTCGCCCAGGGCATGCAGGAAGGCTCGAACGTCAATGTCGTTCAGGAGTTCATCGAAATGATCCTGGCGCAGCGTTCCTACGAATCGAATTCACGGGTCGTGCAGGCTGCCGACCAGATGTTGCAGCAGCTCAACCAACTCGGACACTGATGCCTTCGCGACTCTTGATCACGGTGGTGTTATTGGCGGTCTACGGCTCCGCGGCAGATCGCGTGCCTGTTTCCCAGGAACGCGTTCTCGCCGCGCTTGAGGTTGCCCACCTGGCGGTAGAAAAAACGCAGGTTCATTTGCTGTCGGAAGTAAGCAGCAAGAGCCCGTCTGCGGCACTTCAGGTCGAAGATGTCGAACGTTGGAACTCAAGCGACGCTCTGGTCAAAGTGCGTTGTGCGCAAAGCGGCCAATGCCTTCCCTTTTTTGTCCGGGTGCATTGGATGACTGGCACTGACCGTGATCTCGCGCTTGGTGCCGTGAAAAAAGACCACTCCGTTCGCTCCGGCGGGCGGCGCGAGCTGCTGGTGCGTGCCGGACAAAAGGCCACTATGGTTAACGCCGGCGGAAAATTTCACGCCTCCACCCCGGTGCTTTGCATGGAAGCCGGAAGTGAAGGCCAAAAAGTGCGCGTGGCAACCCTTGACCGCAAGAGATTCGCCCTGGCTGAAGTGGCGCAGAGCGGCCTGCTGAAAGGAAGCTTCTGACCATGAAAACTTTCCAGAGGCTTGCCGCCGTTATTCTGATCTCTGCGGCCGCCCATGCCGGAATCAAGCCGAAGAACGCGCTGCAAACGCGCGAAGAATATCTGGCCCGCGTGCAACAGCAGCAGGCGTCAACCACAGAAGTTGCCACCACCGGCAGTCTTTGGGTCAACAACGGCGCGCTCGCGGATTTCAGCACCGACTACAAGGCCAGCCGGCTCAACGACACCGTAATCATCCAGATCGTGCAGCAGACCGTCTCAGAAGCCAGCGGCAATACCAGCACCGGCCGCGACATGACCGCGAATTCCGCTATCACCGCGCTGCCCGGCAAGCTGAATGTGGGTGGTGTCAACCCGCTACTCGGCATGAATTCGTCCACCGCGCAAAAGGGTCAGGGCTCGACCACCAGCAGCTCAAAATTGCAGACCAGTCTTGCCGGACAGGTCATTGCCGTCCTGCCCAATGGCAACCTCGTAGTCGAGGCGCAACGTCAGGTTCTGCTCAATCACCAGAAGGAAACCGCCATCGTGCGTGGCATCGTCCGTCCGGGAGACATCGGTCCGGCAAACATAGTTCTCTCCACGGCGCTTTCTAACCTGGAAATTGAACTGAAGGGCAAAGGAGTCGTTACCGATGCGACGCGCCCGCCCAGCCTGGTGATGAAGATTCTCACCCGCTTACTGACTTTTTGAAATTTCATGTTGATTGAAAACATATCGCCGCTAAGAAGTCTCTGGTTCCGCAGACTGTTTCGGTTGGGCGCATTGCTTTGCACGCTCCCGTCATTCGCCAGTGTGGCACCGGCTAATGACACGCCCATGACGCCCGATAAGCCCAAGGTCGACAGCCGCGTCCTGGTGCGCGACATCACCACCCTGGCCGGAGTACGCGACAACCCGCTGGTTGGTTACGGCATAGTCGTCGGACTAAACGGTACTGGAGACCGCCGCCAGACCATCTTCACCACACAAACTCTTGCCAACGTTATGCAGCGCATGGGCGTACAGATTCCGCCCTCTCAAGTCCGGGTTAACAATGTGGCGGCCGTATTCGTTACCGCGGCGCTTCCTGCCTTCGGGCGCCCCGGCATGAAGCTCGACATCACGGTTTCTTCCATTGGCGACGCCAAAAGCCTGGAAGGTGGCGTCCTTCTGTTGACGCCACTGCGCGGCCCCGATGGCCAGGTTTATGCCTCTGCCCAGGGTGCTCTCACCTTAGGCGGATATTCCGTGGGTGGCGGTTCGGGTAACAGCAAGCAAGTAAACCATACCACCGTGGGCCGGGTCGCCGATGGCGCGACCATTGAGCGGGACACCGCCCTTGATCTGAGCCAGCTTCAGACCGTCTCGCTGATGCTGCGCGATCCTGACTTCACCGCCAGCGTTGACGTCGCCAATGCCATCAACCAGAGCTTCGGTAAGCCTGTGGCGGCATCGCTCGACAGTCGCCGCATCGACATCAACGTAGCCCGGGCGGGAGCGCCATCGGTTCCTGAGTTGATTTCCCGCATCCAGAATCTTTCCATCAACTTCCATCCGCCGGCCAAAGTCGTGATCGATGAGCGTACTGGCACCATCGTGATGGGTGGCGATGTGAAGCTCTCGGCCGTCTCTGTTCTCCACGGCAACCTGAACATCGAAGTGGCCACCACATATTCCGTTTCGCAGCCCGAAGCCTTCTCCAAGAATGGCGACACCGTCGTCGTCCCTGAAACCACGCTAAAGGCGAACGAAAGTTCGGTTGGCAAAATTCAACTCGGCGAAGGCGCCAGCGTGGAAGACCTGGTCAACGGTCTGCACTCGGTGGGCGCAACCGCCCGCGATGTCGTCGCCATCCTGCAAGCTATAAAAGCAGCCGGCGGCCTCCGCGCTGAATTGGAGGTCCTGTAGTCATGCCGCAGATCAACGGCCTCACCGCTGCCGATGCCAGCCAAAGCCTTTTGCAGGCCCGCAGCCAGGGCTTGGTTCAGCAAGCCGCGCAAGCTCAGAAGTCGCAGGACAAATCGAAAATCGACGCGGCGGCCAATCAATTCGAGTCCATCTTGCTGCAAAAGTGGCTCGAAGACGCCCAGCATTCCTTCGCCACCGTTCCCGGCGACGATCCCGACCAGCAGAATGCTGATCCGGGTGCAGATCAATTCAGGAGTCTAGCCATGCAACAACTAGCGCAGAAAATGACCGCCTCGGGCGGAATAGGTATTGCAAAGATGATCGTGCGTCAACTTTCGCATTCCAATTCCGGAGCGAATGCTTCCCAAGTGATTGATTCCAAAGATGTGACCAAGGGGGTATTACCTCCTCGTAATGAAATTAAAGTTCCAGAGACAAAGGACCGATAAGGGTCCAGCCCAAAAAGGCAGGTGAGTTATGAGAATTGACCCCCATCAACCCGTCGCCGCCGGTTTAACCACCGAGAAGGCCAAGAACGGCAAGAGCCAGAGCTCGGCCCATGGCGCGGCGAACGCCAAAGACGCCTTCTCCGCAGACACGGTCAGCGTTGGCGCCCTGCAGGCGAAAGCCTTGTCGGCTCCGGAAGTACGCGAAGAAAAAGTTCAGGCTCTGCGCGAGGCCATTCGCAACGGCAGCTACGAACTCGATCCCCAAAAGATCGCCGACGCCATGTTGAGGGATGCGAGCTAAGAAAGGCTGTTGGTCTTTCGTCGTTGGTCGTTGGCTGACCTCGCGAAGGCCAGAGATTCAGAAAACAACAGCAACGACGAAGGGCAGAAATTAGCCAGAACCAGAAGCGAGAAGGCCAACGACGAACGACCAACGGCCAACGACCAGAATGAGCGAACTTCCCCTCAAGGACGACACCGGAGCCTGGACCGAGGCCATTGCCGCCCTACGCTCGCTTTCCGCCGAAGTGAATGCCGGCTTCCTGGCCCTCAGCAACAACGATCTCGAACAATTTGAAGCCCGCGTGGCCGCCCAGGAAAAACTTTGCCAGTCGCTGCGCAGCTCCGGACTTTTCAGCGCCGAGAAACTACAAATCCTGGTGACCGAACTGAAGAAGGCCGCTGCCGGGGCCCGCAAGCAAAGCGCCGCCAATGAGGCCCAGCGCCTCCTCGAAATCCAGACGGAACTCTCCCAGCTCAACCGCGTCTACGCCACCCTGGTCGGGCGTGGGCAGGAACTCTTCAGCATTCTCATCGCCCTGCAAAAGGGACTTCGCCAGGAATATTCCCGGCAGGGCAAATCACTCTCCCCAGACCATACCTGGTCGTGTGAGGTTTAGTCAGGATGTCGTCAGGACTCACCGGATCCATGCTGATTGCGGTACACGCGCTCATGGTGCAGCAGAGCGCGCTCAGCGCCACCAGCAACAACATTGCAAACGCCAATACCCCCGGCTACTCGCGCGAGGTGCCTATTCTTTCTGAGTCGGATCCTATCCAGCTGGCCGGCATCACCTACGGCACAGGTGTGACGCTGGATCAGATCGCGAGCGTGCGCGATCGCCTTTTGGAGTTACGCATCAACGACGAGACCCAGCGGCAGGGCGATGCCCAGGCGCAACTTGGCGGCCTCCAGCAGGTACAGAGTCTGTTCAGCGACACTACTCACGGTCTCGGCGCCGACATCACTGCCTTCTTTAATGCTCTGAATCAGCTTTCCACCGACCCGACCAGCATTCCGCAACGGCAAGCCGTGCTGACCGCGGCCAACAACGTCGCCAGCGATTTTCATGGCACGGTGGCGCAGCTCACGGATATCCGCAACAACCTGAACCTCAACGTCAGCCAGGCGGTAACTCAGATCAACCAGATCAATCCGCAGATTGCGTCGTTGAACACGCAGATTGCTTCCCTGCAAAGCCTGGGACAAGACGCCGGCACCCTCGAAGATCAGCGTACCGAACTGATGAAGAAGCTCGCCGGCCTTACCGACATCGCGGTGATCACCACGGACCAGGGATATACGATCACGACTTCAAACGGAAGCCCGCTGGTAGTGGCCGGACACAGTTACGCACTGCAGGCCTCGCCCGATGCCGATGGCATGCAGCACATCCTTGCCCAAGGGCAAGACATCACCAGCACCATCCAGGGCGGACAACTTGGCGGCCTCATCACAGTTCGCGACCAGGTCATTCCGCAGGTCCTGACGGCGCTCGATAATCTGGCCGGGGGGCTGGCCACCAACTTCAACACCGCGCACCAGGCGGGATTCGACCTTGCCGGCAATGCCGGACAAGACTTTTTCGGCACCGCCACCGGAGTGGGTGCTGCCACAAATTTCTCGGTGCAGATCACCGATCCTTCGCTGATCGCGGCCAGTTCCGACGGATCTGCCGGCAGCAACGGCAATCTGACTCAGCTACAGGCAGTTCAGAACCAAAACCTGCCGACCGGAAGCAAGCCTCTGGATTTCTATTCGCAGCTGATTTTTACTGTCGGCAATGCCACGGCACAGGCGAAGGCGAATTCTGACGCCAGCGATGTCAGCCTGCTGCAGCTGAACAATCAGCGCGGCGCGATCTCCGGCGTTTCTCTCGATGAGGAAACCGCGAACCTGATGCGCTTCCAGCATGCTTATGCCGCTGCCGCGCGCGTCATCAGCGTGGTGGACGAACTTTCGCAAGTTGTCATGAACATGTTGAGCTAAGAGAAGAACCTATGCGCGTCAATCCCGATTCCACTCCCAATATTCTCGCTGCCATCTGGCAGACCCAGTCAACGGAGCAAACTGCGTTGGAACAGCTTTCCACCGGCAAGCGGGTGAACCGCCCGTCGGATGATCCCGCGGCCGCGGCCACGCAGGTCCAGAACCAGGCGCAGGAAGACCGCATCGACCAGTATCTGCAGAGCGTAAACAGCCTGCGCTCGCAGTTTCAAACCGCCGACTCCACATTGAGCTCCATGGTTACGGCCTTGAATCGCGCCGTGAGCCTGGGAACTGAAGCCGGCAATGGATCGCTGTCCGCCCAGAACATGCAGAGCATTGCCCAGGAAGCGCAGGGCGTGCTCGATCAACTGGTGCAGTTGGCCAACACCTCGTTTCACGGAAGCTACATTTTTTCCGGCACCAACACCGGCCAGCAGCCGTTTACCCAGGCCGCGGGCGCCATCACCTACAACGGCAACAGCGGCGTCAACAATGTCGCCATAGCCGATGGACGGACCATCCAGTCCAACCTTCCCGGCAATCAATTGTTCCAGGGGCCGGGCGCCGATGTGCTGGGATCAGTGCAACAGTTGGTAACAGCGATGCAGACCGGAAACGCCGCAACCGTGCAAACTGCCACGGCGGCGGTCACAAGTTCTCTCAATTACCTGAACGGCAAACGCGTGTTCTACGGCAACGGCCTCGACCAACTGGATGACGACCAGACGGCACTGAATTCCACCAAACTGAACCTGCAGGCGCAAGACACTGCCCTGGTAGGAGCCGATCCGACAAAGGCTGCCACAGACTTGTCGAAAGCTGAAACCTCTCGCCAGGCCGCATTAGCCGCGGCGGCCAGAATCATGTCCACCAGCCTGCTGGATTATTTGCCGAACCGATAGATTTCAAATCCATGTGTAGAGACGTTGCTTCGCAACGTCTCCGGCAGGATACGTGCCACTGCAAGACGAAGCGAAGCTGCGTCTCTACACTGATTCCGTTTAAGTGATTGAAAATCGGTTGGCAGGTCTCTACTTTGCTGTGCTTGTTTGGAGGCTCTCCTGGAATGCCCTTTGCCAGCGTCTGGCTGGCTTATGGCGCATACCTGATTCTGGGGACACGCAAGCCTGCCTCCGTAAGCCGTTTGTGCATCCTAAAATGTGCATACATTCGGCCGGAAGATAGTGAAAGGAAAGCCGCTGAGAAGTGGGGCACAAGTGATCGACCGAGGAGTTGCGCTCTGCGCCATATCGCATCCTGGAACGCTTTACTGAAAACACGATGCTTATGAAGTCTCGGCTTAGCGTTCTAAATTCAGACACTACAGCTTAAAGATAAGCGCTCACCCTCCGGCACATTGACCGCCTGGTTCTGTCCTAACGCCGGGTCCACCTGCTGCCAGGCGCCGCGAACTTCAACAAAGTGGCCCATCACTTTTTCCAGCAAGGTGGCGTCGCCTTTGATCTGTGCCTCCATCATCTTGGCGCGGGCATAGGAATAGAAATCGGCCAGAGTCTTAGCCGCGGGCCCTCCATTCTCGAAATCCAGAGAACCTTCCAACTGCTGGACAATCAGCAACGCGTGCTTGATTTGCGCGCAACGGGTTTCCACGTCGTGTTGGCGGATCGCAACGGTGGCGCGTTGCAGATCAGCGACCAGACGGTCGTACAGCATGGTTACCAAACCTACGGAAGTAGCGCCTTCCACTGCGGAACGGAGATAGCGTGATTCAGTCATGGGATTTTCTATTTATTGTTGTTATTGAAGCCCAACTGCGCATCCATCTGGGCTTGCAGCAGCGGCAGCTGTTGCAGCATTACATTGATCTTGTTGTATTGGGTCAGCCACTGCTCCTGCTGTCCTGCGATATAGACCTCGAAGTCGTCGATCTGCGACTGCAATGACTGCTGCGTGGATTGCAGGCCCTTGATCTCCAGGGAAAACGCGCCTTGCGACGGGCTGCTCAACTCCAGCAGCCGGGCGCTCACGGTCTGTCCGAATCCGGTTGTGGATTGAAAGAAGCTCTGAAAATCTTCGAAGTGATTGGTGACCGCGTCGTTTAGCTGGGTGGAATCGACGGTTAAGGTACCGTCATCATTCATGTTGATGCCCAGAGAACGCAGCGTGGTGAAGCTGCCCCCTCCGCTGACGCTCATGCCGGCAAAACCCAGTAGTTCCTGTTGCACCATGCGCGCGCCTGAGTCGCCGCTCAGAACGCCGCCCTGCTGTGTCCCGGAATCAAATGCCATACCCTGGTTCAGTTCCAGAATCACTTTGTTGTAGGCAGTCACAAAATCCTTAGTGGCTGCAATGGCGTCGCTGGTGTTAGGGCTGATTCCCACCGAAACCTGCGTGCCAACCGAGGCTCCGGTCAAGGTGAATGTGACCCCGGGAATGACGCCGGAGACGATGTTGCTGGTGCTGCTGATCGGCACGCCATCCACCGTCAACGTGGCATTTACACCGGTGACAGCCTTGGTGAATCCCAGGCCGGCGGAATCGGTGATCGTCAGATCGCTGCTGGCCCCGGACTCTTTGGCCACGATCGCCAGCCGGGCCCCGTTCGCGTCGGTGACCACGTAAGCCGAAACACCCAAATCCAGTCCATTAATCTTTGCGGCCAGAGTGGATGGGGTGTTGTCCGTGCTGTCGATGGTCACCGTCGTCGGGGTCCCGCTACCTACCTGAATGGTGATGCTGCCATTGGCCAGGGTGGTCGTGCTCGTAGCCACCGGGTCCGTGTAATACGAGGAAGTCGTTGCCAGATTGGCCACTTCCAGAACGTGTGTGCCGGGCGCCGTGCCGGAACTTGCCGTAGCCGTGACGAGGTTGGGGTTGCTGCTGCTGGTAGTTACCGAGCCAGCCGCGCCGCTCCGGTCTTTCAACGCATTCATCTTGGCCCACATGTCCGTGAGATCGGTATTGAGCTGCTCAAGGGCGTCGACTTGCGTCTGCATACTCTTCTGCTGGTCCTGCCAGTTTTGTTCGGGCTTGCGGGCCGCGGTCACCAGCTGCGTGACCACGGAAGTTACATCAATTCCTTGCCCGGAAAATAGTGTCGCGGTGTCGATGTTGGAACTCATTGAACTGGCCTTTGCAGAGTTGATGGAAGAACTAAAACGGAGTTCTTGGCGGGGCCTCGCGGCCCCACCAAGAGTTGAGGGTTAGCAACTATTGCAGGAGGCGGAGAACCGACTGCTGCATCTGGTTGGACTGCTGCAGGGCGGCGATACCAGTCTGCTGCAGGATGCTGAACTTCGACATATCCGTAACAGTCTGTCCCATGTCCGCGGAACGGATGCTGTTTTCGGCAGCCGACAGGTTCTGCACCTGGTTGCTGATAACGTTGGAAGCGCTCTGTAACCGGTTCATGGTTGCACCGAGCGTGCCGCGGTCCGCAGCAACGTTGGCGATGGCAGCGCTGATGTCGGTCAGTGCGGTCTGGGCGTTGGTAGCAGAGGTGAGGTCATCACCGCTGATGTCAACCGCCGTCAGGCCGGTGCTGAAGCCGATGGCGCTCTGCGCCAAGGTGCCAACTGTGATGGTGATGGAGCTGCTGCCGGTGCTGGTACCGTCAGAGAGGTACACGCTGGAAGCGGTTCCGCTGAACACCTGGTTGCCGTTGTAGGTGGTGTTGCTGCCGATGCGGTCGATTTCGGACTTGATCGCGGTGAACTCGGCGTCAAGAGCGGCCTGCTGCTGAGTGCTCACCGTGCCGTTGGCGGCTTCGGTCGCGATCGTGACAGCGCGGTTCAGAAGAGTGGTGACCTGCGCCAAGCTGCCATCGGCAACCTGCAACATACCCAGACCGTCGGTGGCGTTGCGAGCTGACTGTGTCAAAGCAGTCACGTTGGCATGCAATCCATCGGCGATAGCCAGGCCGGCAGCGTCATCCGCACCGGAGTTGATTCGCGATCCAGAGGAAAGCGAAAGCAGGGTTTTCTGTAGCGACGATCCGTTTACGGACAATTGGTTCTGCGCCGCCAAGGACGAAATGTTATTGAGAATGCTGAGTGACATTGTGTTGCTCCTTTTTAGAATTCGATTCGACCTATGCCGGCGCCGCTTGGTTTCTAGCTGCTCCCTTACGTGTCGTCCCGGTGGCCTTGTGTGACCCGCACTTTATCGGTACCTGCCGCAAGCCAAGTTAATTTCCTGCAGTGACCCTCGTAATGCCCGGTAACCTTTTCGGGAGTCGGGAAATCATTGAAAATACGTGCGCAGACCTCTCAAAAGCAGTGCTCGCATCGAACGACGTTTTTGGGCCGTCATTACCTTCAGGCCATCGGGGGACTAGGGTTTCGCGAAAAGCTGAAGAATCGGCTGCGCCGTACCGATGAGGGGACGCCTGGCACATATAGAAGATAGGAGTCGGGGCTGGCTAACGGCCAACAGCGAACGACCGAAACCCTGGGGGAGCAAGTGATCCAATTGACCCGATTGAATGACCAGCCGCTGGTGGTCAACTCCGACCTCATAAAACTGGTCGAGAATGCCCACGACACTGTGCTGACGCTAATAACCGGCGAGAAGATTGTGGTTCGTGAGCGGGTGCAGGAGGTAATCGACCGAGTAATCGCCTTCCGGCGGTCGGTACTGGTGGGGATGCCCCAAGCAGGCGCTAACCTGGCAGCCCTGACGCCTCGGGCTGAGAACGATGACCCGGCAGCCGGAGGAACCTCCCGTGGATAAAAGTACCTTTGCGGGGATATTCCTGGCAGTGGCAGGGATCGTCGCCGGCTTGATTCTGGAGGGCGGCAAGATCGGTCAGATCGTGCAGCCGACGGCAGCCATGATCGTCTTTGGGGGCACCCTAGGGGCTGTGCTGGTGCAATTTCCCTCGGCAATCGTGATACAGGCTTTCAAGAGATTTGCCCATGTCTTCTTCGCCCGGACCCCGAACCCCCAAAGCCTGGTCAAGGAGTTGGTCGGATATGCCAACGAAGCCCGGAAGAACGGCATTGTTTCGCTCGACGCCAAACTCAACAAGATCAACGACCCTTTTCTTAAGAAATCTCTAATGTTGGCAGTCGATGGCACTGAGCCCCAAGAACTCCGCAAGATGATGGAGCTGGAACTCGACAATCGTGCAGAACATGAAGAGAAGATCCCACAAGTCTTTGAATCGGCTGGAGGATTTGCCCCCACCATCGGTATTATTGGGGCCGTTCTAGGGCTGATCCAGGTTATGCAGCACCTGGAAAACATCGATGAAGTCGGCAAGGGCATTGCGGTCGCCTTTGTCGCCACCATCTATGGAGTGGGTTCCGCCAACCTCTTATTTCTGCCCTCAGCCGGAAAAATGAAGATCCGTATCCGCGAAGAACAGATTCTGCGGGAGATGGCGGTTGAGGGCGTAGTTTCAATTCTCGAAGGCATGAACCCCCGCATGCTTGAAACCCGGCTGCTGGGCTTCCTTTCCGACCAGCGGCCTCAAAAGCAGGCCAGTCCGGCATGAGTCGCCGCAAAAAACATAAAGAGCACGCCAACCACGAGCGCTGGCTGGTCTCTTACGCCGATTTCATTACCCTGCTTTTTGCCTTCTTCGTTGTGCTCTACGCCACGACCCACGTCGACAATAAGAAGGTAGTTCAGGTTTCGGCGGCAATCCAGGGTGGATTCCAGCAACTGGGCGCATTTTCCGGCCAGGGAAGCGGGACGCCTGGAACCGCTCCTAAAGTGGCCCGGCTGGTGAACGACCTTTCCAAGGGACCGGTGCACGGTGAGCCCCGCTTGCCGCTCTCGCAGGTAAAGAAAGATCTGGAGAAATCCCTGGGGGAGGAAATTCGCAAACATCAAGTGGAAATGCGCCTCGTACCCGACGGCTTGGTGGTCAGCCTCCGAGAAGTTGGATTCTTCAATACCGGCGATGCTCAGCTGTTACCTGAGGCCGAGCCGGTTCTGACTCACATCGCCCAGGTGCTCGCAGAGGGTGGATTCCAAATTCGTGTCGAAGGCCATACCGACGACGTCCCCATCCACAACGCGCACTACGACTCCAACTGGGAACTCTCCACAGCTCGTGCTACCGAGGTTGTTCTGATGATGGTGCAGAAATGCGGCTTCGAGCCGGACCATTTATCGGTGGCGGGTTATGCGCAGTACCGTCCCATGGAGAGCAATGGCACCGAGGATGGGCGTCGCAGGAATCGCCGCGTCGATCTGGTTATCGTCTCTTTACCGCCTTCCGCGGAAAGCCAAACTCAGGTGGCGGAGGCGCCCAGCCCTCACGTTGTACCCGCGGTTGCCAAGAGTAGCGCGCGATAAATCTTGAAAAGTGACAAAAATTGACACTATTTTTGGGCGTTAACCATTCATCTTCCTCTTTTCGTAAAAACACCGTAATCATATTGCTGATCGTGATCTGAACGGCTAGGCTAGTTTTTTCGTGCACGTCTCAGTCAGTACACCAGTTTGATCGATTCATTTGCGAGTCGGCGTGGTTCGGAGGGGACCATGGCACTCAACAGGACTTGCCGGATTCGTGCGCGCCGGCTCGTATCCACTATTCTTGTGGCGCGACCCACCCTTGCATTCGCCGAAACTAGATTTGAAAAGGTATGAGATTGAATATTCTTGTGGTCGATGATGACCGTGCAACCCTGGATCTGATATCGCAGGCGCTCGCCGTGGAAAACATTCCGTGCCTGCTGGCCTCGAACGCGGAGACCGCGCTCGAGCAATTTCGTCAGGCCCATCCGCGAGTAATAATCTCCGCCATGCAACTTTCCGATATGAGCGGGGTGGAGCTGATGGATCGAATTCTTACATCAGATCCAGGCGCGTGCGTAGTGTTGACTTCTGCGGATTATTCCACCGATGCCGCCATGAGCGCGGTCCGGCGAGGGGCATGCGACTATCTTGCGCGGCCGCTCGACCCGGCGAAGCTAATGGCCTGCATACAGAAGCTGACAGCGGAAGCCGAGACCCGCGAGAAAACCTTTCAACTCGAGCATGAGTTGCTTGACGCCTACCAGTTCGAAGGCTTGATCGGCCGCAGCCCATTAATGCTCGAGGTTTTTGCCAAGATCCGCCGAGTCGCTCCACACTTCCGTACGGTAGTGGTCACCGGCCCCACCGGCACCGGAAAAGAGTTGGTGGCCAATGCGCTGCATAAGTTGAGCCCGGCGGGAAAGGCGCCTTTTGCCGTTTGCAACTGCTCCGCTCTGGTGGAAACCCTGCTGGAAAGCGAACTCTTCGGCTATGTGAAAGGGGCGTTCACGGGCGCCAATCAGGACAAGCAGGGCATCTTCGAATATGCCAATGGCGGCACAGTTTTTCTGGATGAGATCGGCGAGTTGCCGTTGCCCGCGCAAGCCAAACTGCTGCGCGTCTTGCAGAACCACCAGGTGCAACGGGTGGGGTCCCCTGTTCCGCATCGCGTGGAAGTCCGCGTTGTCGCGGCAACCCATCGTGACCTGCGCAAGATGGTGGCGCAAGGTCAGTTCCGCGAAGACCTCTTCTACCGCCTATCTGTGGTCGAAGTTTCTGTCCCACGTTTGGCGCAACGCCGCGAGGACCTGCCTCTCCTGCAGCGTCATTTCCTGGAAAAGTATTCCGCGCTTTACCAAAAGCAGGTCACCGGCATCACCCGCCGTGCTCAGGCGCGGCTGGCCGCGCACACCTGGCCGGGCAATGTCCGCGAGTTGGAGAATGTCATCAGCGCCGGATGCATAATGGCCAATGGCCCTATCATCGACCTGCAGGACCTGCCAGAAATTTTCCGCACCCCAGACCAGGGAATTGCTTCCGACGACGAAGAACTGATGCCTCTGGAGCAGCTTCAGCAGCGTCACCTGCTGCGGGTGCTGAGCCGGGTCCAAGGTAATAAGGCACGTGCGGCTGAAATTCTGGGGGTCGGGCGCAATACCATCTACCAGATGTTAAGCCGCATTCGGGGGACGGCTACCTTCGCCCAGCATGCGGGTGGCGGCGGGGGAATGGCACACTAGATGTTGGCATGCGGCGATGATCTTCAGGACCGCAAAGCCTTAATTTCCATAGCTTTGCCCAATCGATGATTAACTTTTCGGATTTTCGCGGACGTGAGTTGTCCGCGCACATCATTGACACTGCGGGGCCACTCCTATAGCCTAATTGAGATCAGAAGGCTCTTCAGGAGCCTCCACCTATATGGCAGATTGCCGGAAAAACGGACGGGCGAAGCGCATGTGCTTCTGTTGTTGTATGCCTGCATTTTCCGGCGCGTGGAGAAACCTGACCTAAAAGCTTTCGAGAGCTTATTTCAAGGCCCACTCGCTAATCAGCAGAGTGGGCCTTTTAATTTTTTGGAGCACTAATGCCAGTAGCCGAACCAGCCACGTTGAAGAGTGAAGTTGAAAAGCGGCACACGCCGGAAGCGATCGAGAACGAGATCCGCGTCTTCGAGGAGAAAGTGCAGCAGGTCTTGCGGGGCGAAATGACCGATGACCAGTTCCGCCGGCACCGCCTGACTCATGGCACCTACGGCCAGCGGCAGCCAGGCATGCAGATGCAGCGCATCAAGATTCCTTCCGGGGTGCTCAGTCCTCATCAGCTTCGCACGATCGGTAATATTTCGGACAAATTTTCCAATGGTTACGGTCACCTCACCACCCGCCAGAATGTGCAACTGCACTTCGTGAAGTTAGAGACGGTACCAGCCTTGTTCCGCGAACTGGCGGCTGCCGGCATGACCACACGTGAAGCCTGCTTCAACACGGTACGGACGATCACTTCATGTCCTCTATCCGGAATCTGCGGCGGGGAGGCTTTCGACGTCACTCCCTATGCGTTAGGGCTCACCCGGTTTCTGTTGCGCCATCCCGACTTCAACGATCTTCCCCGGAAGTTCAAGATCGCATTCTCCGGCTGTGCCGATGACGGCAATTGCGCAGTGGCCGGAATTCATGATGTTGGTCTCATTGCCCAGGTGCGGGGATCAAACGGTATGGCTCGACATGGATTCAAAGTGTTGGTTGGTGGGGGCTTAGGGGCGCTTCCGACGGAAGCGGCCGTGCTTACCGAGTTCTTGCCTGCGGAAGAGCTGATTCCTACTGTTGAGGCTGTCTTGCGGGTCTTCAGCAAAAACGGAAACCGCAAAAACAAAATGAAGGCGCGGATGAAATTCGTTCTGCGTGAACACGGCATTACCGAGTTCAAGCGCATGGTTGCCGAGGAACGCAAACAAGTGACGACTCCAGCTGAAGTCTTCACTGTGCCCTCGCCGCAGGCGCAGCCTCTGGTAAAGATTCAGCTCACGCCGCATGTTTCTGAGCCGGTCTCTCCGGAATACCAGAGCTGGAAAGAGACAAACCTCATGCTGCAGCGGCAAAAAGGCTATGCTGCAATCTGGGTGAAGCTCCCGGCCGGGACTATTACCAGCAATCAGTTCCGCGGACTGGCCGACGTGCTGGAGAAGAACCAGCTTCCCGGGTTACGCATTGCGATTCTGCAAAACTTTCTGATCCCCTGGATCCCGCTTCAGCAGGTCCCAGCGATCTACGAGCAGCTTCGCGCCCTCGACCTCGTAACGCCGGGGGCGCGAACCATTTCTGACGTCACCGGATGCCCGGGGGCCACCACCTGCAACCTCGGCATTACGCGCTCACTGACTCTGGCCGATGTGTTGGCCAAGGAATTGGCCGACCAGTCCGACCCTGAAGTGCAGAAGCTGCGCATAAAAATCAGCGGCTGTCCCAACTCTTGCGGGCAACACCACATTGCCGATATCGGTTTCTACGGCAACGCCCGCAAGATCGGCAGCCAGCAGGCTCCTTTCTACCAGATGTTGTTAGGCGGAGAAGTTAGCGAACGTGGCGTGCGTTTCGGCAAGCAGATTATTCCGCTTGCGGCCAAGCAGGTCCCGAACGTCGTACGTGAGGTCATCGGTTTCTATCGCGACGATCGTCACAGCAATGAAACATTTCGCCAGTGGGTAGAGCGCACCCCTTCGGAGCAAATTACCAGCCGTCTCAAGCAATATGCAGAGATCGCTGAGCACGATCCTGAAACCTTCGTGGATTGGGGAGACACTGACACGTACTCGTTGAAGCTGGGCCGTGGTGAGTGCGCTAGCTAAATGCTGGTGGTGCGTAGGTATAGAGCTCGGCTACGTCTTCCGGCCTGCGGAATATAGGCTACAAACCCGATTGCAAAACCATGTGCTCTAGTGCTGCCCAGACGTTGCGGAGCAACGTTTCTAGGCAAAGCGTCGGACTAGTACTGACCGAAGTTGTAGCCGATAGAAATCCCAAATCGCGTGGCCCGGGGAGAACTGAATTCCACATTGTTTTTGATCAGGTACAGGTGAGCTTCCGGACGCACGAAAACGTGTCCCCACACGTTATAGCGTAGGCCCGCCCCGAAGTGACCCAGAAAGTGGTTGCTGCTGATGTAGTTGGTGCAGCCGGTGAATCCGCAGTTGGTGAAGCCATAGAAGTGCAGGTTTTCGGCTCCGATGCCCGCCATCAGTTCGGCCGCTGTTCCCTTCGCGATATGCGGCGCCCAGACCGCATTGAAGTCATAAATAATGGGCCGGTACGGCTGATATCCCAGATAGAGATTCTGGCTGGCACGCCAGGACAGTTCACCGCCAAAACCCAGGTTGTGCTTTAGAAAGTAATTGGCACTGAAGCTGGGATACAGACCGCCGGTAAGGCTGACCGGCGAATGATCTCCAGTTGCTTCCGACGCAGAAGGAGCAGTCAAGGTCCCGAAACCGAATGCAGCCTCTAAATCCTGAGCCTGGGCGTGCTGATGGATGAGCAAGAACAGAGATACTGCCGCAATCGCTACTAACTTCTTCACAGAGTCCTCCAAACGTTCAGGTTAGATGCAACCACCGTAAGCTTTGGAGGCCCGATTTCAGTGACGAAGGCCTAAGTCTCCTGAGAATTACAAGACTTTACAATTTTGCTTTTTCTTTTGCCGGTAATGTTGCCCGGATAAAAAGCTACTTTGCAGGCACCACGCGATAAATCACGCCGGCCGCGTCGTCACTGATATAAACTGCGCCTTCGGGGCCAACGACAATATCCACGGGGCGTCCCATCCACTCGCCCTTGTGAGTTTCGCCCGGCTTGATCCAGCCGGTTACAAAATCCTCTTTGATTTGGGCTGCGCCCTGGTCTCCGACCTGTACGCGAATGACTTTGTACCCCGTGGGACGGCTGCGGTTCCATGATCCGTGAAGCGCAACCAGCAAGTCACCGCGATAGTCTTCAGGAAACAAGGTGCCGGTGTAATAGGCGAGGCCAAGGGGCGCGGAGTGCGCCTCAATCTGTACTTTGGGAGCGACAGTGGCCTTGCAGCGGGGATCCCCGGGCTTAGCCTGAGTCACATCGAGGACCTGATTGGCGTAGCAGTAGGGCCACCCGAAATTTCCACCCGATTTCCCCAGATCATTGATTTCATCGGCCGGACGCGAGTCGCCAAGCCAGTCGCGGGCGTTGTCGGTGGCCCAGATGGTTCCGGTTTTGGGATTCAATGCCAGGCCTACGGCATTGCGAAGTCCGGAAGCGAAGATGCGTCCTCCACTGCCATCTTCGTTGTACTCGGTCACGGCGGCGCGATGCGGATCTTTTTCGTCGCAGACATTGCAATCGGAGCCTACCGAGACATACATCTTGCCGTTGGCAAACAGGAGGGTCCGAGTAAAGTGCATTCCACTGCCGGGATAGGTGGCAATGACTTGACCTTTGCTGGCGCGAAGCTGGGATTCATCCCAGTCGAAGCGCTGCAACTGGTTGGTCTCGGCGACATAGAGCTTGCCATTGTGAAATGCAATTCCGTGCGGGGCATTCAAGTCTTCCAGCACGGCCACGGTCTTCTCCGATTTTCCGCTGTGACTGGGATCAGGCAGAGCCAGCACTTCGCCGTTGTTAGTGGACGTGACCAGTAAGACTCCGCCGGGGCTGAAGGCCATCATGCGCGCGTGGGGCGCGGTGGCGAAAACATTGATGGAAAAGCCGGCGGGAACTCTAAGCCGGCTCTGATCGAGATGTTGAGTGTGTTTGCAGCCCAGGAATAGCAAGGGCAACAGGGCGACGATGCAGCGGCGCATGAATATCCTCAGGGCTGCGCTTTGATTCGATGCCCGGCCTCAGTGTTGCTTGCCGCGATCAGGCGAAGCGCAGCTCATGGAGATAGTCATAACTCTGCTTAATGCTGGCGAACGGGTCTTTTGACTGGTCTTGTTCGACGAAATAGTGCTTGATTCCCGCCTGTTCCGACTTTGCGAAGATTGATTTCCAGTCGATGGTGCCGTTGCCGACTTCAGCGAAGTCCCCGCCCTTGTCCATGTCTTTCACATGCACCAATGGGAACCTGCCCGGGAGTTTGGCGAAGTACTCGAGCGGGTCGGCACCGGCTTTGACCGTCCAGTAAAGATCCATTTCCATCTTCACCAGCTTGGGATCGGTTTCCGCCAGCAGAATGTCATATCCGGCTTTGCCATCGAACTTTTGAAATTCAAAATTGTGGTTGTGGTAAGCGAGCTGAATCCCGGCCTTTTTGGTTTCAGCGCCAGCCTTGTTCAGCGCCTGCGCAATCTTTTTCCATCCGGCGGCGTTGGGCCGCAATTCCTCGGGAATCCATGGACAAACGATATAGCTGTGTCCCACCACCTTCGCCGCCTCAACCACCTCGGGCATCTTGGTGGTGAGGTGCTCGTAGTCGATGTGGGCGGACGGGCCTGCCAGGCCATTCTCATCCAGAATCTTCCTGACCTCTTGCGGAGAATGATTAAAATATCCGGCGAACTCAACCTCTCGGTAGCCAATTTTGGCGACCTTGGCCAGAGTGCCGGCGAAGTCCTCTTTCATCTGGTCGCGGACGGTGTAAAGCTGCACCCCAATCTTTTCGATCTTTCTCTCCGCTGCCCAACTCACGCGTTTTGCCACAATTCCGGCCGCTGTGATGGTTCCCAAGAAGCTTCTTCGATCCATGGATTTGCTCCTCGCTATTTGATATATCGATAAGCCCCAACATAGTACTTGGTTTTGTAAGTATTTGTAATGTTTGCGGGCCTGCAGCGAGGCCGACGGTACAATAAATCCGCCCCTGGGGCCCGTCGCTGACGCTGCAAAATTAAATCCGATTGGGCGGCCAGATCATCTATTTGACTTACTAAGCCCGGAAGCGGCGAAGCAGTAACTACCCGCAGAGGATCAGGCTAAGGTTCATTCATGTGGATTGTTGCTCTCGCGCTACGCAGACCATACACGTTTATCGTGATGGCACTGCTGATCCTGATTCTTAGTCCGGTCGTCATATTCCGCACCGCGACCGACATTTTCCCCGATATAGATATTCCCGTCATCAGTGTGGTTTGGAACTATGCCGGTCTGTCGCCGAAAGACATGGCCGACCATATCACCACGATGACCGAGCGCGGCCTGACCACTCTGGTAAACGATATCGATCACATCGACTCGCAATCGCTGAATGGGGTTGCGGTCGTCAAAATATTCTTCCGTCCCTCGGCGAACATCCAGACGGCGTTGTCGCAGGTGACTGCAATTTCGCAGACGATTATCCGCCAGCTTCCCGCTGGCAGCACCCCGCCGCTGATCATTCAATATTCGGCATCCAGCGTACCTATTCTGCAAGTTGGACTCAGCAGCAAGACTCTGCCAGAACAGCAGCTCAATGACGTGGCGCTGAACTTTCTGCGCACGCAACTGATCACAGTGCAGGGCGCGGCAATACCTTATCCGTACGGCGGAAAGTCGCGGCTGGTATCGGTGGACATCGACACTGCAGCGCTTCAGGCGAGGCATCTCTCTTCAGTTGACGTAGTCAATGCGATCAGCGCGCAAAATTTAATCTTGCCCTCTGGCACCGCCAAACTGGGCGCGCTTGAATACCAGGTAGAACTCAACTCCAGCCCCAATACGGTGGCGGAGATAAACGACCTGCCGGTCAAGACAGTCAACGGGACCACAATTTATGTGCGTGACGTTGCCCACGTCCGTGATGGATTTTCCCCTCAGACCAACGTCGTCCGGCAAGACGGCGTGCGTGGCACATTGCTAAGCGTGATGAAAAACGGTGGTGCGTCCACCATAGATATTGTCAAGAACATCCGCGAGATGTTGCCGCGCGTGGCCCAGACTCTGCCCCAGGACCTGAACATCAATCTGCTGTTCGATCAGTCACTGTTTGTTCGTGCCGCCATCCAGGGAGTGGTTCGCGAGGCGCTGACGGCGGCTTGCCTGACCGCCGCCATGATCCTGTTGTTTCTCGGGAACTGGCGCAGCACTCTGATCATTGCGATCTCGATACCCTTGTCGATCCTGACGTCGGTCATTTTCCTTAGCGCGCTGGGCGAGACCTTCAACATCATGACGCTCGGAGGTTTGGCGCTTGCCGTCGGGATATTGGTTGACGATGCCACCGTCGAACTGGAAAACATTGAACGAAACCTGGGGATGAAGAAAGAGCTCAAACAAGCCATCCTGGACGGCGCCCAGCAGATTGCGGTTCCAGCGCTGGTTTCGACCTTATCGATTTGCATCGTCTTCGTGCCCATGTTCTTCCTCACCGGGGTGGCGCGGTACTTGTTCGTCCCCATGGCCGAGGCTGTGGTCTTCGCCATGCTGGCCTCCTATCTGCTGTCTCGAACCCTGGTGCCAACCCTGGTGATGTACCTGTTGAAGGGGCACGAAGAGGATTCTCACCAGGCACCGTCCAACATGTTCGGACGCGCGCAGGCAGCTTTCGAGAGGGGTTTTGAGCGGTTACGCAATTCCTACCGCAATACGCTCGAAGGAGCGATGGAGCATCGGAAGGTTTTCGTATCACTGTTCTTACTCTTTTGCGTTCTTTCCGGCGGCTTGACCCTCTTTCTGGGGCGTGACTTCTTTCCAAACGTCGATGCCGGTCAGTTTCGTCTACATGTGCGCGGTAGGGCCGGGCTGAGAATTGAGGAGTCCGCCCGTCTGGTCGATCAAGTCGAGCAGGAAATTCGCCGCAGCGTGCCCAAGAAAGAGATTGTCACCGTCCTCGACAACATTGGATTGCCTTATAGCGGCATCAATCTGTCCTACAGCAACGGCGGGACCATTGGTACTTCCGACGCCGAGATTCTTGTCTCTCTTTCCAACGACCACCAGCCAACCAAAGATTATGTTCACGCTCTGCGCCAGAAACTGCCGCGTGAATTCCCTGGAGTAGAATTTTTCTTTCAGCCGGCTGACATCGTCAGCCAAATTCTGAACTTTGGTTTGCCTTCTCCCATTGATATTCAGTTGGTCGGCCCCAACTATCCGCAGAACTACCTCATTGCCCAGCAGATTGCCAATCGCTTGCGCCATGTTCCGGGAGCGGTGGATGTGCACGTGCAGCAGTTGATGAACGATCCTACGCTGTTCCTCGATGTCGATCGCGTTCGCGCCCAACAAGTCGGCCTTACCCAGCGCGATGTCGCTCAGAATGTCCTGGTGACGCTGAGTTCGAGCTTCCAAACTTCCCCGACTTTCTGGGTGAACCCCGCTACCGGAGTGAGTTACAACGTGGCCGTGATGGCCCCGCAGTACCGTATCGATTCCTTGCAGGCGCTCATGAACACGCCTGTAAGCAGCGCCGGAGTTACAACCCCGCAGATTCTCGGCAACCTCGCGACCGTGAAGGCTATGAACACTCCGGCGGTGGTGAGCCACTACAACGTCATGCCCTCGGTTGATGTTTATGCCAGTGTCGATGGCCGCGATCTGGGCGGGGTCGCCGACGATACTTCGAAGATTCTCGAACCTTTCAAGAAACATCTGCCGCGTGGCACGCAGATCGCATTGAGCGGGCAAGTCAACACCATGGAGTCCTCGTTTTCTGGTTTGCTGATCGGTTTGCTGATGTCCATCGTGCTGGTTTACCTGCTGATCGTCGTGAACTTCCAGTCATGGCTCGATCCGTTCATCATCATTACTGCTTTGCCGGGAGCGCTAGCGGGAATCCTTTGGATGTTATTCGTTACGCACACCACCATCAGCGTGCCCGCGTTGACCGGAGCCGTGATGTGCATGGGCGTTGCCACCGCAAACAGCATTTTGATGATTTCGTTCGCTCGTGAGCGCATGGAAGACGGGCTTGACCCCGTTCGCGCCGCGGTCGAAGCCGGATACACGCGCATGCGTCCTGTGATCATGACGGCACTGGCTATGATCATCGGCATGTTGCCCATGGCGTTTGGATTCGGAGAAGGTGGTGAACAAAACGCGCCGCTGGGGCGGGCGGTAATTGGCGGGTTGCTCTTCGCCACGGTAGCGACACTGCTGTTCGTGCCGGTTGTATTCAGCATTTTCCATGGACGCCGGTTACGCAAAGCCGCCGCCCGCGAAAAAGCGCAAGCTTAGGGATTTTGGGATACTACTTATGGAACAAACTGTGATGGAAAGGCCCCAAGCCGAAACCAACGGAGGACGACCACGTAAGAGCCATGGTGGTTATCTCCTGGCCATAGTCGTAGCTCTCGTTCTGGCCGTCGCGGCGTTCGCAGGTATTTTTGTTCGGCTCGGCGAGCGTCACGCCCTGGCCAAAGAGACGGAAGAGTTGGCCATCCCCAGTGTGATCGTGATTCACCCGAAGGCGCAGCTGCCGAACCAGGACATGGTGCTGCCATCGACATTGGAGGCATTCACCGAATCGCCGATTTACGCCCGTACCAACGGCTATCTTGCCAAGTGGTATAAGGACATCGGCAGCAGGGTCAGCCGAGGCCAGCTGCTGGCTGACATCGAAACTCCCGAGATTGACCAGGAACTCATGCAGGCGCGCGCCGCCCGCGACCAGGCGGAGGCTCAACTAAGCCTGGCAAAATCATCGGCGCAACGCTGGGAGACCCTGCGAAAAATGGACGCGGTCGCCCAGCAGGAGACCGACGAACGTGCTAGCGGCTACATTCAGCAGCAAGCCGCACTGGCCAACGCCACAGCAAACCTGCGGCGACTGGAACAGCTCGAGTCCTTCAAACATATTTATGCGCCCTTTTCCGGGGTGATCACCCGCAGGAACACAGACATCGGTGCTCTTATCAATGCCGGCAACAGCGGCATGAATCAGCAGTTATTCAACATTGCTCAAATCGATCCCATCCGCGTCTATATCGAAGTTCCTGAGTTGTACGCTGCGGTGGTCCGGCCTGGAATGCCCGCCAACATCGAACCTGCCGCCATGCCGGGACAAAGGTTTTCGGGAAGAGTTGTCCGCAGTGCGGACGCGATCGATCCTGCCACCCGGACCTTACGGACCGAGATTGATGTCCCCAATCCCAAGGGCCAGCTTTTTCCCGGCTCGTTTGCGCAAGTCCATTTTTCGGTCACTAGTGCGGTACCGCGCTTCTCGGTACCCGTCAATGCCCTTCTTTTCCGTGCCGAAGGAACGCGCGCGGCGGTGGTGGGCAACGACAACAAGGTTCATCTCAAATCCATCGTTATCGGCCGCGACTATGGCACCGAAGTTGAAGTCCTGAGCGGAGTTGAGCAAAGCGACGCCCTCATTCTTAATCCCAGCGACTCGCTCGAAGATGGACAGCCTGTGCAAGTGTCGAAGCAAGAGGGCAAGTCATGAGGTTTCGCTTCGCCGCGCTGTTTTTGGGATTGGCATCCGCCGCTGTCGCCGCCGGCCCCAAGTACAAGCAGCCTGAGGTTGCTACTCCAGCCAACTGGCAGGCATCGGCCCCATGGCATGAAGCCAGTCCGCTCGACCATATTCCAAAGGGAAAATGGTGGACTTTATTCAGCGACGCCGAGCTGAATCAGTATGAAGAGCAGGCGACGGCCAACAACCAGTCGCTCAAGGCGGGCGTCGCGCGGCTGGCCCAGGCGCGTGCCTTTGCCCGGGTAACGGCAGCCGGTTTGTATCCGGAATTGAATGGCGGTGTTTCTGCTTCTCGCGGGCGCCTGTCGGGAAATCGCCCTCTCAACGGATCGCCGGCCAGCCCAGTCGCTATTACACAGAACAATTTCAGCATCCCGTTTACGCTGAACTATGAGGTTGATCTCTTTGGCCGGGTCCGGCGGAGCGTTGAGGCGGCGAACGCTTCTCTGCAGGCCTCCACGGCCGATCTGGAGAATGTTCGTCTGTTGGTCAGCTCCGAACTGGCAGCCGACTATTTTCAATTGCGGGAGCTCGATGCCGAAATCGCTGTTATCGAGCGCGCTTTAGAATTCCAGCAAAAAGGTCTCGATCTAGTCCAGAAGCGGCATGAAGGGGGAGCGGTGTCCGGTCTGGATGTCGCGCAGCAGCAGACGGTGCTCGATTCCTCTTACGCTCAATTGGCCTTGCTGCAGCAGCAGCGGGCTCAGTTCGAGCACGCCATAGCCACACTACAAGGCCTCCCGGCCTCTAACTTCAAAGCGCCGGTGCGAAGCCTCGATGCTCAGCCTCCGGCCGTGCCGTTAGCTCTGCCCTCGGAATTACTTCAACGCCGTCCTGATATCGCGACCGCGGAGCGTCAGGTCGCCGCTGCCAATGCGCAGATTGGCGCGGCGCGAGCTGCTTTTTATCCCAGTATTTCCCTTGCGGGGTCGGGCGGTTTTGAAAGCAGCGACTTTGTAAAATTATTGAACGCTCCCAGCGCTATCTGGTCGATTGGCTTCTCTGCCATCGAACCCATCATTTCCGGGGGCCGCAATCATGCCCGGTTGGAAAACGCCCGGGCTGTTTACGACGAGAACGTCGCCGATTATCGCGAATCTGCGCTGGTGGCGTTTCAGCAGGTGGAGGATGCTCTCTCCGGACTGAACGCCCTGTCTGCGGCTTTCGCTGCGCAACAACGCGCCGTGGAGGATGCGGAACGCTCGCTCAGCCTCGCCAACGCACGTTACACCGGGGGTCTGGTCACTTATCTCGACGTGATCACCGCCCAGGAGCAGGCCCTGAGCAATGAGCGTTTGGCAACACAGATTCTTGGCCAGCGGCTGGTGACCTCGGTTTATCTGGTAAAGGCGCTCGGCGGGGGGTGGGATAGCTCCAGCCTGGCCGCGGTCGGAGTAAAGCCCAGCCTGAAACAGGCACTGCAGCAGTAGGTCAGTAGCGTTCGAAAGCTACGGCGATCTGATCATGATCGTCGACAAGATCATCCAATTTTGCGTTCAGATTTAAATATTTCTTCATACAGCGCACGCAAGGAGCGAACCCTTCCTCTATCGCCTCTGATGCAGGAATCATCCGGGAATGCGCGCGGTCGTGAATCTCAGAACATCCCGGGGCATGGAAGGTTTTCCCTGAGTCGTAGACCAGGACCATTAACCCGGCCGGGACATGAATCGCAGGAGCCGCATGTTCAGAACGACGTGGCGGCTCGCTAAATGCCGAGGACCGGCCAATGGCCAGCCCAGCGATCAAAATTCCCGCAGCGGCAAATGCCACCATCCACCCGAATGCGCTGCCCCGCCGTTGCGGCATCTGTGCGTCCAGCCGCCGATGTAGTCTTTGACTGAATCCCACGGGGATATCAAGAGCACGCTCATCGCCGTACAGCTCGACCACGTTCCGCATGCCTTCGAGAACTGCGCTGCACTTACGGCAGCCACGAAAATGTTCTTCCATGGCATTTCGCAGGTCGGGGGCCACCTCGCCGTCTACGTAGTTCGAAATCTCGATCCAGACTTGTTCGCAGTTCACTACCATGGCTTGTCCCCCTTGGCGAAGTGAGGACGGCTCAGCCAAGACCCACCGACTCCCGGCGCCAGCAAATCCCGTAACATAAGGCGTGCGCGCAACAGACGTGTCTTCACCGAGGCCGTAGTAATTCCCAACGCCTTGGCCGTGTCCTCAATGCTGAAGTGCTGCATGTCGCGCAGCACGAAAACCTCGCGGTATTTTTGCGCCAGTGAGTTTAGGGCTTCTCCGAGCTTCTGCCGCACTTCTTTACGTTCCAGGGTCTCCGACGGAATGTCCCGCCAGTCGGCGAAATCCTTGGGAATATAGTTCCCTTCGTCATCCTCATGGTCCACGATAGCCTCCATCAATTCCGCATGGTTCTTGCGCCGGCGCATGCGGGCCTCGTTCACCGTGATCTGCAGCAGCCAGGTGCTGAAGCGCGCCTCAGCCCGAAACTGTCGGATGTGTTTGAATGCCTTAAGAAACGCCTCCTGAGCGACTTCTTCGGCATCGGCCTCATTGCGCAGGACGGCAAACGCCGTGGCATAGACACGCCGTTCATAGGGCCAAATCAGCTCGTAGAAAACTTCGTGCTCGCCGTGACAAAGCCTTTGGATAAGCGCCTGTTCCTGCCGGTTGATCTTCTGGGCTGGATCATCCAGCGGAGCCGCGCTTGCCGGCGTCATCTTTGAAGGTACCGTTCGGTGTATTCCGGATTTTTCTTCCACCCGGTCAACATGGAGACGAAATTGTTCCAGCCGTGCAGCACCACCATGACCAGATGTCCAAAGACAAAGGCGATGATTGCCCACATCACCACGAAGTGCCAAAGCCGCGCCAGATGGAAGCCGCCCATCATCCACGCCAGCCAGGAAAACTGTATCGGCTTCCATACCACGACTCCGGTAAGGACCGAAAGAACTCCTAAGACAATCGCTGAGGTGTACGCCAATTTTTGCAGAGGGTTGTAGGCTTCGGTTACTGGAGGTTTTGCACCGAAGAAAAAGTAGTGCCGAGCCATCGGCCAAACGCCACGAGCATCGTGCGGAACAAAAAAGATTTGCCGGTAGTTGCCGCTGAACCCCTCATAGGCAATGTACAGGAGTCCGCTGCCGATGTAGATCCACATGAACGTGAGGTGCCACTGCAACCCGCCGCCCAGCCAGCCACCGAGAGCATATGCTTTGGGCCAATTGATCAGGATGCTTTCCGGGATTTTTGCGCCGAAACTGGGGAACGCTCGAAAAATCTGCAGCCCGCTTGCTACCAACACAAACAGCGCGACCGTATTTATCCAATGGCAAAGGCGGACAATCAATGGATGCTCGTAGACAGCGTCGACCGTTTCTCCTGTCCTGGCATTCTTGATCGTTATGGTGTCGCTAGCCATGTCGAGTCCTACAGTCCGTAGAATTCCGAGTAGCCCTGATCTTCCCAATAGCCCGCCCTCTGCAGCACGTTGGTTACCGACAGGCTGGTCAGGTATTTCGCCTGTTTGTATCCAATCTTGGTAGGAATGCGTAGTCTAAGAGGGGCCCCGTGCTCCCGAGTCAGGGGCTGGTCGGACATTTCATAACAAAGCAAAGACTGCGGATGCAGTGCCGTCGCCATGTCCAGGGATTCGTAGTAGTCATCGGCGCATTCGACATATAAAAACTTCGCGCTGGTATCGGCGCCGACCATCTGCAAAAAATCCGAGACCCTTGCGCCACCAAACCTGCCAATCACGTCCCAACCTTCGACGCAGATATGGCGCGTGTTCTCCGTTAGTTTTGGCAGTGATTGAATCCGTGCAAGGCCATAGTTTCCGGGGTGCTGAACGGCGCCATCCACTTTTAACAACCAGGCACTTAAATCGATTCCCGGATCGTCTACGTCATAGGTATTCACATAAAACTTGTCAAGTGGTGCGACCTCCGAATCGGCAAACGTGGTAGCCCTGTGCCCCTGGCGGAACAATTTGGCTGAAGCCCAGTCACTGAAGGCCAACCCTTCCTTCAGCAGTGGCTCCTGCCACTTCGGGATGGCAAACGCACCCAGAGCAAGCAGCGGCGCCAGTTTTAACAATTCCCGTCGAGTGATGGATTTGAATTTCCTGGTATCTACTGGATCTGTCATGCTTGCTTCCTGACCGGCAAACGCCGGCCCAAATGCGATTCGCGGGAACAGCGGAAGTTGCGCCCGTAGCCAATAAAACGTCCGGCTACCGTCTCCGGGGAGAGTATACCCCGGGTAAGCCGTCCAGGACGGTGGACACGAACCGGGTCAACAGCGCCACTGCCGGGAATCTACAGAGCGCATTGGAAAATGTTTCGGGCATTGGTACATTCTGAGCGGAGGGACCCATGTCTCTAGTGGTAAAGCTGGAAGATGATTTGGGTGAACGCGGCGACTGGGTCATGCTGCACGGCGTGTTGCCGTCGCGGGAAGATCGCGAGTTTCCCTTTCTCCGGTGCATCGATCCTTACGGCAAGACGGTCTTCAACCATCTGCAGATGGAAGCTTTTCTCGAAGAGTGGGATCGCATTCACGACCGCGCTCGTGATGAATCGCAAAAGGAAGCCTGGCACAAGGTCAAAGAAATGGCGAACCACTGCAAGGACGATCGCGACCTGTATTTGAGATTCGTTGGAAACTAGTCACTTCGAAAGAACCGCCATTGCTGCCTTGAAGGCGGCTTCGAAAGAAACCGGGCTGCCGGCTCGCGCCACTACTGCCAGCGCTTTTTCCGCATTCGCCCGCTGATAGCCCAAATTGATCAGAGCAGACAGCACATCTTCTTCCACCCCGCTCCGTGTTGGAATAGACGTTTCCGCTGTAGTTCCCGGGGCAGGAAGCTTGTCTCGAAGCTCCAGTACCATGCGCTCCGCGGTTTTGCGACCGATACCAGGAATTCGAGTGAGTCGCGCCACATCGTTGCCGCGTATGGCGTTGACCATCTCATCTGCGGCCATCCCGCTAAGAATCGTGATGGCGAGCTTAGGGCCAATGCCGCTCACGGTGAGCAACTTTTCGAAAAGCGTCTTTTCAGCCGACCTGAGAAACCCGTAGAGAGCGATCACATCCTCACGAACGTGAGTATGAATATGAAGCGCTACTTCCTGGCCTAATCCCGGAAGATCAGAAAACGTAGGCACGCTGATGGTGATGTCATATCCGACGCCGCCAGTTTCCACGATGGCCTGGTTCGGATGTTTAATCAGCAGTTTGCCACGCAGGTGGGCAATCATCTTGCGTCATTGTAGCCTCTGGGTGGGTGTCTCTTCAGAAAAGTGAGCTTTGGCGGCGGTTCGGGGTGATGCCGAAATGTTCGTACGCAAGGTGGGTGGCAACTCGGCCTCGCGGAGTACGGTTGAGAAAGCCAATCTGAATCAGGAATGGTTCGTATATTTCCTCAATGGCATCAGGCTCCTCGGCCAGGACGGCGGCAATGGTGTTCACTCCCACCGGTCCACCCTGATACTTCTCGATAATGGTCAACAGCAGCTTGCGGTCAATTTCATCAAAGCCGTAACGGTCGACTTCCAACAGTTGCAACGCCGCCTGCGCCGTTGTCAGATCGATCTTCCCCCCGCTTCTCACTTGCGCGTAGTCGCGTACCCGCCGCAATAACCGATTGGCGATACGCGGCGTCCCGCGGGAGCGGCTGGCGATTTCGGACGCCCCTTCGTTATCAATCGCGACCCCTAGGATTTCCGCCGAGCGCTCCACAATGACCTGTAAGTCGGCATTAGTGTAAAACTCCAGGCGGAGGACGATGCCAAAACGCGAACGCAGGGGAGCGGAGATCAATCCTGCACGGGTCGTGGCCCCAATGAAGGTAAAAGGCTTGATATCGAGAGTGTGAGTGCGGGCGGCGGGGCCTTGGCCAATAATGATGTCCAGCTTGTAGTCCTCGAGGGCGGGATAAAGAATCTCCTCGAGCGCCGGCTGCATACGGTGAACCTCATCGATAAACAAAACCTGCTTGTCGCGGACATTGGTAAGAATGGCGGTGAGATCGCCCTTAATTTGCAGCAGGGGCGCCGCCGTCGACTGAAAATAAACCCCAAGCTCATTGGCCACGATGTTGGCCAGCGTAGTCTTTCCCAGACCCGGAGGCCCATAAAGCAGGACGTGGTCCATGGCTTCGCCACGGGACTTTGCCGCCTCGATGGCCACCGCCAGGTTCTCTTTGACCTTGGCCTGACCGATGAATTCTCCCAATCGTTGCGGCCGCAGCTTCAGCTCAAAGGATGAGTCATCGCCGAGCGGGGCGGCCGAAACCAGGCGGCCGGGGTTGTCGTCGGGTTGGGGCGTGTTACGAACCGTAGCCACTCGCGCGATAGTAGCATGAAAATGACTGGCATCTTCGAATGCCGGGATACGCTGAGTTGGTAAAGATATATCAGTTAGAGGGCGTGTTGTGTTTATTAATCAATGGCTTAAGTCCAAATATAGAAATGTAGTTATTGTTATATAATTATGCCATGGCGTTAAGTATAAAGAATGACGAGGCGGAACGGCTCGCGCGGCAGGTGGCCAAAGAAGCGGGAGAATCGATTACTGAAGCGATTTTGAAGTCCTTGGAAGAGCGTTGGAATCGTTTGAAAGCAAAACGTCGGAACCCAGTTCTTGCCGCACAAATTCAGGAAATCTTACAGCGGGTGGACGCCCTTCCCACGCTGGATACTCGCTCGGCCGATGAAATTGTAGGCTATGACGAAAATGGAATTCCGCGCTGATGGTGCTCGACACGTCTGCATTGGTGGCCATCTTCCTTGACGAACCCGAGCGTAGTATTTTTTTGGATTCCATCTACCGGACGGAATCACGGTTGCTCTCGGCGGCGAACCTTTTCGAAACCGGAATGGTGTTAGAAGCACGCCGGGGCGAAGCAGCCGGACGGGAATTCGATCTTTTCTTGGTCCGTGCCAATTTTGAAATCATCGCCGTGGATGAAGAGCAAGTGGCTGTCGCGCGTTCTGCATGGCGGAAGTATGGAAAGGGGCGACACCCAGCCGCTTTGAATTTTGGTGACTGCTTTGCCTATGGTCTGGCGAAAATATCCGGAGAGCCTCTTCTTGCAAAAGGAACAGATTTTTCTCTCACCGATATACAACTGGCAGGAATCGTCTAACGATAGGTTCCCATTTTCCCCACCCCTCCACAGCTACACCCACATCTTCACAACATGTACACAGATCTTACGGGGTTTCGACTTGCGAAATACTCCGCTTCGGTGCAAAGTCGAAATAGGAAATGTCCCAAGCCACGAAGGTTGCAACCGAGGTTTGTCCCCTCTGCCAGGGGACGGGGTGGAAGCCCGTTTCAGGTCAGCGTGTTGCTCGTTGCGATTGCCGCTTGCGGGTGCGCAGCCAGTCGCTCCTCTCCGCGGCCCGTATTCCCAAACGATACGAACACTGCGAGCTCTCCAATTTCGAATTTGACGGTCCGCAACGCGGCTTGGCTTCTGCCCGCATGGCGGCTTGCCGCTTCGTCGAGGAGTATCCACTCGATACGACGGGATTGCTCCTGGTGGGAAGCATCGGCGTTGGCAAGACCCACCTAGCAGTAGGAATCATCAAAGAATTGATACTGGGCAAGGGATTTGCCTGCCTGTTCTGTGACTATCGCGAACTGCTCAAGCAGATCCAGAATTCCTACAATGATTCGGTGCAGACGACGGAACTTGAGGTGCTGCGGCCGATTTTCAATGCGGAGATCTTAGTGCTGGACGAGCTGGGCGCGGCAAAACCGACAGAATGGGTGGCAGACACCGTTAGCCTGATTCTCAACACCCGCTATAACGATAACCGCACCACTATCATTACTACGAATTATCCCGACGAGGCCGGAGAGTCAATCCCCAATCCCACTTCGGACTTTGGTCGCGCCCAGCGAGCAATCCGCAAAGAAACTCTAGGCGACCGAATCGGCGAGCGCATGCGCTCCCGGCTGCATGAAATGTGCCGCATCATCCCTATGCGCGGCGAGGACTTCCGGCAGAAGATAAAGAGCGCCAGTTTCCGTTAGATCATGCGCTCGGCGGAGCAAGGTCCTGCACCGCAGGGGTATCTCCGCCTAGCCAGTCGGGGTGCTTGGCGGTTGAGTCGAAATGAGAGGAAGTTTTAAATAACTCGTACTTTCCAGCCATCGCCACTTCTTTGGTCTTTGCCAGCAATTGCGCCATCTCGCCGTGATTCATTGGGTGGAACGTTTTTGTGGCTTCGAAAGCCTGATCCAACACCTTCTGGCTGTCAATCCCCGTAATCACTACTGATGTTGGAAGACTCAAAGCAAAGTGCAGGCACTCGAACGGCGACACTTTGTTGCTCTTCAGGATTACGCCGTCACCCATCGACTTCATGCCCAGCACACCGATTTCTCGTTTTACCAATTCGGGTAGAACCATGTGGGCAAAACTGCGGAAATGCGCGTCCATCACGTTCAGCGGCATCTGCACCGCGTCGAAGTGGAAGCCGTGCTCTTTAGCTACCTTCAACATGTAAAGATGGATATGCGGGTCCTTGTGGCCGGTAAAACCAATGTAGCGAACCTTTCCCGCTTGTTTGGCCTCGAGCACTGCTTCCATGGCGCCGCCCTCGGCGAAGATGCGATCAGGATCATCGAAGCGTAGAATCTCATGATGCTGCAGCAGGTCGAGATGGTCCGTCTGTAAGCGCTCCAGGCTGGTTTCAATCTGTCGCTTTGCCACTTCTTTCGTGCGCCCGTCAATTTTAGTCATCAGAAATACCTTTTGACGATACCCATCTTTAAGCGCCTTGCCCATGCGCATTTCGCTCTGGCCTTCGTTGTAGTCCCAGCAGTTATCCATGAAAGTAATGCCGCGATCGATTGCAGAGCGTACGAGGCGAATACTCTCCTCTTCGGTAACATGATGCAAGCCAAGGTGAAAGCCGCCCATCCCAATCGCAGAAACGCGCTCCCCGGTACGACCCAGTGGGCGATAAAGCATGTCGCCCTGCCGGGTTCCAGGCGACGAGGTTAATGGAAGCTGACTCATGGACTCATTCTCCTGAGTGGGGCTGGATGGTTCCTGGCCTAGAGCTAGAGGGAGCGTGCCGGCTGCGCCGCAGACCGCTGCCGCTTTAAAGAATTCTCTACGTTGCATAAAGTTTCAATGCCGGGGTTGAGATGACACTGCCGCCTTACATGTTGCCGCCGGCGAATATCCGCGGCAGTAAACGCTATCCATTTATCCCGTCGCGAGATAGTGAGATCGGCGACATAGTTCCCAGTCCAGCTGCCGTGAATCAAGGTCCTAGGCCACTTCCTGCATGCTAGAATCGACAGGTATTCTCCCCAAACGATGCTTCCTGACGTTGAGCGTTTTATCGAACTACAAAAGGCCGATGGGCATATACGGCGGCTCATGGACGAGATCGCTGCGCTTCCCCGGCGGGTGGCGGTCATCGAAGAAAAACTCGCCGGGACCAAGGGCCAGCTCGAAGCCGCAAAAGCTGCCGTCAAGGCGGACGAAGGCAACCGCCGCAAATACGAAACTGCCATCCAGGACCTACAAGGTAAAATTTCCAAATACCGCGACCAGTCTTTAGCGGTGAAGACCAACGACCAGTACAAAGCGCTGCTCCACGAAATCCAGTTCGCCGAACAAGACATCCGCACTAACGAAGACAAAATTCTGGAGCTGATGGTAAACGCTGAGGTCCGTGAAAAGGCCGTCAAGGCTGCTGAGGCGGAAATGAAGGCGGAAGTGGCGGACATCGAAAAAGAAAAGGCAGCCGCGCGCGAGTGCACCGCGAAAGACGAGAAAGAGTTGGCAGAGTGGAACTCGAAACGCGATCAGGCGCGTTCCGGAATCGATCCTGACCTGCTGCGCCACTACGATAGGGTGTCAAAGTTTCGGGGGAGTGGATTGGCTGAGGTCCGCGATCAGAAGTGCACCGGTTGCTCGGTGATGCTGCGTCCGCAAACCTTTAATGAAGTACGGAGCGGCAAGAGCACGGTAGTTTGCGACTCTTGCCAGCGGATCCTTTACTACAATCCCGCAAACGACGCGGCCGTGGGGCAGGCTAGCGCTGCCAAACGGCGGCGGACGCGTCCCAAGGATTCCGATCAGGCCTGGTACTACCGTGAGTCCTACGGAGAACTAGGGGAAGTGCTGCTCTCTTTCATCAAGACGGACGATCGCTGGCGCAGGCGTAGCTATGACTTTCAGAGCGGACGTGAAGTAGGAGACAGCATCTCTGCGGAAGGTAGCTATCACGCCTCATTCGCCGCCGACCTGGAGGGTACAACCAGGCTTAATGGGCATTGGAATGCTGACGAAATTCGCGACTGGGGCGGAGAACTTCCCTCCAGCGTAATTGACGCGCTCCATCGCGATCTCGATGCCGCCCGTCTCGAAGCCGAACCCCCAGGCAGCACTCCTACGGCCGATGAAACCGCTGAGCGTCCCGTAGCCAGCTAACTCGCTGTCTTCCTTTCCTAAAGTTAAGAACCCATCCCGCCGATTACCCATGTGAGTGGTTACGCAGGAAAAGATTCTTTTTGTTGATGATGAACCGGCTGTACTCCAGGGGTATCAACGCCTGTTGCGCGGCAGTTTTCGGATTGACACTGCGGTTGGTGGCAAGGGCGCCTTAATTTCACTCACGTGCAACGGCCCCTATGCCGTAGTCGTCTCTGACATGCGCATGCCTGAGATGAGCGGCTTGGAATTTCTGTCCCAGGTAAAAAGAGTCTCACCGGACACGGTGAGGATTCTGCTCACTGGACAGGCCGCCCTGGAAAGCGCAATAGGCGCCATCAACGACAGCAATATTTTCCGCTTCCTTACGAAGCCATGCGCGAAAGAGAAGCTGAGTGTGGTTCTCGCCGCTGCGGTCAAACAGTACCATCTTCAGACCACGGAAAAGGAGTTGGTGGAGCAGACCTTTGTCGGTGTTGTTCAGATGCTTGTGGATGTTCTGGGATTGGTCAATCCGGCAGCCTTCAGTCGAGCTTTGCGCCTTCGTAAATATGTAAGAAAAATGGCGGAAGCGCTCGGCTGGAAAGACCATTGGCAAGTCGAGGTCGCGGCCATGATGTCGCAGCTAGGTTGCGTAGCCCTTGATCCCGACCTTATCGCCGCCGTACACCGGGGACAAGCGCTCCCCGCAGAAGAACAGGCCCGCTATGACCGCCATCCTGAAGTGGCGCAGCGGCTTCTGGCTAATATTCCCCGGGTGGAAACAATTGCCTGGATGATCGGCCACCAAAACAAGTCCGTTACCCTTGATGCTGACATCGCCAACCGGGAAAAAGCTGAAATGCGAAAAGGTGCGCAACTACTGCGCCAAGCGCTCGACTTCGACGACTTCGTCGGCAAAGGCGCATCGCGGGTCGAGGCTGGGCATCGTTTGGGGCGGAAATACAGGGAGCTCGACCAGGATGTTCTCCTGTCCTTGATCGAAATGGAACCCGAAGTCGATGACTTGGAAATAATGACATGTCCGGTCGAGCAACTGTCCACGGGAATGATCATCTACGAAGATGTCTACTCGAGCCAAGGGCTTCTGGTGGCCGCGAAAGGGCAAGAGATCAGTCTTCCACTGCGCCTAAAATTGGACAGCTTCCATGAAAAAGAGCCCTTCAATGAAGGGATCAAAGTTTCGATTCCAAATCGTTTGCCCGCCTGATTGCTCCTGCCGCGAGGCAGCCAAAAGCGTCCTAAATCCGGTTGTTCCTGAGAGGAAGATTATGGCAAGGGGCGAGGCCAAGAAAAGCGGCAACAGGACCATCAGCCGATGGAGTCACGAGTGCCGACCCCCCGAACCTGAATGCGGCAAAAAGGGCGCTCATTGGAGCGCCCTTCTGGATGCTGCAAATTCCTGGCTATTCAGCATTTCCTTTTTGGTCGGTAACCACTGGGGTAATTTTCCCCAAGAGGCCGTTAGCTTCGTCGTTCGGACCAGCGCTGAAATACAACTCGAGCGCTGAACCTGCGGCGGCATTGTTACCAAAGCCCAGCGCCCACAGCCCATCAATCGCAAGCGGCTTATTGCTCGAATCAAGCATTTGTCCCTCGAATTGACCGGTGATCGAATTGAAGGCGTTGATACGTCCGTCGCCGAAGTTGCCGATCAGGATGCGGTGACTGAATGCTCCGAAGTCGCCAGGAGCGGCGGCTACTCCCCAGGGGGCGTTGAACCAGGGACCATGTTTGAGCCTCTGGATCAGTCTGCCTTGCCGGTCGAAAACTGACACATAACCGAGTCCGGCCCCGTGATCCTCATCGTCTTTGCCGGCTTCCACTTTCGCGAAGGTGACCACCAGGTTTCCCCCAACGTTTTGAATATTGAAAGGAGCGTAGTTCTTGGGAACTCGGGGGTCGCGGAACGCCCAGCTATGGAAGAACAACCGTTTGAACTTCGAATCGTACACATAGACGCTGCGGCTGACGAAGTCGGTTACATAAAGAAGCGGCCCCTGCTTGGCTTGCGCAATGGCACAGCCTTTGAAAATCGCTTTCCCCGACCGGTTTTTCACGATGATCGCATTGGTGAGATTAACCGTCGGGTTCCATCCCGAGATGGTCCCGTCTTCGGTGACAAATAGAAACACAGAAGGTTTTCCCGACACCTGGAAGCCAGTGGTGTAATTGAAAACTGTTCCCGTCGGCGTTGCAGTTCCAGTTCCATCTGGGGTGGGAATCTTCACCACCAGGGCTTGCGCGGCGCCGGCCGCGTTGTAGAGGGTCGACAGTCCCGTCCCGTTGTCAGAAACCCACCAGGGGCTAGTCGAACTCCGCGACACGCCCCATGCGTTCACCAGATTGGGATCGAGATTGGCAGCGGTAGCGGAGGTGGCGGAAACATCGGCAGTGAGATCGGTGCGAGTGTATTGCTGAGCGAAACTAGTCACGGCGACCGCAATGGCAAATGCCGCAACCAACAGAGTTAACTTCATAGAGCGGAAGAGCGAGAATATCCTAGACATACACAGAACCTCCTAGAAGGTGTGGCAAGCGGCATTTATCCAGCCGGCTGGTGTCTGAGCGAGTTGAGAGCTGGGAGCAATCCTGAATTTGGAATTCTGAACTCCCCAGACGGACGCAATGCTATCCGAAGAATTACGTGGGTAGTTCTAACTCAGATGAAAATTGACAAATCGTTTACAAGTAACAGACGCTGAGTTTCAACCTTGAAAGCGGGCGCTGTTCGTGGGTTCGCGACAGCGCCTGCTCGAAGTAAATCTCGAATTTGGCGATTCAAAATTCCCGGCGCGCCTTATCCGCGTCTTCCGCCAGGTCGTGTAGAAATTCGAAAAAGCGCCGAGACTGACCGATGAAGAGACCATCGGCCGTCAGGGCCTTGGCAGCACCCATGGCGGCACCCCTCGTTTTGGTGGGCCGAATGACCGAGCAGCGCGGAAAGTGACGGTTCAAAAAAATTGTAGGTTCGGGCATGATCAGGTTAGTTTGGAATTCCTCACCGCCCAGGGGAGGCGAGTTGAGGTCGGGGAATGTCACTGTCATGCCGGTAGCTGGATCGACGACGTCCGTTAATTGCGGAGCATTGCCGGCTTTGTCGTGCCAGGTTTGAAAGTGGGCAATTTCAGTTCCTCCTATGCTAAGGAGGATCCGCAACACTTCCACATCACTTACCCTTTGGGCCAGCATTGCGTACAGGCTGGTTCCACCTTGCTCAATGAAGGCGAAATGAAAGCCGGCGGTATTGGCAATGGCCTGGGTGAAATCTGAGATATTGTTCGGCTTCGAAGGATCTGGTCTCACGTCGTCGTCTGTACGCGGAATTGCAGTGTGTTGCCCAACCGCCAGGGTAGGTATGGCCTGCGGGAACGTTTCTCCAAAGTCGGGATTCTTGTTGCTGTCGCGATAACGCGTGAACCAACTGGTGTCCACCGTTAGCTGCATCAGATTGGTCAGACGGCCAATCTGCTGCGCGCCCGTCGCTTTGCTGCTGGGAAGCGTGCGGAATCTATCGAGGTCGACCGTTTCGGCGCCCTTTGACCGCAGGTAGGAGTTGATGAAGAGCTCATGGGTCAACTCGTCTTGTGTGTTGTCGTGGATGTATTGATCCATGTCTTCATCGAGTTGCGCGACCGCCAATGTGTAGAGCTCGTTCCCGCTTCCGCCTGGAACCTGATCATCTTGAATTCCCGCCAGTTCGTTGTATTGTTGCCAGATATCAGTTTCGATAATTTCTGCTGCAGCCAGAAAGTGCAGGATGGCCGCATCCCCCCGGGAGAGCCTGCCACCGCGTTCTTGTCCCTGAAGCTGGGTTGCAAGCAGGGCACCGGTGGATATGGTTGCTCCGGCGACGCCCAGGCCTTTGAGGAACGAACGCCTTTTAACCGTTCGATGGGAAGAGGAATCCGCAGGTTCTTCCGCGGGTTGGGATGTGCTGTTGGATGAGTCGAAGCTGTCTGGGAGAGCTTTTGTTGCCATATTCCACACTCCAATAACGAAATTTGGATGATCCAGCGGTCTTCCTATGGATCAGCGCGGGTTTAGGCTACGTTCTGCGACGAGTAGAGGTGTCCACTGAGCGTTATGGATGTGTAATTTAATTGTCGGCTGGCTCACCGGCCCGGCATCCGGGCAAAAGGAGCTGGAAAACCTGCGCACACCCTCGCAGCCGCCGGATCTCGGCGAGGCGCATGGCCCGAATTGTAAAAACTGTGTCAATAAACCTGGCAGGGCGTCTTGGATGCTTTACCAGGTAGTAAACTTTACCCCTTGCTTTTGAGGGAGATGGCTAAGTTCATCAGCACAATTTAATGGAACGAATCCTAGTAGTCGAAGATGACCGCGCGGTACAGCGGGCTTTGAAGCGCCTGTTCGAAACCGAGAAGTTTGCCGTTGAGATAAGCGATGACGGAAAATCCGCACTGGATGCGTTCCGTCGGCTCGCGCCTTCCGCTGTAGTACTTGATCTGCGACTTCCAGGCTTGTCTGGCAGGGACGTCTGCCGGGAGATCAAGCAGCATTCCCCGACATTGCCCATTATTGTGCTCAGTGCAGCCAGCGATGTTTCCGACAAGGTTTTGTTGTTGGAGTTGGGTGCCGATGACTATGTAACCAAGCCCTTCAGTCCTCGGGAGCTATTAGCTCGGGTGCGAGTAGCCCTGCGCCGCACCGCCCGGGGCACAGTGTTCGACTCGGTCACATTCGGTTCGATCTCGGCCGACTTCACCAGAATGGAAGCACGGCGTGACAATGTTCTGGTTGCTCTCACCCCGCAGGAATTCAAGACGTTGAAATTCTTCGTGCAGAACGAAGAGCGTGTCATCTCACGTAATGAGTTGCTAAACGATGTCTGGGGTTACCAAAACTATCCGTCTACGCGCACAGTGGACAACCACATTTTGAAACTCCGCCAGAAGCTGGAAAAAGATCCCGCCAATCCCGTACATTTCCGAACCGTATACGGGATAGGCTACAAGTTTGTACGCTGACCGTTATCAAGCCCCGTCAGCCGAGGAGAGTTAAACGTGGTCAGAGTTCGCATGCGCACCAAGTTTTTGTTGTCCATGCTTCTGATCTCCGCCGGCCTTACCTGGACCAGCCTGCTGGTTGTGCGGCGTAGTATCCAGGCCCAGGTGACGAAAGACATATTTTCTGACCTGCAGAACTCTGTCAGCACCTTCCAGAATTTCCAACGGGAGCGCGAATTATCTTTCATTCGCTCCGCCGAACTGCTGGCCGACTTGCCGGACCTTCGCGCTCTCATGACCACACAGCACGAGGCCACGATACAGGATGCCTCCAGCGCTTTATCGCGTCTGGCGGGCGGAGACCTCTTTGCTCTGGCGGACCGTCGCGGAAAACTTGTGGCTTTGCATACTGTTTCCCCAAGTTTCACTGCGGAGATGGCCCAGCGGGAGCTATCAGCGTCATTGACCAGCCCCGATGTCAACCACTGGTGGTTTGGCAATCAGCACCTCTACCACACGGTTATGCGACCGATTTACTTCGGCCCGGCGGCGGACAATCATCTTTTAGGGTTCGCAATCATCGGATACGAAATCAATGATACGGTCGCGTCCCAGGTGAGCCGTATCGCGGCAAGTCGCGTCGCCTTCTATTATGGCAACGCAGTTGTATGCAGTACCTTAACCCCCGTGCACGAAGCCGCGCTGGTGAACCACCGTTTCCTTCCAAGCACCTTTGGCAAAACTCAGCCGGAAGAAATTCAGCTCAACGACGAACGTTTCCTAGGAACCTCCCTGGAACTGGCCACCGAACAGAATACGTCTGTGCGATTGATCGTACTGAAGTCCTACGACCAGGCCACCGCCTTTCTCGAAGGACTGAACCGGCTGCTGCTGGCTCTGGGGTTGACTGCTGTGGCCGGAGGGAGCTTGCTCGTGTTTGCAATCTCCCACACTTTCACCCGGCCGTTGGGAAGCTTGGTCGCCGGCGTTCGCGCTCTGGGAAAGGGGGACTTCAGTTATCCGCTTGATCCTCGCGGTGGCGACGAAGTCGCTGAAGTCACCCAGGCATTTGATCGAATGCGAAAAAGCCTGCTTAAGACTCACCAGGAGCTGCTCGATGCCGAAAAACTTGCAACCATCGGGCGAATGGCAAGTTCGATCTCACATGATTTGCGTCACTCTCTCGCGGCCATTGTGGCAAATGCCGAATTTCTTTGTGAAGCGGGACTCTCTTCCGGACAAAGAGAAGAGTTATATCAGGAGGTGCGAAGTGCGGTGAACCAGATGACGGACCTCATTGATTCCCTCCTGGAGTTCTCCAGGACCCGGGAATCTCTGCGCCCGTCCTACGGGAATCTGCGCGGTTCGGTGGATCGCGCGGTACAGGCCATCCGACTGCGGCCCGAGTTCCACAAGGTTCGAATTGAGGTCAAGCAGAATGCCACAAGCACGGGGTGGTACGATCCCAAAAAATTGGAGCGGGCCCTCTACAACCTTGTTGTGAATGCGTGCGAGTCTCTTCGAGGCGAAGAGGGGTCTGTGACGATTGACATTCACGCCGGGGCGAATCGTGCAGAAATTCGGGTCATCGACAATGGCCGTGGTATTCCAGAATCGATAAAGACGCAGCTTTTTGATCCCTTCATCAGCTGCGGCAAGGAAAATGGGACGGGCCTCGGATTGACGGTTGTGCAGAAGATTGCCCAGGACCATGGAGGCGATGTCACGCTGGAACAGACGTCGGAGCGGGGCTCGGTTTTTAAACTGGTACTTCCCTTGCCCTCTTCATCGACAGAATCCGGAGCGGGGTCTGCCGAGGGAAAGGCCTCAGTGCCGCCGTTGGTACGAGCAAGGCAAAAGCAAGCCGACTAGATCGCGTGAACCTCCTCGCTCAAGATACGCGACCAAGGTTCTGACAAAAGACGCTGTTAGGAGGAGCTATGAGGCGTAGGCACTCGTTTTCCTGGGGAATACGAAGACTCGGTATTGCCTTGTCGCTTTCGCTGGCCGGGAACGCCTTCCTGCGTGCACAATCCACTGCGCCGACCGGCCCATCACCCGAATCTGTAGTTTCGGCCGTCCAGGATTTACAAGAGCAGGTACGCCAGTTGCGCGAGGTCGTGGCTGAGTTGCGCAACGAATCCAATCAGTATCGAGAGGAAACAGCCGAGTTACGCCGTGAACTGCGAGAAGCCGGGGGACACTCAGCGTCTCAGAACCATCAGCCTTCCGAGGCCGGGTCCAGTGATGTAGCTGCCCAGAGTGTTGAGTCAGCTCCTGCGGAATCTGAAAGCGGTGCGAAATCCACGGAACCCCGATTGGCGGCGCTGGAGGAGACGACTCAACTGCTGGGCGGCAAACTGGACGAACAATACCAGACGAAGATCGAAAGCGCCTCGAAATACAGAGTTCGCCTTTCCGGCATCGTTCTGCTGAATCTGTTCAGCAATCGTGGAGTAACCGACAATCAGGATTTTCCGCAATACGCGATAAGCCGCCCCCCTGGCGCGCCAAGTGCGACCCTGGGGGCTACGCTGCGGCAGTCGGAAGTGGGACTGGAGGTATTTGGGCCGCACCTGGCAGGAGCCCGTACCAGCGGGGATTTGCAATTCGATTTCGGCGGCGGGTTCCCTCAGACCTTGAATGGCGCCAACTTCGGTCTTGTCCGGCTGCGGATCGCAAGGATGCGAATGGATTGGAACAAGACCTCTGTTATCGCCGGTCAGGATAATCTTTTCGTCTCCCCGCTGGCCCCCGATTCATTGGCCTCCCTCGCGGTTCCATCCCTCGCCTACCAGGGAAACCTCTGGGGCTGGATTCCGCAGTTGAGGTTAGAACATCGATTCAGTTTCTCCGACAATCACGAAATTACCGTACAGGGCGGCATCCTGGATAACTTCACCGGAGAGCCGCCACCACCTCTTCAAGCGGAAAGAGCGGCGCAAGCGGGAGAGAGTTCCGGCCAGCCAGCCTATGCATTTCGTGCTGCATGGCGGAGCACATTTCTGGGAAGGCCGATGACGGTAGGAGCGGCGACTTATTACAGCAGGCAAAATTGGGGGTTTGCCCGGCGGGTGGATGGTTGGGCCGGAATGGCCGATTGGGAAATTCCGCTGCCCGCCCGCTTCGAACTTTCTGGCGAGTTCTATCGTGGCCGTGCTATCGGTGGCCTCGGCGGTGGTGTGGGCCGAAGCGTCCTGTTTAGCGGCTATTACGCTGCTTACACCAGCCAAATCCAGCCGCTTGCATCCGTCGGTGGATGGTCGCAGCTAAAGTTTAAAGCAACATCAAAGTTGGAATTCAATGGAGCGTTCGGACTGGACAATCCTCTGGCGAAAGACTTACTTACCTTTCCCCAAAGCCAGAGCTATGCTGACCCGGCACTTGCGCAGAATCGGGCTTCCATTTTGAACTTCATCTACCGTCCAAGGTCCGACCTGCTGCTCTCCACCGAGTACCGTCACCTCAGAACTTTCGACATCCATCAAAGCACTCAAACGGCAGAGCAGATCAACCTCAGCATGGGAATTCTATTCTGACGGAGGCCTATTGATTCTGAGTAACTCATTCCCGAGATGGCTATGGCTAGCCGCGTTGCTGCCCGGCTGCCTTTCAACGACGATGGAAGCGGTGGATCTCACTGCGAAGGTGGCATGGGTGAAGGGAACCGAGTCAGATGCAAACCGGACAAGAAGAGACGTTGTATTGTGGCTCATGCCGGCGGACTCGTTCTCCCCTCCAGCACCGTCGATCCCCGCTGCACCCCTTCAGCTGATTCAGAAAAACAAAAAATTTGAGCCACACCTGGTGGTTGTGGCCGTTGGATCGGTCATACAGTTTCCCAACCACGACCCGTTCTTTCACAATGTATTTTCACTGTTCGAAGGCAAGCGCTTCGACCTGGGCCTTTACGAAGCAGGGAGCACCAGAGATGTGCACTTCGATAAGACTGGTGTCTCTTATATTTTTTGCAACATTCATCCCGAGATGAGTGCTGTTGTAATTGCTCTACCCACTCCCTACCGTGCGACTTCGGATGCGCAGGGAAGGATAGTGATCCCGGATGTGCCGCCCGGCCGGTACCGACTACACCTCTGGTATGAGGCCGCGTTGCCGGAAGAGTTGAATGCCATGACACGCGAGATAACTGTCTCGGAGAAAACTTCCAATCTTGGCGTCTTATCTCTAAGAGTGTCGGACCTGGCCAAAGCCCACAAGAACAAATATGGTCAGGAATACGAACCTCCGAACCCGGGAAATCCCGCTTACCTTTCCAGCACATTGGGATCCTAAGCTTAGAATTCCACGTGGACAAGTTGTCGCG
>JADMIO011301950.1_pt1 | contig 62599 bp, 56 predicted proteins | sample 8958161 | NCBI WGS metagenome assembly JADMIO01 (sample SAMN16585339, study PRJNA669376) | soil metagenome | isolation source: Crop rotation soil | place: USA: Cullars Rotation, Alabama | collected 2011 | reverse complement strand
CCGAAGGTGAGCCAGTGTGATTACATTTGCGGCCTAACTGTGGCCAGTCCAGTTACGCTGGAGTCACTAGTATTTAGGTGACACTATAGAAGCGGCCGCGACAACTTGTCCACGTGGAATTCTAAGCTTAGGATCCCAATGTGCTGGAAAGAAGGCTACGGCACCAAATTAATGAATGAATGTCTTGATCATATCAGAAAACAAAACGGCAAATTATTCTGGTGTAATGCGAGGATAACTGCTGAGCCGTTCTATGAAAGGTTTGGAATGAAAAGGATCGGGGAAGTTTTTCATCCTGAGGATCTTGGGCCACATATTGTTATGTGGATGGAGATATAAACTAAAAATAAAATTCATGCCTGCAAACAAAATTTCTCTCAAGATAAAAAATGTACACGGTGACGATCTAAATACGGATTTCAGATATCAACCCACCGGGAAAAATTTACCGCTGGTGATCTTTTGTCACGGCTTCAAAGGCTTTAAAGACTGGGGCGGTTTTCCTTATCTGATGGACAAGCTCGGTGCAGAAAATAATTTTGCAGTCTCGTTTAATTTCTCTTACAACGGTGTCGGAAATGATGAAAAAGATCAAAGTGACTTTACACGTCTGGATCTCTTTGCAAAGAATACTTTTTCGAGAGAGCTGGATGATCTCGGAAGCGTGATCGATTACCTGTTTGAAAATAAAGACAAATATAATTATGACGTTAATAATGTTACACTGATCGGTCATTCACGGGGAGGTGGTATCGCGATCTTGAAGACAGCAGAAGATAAGAGAATTACAAAATTAATAGTTCTCGCTTCGGTTAACAGCTTTGACCGTTACAGTGAAGTACTCAAGAATAAATGGAAGGAAGCAGGTTTCTTTGAAGTCCTGAATGCAAGAACAAATCAGATGATGAGAATGAATTATACTTTGGTGGAAGATCTTGAGAAAAATAAAGAGAGACTGGATATTCAGAGTGCCATTGAAAAGATTAATGTTCCTGTTTTGATAATACACGGAACTCAGGACATTACTGTTGATTACTCGAACGGAGAGGATCTTTATGCAAGAAGCAATAAAGAAAAGACCGAACTTGTATTGATAGAAAACACGGGACACACTTTCGGAGCAGTACAGCCTTTTGAAGGTACAACCAAAGCATGGGATGAAGCCATTACATTAATTTTAGATTTCATCAAAAAATAATCCCGCCTGATGAATCTTCTTCGTGTCAAATTCTCTTTTCTTCTTCCTTTAATATTCTTGTTTCTTTTTGTTCAAATAGAAAGCGACGCGACGAGTGCCCCTCCTTATTCCAAGAAGACTCAGGATCAGATTGTAACTGATACCACGAAAACTGAAAACAATCAGGATGCAGATCACGGTGATAAATTTTCTGACATCTATGCACTACTTTTTTTTATTATTGCCGGCGCGGTTGCCGGAAGATTTATTGCTCAAAAAATTAAACAGCCGGAAGTTCTCGGTGAACTTGTTGCGGGTGTCATAATAGGTGTAATCCTTTTTCAGATAAACTCTCCCATAATGACATTGATACGTCATCAGGATGATGTAAATAAAATTGTTCAGAGCAGTTTGAAGGAAGACATTACCTGGAGAACAGCTGTTGAAAAAAATCTTCCCAAGGAATCTCTTGCACCGGGAGGTTACGGAAAAGAGCTGATCGATATTATGGAAAGTCCCGATTTTTCAGGATACAATATGACAGTGCACGCAATTCTGTTGTTATCAAGTTTTGGTGTGCTCATTTTACTTTTTGTTGTCGGACTTGAGACGAGCATGGAAGAGATGTTTCATGTCGGGGGACCTGCGATGATCACAGCCGTTATAGGTGTGGTAGTTCCATCATTGCTTGGATATTTTACGGCAATGGTGATGCTGCCCGATCATGGGACAAATTTCTATTTATTCGTAGGAGCAACTTTATGCGCGACGAGCATCGGGATCACGGCAAGAGTTTTTAAGGATTTGAACAAGCTTGCAATACCCGAAGCAAAGATCGTCTTAGGTGCAGCTGTGATAGATGACGTGCTTGGTTTGATAGTTCTTGCAGTTGTTGCCGGGATAATTTCAAGCGGTTCACTTGAAGTATCAACTATAGTATTGATACTACTCAAATCTGTCTTATTCTTAGGAATTGTTTTATATGTGGGCAAGAAATTTCTGAGACAGCAGATAAAATTTGCTGCTATTCTGGATAACAAAAATGTCAGACTCCTTTTTCCATTTGCGCTTCTTGTTCTCTTAGCCTGGCTTAGTGACAAGATCGGTCTAGCAAGCATTGTAGGCGCATTTGCTGCCGGTCTAATAATCAAAGAAGAGTATTTTAATGATGCCCTGAAAGACAAAAATCAAACGGTAAAAAAACTTATTGAACCAATAGAGGTTATCTTTGCACCGGTTTTCTTCGTAATAATGGGACTGCAGGTAGATGTGTCAGCTTTTGGTAATCTGAATATTCTTGGCGTCGCGCTCGCTCTGACCTTAGTTGCAATAGTCGGCAAACTTGTTTCAGGAATTTTTGCAAAGGGAATGGATAAAAAAATAATCGGGATCGGGATGGTCCCACGGGGTGAGGTCGGGCTGATCTTTGCCGGGATCGGAAAATCTCTCGGTATACTGGACGGAGCAATGTTCTCTGCTATTATTATTATTATTATCTTAACAACTTTTATCACTCCGCCCGCATTGAAATGGGCCTTTGTAAGTTATGACAAGAAAAAATTAAAAACCTGATCAAAAATTATGAAGGGGAAAATCTTAATAATCTTTATCGTATGTCTGACTCTGATCGGTTCATACTTTGTTTTATTTAATCGAAATGAGATCAACGATGTACATAAAAAGATCATGCATGAAGATGAGTCCGAAGAAACTGGCGGACACGTACCTTCTGAAGAATGGTTTGAAAGACAAAGAGCATTTCCTTTTGATGAGATCCCACAGGAAGAATATCTTAAATCGATAGAGTATGTTAGAAACAATATGACTACCGTGGATCTTGATAATTCTTCTGCATGGACTCTTGCCGGACCGACAAATATTGAAGGCAGAATTACTACAATAGCGATCAATCCTGTTAATCATTTATTAATCTACATCGGAACAGCTAATGGCGGAGTATGGAAATCAACAAATTTTTGCCAGAGCTGGACGAGCATTTTCGATGGTCAGAATACTTCTTCGATCGGAGCGATTGCTATTGACCCTGTGAACCCTGAAATAATTTATTGCGGTACAGGTGAATCAAATTCATTACGAAGTTATTATCCCGGTACAGGAATTTACAAATCAACAAACGGCGGATCGAGCTGGACATTTATTGGTTTAGACAGTTCATATACAATCGGTAACATTGCTATCAATCCTTCAAACACTCAGGAGATCTTTGTTGCTGCCGGCGGATGGACGAGAAGAAAAAATAATCAACGTGGAATTTACAGATCATCAAACGGTGGACTTAATTGGGAAAGAAAATTATTCATAGCTGATTCAGTCAGCGCAATTGATGTTGTGATAGATCCGAATTCACCTTCAAAAATTTTTGCTGCGATGTGGGAAAGATTCCGGAGAGAAGACCGGATAAAATACGGTGGAATAAGATCTGGACTTCATGTCTCGACTAATTCAGGTGAAACGTGGACACAGGTCAGCGGTGGATTTCCTATGAATGATGCAAGTCTTGGAAGAATCTCTCTGGATATATCAAGATCAAATTCACAAGTTGTATATGCACTTACAGCTTTAACCAATGGAAATACCCGGGGACTTTATAAATCTACCGACGGCGGAGTCAACTGGTCTTTAATAAATTCTTCTGTTGCCAACTCGTCTAACTATGCATGGTTCAATAGAATATGCCGCATCGATCCTGTCAATCCCAATAAACTGTTTTGCGGCGGACTTGACATGGAGTTGTCAAATAACGGAGGAACATCTTTTAATATAATAAATGAATCACATGTTGATCAACACGCAGTTGCATTCGCTTTATCAAATCCAAATTACATAGCTGTAGGTAACGATGGCGGGATAGATTATTCAACTGATGGTGGGTTATCATGGCTATATAGCGAAACTCTTCCGATCACACAATTTTACGCAGGAGAAATTGATTACAATAGTCCGAATACAATTCTTGCCGGAGCGCAGGATAACGGAACAGTCAGAACAACCGGAACTGTCGGAGGCTGGGATGAAATAAACGGAGGTGACGGATTTTATTGTCTTGTTGATTATACAACTCCGTCAAGAGTTTATGCATCATCTCAGAGCGGAGGACTTGTTCGGTCAACTGATGGCGGAGGCAGTTTCGCGGGAGGAACAAACGGTCTCGATATAACATATACAAACTGGATGACACCATACGTTATGGATAAAAATGATCCGCTGACACTTTATTGCGGTACATATAAAATTCATAAGACGACTAACGGCATGCAGTCTTGGACCCCCATCAGTCCCGATCTTGCCAACAGACACGTTGCAAATCTCGGCACAATAACAACTGTTGATGTCTCAGCATCTGATCCGAATGTTATCTACTGCGGAACTGATGATGCAAACGTGTGGACGACTACGAATGGTGGTACGAACTGGACAAAAATTAATTCCGGACTTCCTTACAGATGGGTTACAAGAGTAGCTGTTCATCCCGATTCTGCAAACGTCTGTTATGTAACATTATCCGGATATAAAGTTGACTCCACCGGCTCTCATATCTTCCGTACGACAAATTACGGATCAAGCTGGACCTCAATCAAAGGTAACCTTCCCGATGCTCCGATCAATGATGTAGTAATTGATCCTGACAATACAAATACACTTTATATCGGTACTGATATTACTGTGATGTTCACAACGAATCTCGGAACAAGCTGGAATATTCTGAGCACAGGTATTCCTTCTAATGTTCCGTGTCACGATCTTACATTTCATCAACCGACAAGATCACTTGTAGTGTGGACACATGGAAGAAGCGCGTTCAGAACAATCGTTCCTATCGTTGGAATTGTAAATAATAATTCACAGATACCGTCGACATATAAGCTTGAACAAAACTATCCCAATCCATTCAATCCCAATACGACTATCAAATACCAGATATCGTCAAACGTCAAAGGTCAGACGTCAGACGTAAGGTTAGTAATTCATAATTTACTTGGAGCGGAAGTGAAAACTTTAGTTCATGAAAAACAAAATGCGGGAAACTACTCTGTAGGTTTTAACGGAAGCAATCTTTCGAGTGGAGTTTATTATTATTCGTTGTATATTAATGGGATGAAGATGCAGACCAACAAAATGGTTTTAATTAAATAAAATATATTCGGCTATTCTTTTATTCTTTTAAAAAAATATCTTCCTTTAAATGTACTCAGTGGATTACCATTCTTATCTGAATCAATCACCGATGCCCAATTGATAATCATATCATTTGTAATTATCACTTCAGAGATCAAATATCCTGATGTGTCATCTAAACCCCGGCAATCTTTTCCTTCTGTCATCCCTTCGTACAAAGTATCATTCATTAAAGTGTAAATAACTTCACACCCATTTATCATATTTAATGAATCGGGCGTTAATTCTGATAAAGGGTTTTCCTTCATCCACTCACCTGCGAAATTCTGTGAGTTTGGAATTAAGAAATCGTCAGCTCTGAATCTGCCTTCATATGTTGAAGTAACCTGCCGTACATAATTTCTCACATGTTTATCAATTGAGTCTGAATCTGTCTCCTCAAAGTAAAGCCACTTGCCATCTGTCCTGTCAGTCCAAATTTTTTTTGAATGGATGATGATGTTATCAAATGCAGAATCCTCCTGAGATTGTTCTTTGTTGCTGAAGGTTCCTTCCATCAAAGACACTAGATGATTAATATCGACACTCTTGATCTGGGAAAAAGTTTTAGCAGTTACAGATAATAAAATAATTATGAATAAAATTTTCATTTATTTTTTATTCAGCAATTTATTCTTATCTGTTGATTCTTTTTTGATCTTATTTTTAAAGCTGATTATTTTTTTTTGAATAGTATTATCGGAAGTGCCCAGAATTTCCAGGGCAAGCAGAGCGGCGTTTTTTGAATTGTTAATTGCTACTGTTGCAACCGGCACACCGTAAGGCATCTGAACAATTGATAATAAAGAGTCGAGTCCTTTCAATGCTTTTGTAACAATAGGAACACCGATCACAGGAACAGGTGAGTATGCTGCACTCATTCCCGGCAAATGTGCTGAGCCGCCGGCACCGGCAATAATAACTTTTATCCCACGCTTATAAGCAGTCTTTGAATATGATGCCATAAGGTCCGGAGTGCGGTGAGCGGATGTAATTTTCATTTCATACTCAACTCCGAATTCATCAAGTATCTCAGCTGCCTGTTTCATAACGTCCATGTCCGAATCTGAACCCATGATTATTCCAACAAGCGGTTTGATATTTTTCTTAGCCATTAGTTTCTTTGAATTATTAAGAGCGTGAGATCGTCCCTTTGGACACTGTTATTTGTAAATTTCTTTACATCAAGGATCAGACCATTCAGGAGTTCGTTTGTTTTCTTATCCACATTATTATTGAGATATAATTCCAGATTGTCCAGACCGTATTCAGCTTTCTCAAGATTCATCGCTTCATTCACTCCGTCAGTGTATAAGATAAGCTTATCACCTTTCTTGAAATCAAATACAACTTCATTGCCTCCTTCTTTATCAACATTGTTCATCGCTCCGAGCGCAACACCATGTTTCCTGATTTTAAATATCTCCTTTGACTCACCGGAAATCTTATAAGGCGGCAGGTGACCTGCATTAAAAAGCATGCATTTGTTTTTTTGTGTATCAATGATCGCAAATATAGCTGTGACAAACATCTTTCTGCTCTGGGTTTTTCTTATCATCCTGTTAAGTCTTTGGATCACTTCCTTTGGATCCGAATGATCTTCAAGAATCAAATGCATACAGCTTCTTAATCCTGAAAGCAAGAGTCCGCTTGCTACTCCGTGTCCTGAAACATCGCAAATAAAAAAACCTATCTCATTTTCAGAGATCTTAAAGTAATCAAAATAATCTCCTCCAACTTCAGTTGCGGGTAAAGATGTTGCAGAGATCTGCATCTCACCTATCGTCGCATTATTTTCGGGAAGCATTGATAGCTGAATCTCACGCGCATAGTTCAGCTCCTTCTTCATTCTCAGACTCTCATAATTTTTTTTATAATTAAAATCATATTGAGCCAGAAATTTCTTTTGCCGTTTTCTCTCGTTTAAATATGCTATTGTAAAAAACATAAGACCCAAAACTAAATTCGGAATGCTGCTGCCCGGATTGAACTTTGCATTAAACAATATCATGGCGATCATCGGCACTCCTACACCGATTGCAAACAATTGAATAATTTCAGCTTTTGAAAATCTGAACACCATGGTCAGGATACCGAAAAAAAAGATATATTGCACAAATGAATTTTCACCCTTCTCTCCCATACTCACAGTGACATCACCATCTGTATCTACAGTATCTTTTCGGACAACCTCTTTTTTTGCGTTACCTTCCGGAAGTTTTTCCTTTACCTCACGGGGATATGTAATTGAAATTGCAATAGACATGAACAATTGAAATATTAAGAAAATAAAAATAAACTTTCTTACATTCTTAACGTCAAATAACTTTTTGTAAAAGATCCTTGCACCTGTAAGTACTATCAGAGTAATTATAGTAAGGACCAGCCCAATATTAAATGTCCGGTTCTCTCCAATATTAATTATGAATATTATAAGGAAGGCAATTGCGATGATTGGTAGTATTACCCTAAATATCTTAAGATTTCTTTCATCCAAGTATTGATTATAAGCTTCTTCCCTTGGAAGGTCTAAATATTTGTCAAATCGTTCGAGTAGATCCAAATGTCTCTGATTAAAATTTTATTTATAAAAACGAATCAGGGTAGTTAATGTTGCGAATAAAATTTAATTGAATACAGCAATATAAATTCTCTAATAAATTAATACAATCTATGTCAGCATAAGATCATTATCTTTCTTAATAAATAATTAACCTCTTCTTAACGGTTTACCTTTTTGTTCTCTTAGCATTTCCCCAAAATTATAACCTCTCATCAAAGCATTTACCGACAGAGCAATTCTTTTTGCTTTTGTTTCAAATGTCTTCGCATCATTTATCCATTTTGAAAAATATCTCTGGTGAGACGGTGCAAGCTTGTTGAAGTTGTCAATTGCTTTTGGTTCTTCACTCAGGCAATCCAGTAATTCAGTTGATATCATCAGCGGCGATTTATCGATTTCAATTTCAGCTTTTATTTCATCTCCAAACTTTTTTCCTGTTCCCTTTCTCATTTCATTGTTCAGAGCCAAAATAAACTTTCCGTCTCCAAGCGGAAGCAGTGCAGTCTGCCTGATAGGATAGTCATCAAGACTGCCTTTAACTCTGAAAGTTTTTTTATTTCCGGGAAAAATCTTTTGTGCAATGTCTGCGGGAATCTCAATATAAGTCCACCCGGTCTTCTCACCTTTTTTTTCGAATTTCAACACTGTAGTGATGAAGGATTGCATTTGATAAGAATAATATTCGTTTGCTGATGTATCCTATAGCATCGGCATCTTTATACCAAATTTTTCTTTCTCCTCAATTGCCAGCTCATACCCTGCATCAGCATGTCTGACAATTCCCATCCCGGGATCATACGTCAGACAGCGTTCAAGTTTTTCCTCAGCTTCTTTTGTTCCGTCTGCAACTATCACCATTCCTGAATGAATTGAATTACCGATTCCAACTCCCCCTCCGTGATGAAGCGAAACCCAGCTTGCACCTCCGATGCAATGCAATCCGAAATTCAGAATGGGCCAGTCAGCTATTGCGTCTGAGCCGTCAAGCATTTTTTCAGTCTCACGGTTCGGCGAGGCAACGCTTCCGCAATCAAGATGATCTCTTCCTATGACTATCGGCGCCGACACAATTCCATCCCGGACAAGATCATTAAAAATTTTCCCTGCCTTTGCTCTGTCACCGTAACCGAGCCAGCAAATCCTCGCAGGCAATCCCTGAAAGTGAATTTTTTCTTTTGCAGCTTTTAGCCATTTATGTAAAAGTTTATCATCAGGAAATGCTTTCATTATAGCTTCATCGGTTCTGTAAATGTCTTCCGGATTACCTGACAACGCTACCCACCTGAAAGGACCTTTACCTTCACAAAACAACGGACGAATGTACTCGGGCACAAAGCCCGGAATTTCAAACGCTGCCTTGAAACAATTATTGTATGCCTCTCCTCTTAAATTATTTCCATAATCAAAAACTATCGATCCCTTTTGCATAAACTCCCACATTGTCCGGCAATGTGTTACGACAGTTTTTCTTGCAAGCTCCTGATATTTCTCAGGATCATTTTTTCTAAGCTCAACAGCATTTTCAAAACTCATTCCCATCGGAACGTATCCATTCAGCATATCATGAGCCGACGTCTGATCTGTAACTATGTCCGGAATAATTCCTCGCTTCAATATTTCAGGAAGAACTTCTCCTGCATTTCCAACTAAACCAATTGATGTTGCTGTTTTATTTTTCCTTGCTTCTAAAACTAATTTCAATGCTTCGTCAATGCTGTCAGTAAGTACATCACAATAACCGGTATCAATTCTTTTCTGTATTCTTGACCGATCGACATCTACTCCAAGAAATGCTGCTCCATTGAGTGTTGCTGCAAGCGGCTGTGCACCACCCATTCCTCCAAGACCGCATGTAAGAATAAATTTACCGGCAAGATTTCCATCAAAATGTTTATTTGCACACGAAGCAAATGTTTCGTAAGTTCCCTGGAGTATTCCCTGTGTCCCTATATAGATCCAGCTTCCCGCAGTCATTTGTCCGTACATTGTAAGTCCCAAACCTTCAAGTCTTCTGAACTCATCCCAGTTTGCCCATGCTGGTACGATCTGAGAATTCGATATCAAAACCCTTGGAGCATTTGTGTGTGTTTTGAAAACAGCAACCGGCTTACCTGATTGAACAAGAAGTGTTTCATTTTCTTCCAGACTTTTTAATGAGTCAATGATCTTGTCATAGCATTCCCAGTTACGGGCAGCTTTTCCGCTTCCTCCATAGACTACAAGATCTTCAGGTCTTTCTGCAACATCGGGATCAAGATTGTTCATAAGCATTCGCATTGCAGCTTCAGTGTGCCAGTTTTTGCAAGTAAGTTTTGTTCCTGTCGGGGCTTTGATTGTCCGGGGCATATATTTTTTTAATTTTGTAAAAGTAAAAATTATACATCAGAAATTAATTAGAAAAATAAATCTTGATCAACTGACTTGAAACGGGTGATCGTTTTTATTTTCTTCAAAAAAAAATGTAGAGCAGTTTTGAGACCGCTCTACAATAATTGTACAAAGTGTAAAACAACATTCTAATGACGAATCAAAAGCATATCACAAATCTTCAATGAAATGCAAGATCATTTACTTCCTGAACTCTTTTTATATTCATCCATTACATATACATTAATAAAGCCTGAATCGGGATTTAGTTTAATCGCATCATCAATATACTTCTTTGCCTTAGTCATATCCCCGTCATCATTTCTTTTCATGAGACTTAAAGCCATGTATCCAAGTGCCCAATCGTTTCCCCAGTCAGGATACAGCTCACTTTTCTCTTTTCTTTTTTCAAAAAGCGAAATGGATTTTTCAAACTCAGGCATGCTGACCTTTGGTCCGCCGCCATAAGCTTCCGGTGTATAAAAATGTGCTATACCTTTTAAAAGCATAAGTCTTGGATTGCCGGGTTCTAATTTTTCAGCGCTGGCTTCAGCACTTTGCGACGCTGAAATTATATCCTGCATTTTTTCCGGTTCATATTGCCATCTGTTGAAGTTAAGTGCTTCAAGTAAAACATATGCATCGGCAAATTCCGGATTCGCATCAATTGACTTATTGATCACTTCAATACCGGATTGCGAATACTTTTTTATGTCATCTGTTTTCTGATTAATGCTGGCATTAGTCGCTAGACTGTAATCGCTCAAAGCTATATAATAATTAACCAGCCATTGGTCTTCTTTCAGCTGAAGGATCCTTTCAAATTCTCCTCTTGATTTTACAAGCATCGATGCGTCACTCTTGTCCATCGCGGTTTTTAAATTTTTCTTTGCTTTTTTCATTGCCTTCTCAAAGTCCTCACTTGCATTAACTTTGAAACTGACAAGGCTTAATGTGATCAAAAGCATGATCACTAATGTAATTTGCTTCTTCATTTTTTTTATTCTCCGTTTATTTAAAATATTTGTAATTTGTAAAATTTATAATTCGAAATTTATAATTCTGGGTTCGTAATTTGTAATTGCTAATTCCTAATTCCTAATTCCTAATTCCTACAACTGCAGCCCCAAGCCCAGATAAACAGAGCGTCTGTTATTTGTGATTACTTCCAGTCTTTGTGAATAGTCAGAGTTATAGGTATAGTCATATATATTTTTCTGATTCAAAACATTGTTCACGGAAATTACCGCTACAGCAAACTTACCGAACAATGCAAATATATGCTGAAGGTTCATATCAACTCTTCTGTACGTAGGAAATCTTCCGCTGTTTGTTTCGGCATAAATTGGTTTATATACATTTAATGCCGGATCATATTCGCTTCCAATAACAGGTGTAAAAGGTTTTCCGGTTGAAAGTTTATATGTTGCACCGATGACCAGCTGATCAGTAATATTATAGCTTCCAACAACACTCAGCGTATGAGGAATATCATAATTTGCAGGCACCAAGGTCAGAGCTTCAAACTGTTTTCTCTTTGAATCACAGTAAGCATATGAGATCCACCCTGTAAACTTGTTCTGTATCTTGGCTTTCAAAAAAACATCAACGCCTTTTACATTTCCTTCTCCCTGAGAATGATAATAGAAATCCCGGTTATCCAATAAGACAAGATTGTTATAATTTTTATAATAACCTTCTACTCTGAAAATATAATTTCCGTCTTTGTTAAATTCATATCCAAGAATATAATGCATCGCATCCTGTGCCCTGAGATCATTGTTCTCGGCTCTGAAATAACTGCTGAGCTTTGGATACTGGTGATACATTCCAACCGCACCTCTGACGGCATTGTATTTCGAGAACTGATAGCCGAACGATACCCGCGGGTCAAAGCTTATTTTTTCTGACAATGTATGATAGTCCGTTCTGACTCCGGGTATTACGAAAAACTTTTCACCGACTCTTATCTGAGCTTCTGTGTAAGCTCCTATTCTTCCTGTATTTGTTGTGGTATCAAGTGAAAATGAAGGTGCTCCGTCTTTGAGGTCATAAGAATATTGCGGTACAATTCCGTCGATATCATATGCGTTGTATTCATATTCAACTCCGGAATTTATGTCAACTTTACTGCTGATCTGTTTTGTAAAATCAACTCTTCCTTTTGAATAAATATCTTTCTCTTTAGAATCCAAAACTCCGAAATCGGATTTTCTCTGATAAAGACTGAATGAAACTCCGGCGTTAATTAGTGTTGATGAAGAAGGAGCAACCATCAGCTTACCGTTTGTAAAAAAACTATTTGAGCTTGTATTATAAAATCCTTCAAATGAAGGAGTTAGGCTCTGTATGCCAACCTTATCGTCACTGTAGTTGGCATAGAATTTTAAGTTACCTGTTGCTCCCAGTTTAAAAGACAACGTACCGCCGCCATTATTTGACTGTGGAATTGGTGAGAACTCTGAATGTTTTCCGTTGATCGCAAAATATGGCTCAAGAAAAAGTTTACCAAGATCAAATGTTGCCCCGAAGTTTCTGTTCTTCGAAAGGTAAACTCCCGACAGCGATGCGTTCGCTAATCCAAGCCATGCAAACATTCCCGAACCCTGAGGCATATCGTAAGACTTCAGATCGAGAACTGCAGACAAAACATTGCCATACTTCGCAGAGAAGCCTCCGCTTGTGAAGTTTATTCCGCGAAGACCCCATGGGTTTACAGTAGAGTATGAAGATACATTAAATGTCTCGTCAAAGATAAACGGATTATAGAGTGATGCAAGATCGAGTACAGTAAGGACTTCATCCGGATCTCCTCCGCGAACAGTTATCCGGCTGCCTTCATTAACCTGGTTAGACCCGGGAAAAGTTGTGATAGCTCTGTAAAGGTCCGCATCAGCTCCGGGAATTCTTACAATCTCAAGCGGTGTAAGAGTAACCGCGTTATTATTTCCTGATGTGAATGAGCTCGCGGTAATAATAATTTCTTCGGTTCTGATCTCTTCTTTGCTTAGCTTAATTTTTAATTCAAGATCTTTTCCGGGTGTGATATCAATCGGAATAATTTTTTTTGCATACTCGCTCATCGTGACAATGATATTCTGCTGTCCGGATTTTTCAGTTTCGAATTCGTAGTAGCCCATATCATCGGTTGTTGCACCGTCTATCGTCCCTTCAATGACCAGGTTTGCTCCTCTTAATATGCTGTCTTTATCCCCTTTTACAGTACCAAAGATCTTTGATATCTGAGTACTGGCCGAATCCTGTGCAAGTACATTCAATGAGATCATTAACAATAAAAGAGTAAGAATATTTTTCATTTCTGTTTTAATTTTTTTAAAATGTTAGTGTATCCAGATCTTTTGCTATTTCTATATCTTTTTTTGTAATTCCCTTTGCTGAGTGTGTGGAAAAAGAAACTTCAACACTTGAGTATGTCATTGTAAGGTAATCCGGATGATGATCGTGCTGCTGGCAGAATGCTCCGATCGCTGTTACAAGTCCCATTGTCTGCGGAAATCCTTTTGTAGTATATTTTTTTCGGATCGAGTTTTCGGTCAGACTCCAGTCCTTCAGATTTTTTAACTCTTCCACAATTTGCTGCTCTGATAATTTTTCCATGTTATACAAAATTAATTTTTGAAATTATTTTTTACTATGCTTTCCAGATTCTTTATATAATTTTCGAAAGCCTTGTATCCTTTATTTGTGATCTTGTATTTTGAAACCGGCTTCCGGTCTACAAATATTTTTTTAACTGAAACGTAACCTGCGTCCTCAAGCTTTTTTATATGTACGCTCAGATTCCCGTCTGTTGCATTCACTTTTTCTTTAAGATAATTGAACTCTGCTTCTTCAACACTGACAAGCACTGCCATTATCGAGGTTCTTATCCTGGAATGTATTACATCATCAATATGTGTATAGTCAAAATCAGACATTCACTTCTTTGGCTCCGTCTTCAGAAAATTTTCTGGAATTTATATTTAAGATTATCCCCGGCACGATCTGAAGACATATCATCATGATTGCAAAAAAGAGTAAGGAATGAACACTGGGAAATACAAAGAGCAAAACAGCTCCTGCCCACCAGCCGAAGGATACATTCCGAAGCCAGTTGAGCTTCTGTATTGCCCCGCTTGTAAAGTATGAAATCCCGAGTGAAGTGGAAATTATAGGGAAAATATAAACCGGGTTATATGCTTTCGTTATCATTCCCAAAAATCCAAACATGAACATTGCGATCCCCGATGCAAGCCATAAAGATCCAATTATGTTCCCTGCATAAGTATTGGCTTTGCGGGTTTTGCTTTCCTTTTTTGCTATCACTATGTCTATTACAGCTCCGGAGATCATCAGGACAAACCACATCAAACCTATGTAATTGCCGGTTGTATGTGTAAGTGCCATTATGTAATTGCAGAGCAAAGCAAATGTTACAAGTATTCCCCAGAAGAGATAATGCTTGCCATTATCAATGTTGAGCTGCCTGCTGTCCTCCATAATTTTTTTTATTACGGAGAGATCTGATTCTGCTTCATGAGTACTCATATCTTATATTTTAGTTATGGATTTATTTTGAAAATTTTTTCACTCTTAAATTCATTTTTCTTCTGAATGCCAATCTTGGTGTTAAGATCATCAACTTTTCTTTTTCTAATTTCCTTTGCGGAAACATTAAGGTAGGTGAGCAGAAGTATTACCAGAAGTATAAGTATGTTTTTGATGTTAAAGAATTTCATTTCTGTAATTAAAGTACTTTGCTTTTTAAAGTGCTTTACAAAAATATGTTTCTGAGCTCTTCTTGTCAAGACCTAAAATAAAAAATCCCGCAAAAAAAATTTTCACGGGATAATCTGGACTAATATTTTACTGAGTATTATTTCTCGTTAGCTTCGGAGTATTCGGGCTTTCCGTCGAAGTTATAAAGATGTTCGGTCTTGATGAAATCAAATCCTGCTTCGTCAAGTTTGTTCAGAAGTGAAGTAACTTCAGCATGATTTACCTTCTCACCTTTGTTGGTCGCAAAGTATCTGCATCTCCAGTGATCAGTGCAGAAAGTTTCTGAATGACCATCGGGCCATACCTTAACTCCACGGTTGCTGATGAAGCCAAGTGTAAGTCCCTTTGAAGTAACCTTCTTCAAGATCTCACCCAGGTCTTCAGCACTGCCGCTGCTCCAATCAAGATACACATCGACACCAACCAGATCTTTTCTTTGCTTAATAACCTTTTTCGTTTCCTTCTTCTTTGCTTCCTTCTTTACGATTTTCTTATACTCGACTGCTTTGAGAGTCTCCGGCTTTTGACCAAGCCTCTCAATTACCGCTTTAGCAAATTCCTTCGTTCCGACTTTTTCTTTGCTTACACCTTCTTTGAATATGTCATATGTGTGAATTCCATCTTCAAGTGTTTTTAGCCAGGCATTATGAACTTTAGTGGCTACATCATTCTGACCTATATGATTGAGCATCATTACAGCTCCAAGCAACAAGCCTGAAGGGTTTGCAAGATTCTGGCCGGCTCTTCTTGGTGCGGAACCGTGTATTGCCTCGAACATTGCAAAGTTCTCTCCAATGTTTGAAGAGCCTGCAAGACCGACTGAACCTGTTATCTGTGCAGCTACATCAGACAAAATATCTCCGTAAAGATTTTCCATTACGAGTACATCAAAATCTTCCGGTGTGTTCGCCATCTTAGCAGCGCCGATATCAACGATCCATACTTCACTTATTATATCAGGATATTCAGCAGCGATCTCCAAAAATATTTTATGGAAAAGTCCGTCCGTCAGCTTCATTATATTATCTTTTACAAAACACGTAACCTTCTTTCTGTTGTTAGCAACCGCATATTCAAAAGCATAACGGATTATTTTTTCTGACCCCGGACGTGTGATGATCTTAAGACAGTGATAAACTTGTTGTGTCTGCCTGTATTCAATGCCAGCATAAAGATCTTCTTCATTCTCTCTAATTATAACAAGATCCATTACCGGATGCTTCGTTGAAACAAGCGGATGATAGGATACACATGGTCTGACATTAGCATAAAGTCCAAGAGTCTTTCTCGTTGTTACATTTAAGCTTTTGTATCCGCCTCCCTGAGGTGTTGTTATCGGTGCTTTCAGAAAAACTTTCGTTCGCCTGAGAGAATCCCATGCCGAGGGTTCTATTCCGGCTAAATTCCCTCTGAGATAAACCTGTTCGCCGACTTCAATCGTTTCTATATCCAGCTTTGCCCCTGCCGCTGTAATTATATTTAGTGTCGCCTCCATAATTTCCGGTCCTATTCCATCTCCGTGTGCAACAGTAATTGGTGTGTTCTTTGACATTAATTCTTTTCTTTGATTTAAAATAAAATTTAGGAAGAACAAATTACTAAACCATTCTTTTATAATAAATCTAAAAAGCCAAATTAAATCCATACTTTGACATCAATTGTCGTGAAATGAGTTCAAAATCAACTCTACTGTATTTTTTTTAAAACATGTTTAGTATTTTGACAACATTGTATGAACAATTTTGATGTAGTTATCATTGGTGCCGGAATCCTTGGATTGAGTACTGCATATAAAATTATTGAAAGAGAGCCTTCTTTAAAAATTTGTCTGCTGGAAAAAGAACTTAAAATTGCTTCCCACCAAACCGGTCATAACAGCGGTGTCATACATTCAGGTATATACTACAAACCCGGGAGCTTAAAGGCTGTCAATTGCACAAGAGGATATAAGATGCTTCTTGATTTTTGTGATGACAACGGTATTCCCTATGAAATATGCGGCAAGATCATACTGGCTGTGAACGAAAATGAAATTGAGCCTTTACAAACTCTATATGAAAGAGCCATTGAAAATGGTTTAACCGGAACAAAGATCATTTCTGAAAAAGAAATTAAAGAAGCTGAACCGCATGCCTCCGGTATTAAAGGAATATCAGTTCCTCAAACAGGTATTGTGGATTATAAAATTGTTTCTGAAAAAATTTCACAGCTCATCAGAACAAAAAATGTTCAGATAAAACTGGGAGAAAAAGTTGAGGACATGAAATTATTTCCGGACCGTGTTGAGATCAAAACCTTTAACGCTACATATAATAGCAAGACTGTTGTATCCTGTGCCGGACTTCATTCCGATAAGTTGGCAGCCATGATTAACCAGAAAATTAATTTCAGGATCATCCCTTTCCGGGGGGAATATTATAAATTAAAAACCGCCAGCCGACATCTTATCAGAAATCTTATCTACCCTGTTCCCGATCCTGAATTCCCGTTCCTTGGAGTTCATTTTACAAGAAGAATGGATGGAGAAATTGAAGCCGGACCCAATGCCGTGCTTGCATTAAAAAAAGAAGGTTACAAAAAAAGTGGTTTTAATTTTAAAGAAGCAATTGATATTCTTCGATACAAAGGTTTTCATAAGGTCGCGATGAAATACTGGAAGACCGGTCTTTATGAAACATACCGTTCGTTTTCAAAAGAAGCATTTGTAAATTCATTGCGAAGGATCGTTCCTGAAATAAATGCAGATGATTTAATAGCAGGAGGTTCGGGGGTGCGCGCGCAGGCATGCGACGAGAACGGAAAACTGATCGATGATTTCTTATTTATTGAAAATGAAAGATGTGTTAATGTATGCAATGCTCCGTCTCCGGCAGCAACATCATGCTTTTCTATCGGAGAAACAATTTCAGAAAAAGTTTTTGATAAACTTTCTTCAGCATAAAATTTTATATTGAATAAAAAACCAATGAAAAAAAAAGAAGACATCCGAAAAGAAATTAAGAATACACTCGAAGAAAAAGGTCTGAAGATATCAGGGGAGGATTTCGAACGGCCCTGGGGAGGTTTTTTCAAAATATCAGATGACAGTCTTGAAAAATTCTTATCAAATTATTTTTCAGATATCAAATTACCTTTTGATGTTTCAAAATTGAATGTCAGTCCAAAGATACTCGTCGTTGCTCCCGGCAAAAAATTGTCATGGCAGGTTCACGAAAGAAGGTCAGAACTCTGGCGTGTAGTAAAAGGTCCGGTCGGTGTTTTCAAAAGTGATAACGATATTCAGCCGGACAAAATGGATGTTTATAATGAAGATGATCTTATTGAATTAAAGTTAGGGACTCGTCACCGATTGGTTGGAATGGATGATTGGGGGATCATTGCGGAAATCTGGGTTCACACGTTTCCTGAAAATCCATCCGACGAAGATGATATCAAGAGAATCTCTGATGACTTTGGCAGATGAATTTTCAACGCAGAGAAGCAGAGATACAGATATCTAGTTTACGAAATTATTACTCGATCATAAAGAACTTTGAAATGAATTTCGTGAATAGATTATTTGGTATCGTAATTTTCTTTGTAATTTTTATTCAATGCAGCAACAAAAATGTTTCATCTGGATTAAAAGATACAGAAGATTCTGATACTTTAATTTCAAAAGAAGAGATCGTTCTTAGTGATAAGCAGAAAAAAATACTCGCAGGGGCAAAGCAGAATCTTAAGGATGGGGCTCAGTATGATCTGTCAATGGCGTATTATGTTTTGAAATTTAAAGATGGAAATTTTATAGGAGAAAAAGTTTATCCCGGAGGAGATCTTGATCCGGCGATTGGGGTCTGTACTGATGTTATCATACGCTCATTAAGGAATGCAAATATAATTGATCTTCAGGAGGCGGTGCAGAAAGATATTTCTAAGAATAAAAATAAATATCCTTTTGACAGATGGGGTGATAAAAAACCAGATGCTAACATTGATCACCGACGAGTAATGAATCTGGAAGTATGGTTCACAAACAATTGGAACACAGGAGACAGCATAAATTTTTTACCCGGAGACATTGTCGTTTGGGATATGAATGAAGACGGTGCAAGCGATCATACCGGAATAGTCTCAGATAAAAAAATGGGTGACAGATATTTTGTCATACACAATCATCCTGATCCGGGACACATTGCAGAAGAAGACAAATTATTTAAGTGGAAGATCTCGGGACATTACCGGGTTATTGAATAAAAATTACCGAAGTTTCAGCTTATGGATCTATTCGAAGCAATAACAAACCGCAGAACAACCAATACTGCATTTGTAAATAAGAAAGTCTCACAGGAACATCTGGAGCTTTTAGTGAAGATGGCTTCTCACTCACCGAGCCATTTTAATTCACAGCCATGGCGGTTTGTCGTGATTGAAGATGAATCCACAATAAAAAAAATTGCAAAGATCGCAGGCGACTCAATGGTTCAGCTCATGGATGACGGGAGATTCTGGAAACAGTACAGAAAATACTTCCGATTCAGTGAGGAAGAGATTGAAAAAACCAAAGATGGAATTCACATTGACCATCTTCCGGCTTTTTTAAAACCTTTTGCTAAAAGTATTTTTTCCGAAGCCGGCGGAAAAATAATTTCAAGATTCAAAGTCTCTCGGATACTCGGCAACGATGAAGAAAAATTAGTTGCTACATCTCCTATATTGTTTGTGATACTCCTAACTAAAGATGAATACAAGAAAGAAGAGCTTTCCGGATTCTATTCTGTAATATCAATGGGTGCTGTCATACAAACTTTATGGCTTGTTACAACAGCTACAGGAATGGGTATGCAATTTATTTCAACACCCGGAGAAATACCTGAAAACTGGAAAGCCATTTCTGATATGCTCAACGTCCCGGAGGATTTTGAAATGATGGCTATTTTCAGAATGGGTTATACCGACAAAGATATGAAGCGCCCGGCAATCGACTGGAAATCTTCGCAGAGAAAAGATATCACTGAGCTGGCTTTCAAGAATGTTTTTGGAAACAATTTTCGAAGAACGTCAGACGTCAAACGCGAGACGTAAGACGTGAGACGCGAGACGCAAGACGTAAGACGTCAATCGTCAAAAGTCAGACGTCAGACGATTAATATTCACAATTGACTATTGACTATTCACGGCTCACGATTGACGATTCACGATTCACGACTCACGATAGACTACTCACGATTAACCATTCACCCTTTGACAAACATACTTCTATATTCCGCAGCTCTACTTTACTTGATTAACTACACCATCGGCTGGCTTCTATATTACCGGAAAATTTCCATGACCAAAAAAACTCATCAGATATTTTTTGCTGCGATAATAATAAATCTTATTTTGGTTTTGGTCTTCATAAAATTGCCTTCTATAAAATTTATATTGTGTTGTGCTTCATTGATATGCATGATGATTCTTCCTTTAGGAAAAAAGGGGGGAGTATATCACAGAGTTGCAAGCACAGCGGGTCTGATGTTTTACTTTTTATTATTAATAGTTGAAAATTAATTTAGAAATGTTATATTAATATAAATTTTCAAAGAGAAAATGTTTATGTGGAAAACTGAAGAAGGCAGTACCGGCAGACTTATACAGCTGTGTATCGGCTACTTCATTTTTTATGTGATCACAGGAATCAGTGTGAAATATTTTCTTGGAAGCTCAAGCCAGGGCTTCCCCGGAATGCAGGATATGCAGTATCTTGTCTACAGTACTGTTGGCGGAAATCTCTTTGCTCTTACTATAGTACTGATCTTAAGATGGTACAGGTTGCATTCAAATGGTCTTACTAATTTCCTTGGGATGAAAATTCCGGAAGAATATCTTTACATAATTCCCTCCGGGATCTGTACAGCAGTTGTAATTCCCACAACTACGTTAATGTATTCTCTGCCGATATCTGTAATGGTTGCAATGGTGATCATGCGTGGGAGTGTTATTATTATAAGCCGCGCAGTTGACGCGATACAGATAAAACAAGGCATTCTGAAAAAGCGTGTTTATATGGAAGAAAATATTGCGGTGGTGTTTGCACTCCTTGCAGTAGCTATAAATATCTTCTGGCAAAAAGACTCGGGCTTTGATTTTATTTATAACACTGCAGCGATGGTAATTCTCGGCAGCTATATACTTGCTTACTTCATACGGATATACATAATGAATTATTACAAAAACACACGAGGTAAAAATGTGAAGCAGGACAATAAGGGATTTTTTGCAATTGAACAGATCGCAGCAAGCATCACAATGGTTATAGTTGGTATCATAGTTTACAATTCCACATCTTTATTCGGCTGGAACAGTCTGCAGATAAATCAATACATAGGTGCGTTCAACACACCACATTCGATGTGGGGCTGGGCCGTACTTGCAGGAACTGCATTTGGTGCTGTCGCATTTTTCTCCGTGTTTATTTTTATGTTCAAAGGAAGGACTGCTACATTCGCAGGATTAGTAAACCGTTTAACTTCACTTGTAGCCGGTACAGCTGCAACTTTGATTTTTTATTATTCATTCGGCGGAAAGTTTCCGGCAACGGAGGACTGGATCTCACTTTTATTTATACTTGTCGCAGTTGCTTTCATTTCAAAAGCGGAGAAGAAAAGAATTGCAGAGCTAAAGGCTTTACATGAACTTCCGAATGATACTGAACCAACCGGTCAAGATACGGCCAACATGAAACATAAATTTCTTTAAACTAAGACGATATAATTTTTTATGATCCATGATTTCCTGAACCTCCCCACCTTCTTAATGTGCTCGATCGCCATGCTGTTCAGCGCAGGTCTTTCAATACTGGCTTTAAAACTTGTAAGAAGCAAATTGAACTGGGAATCCTTCCGTCAAAATCACGAAGTTGGTGGTTTTCTGTTCAACGCTCTCGGATTAATTTATGCCGTGCTGATAGCTTTTGTAGTTTATGCTACATGGGCTGATTATAACACTGCGCAGGATTACTGTGACCGCGAAGCAAACACATTGCAGGATCTCTATCTCAATACAGAAGCACTTCCGCAGGCTCATCAGAGTCAGATCAGAGAAAAAATTCTTAAATATCTCACACAGGTTGTCAATGAAGATTGGCCGCTCCTTAACATTGACATGGATAATCCTTCTTCGAAACAAACCCTTATCGCACTCTGGAGACTGTATATGAAGATCGATACTTTTGAAAATGAGAATCAAAAAGTTTTTTTTGAAGAATCGGTCTCAAGACTTAATGATGTTACGGACTTCAGACGCATGAGAGTACTGAGCAGTCAGAATCATATCCCTGCAGTTGTATGGACCGTTATTCTGATTGGGGCATTGACGTCGGTGGGATTTTCTCTTTTCTTTGGTACAAAAAGTTTCGCGGTTCAGGCAACGATGACTTCATTGTTCGCCATGACAAATGCCATCATAATTTTACTGATACTTGCTCTAGATCATCCATATACTGGTGACATAAAAATAAATTCTTTTCCGTTTGAGAGCGTTCTCAATTTTCTGAAGACCTCTTTCTGATAATCATTAAGAAACTTATCTTGCTATCGACGGGATCATCTGCTTCAACCCTGTTACAATAAGCTCAATCGCAATTGCTGCAACTAACAAGCCTGAGATCTTTGTCAGCACTTTTATTCCGGTTGCATTCAAAGTTTTATCCAACCGCGTTGCAGCGCTTAGCGCGAACCACACAGCCCCGGCAACAAGGACGACAATAATGCTGAGCACTACATCTTCCCACAAACCGTTGTTCCGGCTTCCGTAAACTATCATGCTGCTAATTGCTCCCGGCCCTGCCAGAAGCGGCGTCGCCAGCGGAACAACTGCAATATCACCCTGATCCTGATTGGGATCATTTGGAATTGCTTTTTCACCTGAGCTTGTACCTATTACCATGTTGACTGCGATCAGGAAAATTATTATTCCTCCTGCAACTGAAAACGAAGGAATGCCAATGCCGAATAGTTCGAGCAAATATCTTCCGAGAAAAAGTGAAATTATCAAAATAATAAATACTGCTATAGAGGTTTTCTTTGCTATGGCGATCTTTTGCTCGCGGGAAAGATCTCTTGTATTTGTAATGAAGATCGGCAAACCTTCAACAGGATTTACAAGTACCATTAACGCAACGAAAATTTTTATATAGGTTGTAACTTCTGCCATTTGAGATGAGCTGATTTTGAATTGAGGAAACTAAAGATTATTTTTTTTATAAACAATCTTCAGAAAAATGCAGAGAAACGTTTGATGCAAGGAGTATAAAAGCGGATATTTATTCCATAATTAAGAACCCTCCTAACCCTCACCTTTATAACGGAGATGGCAGGGTGGGGTTATGAAATGATTTCCATTTTCTTCATAATTTATGTCAAATTTATTTATCAACATTTTCATTTTCTTTAGGAGCCTCAGGTATCTCAGGAGTTTCAATCTCTTCGGGTTCCACAACATCTTCAACTTTGTCTTTTTTATTTTTTATGATCACTTTGTGCTGCCCTGTTGAATCCAGGATAATTAAGTTGCCCTTCTCGACATCCTTTAAAGCGTTCTTCAGTTCCTCTTTCGCTTTCTCCATTTCTTTCTTAAACTCCTCATTGTTAAAGTTCATATTTTCTTTAAGATCAAGCTGCATCTCTTTGAGATCTTCCTTAAGCTCTTCCATATTTTTCTTAAGCTCCTGCTGATCGATCATAGAATTTTCTTTTAGATCCCTCTGCAATTCTTCCATTTCTTTTTTAAACTCCTCACTGTCGAATTCATTATATAGAGTATCTCCTTCCCACTCGATCTTATCCTTAGGGAATGACTTAACTTTAAATTTCCAGTTCTTCGCGAAATTCTGAAGATCATGAAGACTATCGAGATTTAAATACCCCATCTTCTTCATTTCCTCAAGATTTTTTTCAGCAGCTTTGAGACTTTTCTCAATATTTTCGTGAACTTCTATCTGGATCTTATCAACCCACTCATTGATCTCATCTTCATTTATGAAGGGAATACTATCCCTGTGAACATTTCTCGGTGGTGTAACAAAGTTTGCGACCTTAGCATAGAACTCATCTTTGTATTGATTTTCAACTTTCGGAATTAGATTTACAAGTGAAATTGCATCTGACATTTTCGCAGTATTAAGCAGAGTATTAACACACGCTCCTTCACACTTCCCGAAGTCAAGATTGAATAATGCATTCTTGAATTTAGGAGATGAGTTTTCATTAAAAGGCGTCCCGACACCAATATCTTTTCTTGTCATTACTAAATTGCCGGCAGGTATGACAACCGCAGTATTTGGCGATTCAATCTCAACCTTTCCTGATCTCACATATACAAGCCCGTCACCGGTTGAATCGATCGTCAAAGTATACGCTCCTCCTCTGTCAGATGCGACAGCAGAAGGCATTTCAACATAAAAAGTTTCCGGGATTGAATTCATATTTGTATTTATCGTACCATATTCAACAAGTATCCTGTTGTTTCCGTCAGCTCCCTTTACAAAAATAACTTTTGAATTCGGTTCAATGATAACTTTTCCAATATCAGCGACAAGAAGCTCGGCTCTTGAATTATAATTTGTTTGTATCCATTGTCCTTCCTTAACGCTGTCATAAGCGCTCATTTGCATATCACCTATCTGAGAGTTGCCCTGCAAATTTGAAACTTTCCAGTAAGTATCCATACCAAATGCGCTCTGTTGTGAAAGCCTGTCGGTATTAAGGTTCAGATTCTTTACTCCATAGAAAATAGCACCTATCAATAGAACCGCTGCAATTCCGGAAAGATAATATTTATAGCGTGAAACAAAACCGGTCTTATCTTCTTTAGCTTCATCTTCAAGCTTCTGCGCTTTTTCCTTTTCATATTTTTTTGTGTCAATTCCGCTTTCCACTTTTTGCCACATGTCATTTTTCTTTTGAACGGAAAGCCCCGGCTGTTCGGTAGATAATTTACCTAAATTTTTTATCAATGCAGTAGTATCTGTAAAATATCGTGAACAAATACTGCAATTTGCAAGATGTTCGTCTAACTCCTCCTTATCCCTAAGTGAGATCATTCCTTCAAGATAGTCATCTATCAGCAGCTCTGTCTTCTCACAGTTATTTTTTTCTAAATTGTCATGTATCATTTTGATAACTCCTCTCTTAAAATTTTTCTTGCCCGGTGAAGATGGGCTTTTGATGTGCCTGTTTCGATGCTCATTAACTCCGAAATTTCCTTATGCTTATAACCCTCAATGTCATGTAAAACCAAAACCGCTCTTGCCTGTTCGGGTAATTTTGTAATTGCCTTCTCAAGATCTATCCGTGATTCGTATTGCTTATCAGATCCGTGTTGAACTTTATCCTTGCTGTATTCTTCCTCTCTCTGCGAAGTTCTTTTCTCCGATCTTAAGTGCATCAGAAACTGATTAACTGCAATGCTGTGAAGCCATGTTGAGAACTTGCTGTCAAACTGGAATGATCTGAGCTTTTCCCATGCTTTAATAAATACTTCCTGTGTGAGTTCATCAGCAACATAACTGTCAGCTGAGATCCGCAGACACAGAGAATGAACTTTTGAAACGTTTCTCATAAAGAGTTTTTTGAATGCTTCGCAGCTGCCGTCAACAGCCTCTTCAATGAGACGATATTCCTCATCCGGATTTTTTACAATAAGGTTTAGTGATACTGCTTCTGAGCTCATGTTTTAATTAAAATCATTAATAAGATGCCGCCCGCGCGGAAAGGGTTTAGATGGAAATAATTTTTTTTCAATTTACAAATAATACTTTTAATATATAATTAACATGCCTTACAGAAGTTGAATGTTTTCATTTGCAAAGATTTAATGCTTGATAAATTAAAATAGAAAACAGATTTTTACCCACAACCCTTTTTTGATAATACCGGCCCTCGTTTGGTAAATGTCAAAAAAGAATCTTCTTCCCTCATGCACACCCTCTGAAAAATACCCTCAAAGGAAAGTTATATTAATTTTTCTTTTTGCATTTATATCGGTAAGCATAGTTATTCCTTTGTATTTTATTTTGTTTTCAACTAATACAAACGGGAGATCCGGATTTCCATTTGACGATGCTTTTATCCATCTCACATTTGCAAAAAATCTCTTTCAATTTTTTTCTTTCTCCTACTTCAAGAATGAAATGATCACGTCGGGATCAAGTTCACCATTATTTACTTTCCTTCTTGTTCCCGGGACAGGGATAATAAAAAATGAATTTGTCTTAGCTTACCTGCCGGGAATGATCTTTTTCTCAATGCTTATCTGCTTCTTTTACAAGGTGAGCCTTTTAGAATTTAAGCCCAATTTTTATTTTGTAATTGTAACAGTTTTGATCATGGCACTGGACAAATGGACGGTCTTCTTTTCAGTTTCAGGAATGGAAACTACTCTGTTCGCCTGTGTGCTGATCGCGTCGGTATATTTCTACCGTTCACACAACATTAACCGTCTTATAGTTGCGCTCTCTTTATTGATATGGATCCGTCTTGAAGGAATGATCTTTATAGCCGCAATGCTTGCAGACTATTTGATCTGTGCTATTTTTTATAAAAAAAAATCTCTCGAAGAAATCAAAGGGATCAATTACCTCAATCTTCTTAAAATGATCTTACCGGTCACACTGTCGGTTGCTTTATATATACTTATGAATTTCTATCTTTCAGGAAGCATTTTTCCAAACACATTCTACGCCAAAAAAACTTTTTACTCTCCTGAATTTATGAGCCGGGAATATTTTCTGCAGTCAGAGGTAATGGATCTTTTTTTGAACGGAAGCTATAAGATTTTATTCTCCGGTTTTATTATTTCACTGATAATTTTATTTTCGGATATTCTAAAAAGAAAACGTAACAGCAACTTACTTTACTTCATTTTTTTATTCTTGTTAATTTTTTCCTACTGGTATGAAATGCCTTATGCGGGACTGCATGACAGATACCTTATACCACTGATCCCTTTTTATATTCTTTTGTCAATGTCAGGATTTTTTTATCTTTTTTTGCTTGCTAAAAAATATTTTAGAAATGATAGCGTTATTAATTTTGCATTCTACTTTCTGTTTCTTTTAATCTTTTATTATGCAGGACTTGATCTCCAATCAAATCTGACTTTATATACAGAAGAGTGCGACTACATCGAAAGAACTCACATCAAGCCGGCAAAATGGATCCTGCAAAATACAGATCCCGGTGACATTGTTGCTACTCACGAAATCGGTGCGATTGGCTATTACAGTGAACGGAGGCTTGTAGATATTGCAGGACTTGTAACGCCCGAGCTTATCGATAAACTTTCGGATAAAAATTATATTAGCGAAATGCAGCAATACCTTGACAAAAGAAATGTAAAATATTTTGCAGCGTTAAGCAGCTGGTGCAAGGTCGTTAATGCAAATCCTGTTTATTCGGGAAAAGTAACAGATCAGATCAGAGAAACTTTTGATATTTACAAATATGACCATGATGAAATTGCCGGGATCCATTTCCCAAGTAAAGAAGTGAACAGGCTGATTGTAATTGCTGATTACAATTTGAAAAAGAATCTGCCTCTGAAAGCCATAAACTTTTTGAATATGGCAATTGAGCTTGATTCAAATTGTTCATTAAGTTTTTATCTGAAAGCGGATGCATGTTTAAAAGCCGGCGATAAGAAATCCTATGAGAGTTGTCTAAGAAGAGCTGTTGATATATTTCCGGATTACTCAACTGCGAAATCCAGGCTCGTAAATTATTACAGATCTGAGAACAAACCTTCAGAAGCAGAAAAGATCACAAGCAGTCATAATTCTTTTCTCATGCCTGAACAGCATTTCTAACAGCTTCTTGTTTCCGGTCCTGATTGGGAGCGTTTAGTGCGTTACGAATCAGAGGATTCGTAACGAGTGCGAAGCCAAGTTATTTAATTATTAAGTATTAAGAATACCCAATACTTCATTTCTCAATAGCCTATACCTAATACTTAATAGTTAAATAACTTGACAACTTTTCAAGGGTTCTTTATGTTGAAAGTGAAACAAAATTGAATTTACACAGTTATACTAAGAAAATTCCAATATGAATATTACGAAATCTCCGGCAGCGATATATGAATCCTTTGAAAAAAAGCTAACCGCTGTAAATAAGAAAGAGCTGCTGTTCAACCTTACAAAAAATCTCCTCTATACTTTCATTATTATTCTTGCTTTTGCATTTGTAGTCATAGTACTTGAAGCAATATTTTATTTTGATTCTCCTGTAAGAAAAGTTCTTTACTGGACAATGCTGGCTTCATCGGTCACTACAGTTGTTTATTTTTTATCAAATTATTTATTGAAAAGATCCGGGATCATTCGTCCGTTGGATCTCATATCTTATTCAAAAAAAGTTGGGAGCAATTTCGGGGAAATTAAAGACAGACTCGCAAATTCTCTCTCACTTTATAAATCCTATGCTAATACAAACACCGGCACGATATTTTCAAATGAACTAATGACTGCGGATATTGTCGAGATCGATGAGACTGCTGCAAACATTGAGCTTGGTTCAGTCATCAATTTTGGAAAGCTGAAGAAACCTTTCCTAGTTTTTATTGCTTCAATCCTGGTCTATGTAATTTCATTTTCAATATTCCCTTCAACAATGTTTGGATCTGTAAAAAGAATCATCAATTATAATTACAACTATATTGATAATGAACTGGGAATTTCTTTTGATGTTATTCCGGGTGATGTTGAGATTTCCAAAGGAGAGAAAGTTGATGTGATCATAAATGTAAATTCAAACAAGAGTGACTTCAGGCCCGATGAGATTGAGTTTTACACAAAGCAGATCACTTCGGATGAATATGAATTGCTTTCCGACCCGATCGAGTTAAAAGTTACTTCCGACGGAAGTTTTAAAACAACAATTGAAAATATTAATACCAACCTTCTTTATTTCGCACAATATAAAAATATCAAATCATCCGAATACAAAATTTCTGTTTCGGATTATCCGATTGTTAAGAGCTTTGTGGTTTCTATCTATCCTCCCGATTTTACCGGGATACCTTCAAAGGTTCTCGCAGAAAATGAAGGTGATATCTTCTGTCCGGCAGGCAGCACGGTTTACTTTGATCTTAAGACAAATAAGACTCTGTCATCAGCAGGTATTCTGCTCAATAATGCTCCGGTTAATTTTGAAGTCAATGGTGAAGATGCAAAAGGCTCGGTGATCATTAAAGAAAACGGTTCATACAAATTTTTCCTGAAAGATGACAAAGGCAACGAAGGTAAGAATTCAAATCTTTATACTGTCAAAGTGATTGGTGACGAAGCTCCCAAAATTTCTATCATAGAGCCTGCTCAGACAAATCATGTTGTGAACGGCGAGAGAGATATACTACTGAGAGCACGCATATCGGATGACTACGGTTTTTCAAAGCTGGTGCTTGGATACAGAAAACTTAAGTCACTGACCGGAAACGGTTCTGCTCCGGCCTTTACTTATGAAAATATTACTATTCAAAATCCCAATGCAACCTCTCTTGAAATTCCTTACGTATGGGACCTCAGCAAAATCGGATTGCGCTCAGGTGAAACAATTGAATATTTCATGGAGGTAACTGACAATACAGGTAAGTCAACACGTTCTGACATCAGAACAATTCAGTATAAATCACTTGTTGAGCTGTTGAAAAAAAATGAGCAAATGACCAAAGAGCTGAAGACAGATCTCAAATCAGTTGAAGAGCAGATGCAGGATATTCAAAAGGAAATTGAAGAGATGAAGAAGGATATTCAAAAAAACGAAGAGCTTGGATTGAACGAAGAAAGAAAGAAACAAATGGAGAACAAGATTGATAATTTTCAGAAGAATCTGAACTCAACGCAGAACAAGCTTGAAAAGAATATGAACGAAATGCAGGAGAAGAATATGCTGAATCAAAAGACTCTTGAGCAGTACATGGAGCTTCAGAAAATGTTTAATAAAATAAATTCTCCGGAGCTTCAGAAGATGCTTGAGAAACTGCGTGAAGCATTGAAAAAAAATAATCCGGATGAATTGAAGGAAGCGCTGAAGAATTTCAAATTCGATGAAGAAGCATTCAAGAAATATATGGAGAAGGCTATGGAGCTTTTAAAGAAGATCGAGAATATGCAGAAGTTCGGCGATCTGACCAAGAAGCTTGATGAGATCACCAAAAAGCAAGAGGAGCTGAAAAAGGAGACCGAAGCTTCCGATAAGAACAATAAAGAAAAGATGAATGAGCTTTCGGAAAAGCAGAAAGATATTAAAGAGCAGACAAAAGAATTTAGTGAAGAGATGAAAAAACTGATTGATGAGATCAACAAGATGAAAGAACAGATGAGCGCTGAGGATCTTGAGAATCTAAAAAAGAAGATGGAGCAGAATAAAACCGAGAACAAGATGGAACAGTCGAAGGACCAGCTGCAAAACAGCCAGAAGGAAAATTCTGAAAAGACACAGGATGACATTATGCAGGACCTCAACGAAATGAACCAGCAGATGCAGGATGCTCTATCAAAGATGATGGACTCACAGGACATGAACAATAAAATGATGGACAAATTAAAGGACATCAAGAAGCAGCTTGAAGAGCTGAGCAAAAAACAAAAAGAGTTGAAAGATAAAACAGAGGAGCTCAACAAATCCGATAAGGATGAATTCAAAGAGAATCAGAAGCAGCAAAACAGTTTGCAGAATAGTTTATCTCAAAGCATTGATGATCTTATGAATATGACAAAGATGGGAATGCAGATCTCACCTGAAATGGGAAAGGAGCTCGGCAATGCTTTTAATAAAATGGAGGAAGCCGGCAAGGAACTTGGAAAGGAGGATAAAGGTAAAGCCTCAAACATGCAAGGAAATGCAAAGCAGTCACTTGACAACGCGGCAAAGATGCTTGGAGACATGCTTGGCAAAATGGGACAAGATGGCAAAGAAGGAAAAAGCGGCAAAGGTGGTAAACCCGGAGACGGCGATATGGGGCAAATGATGAAACGGCTCGGTGATATTATCGCACAGCAGATGGGTCTGAACGGCAAGATGGGAAAGATGGGTCAGAACGGCCAGACAGGAAATGACGGAAAAGGGAAGAGCCCGAATAATTTGTCCGACGGTGAAAAGCAGGATATGCAAAGACTCAGCCTGGAGCAGGAGCAGATAAAAAAATCACTGGAACAGCTGAACGAAGAATTAAAAAAAGAACAGGAGCGAAGCGGTGATAAAGTCCTCGGCGATATGGATCAGGTAAAGAAAGAAATGGAAGAAGTCATTAAGGAACTTCAGGAGAACAGGGTTGATGACAAGCTGATCGAAAAGCAGAACAGGATCCTTTCAAGAATGCTTGATGCTCAGCTCTCACAGCGTGAAAAAGATTTCGAACCGAAGCGTGAGTCGAAGCCCGGAGATAATGTTGTCAGAACTTCTCCACCCGAAATAATTTTGGAGGGTCCGAATTCTTTCAACGCTCTCAAAGAAGATTTCTTAAAGCTTCAGAAGGAAGGTTTCACGGAAGATTATGAAGCTCTGATTACAAAGTATCTGATGGAGCTAAAGAGGAAAAATAATTAGTTTAAACAAGATTAAAGGATTAACATGATTGACAAGATTGATGAGGCATAAATTCTGATCCTGACAACCATGTTAATCTCTTAAAATCCTGTTCAAACTCATGAAAGCAATACAGGCTTTTGTTTTTGGAAACATCTACATCTCCTTATGCGCAGTGGTCATGGTACTTTACACTGCCCGCGTTTTTGAACTAGTGCTTCACGCCGAATTTTATCTTTTCATTTTTTTTGCTTCTCTGACCAGCTACAGTTTTCACTGGTATCTCACTCCCGATGTTCACAGCAGTTCTGAAAGATATATTTGGGTAAATGAAAATAAAAAGCTTCTTCTTTTTTTATTAATAGCAGGTTCGTGCTGTTCACTGATCTTTATTTTTCTATTACTCGAACATTTTAAGATCCTCCTTATTTCAGCCGGAGTTACTTTTTTTTACTCAGCTAATAAGATCCCTTTTTGGCCATTCACCTATCTGAAGAAAATTATCATTGGCAAGACGGTTTATCTGGCAATTGTCTGGACATTTGTTACTGCCGCATTGCCTGTATTAATAGCCGGAAAAACCTGGCAGGTTCAGAATACATTTTTTTGTCTAAACAGATTTTTTCTTATCTATCCTATATGTCTTCTGTTTGATTTCAGAGACAAAGATGAAGATAAAAAGCAAAATATTCTAAACATTGTTGGACTTCTAAGCATCAGATCTCTTCGCATGTTTTATTATGCATTCCTCGTATTGTTTTTTATTTCGAGCGCATTATTTTTCAGAAATGATTTTTCTTTGGCTGATCTTATTATTCTTTCAATGCCGGGGGTGCTTTTACTGTTCTCATTTGACTACAGCATAAGAACAAGATCGGATTACTGGTATTATTTTTATCTGGATGGATTAATGATGATGTCGGGTATATTGAGCTTTTTCATTTATTGAGGATCGTTATTTCTTACAATGAAGATTATCTTCATAGATCTGATTCATTACCTTCTCAACTATCACATCACAATAAATCAGATTGAACTCAAAAATTTCTTCGGCATTATATGTCTTCTCTATTTCTTTTCTAAGCATACTCTTCGCCCTGTTAAAACGTACCTTTACATTAGATTCATTTATATCCAATGCTTCCGCTGTTTCTGAAACACTCAATCCGTTTATTTCCCTTAATGAAAATACCATCCGGTAATCAACCGGAATATTAATTAATGCATTTTCAATAACGTGATTTAATTCCCGGTTCAATACTACTTTGCTTGTATCGCTGTTTTGATTAGATGAATACATAGGGGATGAATTTTCATTAATACTGCTTGCATAAACTTTTTCATTTTTATAGCTGAACTTCTTTTGCTTCTGATAGCAATTGTTCAGCATTATTTTTATGATCCACGTCTTAAAGGTTGAACGGTTTTCAAACTTTGACAGGTTCAAATATGCATTGATAAATGTTTCCTGCATCAGATCCTGCGTGTCTTCATGATCATAATTGTAAGATCTACCTGTTTTATAAAGATAAGGATTATATCTCCGTATCAATATCTCATACAACTTAGTGTCACCCTCAATTATTTTTTCAATTAATTCCGTGTCGGAATATTTATTAAATTCTTTCATGCACTTGATCATTACTTTGTTTTTCTGTTCCAACCCCGTATTTAAGCACGAGGCTTGCTCCGATATAATTTCCTATGATAAGTAAACTTAACAAAATTACTTTCACAACTAAAATTATCACATCCGCACCGGGTAGTATAGGATATTTTTCATAAAGAGAATATACTAACACTGAATAAATAATCAATATTATTGTATTAATACTGCCATGAATAAATGCCTTAGTAATAATTTTCGGATTATCCCTGGAAATTTTCAATAGATCCATAGCTCCAAATATAACAGCTATCCATCCCATCATAACTCCACCGAGCATTGAGTAGTATGACGCATCGGCGAACGATTGTTTTCCGGTAAAGTAAAGAAGACCATAACAAACACATTCAGCCGGAAACAGAGCTGCGGGAAAGTGAACTAGCATCATATGCACCGGATGTCCGAAAATTTTCATTTCTGTTTATCCGAAAACAAATAATAGCAGAGTAATAAAGCCTCCGACAGCAAGCAGACCGTGTACAAATGCAATTCCAACAGGATTGGTTTTTTGTTTCATGGTTGTAAAGAACATATAGAAACCTCCGACGGCAGCAACAGCGAAAAGTATAATGCTTATCTTCGGAAAACTTTCAGGATGCTGGATGGCATAAAGGATCAGAAGCACTAATCCGATCGCAGCAACTGAACCGTGTGAATAGATCACACCTTTTGAAACTTCCTTGTTGGTCAGCCATTTTATTAAAATGGTTAGACCGAAAATTGCAGCTATGGCAAATAAGGCAACGGCTAAGTAAAGCATACTCTTAATTTTAATTAGTTAGATTATAAATTAGAGTATGTGAAGTGCGAAAAGGTTACAGAACTATGAAGTCATTCTTTTGGCATCATGAGATAGTAGTTATAATCTGTCATTGGTGCGCCCTTTACTCCTATATTATGGGCAATTGTTATCACCTGACCTCTGTGATAAGTGCTGTGATTAATTACATGAAGAATAAAATCATATTGCTGACGTTCGCCCTTTACCCATGGTGTATCGAGATACCGGCTTTCTAGAATCGAGTCATCTGTTAGTGAGTTCACATAAGCTTCAAATTCCTCAGATTGTCTGATCACTCCTTCAAATAATTCATCTTTGGTTCCGGTAAATCCGTCTCTGAAAAAAACAGGCGGTTGTGCTTTGACAATTGAAAGCCAAAATCTTTCAGTATCCCACATGTGAACCAAAGTTTTCTTAATGCTAGGAAAGCTTGAAGGAATTTCTTTTTCAAGTAATTCTTCAGGCTGCGGTTTCAGCCATTCGATTATTCGTTTGTTAGCCCAGTGATTTGCTGAAACATAGTTCCTGACGAGCAACAATAAACCGCTGTTTGTTTGACTCATTTGTATTAAGGATATTTTTAAATTGAATATTTTATATTTCTGCAATTTACAAATATTAAATTGAAATTTGTAGATGCATAAAGAATCAGTAAGCACTCCCTAGCAATAATAATATGTTACAATTACATTTTGATTTTTTTTATATTAACCTTAATTGCAAGTTACTGTATTCTTCTAAGACAGCTGCTGTTTGTTAGGTCACGACTAACCTAAATTAAAATTGAAATTTTATGAATGACAGAAAAAAGTTGGCGCAGTTTATTTTGTTAATGTTCATCACAGGTTTGCTTCTGTACTTATGCTGGCTGATGGTTGCTCCTTTCATTTCCATAATACTATGGTCCGCAATACTTGTAATTATTTTTCATCCTCTTTACAAGAAGCTTCTTCTCAAAACAAAAAATCATCCTCTCAGCGCGATTATTACAATTGTTGTTTCACTGCTGACATTTATTATACCATTAACTCTGATCTCACTCGCAGCTGTAAAAGAGCTTGCGGGATTTACCGGAAAGTTCATTGATCAGATACAGCATACAATAAACGATCCTATGCACAGCTGGGTTGGGTATGTTTATAATTACATTCAGGGTTTTGTAAATCTTCAGGAAGCTGTAAAACCTGAAGACATTAAAGCTTTGATAAGCAGAATAAGTGAGAACATACTTTCCATTTCATGGTACATGGTTGAAAGCGCATTCGGAGCATTAGTTGGAATTTTGTTTTCTATTTTTGCAATGTTTTACCTGTTCCGCGACGGGGAAAAAATAGTTGAAGCCCTGCCGGATATTTTGCCGATGGAAAACAGCCAGGCAAAAGAGCTAATCAGGGAAACTTCCGCCCTTATTGATGCTACTATCCGAGGTTCTCTTTTTGTTGCTGTCATTCAGGGTATACTGGCGGGAATAATTTTCTGGGTTCTTGGAGTACCTTCGTTTATTTTACTTGGATTACTCGCAATGTTATTTTCTCTTGTACCTACAGGCGGTACAGCTTTTGTCACTTTGCCCGCAATACTAGTTATGCTGTTTTCCGGAGAATATACGAAAGCAATCATTCTTGCTGTGTATGCTTCATTGATAATCGGAATGGTTGATAATTTTCTTCTGCCCAAATTAATAAAGCAACGAGCACAAATGAATGAGCTCTTTGTATTTTTTAGTGTTGTCGGTGGTTTACAACTTTTTGGTATTCTTGGAATATTCATGGGCCCGATAATTCTTGCGATCGCCATAGGACTGCTGAACGTTTTCAAAGGCGAGAAGATTGATAAGGACTCTATTTCTCTTAAGTAGATCTAACCTCGTAATTTCCATCTAATTGAATTTATATTTAAAATTCTTTTGCGGATTTTGAATTAAATTTTTTATATGTCCAAAAAAAATAAGTCCTCCGGAAAACCTGCTAAAGAAAAGATCAAAAAAAGTAAACTTAAGCTGCCTACAGAAATTTCCGGTTCACTAAGCGATCTGGATCTTCATCTTCTCGGTGAGGGGAATCACTTCAAGTCATATGATAAGCTTGGTTCAAAAGTAAAGACCATTAAAAAGAAGAAGGGTGTCTGCTTTACTGTCTGGGCTCCTAATGCTAAATCAGTAAGTGTCGTCGGTGAATTCAATGACTGGAAACCCGGTGAAAATAAAATGCATGAAGTAAACCGTTCAGGATATTGGAATCTTTTTATACCAGAACTTGAAGAAGGAATACTCTATAAATATGCAGTTAAAAATAAATCCGGTGATATTGTTCTCAAGTCCGATCCTTATGCATTCAAAACTGAAATGCGTCCGAATAATGCCTCCATTGTAGAGTCTTTGAAAAATTACAAATGGAATGATAAGGATTGGATGAGCAGTAGAAAAAAATCCACTGTCACAAATCCTTTTCATAAAAAAAATCCTGTTTCAATTTACGAAGTACATCTTGGTTCATGGAAAAAAAATTTTGAGGACAAAGATGAGTTCTCTAATGAATGGGGTTATAAAAATTACCGTCAGCTTGCGCACGAGCTTGTAGATTATGCAAAGGAAATGAACTACACGCACATCGAGCTGCTTCCGGTAATGGAGCATCCACTGGATATTTCGTGGGGATATCAGGTCGTAAATTATTTTTCGCCCACCAGCCGTTACGGTACTCCTGAAGACTTCATGTATTTTATTGATCATTGTCATCAGAACGGAATTGGAGTCATACTTGACTGGGTGCCATCACATTTTCCAACTGACGGACACGGACTTGGAAATTTTGACGGCAAGGAAATCTATGCTTATGAAAATCCGATGAAAGGATTTCATAAAGAATGGGGTACGTATGTTTTTGATTACGGAAAAAATGAGATCAGAAATTTTCTTATCTCTAATGCATTGTTCTGGTTTGAGAAATATCATGTTGACGGGCTGCGGGTTGATGCAGTTGCCTCTATGCTCTATCTTGATTATTCAAGAAAAGACGGAGAGTGGCAGCCGAATATTTACGGTGGTAAGGAAAATCTTGAAGCGGTTAGCTTTATTAAGAAAATGAATGAGACTGTTCATAAAAAACATAAGGGAGTAATGATGATCGCTGAGGAGTCGACATCGTGGCCCGGGGTTACACAATCAGTACATCTTGGCGGACTTGGATTTGACATGAAGTGGAACATGGGATGGATGCATGATATACTTGCATACTTTTCTATGGATCCTATTTACAGAAAATTTCATCACGGAAAGCTTACGTTTGCAATTTGGTATGCATTCAGTGAAAAGTTTCTCTTGCCTGTTTCACATGATGAAGTTGTTCATCTGAAAAGATCTGTCATTGAAAAAATGCCGGGTGATCAATGGCAGAAGTTTGCAAACTTGAGACTTCTGTTCGGATTTATGTTTGCACATCCCGGGAAGAAGCTTAACTTCATGGGAAATGATATAGCTCAGTACCTTGAATGGAATTCCGAAGCACCGCTTGACTGGGAAGTTCTAAACGAAGATTATAATAGTAAATTTCAATTGTTCTTTAAAGAACTTGGAAGATTATATAAAGATGAACCTGCATTTCATGAGGTCGATTTTGAAAGCACCGGTTTTCAATGGCTGGATTTTTCGGATTCGGATAACAGTGTAATAGCATTTGTCAGATATAATCTTGACAAAAGTGAAATGCTGCTCTTTACTTTTAACATGACACCCGTTGTGAGAGAAAATTATTTGTTCGGTGTACCGCAGCCGGGATTCTATAAAGAAATCTTGAACAGCAATGCTTCTGAATACGGCGGAAGCGGAATTGGAAATTACGGAGGTGTACATTCAGAAAATAATCCGAGGTTTGAATTTTTGAATTCGATCAAAGTAACATTGCCGCCCCTTGCGGTGAATGTGTATAAACTTGAACCCGAATTGACTGAATTAAAGGAGTTGCCCGAGTTTGTTCTTATGGAGGAAGAAACTGAACCAGAATTATCCGAATTAAAAAAACTATCTGGATCTGAAACTGATAGTACGGAGTCTGAACCAGCATCGACAGAATTAAAAAACATATCTGAATCTCTTGTAGTTGAGAATCAATCTGAACACGAATTGTCTGAATTAAAAAAACTGTCAGGATCTGTTGCTGATGATACGGAGTCAGAGCCGGCATTAACAGAATTAAAAAAATTATCCGGATCAGTTGAAGATAAAGAGTCACCCGGATCATCAGAGTTAAAAAAACTATCTGAATCAGTTGATAAAGATAAAATATCGGATCCGGAAAAAACTGTTGAGAAAAAGGTTGAGCTTACTGAAGATGAAATGGAAAAAAAGATCAAGGAGATCGTCAGCAGAATAAAGAAGTTTTAACCAACTTCATGGGAAAAATCTTTAATTTGCTTCACGAAATAATTATATTTAAGAAAGAAAAGACAGATTTATGAACTATGTTAATAATTTCCTGAACAACTTCAATCTCTCAGTTGATGAGATCGGAGCAAAGGAAAGAGCTGCAATGCTTGCATCGCGAAGCATTAAGACCGAAAGCAAACTTTGGGCGCTGAAGACCGCGATCTCAATGATCGATCTTACTACTCTTGAGGGAAAAGATTCCGAAGGCAAGGTCTATGCGATGAGTCAGAAGGCGATCAATCCGAAACCCGGTGATGATTCGATACCGCATGTCGCAGCAGTTTGTGTTTATCCGAATATGATAAAGTTCGCTAAGGAAGCAGTTAGAGATTCCGGTGTAAAGGTAGCGTCAGTAGCGACGGCATTTCCTTCAGGTCAGTATCCTTTGAAATTGAAGCTTGAGGATGTGAGAAGATGTATAAGTGACGGTGCGGACGAAATTGACATGGTGATCTCGCGTGGAGAATTTCTTTCGGGTGATTATGAATTTGTTTTTAATGAGATAAGAGAAATTAAAGATACATGCGTCGAAGCGGCAAAGCAATACAGCGAGAAACATAAGACAGATCATGAGGTTCATCTAAAAGTTATTTTAGAAACCGGTGAGCTTGAAACTTTTGACAATGTCCGAAAGGCCAGCTTCATTGCAATGATGGCAGGAGGAGATTTTATAAAAACTTCGACCGGGAAAGTTCAGCCTGCTGCAACATTGCCTGTTACTCTTGTTATGCTTGAAGCAATTCGTGATTATTATGATGAGACAGGGATAAAAATCGGAATGAAACCGGCAGGTGGAATTAAAACTGCCAAGGATGCCATAGCTTATCTTGTGCTTGTAAAGGAAACTCTTGGAGACGACTGGCTCACACCGGACTTATACAGACTCGGCGCGAGCTCGGTGCTCAATGATATACTTATGCAGATCGACAAACAGAAAACCGGTTACTATCAGGGTGCAGATTATTATACATTAGATTAACGAATGAAAATATTTTTTACTTTAATAACGCTCTTTGTCTTAACTACGAATTTATTCTCTCAGCCTGAGAAAGGAATTTTCAGGAAAGATTTTTATACCGATGACTTTCAGATAACAATTGAAAACAATGAAGTTGATTTTTATTCCGGAAGCATCTCAATAACTGATCTGAAAAAGAATAAAGAAGTTTTTAGAGCCGACAGCTTTTATACAAGATACAACTGGGATACACTTATCGATCTTAACAATGACGGTCATAAAGAATTTATTCTTGATCTCGGTACAGGTGTTAATATGTACAATTACAATATGTTCTTAATTTTTGATTTTACAAAAGATAGTATCGAGCCTCTTGAGATTCACAACGCGGAGCTTGATGCAGGTACTGATGAAGTTCCGAAAATACTTTCTTATACCAGATTGAGTCCTGCGGTGATGGGAGCGGGTTATACTCATTCAATGAAATATGAAAACGGTAATTTGGTTTTGGAAACTGATCCGAAGAAAAGCAAAGTACTCAAAGCTTTGATCCCGACCGGAGAGGATGATCTGTATTTCATACAGGAATATGAAGATGGCCTTGATGAGTGTGAAGAAGGCAGTCAGATAAGTGTTTACTACGAGGCTTATATAACACAGCTGAAGATCGTTGGTAAAGAAAAGAAGGGGTGGAAGTTTTTTGATAAGTATTACAAATGCAAGGATAAGAAAAACATGAAAGCAAATTTGAAAAAGATCATTGATGATACATATTCTTTTTTAAAAGATTCAAACAACTATAAATTCAGTTCAACTAATTATTAATAAAATTCATCATGGCAGAAATACAAGACTTCAAAGGGAACCAGGTTCTGTGTCTTAATCCTGAAAGTAAGTTCACCTTTTCATTCGGGCTCGCAAAAGCAAAATTGATATTAGAAAATCTTGATGTGATAAAGAAGTTCGTTGAGTCGGAAGGAAAAGACATAGGAGATGGCGGCAAGAGCAAACCCGAGGAAAAGAACGAAGCGTTTTGATCAGTAAAAATTTATTATTATGAAAACACAAACCGAACAAAAGAGAAAGGTCTCACTTAACGGAGACCTTGTAAAGACAAACGGCAAGAGCAACGGACACAAGACAAACGGCGCTCTTAAAAAGCCAAAATGGAATTACTCGAAATCAATAGAAGATCCGAAGCATATTAAATTAAAATCGGAATACGATCTTTTCATCGGCGGCAAGTGGGTGAAGACAAAAAAATATTTTGATTCGATCAATCCATCGAATGAAGAAGTGATCGGAAAAGTTGCTTACGCTACAAGTGACGATGTAAACAAAGCTGTCAACGCTGCACAGAAAGCTTACGATAATGTCTGGGGCAAAATGTCCGGTAAAGACAGAGGGAAATATATTTTCAGGATAGCAAGAATAATTCAGGAGAAGGCAAGGGAGTTTGCAGTCATTGAATCCATGGATGGCGGAAAGCCGATCAAGGAATCTAAGACAGTTGATGTTCCTCTTTCACTTGCACACTTTTTTTATTATGCCGGTTGGGCTGATAAGCTTGACTATGCATTTCCAAGAAGAAAAGTTTCTTCAATCGGAGTTGCAGGACAGATCATACCATGGAATTTTCCATTGCTGATGGCAGCCTGGAAGATCGCACCCGCGCTTGCATGCGGCAATACAGTTGTAATAAAATCTGCTGAGACGACACCACTTACTTTATACAAGCTGGCTGAAGTTATTGAAGAAGCAGGACTACCGGAAGGAGTTGTGAATATTATCTCAGGTGACGGCGCTACCGGTGCTGCAATAGTTAAACATCCTAAGACAATGAAGATCGCGTTTACAGGTTCGACTGAAGTAGGAAAGATAATTATGAGACAGGTCGCAGGAACAGATAAGAAATTAACACTTGAGCTTGGAGGAAAAGCAGCTAACATAATTTTCGAAGATGCTCCGCTTGATGCTGCAGTGGAAGGAATTATCAATGGAATATTTTTTAATCAGGGACATGTTTGCTGTGCGGGATCGAGACTGCTTGTTCAGGAAAGTGTAAAAGATCTTGTGATAAAAAAATTAAAACATCGAATGAATTCGCTAAGAGTCGGTGATCCGCTTGATAAGAATACTGATGTCGGTGCGATCAATTCAAAGATGCAGCTTGATAAAATAAGAGAACTTGTTGATATCGGTGTGAATGAAGGAGCAACAATTTTTCAAACGCAATGTGAACTGCCGCAGAGAGGATATTGGTTCAGACCAACTTTCTTTTCTGATGTAGCTCAGTCACACAGGATCGCAAACGAAGAAATATTCGGACCGGTGCTGTCAATATTAACATTCAGAACTCCGGCGGAAGCAATTGAAAAAGCTAACAATACATTTTACGGTCTGTCTGCAGGAGTATGGACAGATAAAGGTTCAAAGATATTTAAAACATTGAGCAAGATAAGAGCCGGTGTTGTATGGTCAAATACTTACAACCGTTTCAATCCGGCATCGCCGTTCGGAGGGTACAAAGAAAGCGGATTCGGAAGAGAAGGCGGAAGACACGGGCTTGAAGCGTACGTAAAATAAATTAAGAATTAAGAATTAGGAATTAAGAATTAGGTTTAGATAAAACTATCTAAACCTTTTTATTAAGTTTTTATTCTTCGTGACTTTGTAAATTAAGTGTAATTCAAATTTAAGAATGGAAAAGATCATACAAGTAAAAAATCTTGTCAAGAAATATGATGAGCTTGTAGCTGTGAACGGGATAAGCTTTGATGTATTCAAAGGTGAGATCTTCGGACTGCTGGGTCCAAACGGCGCAGGGAAAACAACAACGCTTGAGATCATGGAAACACTCCGCAAGAAAACCAGCGGCGAAGTTTTTCTCAATGGTTTATCGATTGATAAGGATCAGAATGAAATAAAAAAAATCATTGGAGTCCAGCTACAGTCAGCCGGATATTATCCGAATTTATATTTGAGCGAACTTCTGGAATTATTTGCCGGCCTTTATAATGTTGATGCCGATCCGATGCAGATGCTGAAGCTTGTTGATCTTGAAGAAAAAGCTAAATCCAAATTCAAAGAGCTTTCAGGAGGACAGAAGCAAAGATTCTCCATCTGCACTACTTTGATCAACAATCCTAAAATAATTTTTCTTGATGAACCGACAACAGGGCTCGATCCTCAGGCAAGAAGAAATCTGTGGGAGCTGATCCGCGAAATTAAATCCAAAGGAACTACGATCATGCTGACCACTCATTATATGGATGAAGCGGAAATACTATGCGATCGTGTCGGTATAATTGACAACGGAAAAATAATTTCAATAGACAGTCCTGACAGTCTGATCGATGATCTTGTCAGAAGCGGTTTTGAAAGACCAAAACAAATTAAACTCGCTTCTCTTGAAGATGTGTTTCTGCATTTGACGGGGAAGGAAATACGAGATGAATAAAGTATTGAGTATTGTGTATTGGGTATTGAGTATTAGGAATAATACTTTTCGAATACCTAGCACATCTTATTTAATATCTGGTACTCAATACTCAATACGCAATACTTAATACTAAAAGAATGAAAAAGTACAGTCAGCTCAGAGCGATGCTTGCAATCACCAAAGGGAGTCTGCATGCTATTGTCAGAAATCCTTCTGCTGTAGTTTTTAATTTGGTGTTCCCGTTAATATTCATTATTGTTTTTGGTTTTATAAGCGGTGGCGGATTTAAGATCGATGTAGCTGTTGACAAGAATTCTGATCTGAACAACCCGGTTTATGCCGCTCTTGTAAATATAAACTCCATCAATCTTGTAAGAGATAAATCTGAGCAGGAAGTAATATCCGAATTGGAAAAGGGAAGACTTGATGCGTTGATCAAGATTACAAAGAATGAAAAAGGAGTGTTGATAGTCGATCTGAAAACTACGAAGGCTTCCCCCGAAGGCGGAAGTATTTTTAGAATGATGGTAAATGAAATCATTTACAAACAGAATCTTGCAATTTCGAATGTTAATGTTCCGGTAACCGAGCTCAAAGAAGAAGTGGTGGAAGGAAGAAAGTTTAAGACTATTGATTTTATTCTTCCGGGACAACTTGGATTTTCGCTTCTAAGTGCCGGTGTTTTCGGAACTGCTTTTATTTTCATCAGCCTGAGACAGACTCTTGTGATAAAAAGATTTTTTGCAACGCCGATAAGAAAAGCATACATAGTGATGGGCGAGTCATTGAGCCGTTTGATCTTTTCAATGTTCAGCGCCGTTATAATCATTCTGATCGGCACTTTTGTTTTTGGCTTTACACTGATTAATGGCGTAACAACCTTCATTAATATGATGATCCTCTCGATCATTGCATTGATAGTCTTTCTCGGGTTTGGCTTCGTAGTATCGGGGATTGCAAAGAATGAAAATGCTGTTCCTCCTATTGCCAATCTGATCACTCTTCCGCAATTTTTGCTCGCCGGTACCTTTTTTCCAATTTCAAACTTTCCCGATTGGCTTCAGCCGGTCAGCCGGATCCTTCCTCTGACTTATTTGAATGAAGCTATGAGAAAAATCTCTTTTGAAGGCGCAAGCATATTTGATGTCGGCTATGATATTTTAATTTTGCTGATCTGGGGTGTGATAGTATATGCTATTGCTGTAAAAGTGTTTAAGTGGGAGTGAATTCGATTTTGGGATTGGGGATTTTGAATTTTCCCAAAGGGACGGCTTCGCCGGGAATTTAGTTGTTTCTACCTGCTTTCATCTGGATTCTCCATATCACTTCTTTTTTATCTTTATCATTCCACAAATATTTTATCTCGTCTCTCAAGAGATCGATAGGATTTGAATTATGTGTTTCGATATAATTGTGAGTTGATGACCATGTGTAAATATAATTGAGATATTCTTCGCGGGTCCATTCTCTCTTTATTTCAAAATTCGGTGACGGAATCTTTTCGAATGGAAAATTCATTTCTTCAAAGCTCCCTATCTTTTTTATTCCTATATCCCAGTGTTCTTCAAGTACCCTTTCAGAAAAGCTGTTTACCAAATTATCTATCTCAGGATCGATCTCGCATTTTGTGCTGTATGTCCAGACAGCTATGACTCCGCCTTTTTTCAGAATCCTCTTTACCTCATCAAAGAAAACTTCGTCGTCGATCCAGTGTATTGCCGTTGCGATTGTTACAAGATCAGCAGTTTCATCTTCAAGTCCCGTATCTTCTGCCTTCGCAATCTTATATTTAACATTTGAAACCGGATGCGCATTCTTTATCTGGGCTTCGCTTGCGTCAAGCGCTATCACTTCTTTAAAATAATTAGCAAGACCTTTTGCAGCCTGTCCACTGCCCGTTGCGCAATCTACCGCAATATCATGTCCAATTGAAATTGAATTCAGAAATTCAAATAATTCATCCGGATATGCCGGCCTGTATTTCGAATATTCTTCAGCCTGTCGTGAATAGTAATCTTTGAAATTCTTTTTCAATACTCCGGCTTTCTCTCCCATGGTTCAACAGTTCCGACAATATGAACATTTTTCTCACGGGTGATACCGTCAATTATACCATTGCTGATCTCGGTATTTGTAAGCCATCGTGCATGATCATCTTCATTTACAAATCCTAAAATAATTTTCCTGTAAATAAGATTTTTATATTTCTCAAAAGTTTTTTCTATATCAATGTTCTCAGCATAAGGATCTTCATACTCACATCCAAGTACATGAAAATATTTACAAAAAACATTCTGGTCGTTAAGAATATCTGCAATTATGTAAGGAGCATCGGGTGCTGTAGAATGTATCCAGCAGACGCATTGCTCAATGCTTCCGTAGTTTTCAATTGCTGAAATAATCTTATCCTTTAAAAGAAAATAATCTTGGTAATCAACCCTAACCGGATTAATAAAGCCGGATTCGTCTTTCGATTCTATAAGATCATTGAGCCCGGCCTGATTTCTTGCTATCACAGAAACCGTGCATCCGTGACTTGCATAATAAAGCGAAACTCCCTTCATCATGCCGGTACCGCCGACAATTAATACATGTGCCATATTGAAATTTGTTTTTTTTAACGCAGAGGAGCAGAGACTCAGAGAAAAAAATAATTGAGAATCAAAAGCTTAACTCATTAAAATATAAAAACACAACTGCACAAATAAATAAATATTGTACCTCTGTGTCTCCGCTTCTCTGTGTTGAAATAGGTATGCTTCTCTTGTAGAAATAGATTACAAAATATTAATTAGTTCATCTTCGTCAGTAACAAGAACTTCACGAGCATTTGAACCGTTCTTCGGACCAACTATTCCGGCTTCCTCCAATTGATCAACAATCCTTGCAGCTCTTGCATAGCCAAGCTTTAATCTTCTTTGTAAAGTTGATGTTGAACACTGCTGCAATTTGAAGATCAACTTTGCGGCTTCTTCAAAGAGTTCGTCACGATCATCAACATCACCATACACAGATGTTCTCTTTTCAATGATCGAAGGCAGAAGATATGGTTTTGTAAATCCAACCTGTGCTTCAATATACTCGGCAACTTTTTCGCATTCATCGGTTGTGATGAGCGCATTCTGAATTCTTATCGGCTTTGATGATGCTGCCGACAAATAAAGCATGTCACCGTTCCTTAGTAATTGATCAGCGCCACCCATATCGAGAATTGTTCTTGAATCTATCTTTGATGCAACCTGATATGCTATCCTCACCGGGAAATTTGCTTTGATAACTCCGGTGATAACATCGACAGATGGTCTCTGAGTCGCAACGATCAGATGAATTCCGACGGCTCTAGCCATCTGAGCAATACGTGCGATTGGTTCTTCGATCTCACGCTTTGCAGTTATCATAAGATCAGCGAGCTCATCAATGATCACTACTATGAACGGCATCTTCTTATGTCTTATGACATCGTTATCCTTTAATTTTCCTTCGGAATGTTTCAGATTATAAGCCTCAATATTTCTCACCCCTGCATTGGCAAGCTTATCATAACGGTTTTCCATTTCACTCTCTACACTTTTCAAAATTGAAACTGCATTCGATGGACTCGTAACTATACTTTCATTGATATCACCTGAAGTAGCAAGGAAATGTTTTTTTAATTTTGAATATAAGCTCAGCTCGATCTTCTTCGGATCGATCATTACAAATTTAAGATCGGATGGATGCAGCTTGTAAAGCAAGCTTGCTATGATCGTATTTATTCCAACACTCTTTCCTGAACCCGTAGCTCCTGCAATAAGAAGGTGAGGCATCTTAGAAAGATCGTCAATGAAAACTTCACCGTCGATCGTCTTACCGAAAGCGATCGGAAGACTTTTATTGCTGTCATTAAATTTCTGTGATGAGAACAAGCTTCTTATTCTTACGAGCTGTGCTTTCTTATTCGGTATCTCAACTCCGACCGTTCCTTTACCCGGAATTGGAATTATCATCCTGATGCCTTTGGCTTTCATTGCAAGCGCAATGTCATCCTGAAGCGATTCGATCTTTGACAGCTTAACATCTGCCGCAGGGACAAGTTCATACAATGTAACTACAGGTCCCGGTGTCGCGAAAACTTTTTCAACTTCGATACCGAACTTTAAGAGCTTAGCCTGAAGAAGTCTGCCATTCTCTGTCAGCTCTTCGTTTGGTATTACATCAAACTCTTCTTTCGTCGGCTCGATCAGTAATTCAATTTCAGGATATTTATATTTTTCTAATTTCTCTTCAACAAAATCATCTTCGCGCTTGCTCTGAAGAGTTTCAACTTCATTTGAATTTTCGGGATTTATATCAAGTTCATCCGCATCGGTTTTCAGAGTTTTATTTACCATCGTAGGCTCGATCTTAATTTCCTTTGCCTTCTTGATCTTTACAGGTTCCTGAGGCGGATCTTGCTTCGGACGGTTGATCTCAGTAACCTTTATCCGGTCCTCTTCATTGAATTCTTCTTCAACAGTTTGTTTCGAATATTTATTTTTCAGAATTCTCTCTCGCTCTTTCTTCAGAGCCTCCTCAACTTTGGCATCTTCCGGATTCACACTTTCTTTCTTCAGATCTTTCTGAACAAGCTTATTTATCTCCTTCTGCTCATTTGTACTGATAAGATCTTCCTTCTCCTTGTGAAAACTTTCTTTGACCCTTTCAGCAAATATCTTAAATCTTGCCAGTGTCTTGATAATATTGCCGTCGATCAAGAGAAGTGAAAACAGTATGAGGGCGGCGGCGAAAAAAATTGATGCACCTACGCTGCCAAGTGTGTGATAAAATATTGAAGCGAAAAAATCTCCGGTTGTTCCGCACAGCTTTGATGAAATGTTTTCTTTACCGGAAAATATTTTTAATAAGCCAAATGAAGAGCCAAGGGTTACCATTAGCAGAAGTGAATATATGCTGAACTGAATCGTTCTGCCTAAAGGTTTTTTTCTGATGAGAGAAATTCCGAAAGCAAGAAATATTACGGCGACAATTACAGAGAAATATCCAAAGAAATTATTTACAAAAAATTCAGCTACATATGCTCCGGCAATTCCCAGCCAGTTGTATGTGACATAAACCGCCGAGTATGCTTCCTTTCTGAAAATATCTATAAGTCTTAATCTTTCAAGAGTTGCCTGGTCTTTATCTGAATATGAAAGTATCGCAAGTCCGAGTAGAATACCGAAGGAGAAGATCAAAAATCCTAACAGCTGTTTTTTAAAGTCGGTGGAAATGCTGAAGTCTTCCTGGGAAGATTTTTTTTTACGCGGCGCCGGTGAAGTGGTATTTTCTTTTTTCTTTATACGCGTAACTCTGCTTTTTTTCATTTTAAAAAAATTAAATTAGCGAATCAGGATTCGCTTATTTTCTCTTTTTTTCCATCCTCTCTTTTAATACCAATGTTAACTCGTTTCATTTTTGATTTTTGAGTGGATTCACCTTCGAACTGTTCTTTGAATTTCACCACACCGCTTTGAAAAACCGGAATGAACGGATACGAATCTATTTCAGCACTTATCTCAAGATCCTTCTCAAATCCAATTGATGTCAAATATTTTCCGTGCTCGGACATATGAAACAGTCTCAGAATTTTTTCCTTTGAAGGCACATTAAGAAGCATCGCAAGGTCATTGCAGAGATTTATTGCTGCAATCTCAGAATCTCTCATCTCAAGCGTTCTTCCTGCACTGAGTCTTGAAAGAAGCATTCCCGCACACACGGCATCTTCAAGACAAAAGTCATTCAACTTACCTGAACAAATGATTGTAAAGTCCTCGTTGATCGAATTAACATAATCGACTATAGCTGATATGTTGACAAAGCTGCAGAGGACACAGTTCTTGGCAAACTTTGATTTTATTATCGCAAGTGTTCCGTTGGTTGTGCTGAAGATCAAAGCTTTATCTTTGACAACTTCAGGCGTATATTCACCCGGTGAATTCCCGAGATTAAATCCGTCTACGATCTTACCATTACGCTCTCCGCAAAGCATTGAATTCTTAGAACCTTTTGCTACTCTTACCGCGGTTGCAATATTTTCTGTCGGAATAATTTCCTTAGCGCCGTTCGCAAGCGCTATAGTCATTGTTGTTGTTGCTCTTAAGACATCAAGAATAATTACATTCTTATCTTTTAAAACAAGATCATCCTGTATTAACGATTGTGTCAGCAGTATATCAATTCTTTTCATATATCTTTACTCGACTTTCCTTTCGTTTATATATTTTTCTTTTTTTTGTGACTGAACAAATTTTAACTCTTAACTCTTAACTCTTAACTCTTAACTAAAGAAAAGGTGTTTTCGCAACCTTAGCTTTTATTTTTTTATCTCTGATCGATATTTCAATTTCAGACCCCGTTTTGTTATACCCATTGTCAATGTATGCCAGACCAATATTTTTATTAAGCATCGGAGACATACTACCGCTTGTTACAACACCGATCTTTTTATCACCGGAAAAAACTTCCTGTCCGTGTCTTGCAACCATCCTGTCATCAACAATAAATCCTACAAGTTTTCTTTTCGGATTCTCTTTTGCCTTAAGTATGACTTCCTTTCCGTTGAAATCTCCCTTGTCAGGTTTTGTGATCCATCCAAGTCCGGCTTCAATTGTATTTGAAGTTTCATCCATATCATTGCCATATAAGCGGAATGCATATTCAAGACGAAGCGTGTCTCTTGCTCCGAGTCCGACCGGCTTTATATTAAATTCCTTTCCGGCTTCAAAGATCGCATTCCACAGCTCTTCGGATTTTTGAGGATCAGAAGAAGAATAAATTTCGAAACAGATCTTCTCGCCGGTATATCCTGTATGTGAGATGATCGCGTCCTGTCCTGCAATTTTTCCCGAAACGAATTTGTAATATTCAATTTTAGAAAGATCAACATCAGTAAGCTTTTGCAGAGTGGCCAAAGAATTCTTTCCCTGGACAGCAAGCAATGAAATTTCATCAGAAATATTTTTCAAAGATACATCTCCGGATAAGTTTTCCTGCATCCACTTATAATCCTTTTCAATGTTGGAGGCATTTATCACGAGCATGTAATGATCATCAAATCTGTAAACAAGAAGATCATCAACAATCCCTCCATCTTTATAGCACATTGCAGAATACTGCACGTCACCAACTTCCAGCTTCGACAAATCATTGGTGGTGATCCTTTGTACAAAATCAAAAGCATCTTTGCCTCTGACCTCAACCTCACCCATGTGCGAAACATCAAACACACCGACCGAATCTCTTACGGCTTTGTGCTCTGCAATTATTCCTTCATATTGAATGGGCATGTCGTATCCGGCAAACTCTACCATCTTCGCCCCGAGTGCTTTGTGAATCTTGTTAAATCCTGTAGTCTTCAATTTTGAGTATTATGTATTGAGTATTTAGTATTGTGTATTAAGTTTAGCAGATTGTAAATGATGCATTAAATTTTGATTTTGAATAAATTTGATAGTTTATAATATGATCCTAACAATATACTCAATACTCAATACCCAATACTCATTATTATCCGTTTAGCTTTTTCCAGTCGCTCAAAAATTTATCAAGTCCAATATCTGTAAGCGGATGCTTTGCCAGTTGTTCAATGACTTTTATCGGCATGGTTGCGATGTCAGCTCCGATCAATGCACTGTCAACGAAATGCAGCGGATGCCTAACTGAAGCAACGAGAACCTGTGTCTGATAATTATAATTTCCGTATATCTGAACTATCTGTTGTATAAGCTCCATACCGTTCTGAGAAATATCGTCAAGTCTTCCGACGAAGGGACTTATTATATAAGCTCCTGCTTTTGCTGCAAGAATTGCCTGCGATGCCGAGAAACATAGTGTAACATTTGTTCTTATTCCTTCTTCAGAAAATACTTTAACAGCTTTTAATCCGTCTTTTATCAATGGAACCTTCACGACAATGTTCTTATGAATCTTTGCAAGCTCTCTTCCTTCTTTTAAAATATCATCAGTCTTAGTAGACACCACTTCGGCACTGACGTCACCGTCAACGATCTCACAGATCTTCAAAAGCATTGATCTGAAATCCTTGTGACCTTCCTTTGCAACAAGAGAAGGATTAGTTGTAACTCCGTCAAGAACTCCCATATCTGCAGCTTCTTTAATCTCATCAAGATTAGCAGTATCAATAAATATTTTCATTGTCTGAATGGTTTACTTTACAATAATTTGATAACATTTGAAAATAGATATAATAAATTTTTATAAAAAGACACATTTAATAGTCAGACCAATTATTATGAGTCCTGCCGGGAATATTCCTTCGCAAAGATAAAAATCAAAATAAAAATTTTAAACAGATTCTTTTGAAACCCTAATGTAATTTGAATTATTCAAATTGAATTACTAAGTTGTAAAAATTTTTTCCCCGAACCTCTGAACTTGAATAAGAGACTTATACATATTCTGAGTTTTCTAATGCTATCTGTACTTCTATTTTCGTGCAGCCATGAGAGTACTGATAAACTTCCTGATATTTCTCAGTCAAATATTGTGAAGCTCTATTATAAATCGGATTTCGATCCAACAGGCAAACAGAACATCATAACTCGTGAGATAAATGATCCGCAATCTGTATCCGAGTTAAAAAGTATTATTGATTACGAGCCATTCTCATACATTTACTGTGTATCAACAGGATCAATGAGCTTTTACAAGGATGACGAACTGATAACAACAATGGTCTTCAATACTGACCCGGTACAAACTCACATTGCCTGCAATTATGAAGGCAGGTTGGTCGCAATTAAGCTGTCAGAGGAAAATGCAAGGTTACTCGAAAGCTTCAAAAATTAATTTTTGAAAAAAATAATTTAGTATGAAAACCCTAATCGTCTTAGTCCTTATCTTTATGTTCAATAATGTGAACTCTCAGATCACTCCCGAGATCTATTCATGGAAACAAAATACTGCCGGAGTGACCGGTTACGGCGGAATACTTGCAGATGTGCAGCAGGTTTTTTATTCTGCAAACTTTTCTTATGTTAAATGTACAGGAATACCTTCTTATAATATCGGACCGTGGCCAATGAATCCAAACCTTCCGACAAATCAAAACTGGAGTTTCAAGATCGCGAGGTTTCCTGTAGCAGATCCCACTCCTTCTACAGCAGGCAACGGACAGATTGGTGTTTTGATAAACGGCGTTGTATTGTTCAACTCAGGAGATGCAATGTCTTACAATAATCAGAACATCTGGCACAGAGTTGCTCAGTACTTTGAGGCAATCAGCTTCGACACTTCAGGCGGACATCCTTCACCTCAGGGAGCGTATCACTATCATATTAATATGAGAAGACTGTATACTCCAAACCCGGATCAACATTCTCCAATACTCGGATACATGTTTGACGGCTATCCGCTTTACGGTCCGTATGCTTATTCGAACACAAACGGAACGGGAGGCATAAGAAGAATGAAGAGCGGTTTTGTCAAAAGAAGCATTACGACAAGAACTACATTGCCCGATGGTACAGTTCTGCCATCCAATCAATGGGGTCCTGATGTAAGCTCACAATATCCGCTCGGATGTTTCATTGAAGATTATACAACAGGGACAGGTGATCTTGATGCACATAACGGAAGATTCTCTGTAACACCGGAATATCAAAGCGGCATCTATGCATATTTTATTACTATAGATTCTCTCGGCAATCCCGAATATCCATATATTATTGGCAGCACATATTACGGTGAAGTTGTAGCCGGAAACTCCGGACCGGGCGGCGGACATGTTACGATCACCGAACCAGTAACTCAATATATTCCGACAGGAATTAATAATATAAATGAACCTGTAGAATTTAATTTATATCAGAATTATCCGAACCCTTTCAATCCTGAAACGAATATCAAATTTAGCATCGATAAACCCGGACTGACGACTTTAAAAGTATTTGACATGACAGGAAAAGAAATCGCTCAATTGATGAACGAGAAGCTTATCACCGGAAGTTACGTTGTTAAGTTTGAAGCAGGTGCATTAGCCTCGGGAGTATATTACTATTCTCTAACATCGAAAGATTTTAAGCAGACAAAGAAGATGATATTGATAAGATAAGATTTATTCTCAGACTTAGTACTGTTGTCACGAATTAATACAAAACGAATCGAATGAAAACAGATTCTTACTCAATTTATTTCAAAACTAGTGGAAACAACTTTTCCATAGACTCCGGGTTGCTATAGATTATTTAAGCAAAACCATGGTGTGACTTTGTTTTATTCCATTCACATCAAGCTGATAAAAATAAACACCACCAGCCAGATCCGCTCCGTCAAATTCGATCTCATATTTTCCCGGACTTTGCTTTTGATTAACTAAAGTGCGAACTTCCTTTCCATTTACATCAAACACTTTCAAAGAAACAAAATCAGAAATACTTAACTCATACTTTATGATGGTTACCGGATTAAATGGATTAGGATAATTTTGTGAAAGTTCAAATTCATTAGCAATTATTTCTGACGAATGAAAACCTGTAATTGTATTTATGCTTTTATAAACTCCGCTGCCGGTTGTACCTGCAAAAATATTTCCTGAGGTATTGGCAGTCAAAGTTTGAATATTCATTGTGGGAAGTCCTGTATTGAACTGTGTCCAGTGATCACCATTATCTGTTGAACGGTAAACACCGCCGCTGAACTTACAAAGAAACACATTTCCAACTGAATTAAATGTAAAACCATAAACTGCACCGGTTGTAGTTATACCTGAATCTGTTCTCGTCCAGTTGTCTCCATTATTTGTCGAGCGGAAGACTCCGTTGAATGTTCCCGCAAAAACTATCCCTTGTGAATTTACTGCAACTGATTTTATATCAGGGTTAGTAATGCCCAAATCTTTAAGCTGCCACAGTTCACCATTGTTGGTAGTTCGATACAAACCGCTGCCCAATGTAGTAGCAAAAACATATCCATCCTGATTGACAGCTAAAGACGAGATAGTTGCATTAGGAAAGCCCGTTGAGATCTGGCTCCATGAATTTCCTTCATCAGTTGATCGGAACACTTTCTGACCTGTTCCTGCAAAAATATATCCGTTGGGACTTATTGCCAAACTGTATATGAACGGGTTAGTAAGTCCGGAATTTCCTGACGTCCATAAATCTCCGTGATCAGTTGAAATGAAAATTCCGCCGCCGAAAGTGCCGGCTAATATTTTTCCGGATGGCAAAATAACCAAAGCACGTACATTGATATTTGTCAGACCTGAATTAATTTGTTCCCAGGAATTATTGGTGTCCGGTGATCTGTAGATCCCGTTACTTTGGGTGCCGGCAAAAATATATAATGTTGACGGATCAAATGCCAGTACAGGTATAACTCCACCCGAAGGCCCATTATTTGACTGCCAGAAGTCCTGTGAGATAGAAATTTTACAAATGAAAATATTTAGAAAAAAAAGTGTAATGAAAAATCGGACCATAGAAATTATCTGAAGGTATTTTAGTTCAGGGTTAAAATTTTTTTATTCAAAATTAAAACAAACCGTTAGCAATAGCAAAGAAAGATTTCGATGAATGTGAGTGCGTTGTAGAGAAATTAACGGCCGGCATATTTTTTTCTATTCATCAATCCGATAATTAATCCGGCCAGTCCTATTAAGGTACAAATCCCGAACCACAGAATTATGTTATATGAATTTGTAAAAAGCCTGTAACAGAAGTCGAACAGAAATAATACAAGTCCCGTTATTTCCCAAACCTTATCATGCATCCAGTCATTTTTGTTTTCAACCACCGGTGTCCTATTTACCAAAACTTTCAATTCATCCCAATCCCATATTACAAGAAGAATGTTAGCAAGAAGCATAAGACCGGTTATGTAGGGCGTGCCTGTGAATCCGTATGAAACCGTAATTATAAATATATTTGAAATGATGGGAAGGAACATCAGCGCACCAAGCTTTGCATATCTTTGAGACATAAGAAGCAAGCCGGCAAGTATCTGAGCAAAGCCGAGGAATTTCCAGTAAAGTCCGGATTGGTATAATGTTTCAAGTAAATGGAACGGTGAGTTGAGCGGAGTATCTGAACCGTCAACTGAAGTGAATCTTTCTCCTTTAATTTTTACAACACTTGAAAAAACAAACGCCCCGCCGATCAGATATCTTAAATAAATTATGAAGAGCTGTGCGAAAAGTTTTTGTTTGATCGAGTTCATTGAAGTAAGTTTCTAACGAGTGGTTAGTAAGAGTTGTTGCGAAGATGTTTCTTACTTAAATGTTAAGGTTCCATTTTTTCCGTTGTTGGTATTCCAAAATTAGAAAAATGTTGCTTAAATTTTTTTAGACCCAAACTTTTTCATATGGTTTTCATAATTGTACATTGTACATTGTAAATTGAACATTGTACATTGTACATTATTCTTTCAGTCTCCATTTTGTTTTTTTGTGAACATCAATAAGAATAATTGTAAACGGTATCCACCAAATGAGATCATTTGTAATGAGAGTGTAAACAAATTTGACCGGGATGCCTCCCTGAAAATAATTTATCATAAAGCCAACCGGCCCCAAAATTTTTCCAAGTAATCCAACCGCCACTATCGGCCAGTGTGTAAGATAATCAAAACTTGCCCACCAATAACCGAGTCCGTAAACTCCGACGATCATTCCAAGACATTGCCAGATAAAAGTATGATTGACAGGTGACATTCCAATGATTTCAAAGAACTGGTTTGGAAATAATACGACCCATATTCCCCAGAGAATATTATATAAAGCAGCTAAGCGTAAAGTAATTTTACCAAACAAGAGTCTTTATAATGAGTAATGATTAATGATCAATGATTAATAATTACTTAATGAACTTTACAAACTTTACAAACTAATACTCACTCAACTTACTTACCTTACTACCTCACTCAACCAACAGACCTCTTCCTGTTCCAGAATAAATAAAACGGAATCCCGCTGAAAACCAATACCAGTCCGATTCCGGCATCACGCGGATTTTGTATTATCGTAACAACAACAAGAGTTATACAGAATAAAACAAATATCAAAGGAAGCACCGGATATCCCATTGCTTTATAAGGACGCGGTGTATCTTTCATTTTTTTTCTTAAGATAAAAACTCCGAAAGCACCTGCTCCATAAAAAATAAATGACGCGAAGATCAACATGTCCGTCAGCTGATCAAATGTTCCTGAAAGGACTAGTATGCTAGACCACAAGCCTTGCAGCAAAAGAGAGTTGGCCGGTGTTTTATATTTTGAATGTACAACTCCGCACGAATTAAAAAACAGATTGTCCTTTGCCATAGCAAAATAAATTCTTGACGAAGCAAGTATGGTACCGTTGGTAGTTCCGAAAGTTGAGATCATTATGAGGATTGAAATAAAATATGCTCCTCCGTTGCCGAGAAATTTTCTCATAACCTCTACGGCAATGATCGTATTTTCTTTACCGGCAATAGCTATCATTTCATCGACCGGCATTACATAGAGATATACAAAATTAACAAGTAAATAAATTGCCATCACAATTCCGACACCGAAAAACAAAGCGAGCGGTATGTTCCTTTTTGGATTTTTAACTTCGCCTCCGAGATAGCCGATATTATTCCATCCGTCGTAAGCCCAGAATGCTCCGAGCATTGCAGCGAACATTGCACCGAACAGCCCGAGGGATGTTCCGTAATCCGCCGCAGGGTTCGGTCCTAGAGGAGAAACATTGTCAACTGATCCGCCGCTCAATGCCAGACCCAAAATTATTATCGCGACCATCCCTATTACTTTTAATGTCGTAAAGAAATTGCTTATCAGTCCGCCGAAAATTACTCCAAGATAGTTTGCTGTAGTAAGAAAAATTATTGTAAGGATAGTGAGCATCTTCACTCCAAAGCTTGCGAAAGGATTAAAGATGCCTAGCACTGTTATCTGTTCGGTTGCTTCACTAAGATGGGGCAACGGTATCATTGCATTTACCGATTCTGCAAACACATAAGCAATGGACGCGATCGAAGCAGTTTGTATTACTGAAAAGCATGACCACCCGTAAATGAAGGCAAATGCTTTTCCGAACATTTCTTTAAAATAAATGTACTGACCTCCGGGAGCAGCGATCATTCCTGCGACTTCGGCGTTTGTCGCTGCGCCGATCAATGTAATGACACCCGCGATTATCCAGCACAGCAAAATTATTCCGCCCGACTGCAGGTCCATTGACATCGGTGCAGCTTTCTTGAAGATACCTGAACCTATCATTGAGCTGATCACGATCAGGACGGCTGTATAAAGACCCAGCTTTGTCAGCAGTCCGCTTGAGTGAACTTCATGTGTAGTTTTGTTTGACATGATAATTCTTTTAATTGGGGAATTGGTTTATTTAAAAAACACCTGTGCGACCTTGTATATTTTAGGATCAACAGTTTTCAATTTACTGATCGCCTTTTTAATTGTGATATCGGTTATTTCGTTAGAAACTATGGCGCACATTCTTCCAAATTTTTTTTCTTTGATCATTTCAATAGAATATACTCCGAAACGTGTACCAAGTATCCTGTCAAACGCAGTAGGCATACCGCCTCTCTGTACATATCCTAAAATTGTTGACCGCGTCTCAAAGCCCGAACGGTGCTCGATCTCATCTGCAAGATAATGACAGATCCCTCCCAGCCTTTCTCTTCCGAAATCATCTTTCTTAAATTTACCCTTCATTGCAGGGTCGGCAAATTTAATATCGCTCTCGTCGATCTTTGCTCCTTCGGCAACAACAATAATTGAAAACCATTTTCCTCTTGTGTATCTGTTCTTAATTACATCCACAATGTCATCGATCTTAAATTTTCTTTCCGGGATCAGAACGACATCAGCTCCACCTGCAATTGCAGCATAGACAGCTATCCAGCCCGCATTCCTTCCCATTACTTCAAGTATCATTACCCTGTGATGTGATTCTGCAGTTGTATGAAGTCTGTCAACTGCTTCAGTAGCAATTCCGACTGCTGTATCAAATCCGAATGAATAATCAGTCCCGTATATGTCGTTGTCAATCGTCTTCGGAATTCCAATAACATTCACGCCTTCTTCGTAAGCAAGCTGCGCGACATGCATTGAGCCCTCTCCGCCGATGCAGATTATCGCATCGAAGTCCGCCTTGTAAATCTTTTCCATCAGAATTTTTTTTCCGTTCTTCTGTTCGAACGGACTGAAGCGTGATGTGCCTATTATGGTACCGCCCCGATGAATTATTCCTGAAACTTCTTTTATTCCAAGATGAATGTAATCTTCGTCCCATAAACCTTTCCAGCCGTTAAGAATACCAACCATCTCATAATTCAGAGTGAATGATTTTCTAACGATCGCCCTTAACACTGCGTTCAGTCCGGCGCAATCACCGCCGCTTGTTAATACTCCTACTTTCAATTAGTTAATTGGTTGATTTGTTAATTAAGTTAATTGGTTAATCATCTCTACTTTTTTTCAAATTCCAAATCAAGCAACGGAAACCTTCTTATGCCTTGCTGCAATTAAGATCATCGCAAATAAATAAATTACAGCGCCGACTATAAACACAATTCTGAATCCGAACATCATTGCAAGTATGATCGCAGATACTGTGCCTATAACTGAAAAAAATCCGTTCACTCCCCAGGCAAATGCAACAAATCTTTTTTCCGTAGGAAGTATCAGTGACATTCCTATTGGGAACGGCATACCCATAAAAAATCCGAGCGGAAGTATCATCAAAGCTGATACAACTATTCTCCAGTACAGGTCTAATCTTATCAAAGCATTGAAAATGTATGGGTTAAGAATTCCGATCACAAGTGTCAGCAATGCAATGATCCCAAAAATTATATAAAGCTTCTTAATATTATTTTTGTAAAACTTTGCAGAAAAATAGCTGCCTACACCGGATGCAATGAGCATCGTTGATACAATCGTTAAAAGCGTGATCACAGGTTGCCCGAGAAACAATGTGAACTTTTGTATCATGCATATCTGCAGGACAATGTATCCGAATCCAAGACATGCAAAATAAAAAAGAAATTTTTTATCGACAGCAAACTCGTCAGCAGAAACATTTTTTACATCCTCTTTTTTGAAAAATTTAAGCGGCAGCAAAATTAAAAGACCTGCTATCAGAAAACACTGGATAAGAATTGCCAGAAGCGTAGTCTCCGCTACTGGCTTGTCTTTCAAAGCAAGTATAGCTTTATCATTTTGTGAGAAAGTTTCTTTGATCCCGTCCCATGAAAGGTTTGTAAATCCGATGTTCTGATCAAAGAATGGTTTATCATCGGTCGCGGGCTCGATCTTTTTATCATAATTTTTTGCATCATCATAAATATTAGCTGACTCGATCAATTTTTTGTAAATGCTTTCGTTAGTTGTGAGAGGATCATAAAGTATTTCCAAGCTCAGTGTGCTCGATTCGTTTCGCACATTAATTACATCCGCTTCCGAAAATCCGTCCTTCTTATACAAAACTCCTGCAAGAAAACTCTTATCATTTTCAAAATCATTAGGAGGCCTTCTGAAGATTATAAAATTCTTTTTACTGTCTTCAAGACCACCGCTGTTTTCGAACCGCGCTTCTTTCAGAGTTGTAATGATCTTAGGCAGTTGTGTTTCCGGCCGGGAAATATAAAGCATGCCATCACGTTCAAGATGATTCAGATATTCCTTAACAGCTTCTTTGGTCAGAATATAATTTTCAACTAGACTCATTGCACCGCTTGAAACTGCTGAGGCCGAGATAGTGTGAGCTGAAATAATTACATCATACGCTATTCGTTTTGATGAAAGAACAGAGCGTGCATCGTCAGTGATCAGATTAACTCTCTTATTATTCTTTATCAAAGGTCCGGTCCAGTATGCAAGATCGTTCTTGATAAGGTCATTGAGAACTCCGTTAATTTCTACTGCAGTTATGTTTTTCGCATTATGATATAATCCTGTAAGAATTTCTCCGCCGCCTGCAGAACCGATGATGAAAACTTTCCCTGCAGAATCTTTTGTAGCAAATGCCAAATTAGATGCATCCGCAGGCTTTCTTTCGAGTGGAAAAGACTTAACATTCGGAATATTCGTCGTAGCATTACCGGCATCTATGATGGCGAGGTAAATATTATATCCATCTTCAGCTTTTTGTTCATCGATCATTACATCAATTTTTGAAAATGTATTCCAGTCGGTCCTTACTTTTAGATCCGGTCTGTCTTTCATATAATTGCCGTAGATCTTATTGGCAGTAACATTTATCGGAAACCTTTCATCAGAATTAATAAGAAAGGTCAGCGAGATACCGAGAAGTAAGAACGCTATGAAAGAAAATGTCTTGTGATTCTGAAATGAAAAAATTATTGCGGCAAGAAATGCGATCGCGGCTACGAAGACAACTGTGCCGTTACCTCCAACAGAGGGGACTAACAGAACAAAAACTACACAAGCAAGTCCTGCTCCGATCAGATCAAAAAAATATAATTTTGAAATATCACTTTTGAACCGTGTTAACAAAACTGAAATGATAAGCCCAGCGAAAAAAAATGGAATAGTAATAAGTATGTAATACAGAGGGAGATACAGAAATTGTATCGAGTCGCTCAGTAAACTGAAAGGATCGAAAGGTATCTTGTTGATAAGTATAAATGAAAGTATGACTGTCGAACCGTAACATATCGAAAGTATCGACAAAAGTTTTTCAGAGCTTATGTTGTTTAACTTTTTGCTCAGCGAAAGAACAACCCCGCTGACACCGAATCCAAGCAGTGCCACGCTTATCACCATGAATGCAAAATGGTACCATAGAGAAACCGAGAGAACTCTCGTTAAAGAAAATTCAAGCAGGAGTGTTGAGAGTGATATCAAAAATATTCCTATGTAGTAAGGTGATCTGATCTTTTCGGAACGTAGGGTAGCGGTGCTTTTCAGGGTCATTAAGTTTTTTCAGATTGTGAATTTAGTTTGAGCTTATGTATTGACAAAAGCTGTGTCAGAAGGCTTTCCATTTTACTTAGCTTTATCATGCTGCTTGCATCGCTGAGAGCCTTCGTAGGATCAGGATGAGTTTCAATAAAGAACCCATCGACCCCTGCTGCTACTGCTGCTCTTGCAAGAGGAGCAATGTATTCAGGATTTCCTCCGCTTACACCTTTATCTTTTGAAGGCATCTGAACCGAATGTGTCGCATCGAAGATAACGGGATAGCCGAAGTTTTTCATAACAACAAGACTTCTCATATCAACGACCAGATTATTATAGCCGAATGTAGAGCCTCGCTCAGTGAGAAAAATTTTTTTATTTCCGGTCGCTGCAACTTTAGCTGCCTGGTACTTCATGTCTTCGGGTGCAAGGAACTGACCTTTTTTTATATTCACGATCTTTCCGCTTTCACCCGCTGCCTCAAGGAGATCAGTCTGACGTGAAAGGAACGCCGGTATCTGAAGCACATCTGCCACTTCAGCAGCGATCTCAATTTCGATCTCGGAATGAATGTCCGTAAGAACCGGAACTTCGAATTCATGTTTGAGATCCGCGAGTATCGACAACGCTTTATCAATACCAATTGTCCTGAAAGAATCCGAAGAAGTTCTGTTGGCTTTGATGTAAGAGGATTTGAATATGAAAGGGATCCGTAACTTATCAGTAATCTTCTTAAGTGTCTCACAGGTTTTGAAGACTACTGATTTAGATTCGACAACACAGGGACCTGAGATAAGAAGAAAATTATCCAGATGTTTCAGATGAAGGTCTTTTGATAAATACTTAGGAAGCATTAAAATTTTATTTTATACTGTAGTCGTTAAACTTTTTCTCAAGCTCTTTCCCGGAATATTTCGATTTAGCATACATGCCTTTCTGCTCTCTTTGTCTTAATGCTTCATACAAACATACTGCAACGGCTACCGATACATTCAGCGACTGGATCATTCCGTACATAGGTATCATAAAACTCTTTGAAGAATATTTTTTGACATCTTCCGAAACTCCGGTATGCTCATTTCCAAATACCAAGGCTGTCTTTCCTGAGAGATCAAGATCATACAGCGATGTGATCTTTTTATTTTCTTCAATATAGCTTGAAAAAATTCTGAACTTTTCCCTCTTGAGCTTATCGAAGCAATCCTTTACGTTGTCAAATCTTTCAAGCTCGATCCATTTCTTCGCGCTGCCTGAGGAGATCTTTCCTATCTTTGGAAATTTATTAGTGTTATATATAAGATAAATTTTATCAATTCCGACAGCATCAGCGCTCCTTAGTATCGCGCTCACGTTGTGCGGATCATGAATATTTTCCAGAACAACCGTTAGAAATTTTTGTCTTTTTTTGACAACTTCCCTGATCCGGGTAAATCTTTTAGGCGTCAACGGTGTTTGGAATTTTAAATCAAAAATTAATTAATTAACTTTCTTTAAACAATAAACAAATCCAACTATTATGAGCAAAAAATTCATCTGCACAATAATCGGTTTGGTTTTACTCACATCTGCTAATTCCTTTTCCCAAGATAAAATTAAACTCACAAAAAAAGTACCAAGAAACAGCTGGAGCCTTGGCTTAAATTATGGCGAGAATGGTTTCGGTCCTTATGTCTTTCCAGCACAGTGGGATCCGAAGCTTGGAATTCACGTGACTTGAAGTCGCGGCCGCACTGACCCTATAGTGAGTCGTATTAATTTAAATCATACCAACATGGTCAAATAAAACGAAAGGCTCAGTCGAAAGACTGGGCCTTTCGTC
>JADMIO011281636.1_pt1 | contig 62606 bp, 57 predicted proteins | sample 8958161 | NCBI WGS metagenome assembly JADMIO01 (sample SAMN16585339, study PRJNA669376) | soil metagenome | isolation source: Crop rotation soil | place: USA: Cullars Rotation, Alabama | collected 2011 | reverse complement strand
GCCGCGACTTCAAGTCACGTGAATTCCAAGCTTCGGATCCCACTGTGCTGGAAAGCTACGGGAGAACGGCTCGGCACCGTCGAGCGCTCGTTCTCGACGGGGGCGAGCGAGGTGCTGGTCGTGCACGACGGCCAGCGTGAGATCCTGATTCCGATGATCGCAGACGTCGTGCGGACCATCGACGTCGACGCGCGCTGCCTCGTCGTCGATCCGATCCCAGGGCTCCTCGACGGCTGACCATGCGTGTGCACGTCGTCACGATCTTCCCCGAGTTCTTCGCGACGCCCTTGGCCGTCGGGATCCCGAAGCGCGCCCGCGAGACGGGGCTGCTCGAGGTCTCGCTCGTCGATCTCCGGGAGTACACCCACGATCGGCATCGCAGCACGGACGATACGCCGTATGGCGGCGGCCACGGGATGGTCATGAAGGTCGCGCCCATCGTCGAGGCGCTGGAGGCGGTCGCGACGCGGGCGCCGCGCGCGCACCGCGTGCTGCTCTCGCCGCGCGGCACCGCGCTCGACCATCGCAAGGTCATGGCCCTCGCCGAGCTCGAGGATTTGGTGCTCGTCTGCGGACGGTACGAGGGCGTCGACGAGCGGGTCCGCGACTTCGTCGACGACGAGCTCTCGATCGGGGACTACGTGCTCTCGGGCGGCGAGCCCGCGGCGCTGGTGGTCATCGACGCAGTCGTCCGACAGATCCCAGGCGCGCTCGGCAACCTCGCGTCGGCGGCGTCGGAGTCGTTCGTCGACGACTGCCTGGAGTATCCGCAGTACACGCGGCCGGAGACGTTTCGGGATCGCGCCGTGCCGCCGGTGCTGCTCTCCGGCGATCACGCGGCGATCGACGCGTGGCGAGCCGCAGCGGCGCGCGACGCGACCGCGCGCCGCCGGCCGGATCTCCTCGCGCGCACGACGACGGGGGAACGGTGAGATGGCGCCGCTCTACCTCGCGCTGCTGCACTTCCCCGTGTACGACAAGAACCACCAGGTCGTGACCACCGCCGTCACGCACATGGACATCCACGACATCGCGCGCACGGCGTGCACGTTCGGCGTCCGCCGCTTCTACGTCGTGACGCCGGTCCACGCGCTCCGCGAGCTCTCGGCGCGCCTGCTGGAGCACTGGTCGTCGGGCTGGGGTGCCAACTACAACGCCACCCGCAAGGACGCCCTGGCACTCGTCGGCCTCACCGAGGATCTCGATCACACCATCGTCGACGTGGAACGCGACGCCGGCGCACCTCCCATGCTGCTGGTGACGTCGGCGCGGACGCAGACGCCGACGATCTCGTACGCCGCGCTTCGCCGCTTGATCGCCGCTACGGAGCGGCCGCTCCTGGTTCTCTTCGGCACCGGCTGGGGCCTGACCGAGGAGATCATGCAACGCGCCGACCACCAGTTGCCCGCCGTCCTGGGAACCGGCGACTACAACCACCTTTCCGTTCGCAGCGCCGCAGCCATCATCCTCGACCGGATGTGTGGACGGCAGGAAGATCTAGAGGAGGCACACCCATGAACGTCATCGAAAGCATCGAGCAGCAGCAATTGAAGGATGGACAGCCCGCATTTCGCCCGGGCGACGCGCTGCGCATCCACGTCCGGATCGTCGAGGGCGACAAGGAGCGCATCCAGATGTTCGAGGGCGTCTGCATCCGGCGAAGCGGCGGCGGCGTGCGCGAGACCTTCACGGTGCGCAAGACCTCGTACGGCGTCGGCGTGGAACGGACGTTCCCGTTGCACTCGCCGCGCGTCGACAAGATCGAGGTCGTATCGTACGGCAAGGTCCGGCGCGCGAAGCTCTACTACCTCCGCGAGCTCTCCGGAAAGGCGGCGCGCATCGAAGAGGACACCTCGGCGCGCACGACGAAGACCGGCCAGTAAACGACTCCGCAATCCGCGTTCGGGCGCCACGCGCTCGGACGCGGGTTAGCGTGCTATCCGCGCGCCGGCCGCTCGAGGTCGGCCATGTCTTCGTCGAGACCCATCCGCGCGTCGCCATCGAAGAACGCGCCTTCCGCGACCACGAGCGTCCGCGTCTCGACGAGCCCGTGGACGCGGGCGCCCGCCAGGAGCTCGACGCGCTCGGCACCGAGCACCTGTCCGCGCACCTCACCGGCGACGACGAGAGTCTTCGCCCAGATCGACCCGTGCACGACGCCGCACGCGGCGATCTCGAGGCGATCGGTGGCGCGGACCTCGCCGCGGAGCCGACCTTCGATGCGCGTCGGCGCGGTGAAACTGAGCTTGCCGTTCACCTGCGTGCCCTGATCGAGGACGGTGCGGATCTCGCGCCAGCCGAGCACACCCGCTTCGGGCGCAGGCACGGGGACAGGGCGCGGTGCAACGGGCTTCGGCGGTGCTGCCCGCCGCGTCTGCCAGCGATCCCCCACGCCGATCTCCTAGATCATTCCGTCGGAGCGGGAAAGACGTGACATGCGACCGCATGCCGACGCGCACCTTGGAGAAGCGGCGGCACGTCGGTCGTGCAGCGCGGCTCGGCGTACGGGCAGCGCGGATGGAACGGACACCCGCTCGGCGGATTCAGCGGGCTCGGTACGTCGCCACCGAGCGGCGTGCGTGTCGGCCGGTGGCGCGGATCCGGCACCGGCACCGCCGCGAGCAGCGCACGCGTGTACGGATGCCGTGGATTCGCATACAGCTCTTCGCGCGGCGCCTGCTCGACGATCTTGCCGAGATACATCACCGCGACGCGATGGCTGATGTGCTCCACGACCCGCAAGTCGTGCGAGATGAAGAGATACGCGAGCCCGAGCTGATCCTGGAGGTCGCTCATGAGATTCAAGACCTGCGCCTGGATCGACAGATCGAGCGCGGACACGGGCTCGTCCGCCACGATGAACCGCGGTCCGACGGCGAGCGCTCGGGCGATCCCGATGCGCTGGCGTTGCCCGCCGCTGAACTCGTGCGGATAGCGGTCGTAGTGTTCGGGCCCGAGGCCCACCTTCTGCAGCAGCTCCTCGACGCGCCGGCGCTTCTCGGCACCGCGCGCGAGCCCGTGCACCTCGAGCCCTTCGCCGACGATCGCGCCGACCCGCATGCGCGGGTTCAACGACGCGTAGGGATCCTGGAAGATGATCTGCATCGCGCGGCGCATGCGACGGAGCTCGGCGGGCCGCAGCGCCAGGACGTCCTGATCGTCGAACCGCACCTCCCCCGACGTCGGCTCGATGAGACGGAGGAGGCAACGCCCCAGCGTCGACTTGCCGCAGCCCGACTCGCCGACCACGCCGAGCGTCTCGCCCGCTCGAATCTCGAGATCGACGCCTTCGAGCGCGCGCACCACGAGCTTGCTCGCACCGAAGAAACCGCCGCCGACGGGATAGTGCTTCGTCAGCGCGCGCGCGACGACCAATGGCGCCGCATCCGGGCTCGCTATGCGCTGCGGCTGGTCGCTCATACGCGGATGCACGCCGCCTCGTGTCCCGGCGCCTTCGGCTCGAGCAGCGGGTCGATCTCCGCACACTCGGCGATCGCACGCGGACAACGGTCGCGGAACCGGCACCCGCTCGGCCGAGCGAAGAGGCTCGGCACCGTTCCGGGCAGCGCGGTCAGATGGCCCCGCCGGGCGCCTTCACGGCGCGCACCTGCCTCCATCAGGGCGACGGTATAGGGATGCAGCGGGCGCTCGAACACGTCGATCGCGGATGCCCGCTCGACGATCCGTCCCGCGTACATCACCGCCACGTCATCCGCCTGCTCGGCCACGATCCCGAGATCGTGCGTGATCAGGATCATCGCCATGCCGAGCGAATCGCGAAGACCGCGCAGCAGCTCGAGGATCTGCGCCTGAATCGTGACGTCGAGGGCGGTCGTGGGCTCGTCGGCGATCAGCAAGCTCGGCTCGCACGCGAGCGCCATCGCGATCATCGCGCGCTGGCGCATGCCGCCGGAGAGCTCGTGCGGATAGCTCTTGGCGCGGCGTTCCGGCTCGGGGATCTCGACCTTGCGGAGCGCCTCGATCACGCGTTCGCGCGTGGTACGTCGGTCGACGTCTTGATGGAGGCGTACGGCCTCGCCGATCTGATTCCCGACGGTGAACACCGGGTTCAGCGACGTCATCGGCTCCTGGAAGATCATCGCGATCTCGCCTCCGCGAATCCGCCGCATGTCGCGCTCCGACAGCCGCAGGAGATCCTGGCCGCGATACGCGATCGACCCCGACGCCACGCGGCCCGGCGGGCTCACCAGCCGGAGGATCGACAACGCGGTCACGCTCTTCCCGCACCCCGACTCGCCGAGGAGTCCGAGCGTCCTCCCCGTGTCGACCGTGAAGCTGACGCCGTCCACGGCACGGCCCACGCCCTCCGCGGTCTCGAAGTGCGTGTGCAAGTCGCGGACGTCGAGCAGCGGACCTTGCGCGCTCACCCGCCGGCTCCGACGCTGCGCGGATCGAGCGTGTCCCGCAGATAGTCGCCGAGGAAGTTGAACGCCATGATGGTCAGGAAGATGAATACCCCCGGCGTCAGGATCCACGGGAACTGCGCGATGCTCTGCACGTTCTGCGCATCCGCCAAGAGATTGCCCCAACTCGCCTCCGGCTCCTGAATGCCGAGCCCGAGCAGCGACAAGGCGCTCTCGCCGAGGATGAACCCGGGGATGCTGAGCGTCGCCGCGACGATGGTGTACCCGAAGGTCGCGGGGATGACGTGGCGGACGATGATGCGGCCGCGCTTCGCACCGAGCGCCCGGGCGCTCTGCACGTATTCGAGCTCGCGAATCGACGACACCATGCCGCGGATGATGCGCGCGAATCCCGCCCAGCGGATGAAGCTCATGATGACGACGATCATGAGAAAGGTCTGGGCGGACGTGAGGGACGGCGGGATGACGGCCGCGAGCGCCAGCAGGAAATAGAAGGACGGCAACGACATCAGGACTTCCGTGCCGCGCATCACGGCGTCGTCGAATCGCCCGCCGACGTAGCCCGCGACGGCCCCCACGACGAGCCCGATCACGAAGCTGATCGCGACGCCGAGGAGGCCGACGGTGAGACTGATGCGGCTGCCGTAGACGATGCGCGAGAAGAGGTCGCGGCCGAGGCCGTCCGTGCCGAGGAGGAAGACCCGGGCGGCGGGATCGCGGGTCGTGACGAGATGTCCCCGGGCGAAGAACGCGAGCGGCACCTCGTCCGACAACTCCGTGTAGCGGCGCCCCGTGCCGGCGGCGAGCTCGAACGGATGGGTGTACACCACGCCTTCGGTCGCCCACGCGCTCGGCGAGTTCAGGTGCAACGCCGACGGCGGACAGTTGGGAAAGCCGCGGTTTTGCTCCGCGTAGTCGTACGGCGCGATGAACGGCGCGAACAGCGCCGTCGCGTAGAGCACGACGAGTACCGCCACGCTCACACGAACCGGCCAGCTCATCCGCATGCGCCGGCGTGCCACCTCAGCGCACCGCCTCGAGATGCGTGAAGTCGATGCGCGGATCGACGAGTGTGAGCGCGACGTCGGCGAGCAGATTTCCGACGAGCAGCAGCACCGACCCCATCAGCACCGACCCCATGACGAGGTACAGATCGAGCGAGCGAACGGCGTCGAGCATCAGCGTGCCGAGTCCCTGGAGATTCATCACGGCCTCGACGAGCGCGGCACCGCCGAGGAGCGTGCCGAGCTCGTAGCCCGCGAGCGTGACGAACGGGTTCAGCGCGTTCCGCAGGATGTGCTTCGAGACGACCAGCCATTCCGGGACGCCCTTCGCGCGCGCCGTCCGGACGTAATCCGCGCTCTGGATCTCGAGCAGTTGGCTGCGCATGAGCCGCATGAGGCTCGCCATGCCGCCCGTACCGAGCACGATGACGGGCAGCACCAGGTGCGCCAGGCGGTCCCCGACCTGCTCGAGCGGCGACAAGATCGGGTAGTCGAGCGACGTCGTCCCGCCGACCGGGAACCACCCCGTCTCGAGCGCCACGTACATCAGGAGGAACGCCAAAAAGAAGCTCGGCACCGACATCCCGAAGAACGCGACGAACGACAACGCCCGGTCGAGCATCGTCCCGCGGCGGAGCGCCACGACGATGCCGATGGGAATCGCGAGCGCCCACGTGAAGACCAGGCTCGCGACGGCCAAGATCACGGTATTGAGGGCGCGGCTCTCGATCAGCTCGAGCACGCCGACTCGATACGCGATCGACATCCCGAGGTCGAGATGGACGACGCGCCAGAGCCACTTCCCGTAGCGTACGGGCAGCGGCTGGCCGTATCCGAACTCGGCCTTCATCTCGCGCACCATCTCGGGCGAGATCGACGGGTTCATGCTGAGCGTGTCGAAGAAGTCGCCGGGGGCGAGATCCACCACGACGAACGAGAGAAAGGTTATCCCGATCAGCAGCGGGATCATTTGCGCCAGCCGGCGCACGACGAAGCGCAGCATGGGTCAGGGTCGGATCGCGATGCGCTCCGGGTGATAGAGACCCCATACCGTCGGCGTGAAGTCGACGAGATAGGTCTTGGCGGCGACGAAGCGCTGCTGGCGTACGAGCTGAATCATCGGCAGCTCGCGGTGCAGGATCTCCTGGATCCGCCAGTAGTGGGCTTGCCGCTTCTTCGGGTCCAGCTCGCGGGCGCCCGCGTCGATCTCGCGATCGATCTCGGCTTCCCAGGGGGTCGCGGGCGTCTCTTGGTTCGGATGCCAGAGGTGCAGGTTGCCCGACGACCGCAAGAGGTTCGATCCATTGTGCGGCTCGACGCCGCCAGTGAAGCCCATCACCATCGCGTCCCAATCGAAGTTCACGGACAGCTTCTCGACGAGCGTGGCGAAGTCGAGCGGACGGTAGTTCACCTTGAAGCCGAGCTTCGTCCAGTCCTCCTTGAGGATCGAGCACAGCCGTTCGCGCACCTGATTGCCGGCGTTGGTCGACAAGTCGAACTCCAGCACGCGGCCCTGCTTGTCCTCGCGGATTCCGTCACCGTCGCGATCGCGGTACTCGCCCTCGTCGAGCAGCCGCCGCGCGAGCTCGAGATCGTACTCGTACGGCTTCAGGTTCGGATCGTAGAAGAGCGTGTTCTCCGGAGAGATCGACGAGGTCGCCGGCTCGCCGTACCCGAAGTAGGTGTTCTGGATCATGCTCTTCGTGTCGACGCTGTGTGCGATCGCCTGCACGAACTTCGCGTCGGTGAACCAATCCAGTTTCGGATCGCGCACGCCCTCGTGCACGTAGTGGGCGGGATTCCGATTGAAGCTCACGAACAACATCCCGGTGTCGAGCCCGATCTTCTGGAGGTCGATCTCCAGCTCGGCGCTGCGTTTCCGGAGGTCGTCGATCTCCTCGGGGCGCGGCGTGTAGACGTGCAGCTGCCGATCGAGGAACTTGAGATACATCGTGTTCTGATCGGGCACGATGAGGGCGGTGCGCTGCTCGAGGCGCGGAAGCTTCCCGCCCTGCTCGTCTCGCATCCAGTAGCTCTCGTTGCGCGCGTACTGCAGGAGCTGCGCGGGCACGTAGCGCGCGAGACGGTACGGTCCGGTGCCGACGATCTTGTCGGGCGGCGTGTCGATGCCCCACGTCTGGGTGAACGTGCCGTCGGCGAGCGCCTGCCCGAGGATGTGCTTCGGCAGGATGCCGAAGCCGATGCTGTTCAACAGAGGCGCGAACGGCTCGGCCAAGATCAACTTCACCGTGTGCGGGTCGACGACCTCGGCGCGGATCGGCTGCCCGCCGACCATCAGCACGTGCTTCGAGCTGTTCGGCACCTTGGGGTCGAAGATCGCTTGCAGCGTGAACGCGACGTCGTCCGCGGTGAACGGCGTGCCGTCGTGCCACTGCACGTCGGAGCGCAAATGGAACGTCCACGTCGTGCCGGCCTCGTCGTGCTCCCACGACGTCGCGAGCACGCCTTCGGTCTCGGTGGTCTTGGGATTCAACCGCACGAGGCCTTCGAACAGCTCGTCGACCGCCTCCGACGAGGCCGAATCGACCGACAGCAACGGATTGAAGGTCTTCGGATCGCTGATCATCGCGGTCACGAGGCGGTCGCCTCGACGCAGCCGATCATCGCCGCTCTTCCGGCAGGCACCGACGATCCCGAGCGCGAGCGTCGCGCAGACGGCGACGGTCATCAGATTCCGCATCCTCAACCTCCGACCTGATACTGCTCGATCACGAGCTCTTGCAGCCCCTCACGAGGCGGAAAAGCGAACAGGGTATCGGTGATGTCCGTGTTGAGCGACGGCGACGCGTATCGCACGCGCACGACACGATTACCGGGCTCGGCGCGCATGTCGATCGCGTGCGGGAACGCGATCGTTCCGATCGGTGCATAGCCGGCGAACGCGACCCGCAACGTCATGCCGCCGTCGAGCGGCGTCTCGCTCGCGACCGGCGCCAGCGTGTCGGGCGCAAACCACACCACCTCGCGTCCGCCCGCGACGGGGAGCGTCAACGTGAACGCGCCCGCGCCGTCGTCGCGCCCGGCGGTCGCGGCGCCGGTCGGAGCGCGCTCGGGCGGCGTGCCGAGCAGGATCGCGGTGATGTCGGCCACGCTGACGGGCACCTGCGTGTACGCCGCGACGCTCGCCGGCGTCGCGGGGCCGCGATAGATCTTCGCCTCGCGTCGCGCGTACACGACCAGCTCGCGGGCGTCGCTTGCGATCACGGCGAGCGCGCCGAACGGCGAGAGAACCTCGAGCCGGAAGTGATCGGGACGGCGCACAAGCACCGCATGGCGCGCGCCGACGTTCTCGTCGCCGTTCTCGTACGCGATCTGCGCGAACCCGCGGACGGAGCGGATCGCCGCGCGCCGCGACGCGAGGGCGTCGAGAAGCTGCTTCGCCGACGGCGTCGCGGCCGGCAGGCGCGCTCCCAGCTTGGCGGGTTGGCATCCCGCCACGAGGAGAGCCGCCGCCGCCGCCGTCACGAGCCGCGCGAAGGCGCTAGGACTCGGTCGCACCCGTGCGCGTCCCGGCACCCAGAGCTCGAAGCTTGCCTTTCAGTCGGTCGATTTGCTCGGGCTCTTTCGCCTTCCCGAGCGCCTCTTGATAGACGCGAATCGCGTCGCGGGTCTTCCCCGTCTTCTCGTACGCATCGCCGAGGTGCTCGGTGACGGTCGGATCGTCGCCGGCGTGCTCGATGGCGCGCTCCAGCTGCTCGACGGCCCGCGGGTAGTCACCGCGCATGTAGTACACCCACCCGAGCGAATCGATGTAGAACCCGTCGTCGGGCTCGATCGCGAGCGCGCGCCGGATGAGCTTCTCCGCCTCGTCCAGACGCTGCCCGGTCTCCGCGTACGTATAGCCGAGGTAGTTGAGCGCGGCGGCGTTCTGCGGGTTGATCGCGATCGCCCGCTGCATCATCTCGATCGCCTTCGGCTTGTTCTTCGCCTCGTCGTAGGTGGCGCCGAGCGAGAAGAAGTTCTGATCGTTCTCGGGCTCGAGGCTGACGGCCTGCTCGAGCACGGCGATCGCCTGCGGATACTGCTTTTCCTCGCGGTGGAGCGCCGCGAGGTACGCGAGGAGCTCGGCGTTCTTGCCCTTTGCCTGCAGGGCCTGCTCGATCTCCTTGATCGCCTGCGGCGTCTTCTCTTGCCGTTGGTGCACGGCCGCGAGCTGGATGCGCGCGTCGACGTAGTACTCGGAGTCGGGCGTGATCTTCTGCAGCTGTTCGATCGCCTTCGCGAACTCCTGCGTCTGCGCGTAGACCGACCCGAGGTAGTAGCGGACGCGCTGGTTCTCGGGCTCGGCAGCGAGGACGAGATTCAGCTCCGTCGCGGCGCGGTCGTACTCGCCCTTCTCGAAATAGATGAGCGCGATCTTGATTCGCGTTTCTTCCGGATCGTTCTCGATCTTTTCGAGCGCGTGGTACTGGAGCAGCGCCTCGTCGAGCTTCTTCTGTCCGATGTAGAGCCCGCCGAGCCGCTTCCGCACGAGCGCGCTGCTCGGGTTCTGCGCGAGGATTTGTTGGTAGAGCTCGATGGCCTTCGGGTAGTCCTTGCGCAGCTCGTAGAGCGCGGCGAGGTCCATGAGAATCAACTCGGACTGAGGATTGCGCGAAAGCGCCTCGCGGAAATAGTGCTCGGCGCGGTCGAGCTGGCCCGCGGCCGTGTGCACGCGTCCGAGGTAGTAGTAGCCGAGCACCGAGCGCGGATTCAGCTCGATCAGCTTGGTGAGCGTGGCGACGGCCTGGTCGTACTTGCCCTGTTTCCCGTAGAGCGCGCCGAGATAGAGATAGGCCTCTTGGTTCCGCGGCTCGAGCTCGATCACGTGGCGGTACTGCGCGACCGACTCGTCCTGACGGTTGAGCGCCGAGAGGATCCCGGCGTAGAGCAAGCGGGCTTCGGTGTTCTGCGGCTCGAGCTCGACGACCTTCTGACAATGCTCGAGCGCCTCGGGCAGCAGGCCCTTCCGCACCAGCAGCATCGCGAGCCGCTGACGCAACAGCGGGCTCTCCGGGTCGTTCGCGACGGCGGAGCGAAATGCCTTGAGACCGACGTCGTAGTTGCCGTCGTTGAGCGCGACCTCACCGACGAGGAAGTCGCCCATCGCGGCGACCTTCGGGTCGACGGGCGCAGGTCGCCCGAGCATGACGGTCCCTTGCGGATTCCACGTCAAATTGCGTGGCGGCGCGGGTAACGAGCGCCGGATAGGTCCGCATCCGGCAGCGATCACGAGCGCCGCGATGATCGAGCCGACGCGGACGGAGCGAGACATGGTGACGATCGGCGACGGTATCACGCAGCCTCAAAAAGCGTCAACGTAACTTCCGACGATTGCTGACGATTGCGCGACCGCTCGCGACGTTTTACGCAGGCTCGCCGAGCGCGCCGGCGGAGCCGCCGATGTCCTGGATGCGTTCGATGACCTGATCCATCAGCCACCCCGGCGTCGATGCGCCGGCCGTGACGCCCACGTTGGTGCGACCCTTCACCCACTCGGGGTCGAGCTCGGTCGCGTCCTCGATGTGATGCGCGACCGCCCCCTCCTCGCGACAAACTTCCGCCAGATGCCGCGTGTTCGAGCTGTTCTTGCCGCCCACGACGATCACCACCTCGACCTCACGCGCGAGCTCGCGTGCCGCCTCCTGGCGCTCGATGGTCGGGTTGCAGATCGTATTGAAGATCTTGAGCTCCTTGCAGCGCGGTGCGAGCTCCGCGAGGAACGCGGCGAGGAGCTCCGTCTCCTGCGTCGTCTGCACGACGACGCCCACGCGCTTCGGAAACGAAGCCTTCGCGACGTCGTCCGGACGCTCGATGACGGTGGCTTTCCCGCCGGCATGGCCGAGCGTACCGATGACCTCGGGATGCTTCGGATTCCCGAAGATCACCAGGTGGTAGCCCTCCTGCACGAGCTGCTTCGCTTTGTTCTGCACCAGGGTCACCAGTGGACACGTGGCGTCCACGACGTTGAGCCCCTGCGCCTTCGCCTGCTCGTAGGTCGTCGGCGGTACGCCGTGGGTGCGGATGATCACCGTGTCGCCGGCTCCGAGCTCCTCGAGCCCGTTCACCGACTGCACGCCCTTCTCCTCGAGCGATTGCACGACGTGCGGGTTGTGGATGATCGGTCCGAGGGTCCGGACCCGCTCTTCCGGATGCGCGGCGGCCGTGTCGGTCACGATGTCGAGCGCGCGCTCGACGCCCCAGCAGTATCCCGCGTGCACCGCTTTCCGAATGTTCATCTCACCCTCGTCCGGCCGCGCCGTGCGCGTGACACGGTCCGACCCAATGTTCGCCGCCCTGATAGTACTCTTTCTTCCAGATCGGCACCGTCTGCTTCAGCGTGTCGATGCCGAACCGACAGGCCAGAAAGGCCTCGTCTCGATGCGCGGCGGAGACCGCGACGGCGACGCTCGCTTGCCCGACCGGCACGACCCCTACCCTGTGGACCATGGCGACCGCAACCACGGCCCAGCGCCGCGCGATCTCGTCCCCGATCCGCCGCATCTCCTCGAGCGCCATCGCCTCGTACGCCTCGTACTCGAGACGCTCGACGACGCGTCCCTCGTTCTCGTTGCGGGTCGTGCCCACGAAGAGCGTCGTGCCGCCGGCGGCCGGATCGCCGACCTCGGCCAGGAGCGCGTCGGTGTCGATCGAGGCGTCGGTCACGCGGTAGCGCGATTTCGTCATTCGTTTCCGCCGCTTACGGGAGGGATCAACGCGAGCTCGTCATTGTCACGGAGGGCGTGCGTCGTGTCAACGTAGACCCGATTCACGGCGAACCTCGGCTGCTCGGGCGGCAGGCGCTCGTAGCGGCCGCGCAGCTCGCGCCACACGTCGGCGACGGTCGCGCGCTCCCCGAGCGAGAGCGCGAGCTCACGCACCCCGCAGCGTTCACGGAGATAGGCGAACAGCAGCACGCGGACGGTCACGCCGGACCTCGCGGAGCGAGCAACCCGGTCACGTGCCCCAGGGTCGGCAGCACCAAGCGCCGCATCGCGAGCTCGCAGGCGGCCGTCGACCCCGGGAGAACCGCGACGAACGTGTCCGCGATCACGCCGGCCGTCGCGCGGCTCAGGTAGGCGGACGGACCGATCTCGGCGTAGCTCAATGCGCGGAAGATCTCACCGAACCCGGGGAGCTCCTTGGTCCACTCGCCGGCGAGACTCTCGACCGTGACGTCCCGGGCGGCGATCCCGGTTCCGCCCGTCACGAAGACGGCCCGGACGTCTTCGCGATCGACGACCGCACGGACCGCGTCGCGGATCGCGACCGCCTCGTCGCGAACGATCGCGGCCGCGACGACCGCGTGCCCGTCGGCCTCGAGAGCGGCACGGATCACGGCACCGCTTCGATCATCCGCCGTGCTGCGCGTGTCGCTGACGGTCACGATCGCGCACCCGACGCGGGATCGGTCGTGCGCGTGGTGGTGCGGTGCCATGGGCTTCGGCCTTAGCCGAGCAGCACGGACGAATCAAAAAATCGTCGAGAAAACGGGAATTCCTACCGGAGGGAGCCCCTCTGGGGGCGACGTTCCCGGGTGCCGTGTCCGTGAGCGCCGCCCCCTAGAGAGAAGGAGGATAAGCCATGAGCACTTGGTGTTCTGGATAAGGCATTGAGGAATGCCCGAACCCAACTCCCCACGACGGCGCCGTTATCTCGCGCGGCCCAAGCTATGTAAATGCATCCATTTCCCTATGCCCTAGGGAATTTTTCCCTAGAGCAGGAAAGTTGATTGCCCGCGCCTGCGGATCGCCATGCTCAGCCGCGAAAAACATTCGCGAAAACAATATCTTATTCTGAGTCCGGCGTTACGCCTTCACGCAAAGCGAACTTTACGAGCTCTGCTGTGCGCCGGCAGTGAAGCTTCTGCATCAGACGATCACGGTGCTGCCCCACCGTCTTCGGGCTGATCTTCAGCGCGGTCGCGATCTCCTTGTAGCTGTTGCCCTCGGCGATGAGCTGCAGCACCTCCCGTTCGCGGGGCGTCAGCACGGAGAGCTTCTCGACCGTCGCCGCCTTGCTGGTCTCGAGATAGCCCTCGACGATCATCCGGGACACGGGAGCGCTGAAGTAGCTGCCGCCGTTCCGGACGCTCTCGAGCGCCGCGACCAGCTCGCTGCCGGCGGCGCTCTTCAAGAGATAGCCGGCCGCGCCGGCCTCGAGCGCCTGGCGAACGTAGGACTCGAGCAGATGCATCGACAGCATCACGACCTGCGTGTTCGGGAACCGGCCGCGTACCTGGCGCGTCGCTTCGATCCCGTTCAGGCCTTTCATCGCGATGTCCATGACGACCACGTCGGGATGGAGCTCCTCGACGAGCGTCACGCCGCGCCGGCCGTCCTCCGCCTCGCCCACCACCTGGAAAGCCCCGTGCTTCTCGAGAAGCGTCCGGAGCCCCTGGCGAAAGAGCGTATGATCATCGACCAAGAGAACGCGCACTCAGGACCTCGGACCGGACGCGGGAACGAAGAGGATAGGCGCGGAACCGTACTGCCCTTCGTTTTGAGGTGTCAAGGCGCGAGACGCCGCGCCGCGTCCGGGATCATCACGTCGCGCACGAGTTCGGGATGCAGCAGCGCCGCCAGGATCTCGGCGCTCTCGACGAGCCGCGGACCGGGTCGGTTGAAATACGCGTTGCCGTCGACGACGAACGCGCGACCCGCGCGCACGGCGCCGAGCGCACGCCATTCCGGCCGAGCGCGAACGCCGGCGATCTCTCGCATCGTCTGCGCGATGGGAAAGCCGCACGGCATGAGCACCACCACGTCGGGCTCGCGCGGCTCCGCGAGCAGCGACCACGCGCGCGCGACGCTGTGCGCGCCCGGCGCGGCATACGGGTACTCGCCGCCGGCGAGGGTCACGAGCTCGGGCGTCCAGTTCGCGGCCATCATCAACGGGTCGAGCCATTCGATGCACGCGACGACCGGGCGCGCCGATCCGTCCACGACGCGCGCGAGCCGGCGCAGCCGCTCGTCGCCGGCGGCGCGCACCCGCGCACCAGCCGCGTCCCGACCCAACGCGGCCGCGATCCGGCCGACGTCGTCCCACACGTCGGCCAATGTCCGTGGTGCCAACGAGACGACGCGGGCGTCGCCGCCGAGCACCGCGCGCGCCGCCGCCTCGACCTCGGCATAGGAGACGGCGCACACGTCGCACTGATGCTGGGTCACGACGACGTCCGGGCGGAGCGCCGCGAGGCGCTCGACGTCGATCTCGTAGATCGAGAGCCCGTGCGCGACGAGCCGGCGAACGTCGGCGTCGATCGCGGCGCTGTCGCGGCCGACGTCGAGCTTCGGACGGGTCAGGCGCGGCAGCGTGCGCACCGACGGCGGGTAGTCGCATTCGTGCGATACGCCGACCAGCATCGACTCCGCACCGAGCGCGCAGACGATCTCGGTCGCACCCGGCAGCAGCGAGACGACGCGCACGCGATCAGCGACCGAAGCGCGGCGGCGGCGGACGTTCGATCTTCGTGCCGCAGCTCGCACCGCACCGCGCGCAGAGGTACTCGAACTTGTCGCCGTCGGGCAGCACGAGCAGCAGGCGCTTCCGCACCGGGACGGCGACCTGGCAGCGGGGGCACAGGAGCAGCGTCGCCTCCATGTCGCGGAACTGCTGCCGAGGATCGTCGTCGCCCGGATGCATCGCTCGGGATGTAGCACAGGACGCGCACCGCCGCGCATCCGCCGCACGGCGCATGCTGGAGACGCACGCCGCGTTGCCGCTCCGATACCCCGTCGCTATAGTCGCGCGCGCCGTGGCTCCCGCCATCTACCTCGAAACGTACGGCTGTCAGATGAACTTCGCCGATGCCGAGCTGATCCTCGGCCACGTCGGCGCGTCCGGATGGGTGCGGACCAGCGACCCCGGCGCAGCGGACGTCATCCTCCTCAACACGTGCGCGATTCGCGAGCACGCGGAGGAGCGCGTGATCGGGCGTCTCACCGACCTCGCGCGCGTGAAGGCGGCGCGGCCGGAGGTGGTCCTCGGCATGTCCGGCTGCATGGCGCAGCACCATCGCGCGGCCATCGCGGGTCGGGTGCCCATGCTCGACCTCGTCGTCGGACCCGACGCCTATCGACGCCTGCCGCAGCTGCTGGAGGTCGTGCGCGCGCGGACCACGCCCGTCACCGACTACACCGAGTGGAGCGACGACGACCCGAACGATCCCGCGTCGTCGCGGCGGGGGCACGTCACCACGGACGTCCGGCTCGATGCGCGCGAGACGTACGCCGACCTCCCGACCGCGCGCGAGCCGGGAGCGGTCCGCGCGTGGGTCACCGTGATGCGCGGGTGCGACAAGTTCTGCACGTTCTGCGTCGTGCCGTACGTGCGCGGCCGCGAGCGCAGCTTGTCCGCCGAATCCGTGCTGCGCGAGGTGCGGACGGCCGTCGCCGACGGCGCGCGCGAGGTCGTCTTTCTCGGTCAGACCGTCAACGCGTATCGCGACGGCGACTGCGACTTCGCCACGCTGCTGCGTCGCGCCGCCGAGGTGCCGGGACTCGCCCGCATTCGCTTCACCTCGCCGCACCCCGCCGACGTGACGCCCGATCTCGTCGCCGCGATGCGCGACGTGCCCGCGATCGCGCCGCAGCTGCACTTGCCGGTGCAATCCGGATCGGACGCCGTGCTCGCGCGCATGGCGCGCGGATATACGATCGCCGAGTTCCGGGATCTCGTCGCGCGCGTCCGCGACGCGATCCCGGATCTCGCGCTCTCGACGGACGTGATCGTCGGCTTTCCCGACGAGACCGAGGACGACTACGCGGCGACGCGCGGCCTCCTCGAGGACGTCCGCTTCGACCAGGCGTATCTCTACAAGTACTCGCGGCGGACCTTGACGCGCGCCGCGACGTGGCCCGACTCCGTGCCCGAGGCCGAGAAGAGCCGCCGGCTCTCCGAGGTGATCGCGCTCCAGGAGCGGATCGCCGCCGAGCGGAACCGCGAATGGATCGGCCGGACGGTCGAGATCCTCGTGGAAGGCCCCGCTCGCCGTCCGGAGGGCCACGTCGCGGGCAAGACGCTGCAGTTCGCGACCGCGGTCGTGAACGCCGATGCCCGACCCGGCGATCTCGTGCGCGCGACCGTCGTCGCCGCGAGCGGGCATACGCTGGTCGCCTCGGTCGTCCCGGCGATCGACGACGCGCGCGCGGGCGTCGACCTCGCCGTCTGAATCGCGTCAGCCGAGCGAGCGCAGAAACCCGAGCAGGCGCTCGTTGAAACCGGGCGCGTCCTGGTGGAACAGCGCGTGCACGCCGCCCGGCACGATCTCGAGGCGGGCGCCCGCGATCCGCCGGCTGATGATCACCGAGCCGCCGACGCCGAGGAAATCCTTCTCGCCGACGATGACGAGCGTCGGGCAGCGCACGCGCTCGAGCTCGGTCGTCATCGGCGCCTCGTGCAGCCCACCCATCGCGCGCGAGATGCGCGCGAACCCGCGCGGCTCCGGCGGCGCGTCGCACGCATCGCGCGAGCCGAGCTTTTTCAAGACCGCGTCGCCGCCTGCGGTCTCGGCCGTCACGGCGAGCGATTCGTACCAGGCCTGCGCCTTCGCGTTGCACTCGCTCGCGGTCCCGACGAGGACGAGGCTGCGCACGAGCTCGGGATGATCGAGCGCGAACCGCATCGTGATCACGCCGCCGGCCGAGTGGCCGAGCGCGTGCACCGGTCCGCCCGCCGCGCCGACGACCGCCGCGAGGTCGTCGGCGAGCGTCGCGATCGTGATCGGCTCGTCCGGCGCACCCGAACGCCCGTGCGCACGGAGATCCCACGTGAGCACGCGATATCCCGCCGCGACGAGCGCCGGGGCCTGATGTCGCCAGGTCTCGGCGGTCGCGCCGAAGCCGTGGGTCATCGCGACGATCTCGCCGGCGTCCCCGGCGAGCTCCCAGCGTAGTGACCAGCCGCCGCGATCGACGTCAGGCATGCGTTTCCGGCGCGCCGAACGGCGTTTCGACGAAATCCTCCGCGGCCTCGTCCCACGCGAACGCCTTCCGGTCGCGCACGACGCGGTCGTACACGGAGACGACGAGGTAGGCGACGCCCGGGAACGCGGGTCCGAGCTCCTTCTCGCCGCCGAACAGCGCCCGCGCTTTGTCGGTGTCGGAGAAATACGCGCCGTGCTGTGGATGGGAGTGATAGAACAGCACGATCCGCCAGCCCGGCGCGTCCCCTTGGCGCGTGACGTCGAGCAGCTCGGCGCCGTCGAATTGGTACGCGGTCCGCGCGTCTCGCGGATTGGCGTCGGGATCCGCGGCGTGGAGCGCGTTCTGGACGTTGGTCATGCGGCGCACGACCTGCCCGGACGGACTCGCGAAGAGCACGCCGCACACTTCTTCGGGAAAGCCCTCGACCGCATGCGCGTGCATGGCGTCGAGCGCCTGCGTGGTGATCTCGATCATGTCCGACTCTCTCTCACGATGCGTTCGCGAAACCGGATGATGCGCGTCAGCGCCGCGTTCACCGGCGTCGGGATACCCGCCGCGCGCCCGTAGCGCCAGACGCAGCCGTTGATCGCGTCGATCTCGGTCCGCCGTCCGCGCTCGAGGTCCTGCAGCATGGAAGAGCGATGGTCGGCCGTCGACGGTACGAGTCTCCCGTAGAAGAGATCGCGATAGGCGTCGGCCGTCGGTACGAGGGGCACGACGCCGCGCGCGGTCGCCACTGCGAAGCACTCGGCGATGACCGCGTCCATGAGGTCGCGCCCGTCCTCGTCGGCCGCGAGCGCACCGTACGGCAGCCCGAGCAGCGCGCCGAGCGGGTTCAGCGCGGCGTTGTAGACCACTTTCGCCCAGAGATGCGCCTGCAGGCGGTCGGTGTGCTCGGTCGGAACGCCGGCCGCCGCGAGCCGCTCGGCCCACGTGCGCGCCAGCTGCTCGGCTGGCGCCGTTCCCGGAACCGCCGCGCCGAGCGCGATCGGATCGGCGAACACTGTGACGATGGCCTTGCCCGGTGCCGTGAGCACGGCGCCGAAGATCACCCGGCCGCCGAGCGCACGCTCCGCGCCGACGGCGGCGGCGACCTGCTCGACGTTTCCGAGACCGTTCTGGAGCGCGACGACGCATCCGTCGGAGGCGACACGCGGCGCGACGGCGGCGAGCATGTCGGCGGTATCGTAGGACTTGACGGTCAGGAGGATCGCATCGAACGATCCGTCGAGGTCGACGATCCCGGTCGCGAGCGCGAGGCCGCGCACGCGATGCGTGCCCCAGAGACCATCGATCGCGAGGCCATCCGATGCGATGGCCTGCAGGTGCGACGACCGTCCGAGCAGCGTGACGGCGTGTCCCGCGGCCGCCAGCAGGCCGCCGACCACGGACCCGACCGCTCCCGCTCCTGCGACCAGCACCCGGGCCATCGGGACCATATAGCGTCCTCGAGAACGGCGTTCGACCGATTGGAACCTGTATCCGGTGTGATACACTCCGCCGCCTTCGAAATCGCCGTACCCCCAGCTTTCGAAATTCCGCGAGGAGAGGTCGAACCCCATGCCCGACAATCGTGCCGCCGCCACGAAACAGAGCGACTCCCCCACCCGCAATCCCAAGCTCCTCGCTTGGGTCGACGAGATGGCCAAGCTCACCAAGCCCGACCAAATCGTATGGTGCGACGGATCCGAGGAGGAAAAGCAGCGGTTGACCAAGTACGCCGTCGACAAGGGCATCCTGATCCCGCTGAACTCCGAGAAGCGTCCGAATTGCTACCTGCACCGCTCCGATCCGAACGACGTCGCGCGCACCGAGCACCTCACCTTCGTCTGCACGCGTGCGAAGGCCGCGGCGGGCCCGAACAACAACTGGATGGATCCGAAGGAGGCGTACGCCAAGCTCGGAAAGCTCTTCGACGGCTCGATGAAGGGCCGCACGATGTACGTGATTCCGTACCTGATGGGCCCGGCGGGCTCGCCGTTCTCGAAGGTCGGCGTCGAGATCACCGACAGCGTCTACGTCGTGCTGAACATGCGGATCATGGCGCGCATGGGCCGCGTCGCGCTCGAGACGCTCGGCGACACGAGCAACGACTTCAACCGCGGCCTCCACTGCACGCTCGACCTCGACCCGGAAAAGCGGTTCATCTGCCACTTCCCGGAGGACAACACGATCTGGTCGATCGGCAGCGGCTACGGCGGCAACGCGCTGCTCGGCAAGAAATGCTTGGCGCTCCGCATCGCCTCGTTCCTCGGACGCGAGGAAGGCTGGCTCGCCGAGCACATGCTGATCCTCGGTGCCGAGGATCCGACCGGCAAGAAGCATTACGTCGTCGCGGCCTTCCCGAGCGCGTGCGGCAAGACGAACTTCGCGATGATGGTCCCGCCGCCACAGCTCAAGGGCTGGAAGATCACGACCATCGGCGACGACATCTCGTGGCTGCGGATCGGCAAGGACGGACGTCTCTGGGCGGTGAATCCCGAGAACGGCTACTTCGGCGTCGCGCCAGGCACGAACAAGAAGACGAACCCGAACGCGATGGCGTGCGTCGAGCGCGACTCCATCTTCACGAACGTCGCGATGACGAAAGACGGTGACGTGTGGTGGGAGGGGAAGGACGGCGAGCCTCCGGCCGAGCTCACGGACTGGCGCGGCAACGCGTGGACGCCCGATTCGAAGACGCCGGCCGCGCATCCGAACTCGCGATTCACGGCGCCCATGCGCAACAACCCCATCCTCGATGCGAAGGCGGACGAGGCCGAGGGGGTGCCGATCTCCGCCATCATCTTCGGCGGCCGGCGCGCGACGACCGTGCCGCTCGTGCTCCAGAGCTTCAACTGGGCGCACGGCGTGTACCTCGGGGCGACGATGGGCTCGGAGACGACGGCCGCGGCCGTCGGCCAGGCGGGCGTCGTCCGCCGCGATCCGATGGCGATGCTTCCCTTCTGCGGTTACGACATGGGCGACTATTTCGGCCACTGGCTGAAGATCCAGGAGCGCCTGCCCGATCCGCCCCCGATCTTCCTCGTCAATTGGTTCCGCAAGGACGAGAACGGCAAGTTTCTCTGGCCGGGCTACGGCGAGAACATGCGCGTGCTCGCGTGGATCCTCGCCCGCGCCGCCGGAACGCTCGGCGCGGCCGAAACACCGCTCGGCTGGGTGCCGCGCCCCGGCGAGCTCGATACGACCGGGCTCGACGTCAGCGCCGAGCAGGTGCGCAAGGCGACCTCCATCGACCTCGCGGAGTGGGGTCCGGAGCTCGAGTCGCAAGGCGAGCTCTTCACGAAGCTCGAGCGCACGCTGCCGAAGCCGATCCGACTCGAGCGCGAGCTGTTGATGGCGCGCCTCGAGCGCTGATCCGACCCCACACTCGCCGTAGCGTCTCGCACGTTCGAGGATCGGGTGGCCGGCGGCGCAACCGCCGCCGGCACTCGCCACGAACCGTCACTTGCATCGGGCCGGCGAAATCGTCGGTCCCGCCAGTGACAAATCTTGGCAATCACCGTCATTGGCGCCCTCCCGGACGCTGTACGAGCCTCGTATCCGTTGGAGAAAAAGGGCCGCCCGACACCGTCGCCGTCGTGCTCGCGGTCGTTTTCACGAGGTGGCATCGGCCTTGCTCCGTCCGACGGGCATGGCAACGCGCACCGACACCGGGTTCACCCTCCTGGAGCTGCTGGTCGTCGTGTCGATCGTCGGCATTCTCGCCAGCATCGCGATCCCGCAGTACGCGTCCTATCGGGCGCGCGGCTACGACTCGATCGTCGAATCGCAGGTGCGCCACATCGCGACGGGTGAAGAGGCCTTCTACGCCGGCAGCAGCAGATACACGACCGAGGTCGGCGAGATGGACGGCATGGTCATCGACCAAAACGTGACGCTCACGATCACGGCCGGCAACAGCGGTGACATCGGCAGCTCGTTCAAGATCCACGGCCGCCATCCGCAAGCGCAGCACGAGTACGACTGGGTGAGCGATCCGCTCCCCGGCGAGCCCAACTTCATCATCAGCGACTGAGCTGCTTCACACCCCCCGCTCCACCACCACCCAGCCGGTGCCGGCGACCCGCAAGGATCGCCGGCACCGCGTCGTTGGCACGCGGGCTTTCGAGCCCCGCACGGCGTGTGTAGAGTTCGCGCCATCGTGACGACCTCGATGATCGTGCCCGAACGCCTGACCGCGTTCTTTCTCGAGCTCGTGCGGATCGACAGCCACTCGCGGCAAGAGCGCGCCATGGCGGAGCGTCTCGCGCGCGAGCTTCGCGAGCTCGGCGCCGACGTCTGGACCGACGACGCCGGCGCGAAGGTCGGGGGCACGACGGGCAACGTGCTGGCGCGCGTGCGCGGGACGGTCGCGAGCGCATCGCCCTTGCTGCTCTCCGCGCACATGGACACCGTCATTCCCGGCGAGGGTGTGAGGCCGATCGTCGAAGGCGACGTGATCCGCACCGACGGAACGACCGTGCTCGGCGGCGACGACAAGTCGGGCTGCGCCATCATCTGCGAGGTGCTGCGGGTGCTCCGCGATCAGGCCGTCCCGCACGGCGACGTCGAGGTCGCGTTCACGATCTGCGAGGAGGTCGGGCTCCTCGGGGCGAAGCACCTCGACACGAGCCGCCTGACCGCGCGCGCCGGCCTCGTCCTCGATAGCGACGCGCCCGGCTACCTCTTCACGCGCGCGCCCGCGTCGAACCACCTGACGTTCGTCGTGCACGGGCTCGAGGCCCACGCGGGCATGGCGCCCGAGCGGGGCATCAGCGCGATCAGGGTCGCCGCGGAGGGCATCGCCGCCATGCGGCTCGGCCGCATCGACGACGAGACGACCGCGAACCTCGGCGTCGTGAGCGGCGGCACGGCCGTGAACGTCGTCCCGAAGCAGGTGCGGCTCGAAGGGGAAGCGCGCAGCCACGACGTCGCGAAGCTCGCCGCTCAATGCGCCTCCATGCGCCAGGCGCTGGAGGACGCGGCCGCGCGCCACGCCGTCGTGCTGGAGGGCCGCGAGGTACGCGCCCGTGTCGAGACGACGATCGAGGAGAGCTACGCGGCGATGGCGGTGCCGGACGCCGCGCCGATCGTGCAGCTCGTGCTCCGCGCCGCGACGTCGCTCGGACACGCGGTCGAGAGCGCGCCGATGGGCGGCGGCTGCGACGCGAACGTGCTGAACGGCCGCGGCTTCCAAGTGGCGAACCTCGGAACGGGCATGCGCGACATCCACACCGTGAAAGAGTGGCTGCGCGTCGGCGACATGGTGCGCACCGCCGAGGTCATCGTGGAGATGCTGCGCCTCCACGCCGCCGGCTGATCAGCTCGGCCGATCGCGCAGCGCCGGCAGTCGCGCGCCGCTCGCGAGGAACACGAGGCCGCCGATCACGCTGTTCGCCACGATCACCAGCAGCCAGAGCGTTCCGTATGCGACGGCTTGCGCGTCGGCGACGCCGATCTGCTTCAGGAAATACAGGTAGCCCGTCTCGCGCAGCCCGATGCCGGAGAACGTGATGGGAATCGACGCGATCGCGCTGACGAGCGGGTGAAAGACGCAGATGTAGGTCACCGGCACGGTGATCCCGAGCGCCTTGCTCACTACCCACTGCGCCGCGATCTGCACCAGATGAAAGAAGAACGAGACGGCCGAGGCGCCGACCAACATCTTCCTGTCGGTCCAGAACGGGCCGAGATCGGTCTCGACGAAGCGCCGCACGCGATGGTCCGCGGGCAAGAAGGTTCGGACCAAGAACGGCGCCAGGATCCAGCCGATCAGCAGCGCGCTGCCGAACGCGACCGTCACCCAGAACATCAACGCGAACTCCGGCGCGAGGCGGCGGTACTCCGGGAACAGCACGAAGGCCGCCGCGCCGATGGCGACCAGGATGACGAGCCCGTTCAGACGGTCGAAGACGACCGAGTTGAACGCACGCGCGCGACGTCCGCCTCCTTCCGCGAGATAGAGGCCGCGCACGAAGTCGCCGCCGAGCGTGCTCGGCCCGAAGAACATGAAGAACATGCCGATGAAGTAGTACCGGACGTACGATCCGAAGCTCTCGTCCAAGCCGACGGAGCGTCCGATCAACCACCAGCGGAACGCGCTCATGACTTGGCCGCCGAGATACATCGCGACGGCGAGCACGACCCATCGGACGTCCGCGGAGGCCAGCAGGCGTCCGGTCTCGCGGAGATCCACGCGCCGCGCGATGAGCGCGACGGCGCCGACACTGATCGCGATCTGCAACGCGCGCCGCCACCCGCCGCCCCGCTGCCCTCCGTCGGCCGCCATCGGGCGCGAACAGTCCACCTTGGCAGTCCGAAAAGCAAGCGTGTCAAGCCCGGATTGCGTTCCCGACGACCTCGGCCACAATACTCCGCACACAACGGATCGAGAGACGACGGCCGCTGCCGTCGCTGAGGAGGAAATATGAAGACAGAAGTACGCGTGCGGCCTTGGCACCTCGCACTCATCAGCTTGACGGGCGGGGCAGTCGGGGCACTGGTCTTCGCGGCGTTCACGCCGGCGCGGACCGAGTCGCAGATGGATGGTGCGATTCCGTCCTTTGCCGCACTCGCGCAGGAAGTGATGCCGGCCGTGGTCAACATCAACACCACCAAGAACATTCCGGCCCGCACGCAGCGCCGCCAATACCCGCGCGGGCAGGACCCGTTCGAGCAGTTCTTCGGCGAGGATTTCTGGGATCGCTTCGGCGGCGGTCGCGGCCGCGGGCCCTCGAAGCAGCGCAGCCTCGGCTCGGGATTCGTGATCGACCCGGGCGGCTACATCGTCACGAACCGCCACGTCGTGGAGGGCGCCGACGACATCGACGTACAGTTCTCGACCGGCAAGCAGTTCAAGGCGAAGCTCGTCGGCGAGGACGCGAAGACCGACGTCGCGCTCCTGAAGATCACGCCCCAAGGCAAGATCCCGTCGGTGCCGCTCGGCGACTCGGATCGCCTGCAGGTCGGCGACTGGGTGCTCGCGGCCGGCAATCCCTTCGGCCTCTCGCACACGCTCACGGCCGGCATCGTGTCCGCCCGCGACCGCGTGATCGGCGCCGGACCGTACGACGATTTCATTCAGACCGATGCATCGATCAATCCCGGCAACTCCGGCGGCCCGCTCTTCGACCAGCACGGCCGCGTGGTCGGGATCAACACCGCGATCTTCAGCCAGAGCGGCGGCAACATCGGCATCGGCTTCGCGACCCCGATCAACCTCGCGCGCGCCGTCGTCGATCAGCTGCGCACGACCGGCAAGGTCACGCGCGGCTGGCTCGGCGTCTCGATCCAGCCGCTCGGCCCCGACCTCCGTCAGGCGCTCGGGCTCGGCGACACCGAAGGCGCGCTCATCGCCGACGTCATCCCCAAGAGCCCCGCCGAGGCGTCCGGATTGAAACGCGGCGACGTCGTGATCGGCATGGACGGGCGACCGATCAGCGAGCCCGGCCAGCTCTCGCGAACCATCGCGACGATGAACCCCGGCACGACGACGCGTCTGCAGATCATCCGCGACGGCAAGGAGCGGACGCTCGACGTCAAGGTGGGCAAGCAACCCGACGACCACGGCGGCCCGCAGGAGCTCGCGCAAGGCGAGCAGGAGGACGGCGGCAACGTGTCGGCGGGGAACCTCGGGCTCCAGCTCGACGCGCTGACCGACAACGCACGCCGCCAGCTCGGTCTCGGGCGTGACGTGGTCGGCGCGCTCGTCACCGGTGTCGCGGACGGCAGTCCCGCGGACGAGGCCGGCATGCGGCCGGGCGACGTCATCCTGCAAGTCGACCGTCGCGACGTCGACTCGCCGAAAGCCGCGGCGGCCGCGCTCGCAAAGGCGAATCCGCCGGTGCTGCTGCTCGTGAAGCGTGGCGAGGCGACCGTCTTCCTGACGCTCTCTCCGCCGCGGCGCTGATCTCGAGGCGCGAGGCGCCCGCCCGTCACACGGCGGGCGCCTCGCGGCTCAGCCCGCGCCGAGCGCGCGCGCCAGGATCTGCTTCGGCCGCGGATCGATCGGATCGCGACGTTCCGCCTCGCGCCATTCCTTCACCGCGTCGTCGCGCCGGTTCAGGCTCCAGTACACCATGCCGAGGTTCAGGCGCGTGTCGGTCTCGCTCGGATCGAGGGCGAGCGCCCGCCGGTACGCCGTCGTGGCTTCGTCCGCCAATCCGATGCTGCGCAGCATGTCGCCGTACGAATCCAGCCGGCGGATCTCGCCGACCGGAAACGACAGTGCCTTCTCGACGGCGCTCGGCACCGGCGGGTCGGCGGCCGCGCGCCGCGCCTTGCGAACCTCCGCGAACGCGAGCAGCGCCCGCGTGCGCATCTCCCGATGCGCCTCGTCGCTCGGGACGAAGATCGACGCGATCTCGTCGTAGTAGACGATCGTCCAGCCGTGGTCCGCGGCGAGGTAGTTCACCAGCGCGAGCCGGTTCGCCCAGCCGTGATAGAGCAACGCGTAGTCCAGCGCGTACGGGCCGACGTTCGCCGGCCACGCCGCCGGGTTGTCCATGACCGCGAAGTAGCCCCGGAAGACGTCCTCGGGGAACGCCTCGAGCCGGCCGTCGACGTAGACCGCGTCCGCCGGCCGGCTCCAAGCGAGATATCCGCCCATCGCGAGGCAATTGAACGCGCGGCCGCCGATGCCGACCTGCTCGAGGAACGCGACGGCGTCGATCGGGAACCGCACGTTCGAGACGCCGAGCCCGAACTCGCGCTCGGTGTGCATGACGCGCGAGAACTGATTCGTCACGACCGCGGCGGTGAGCGCGACGATCGCCGCGAGCGTCACGCCTGCGACCGCCGTCCGCACGATCGCCGGCACGCGGAGTCGCGGCACCCATGCCCCGAGGTTCGCGGCGATCGCCGGCACCGCGATCCAACCGAAGAAGGCCATGTTGCGAAGCGATTGCGTGGACAGGAACCCGAATGCGGCCGTCGCGATGAGGCGTCCGAGGTGCCAGCGCCCCGGGTTGGCCACGAACGACAACGCCGCCGCCCCGAGCAGCGCGACCCACGTGTAGACGAGCGGCGGCGCGTACCCGGACGCGAGCGGCGCGCGAAACTCGCCGATGCGGCTCGAAAAGAGCGAGCTGCCGGTCACGCGCGGAAAGAGCTGGAGAGGGAAGAGCGCGCCCTCGACGCCCCACGGGTTGACGAGGCAGACGAGCGTCGCGGCGACGAGCACGACCCCGAGGCGGCGCCAGTCGGCGATCGACAGCGCGCTCGCCTCGCGCCAGCCGCGCGGCACGGGCAGCATCGCGAGCGTCGCGCCGAGCCACCAGCAGCCGACCAGCGCGATCCCGACCGCGAAGATGCCCTGGGTGTTCACCCACACGAGTTGCAGCGGCACGATCCACCAGATCGCGCGCGCGTTGCGCGGATAGCCTTCGAGCAGCGTCAGATAGGTCGCGAAGTACACGAACGACAGCATTTCGGGACGCGGAACGAACCGCGGCGACGAAATGGTGAGCGCGACCGCCAGAAGAAATGCGGCGAGCATCGGCGGGACGAACCGGTGCGCGAGGCGGTACAGCAGGACGGTCGTCACCGCGATCAGCAGCGCGACCAGGAGCGTCGCACCCGGCGCGCCGCCCACGCCCCACGCGCCGTACAGCAGGAGCTGGAAGATCCAGTGCAGATCGACCCAGGGATACTCCGGCGCGGTGAGCGAGAACGTGTTCGTCGCCGGCCACCTGCCGGTCGCGAGCATCAAGCGGCCCGCGGCGAGGTGGTACCAGGTGTCGAAGTCCTCGATGCGATGGACGGCGAACGCGATCGCGAGGAGGACCACGGCAGCGGGCGCGATCCACGTCGTCCGCGCGGCGCGCGGCTGCGCGTGCACGGCGTCCTGCCGCGGCCGCGTGTCGACCATGGCGCGCGTACTTAGCGCAGCACGCGCGGCCGCGCGACCGTCTGGCGCATCAGGCGGGCGCTAGAGGCCCGCGTACTTCCGCGGCGGCGGCGCCACCGTTCCCGTTTCGAGCGGCCGCGTCGCGCGTTGCTCGCCCGCGAGCGCACGGTACGCGCGAAAATACGGCGTCAGATTGCCGGCGAGCGCGGCGCCGTGCCCGGGGGCCAGCACGGTCGCTCCGGACGACTCGACGCGATCGAGCGCGCGCACCAGGTAGCTCTCGGGCGGCGCGCCGTAGAAGGTCTTGTAGAGCTGCACTGAGAGCGCCGACCGGTCGTCGCGCACCACCGACTCGCCGCGACCCGGCTGCCCGAAGAGATCCGCGGTGAACGCGACGTGCGTGTGCTCGTCGACGAGCACGATGCCGTCCCACGCGTGCACGTACGGTGCATCCAGCATGCGGAGCGCGTGACGGCCGAGGTCCAGGACCTCGCCGTCGCCGACGCCGCGCGGCGATCGCACCGCGACGTCGGCGAGCGAGGTGATGACCGTGCGCATCGAGGCCAGCGGCGTCGCGTTCGGCGCCCGCAAGAGGAGGTCGTTCAACGCGCCGCACTCGTCGGCCTCGAAATGCGGCACGACGATCCAGCGAATCGTGGAGGGATCGAGCAGCTGCGCGAGGCCGGCCCACGTGTCGTCGAAGCGCTCGCGCAGCCCCGTCGAGATCAGCGTCGGCTGCTCGTCGACGACGAGGTACTGATTCACCGTGCTGCGCCACGGCTCGTGGTACGTCGTGATCCGATAGGTGTCGGCGGCGATCTCCGAAACGAACGCACGGTCCCGCATGAGCGGCATCCTCCCTCGTGAACGCGGCGAACGCTACCATGCGTCCGAACGAGCCTGGAACCTCGAAAGCGTCCGCGAACGAAACGCATGCCATTCGGCAAGGACCGATCCGTATGGTACGAGCCGCGGCGGCGGCGATGATTTCCGCAGACCCGAGCACCGAACCCGGAACCGTTCTCGATCTCCTCGCCGCCGCGGCTGCGTCCAACCCGACCCGGCCGGCCGTCGAGGACGAGCACGCGGCGCGCGACTACGCGACCCTCGCCGCGCGCGCGGCGGACGTCGCGGCGGCGCTGCGCGCGGCGGGCATCGGCCGCGGCGATCGGGTCGCGCTCGCGCTCCCGAACTCCGTCGCCTTCGTCGAGAGCTTTCTCGGCGTGCTCGCGACGGGCGCCGCCGCCGTCCCCGTCGCGGAAGGCGCGCGTCCCACCGAGGTCCGTGGGCTGTTCGGCGACGCCGGCGTGACCGCGGCGATCGGCCGCGACGACGTCGGGCGGCTCGCGCCCGTCCATCTCGCCTGGACCGACGACCGGCTGGCGCTCGTGCGCGGCGCGGCGACCAACGGGCGGCACGCGGCGGCCGACCGCCCGGCGCCGGACGACGCCGCATTGATCGCGTCGTCGTCGGGAACCCTCGCGCGGCCCCACGTCGTGACCCGGACGCACGCGAACCTCTGGTGGGAAGCCGAGAACTTCTTCCGCTCGGCCCGCCTCGGCGCCGACGACGTCGTCCTCGGCGTGATCCCGCTCTCGCACGCCCACGGGCTCGGCAACGCGCTGCTCGCGTCGCTCCGCGCCGGCGCGCGTCTCGTGCTGCGGTCGCGGTTCTTGCGCCGCGAGGTGCTGGACGTGCTCGCGCGGGAGCGCGTCACCGTGTACCCGTCGGTGCCGTTCATGTTGCGGATGCTCGCGGCGACCGACCGCAAGCGCCGGTTCGACCTCTCGGCGCTCCGCCTCTGCATCAGCGCGGGCGCGCCGCTGCCGCGCGCGGTGTTCGACGCGTTCCGCGCACGGTTCGGCGTGAGCATCCGGCAGCTCTACGGATTGACCGAAGCGGGCAGCGTGAGCTGCGACTTGGCACCGGAGAGCGAGGTCGATCCCGCGACCGTCGGACGTCCGCTCGGCACGGTGATCGTGTCGATCGAGGACGAGCACGGACACGCGCTGCCGCCGGGCACCCCAGGCGAGATCGTCGTGCGCAGCCCGGCCGTCGAGGGCGGCATGGCGGCGGCGCTCCGCACCCGCGACGTCGGATCGCTCGACGCCGCCGGCGGGCTCACGATCACGGGGCGCACGAGCCTCTTCATCAACGTCGCGGGCAACAAGGTCGACCCAGGCGAGGTCGAAGCGGTGTTGCGCGCCCACCCGGCAGTCGCGGACGTCGCCGTCTTCGCGCTCGCCGCCGCGCATGCGGGCGAGATCGTCGCGGCGGCGATCGTCGCCGGCGCCGCCGTCAGCGCCGACGAGCTCCGCGCCCATTGCCGCGAGCACCTGGCGCCACACAAGGTGCCGCGGGTATTGAGCTTCCGCTCGGCGTTGCCGCGCTCGCCGCTCGGCAAGGTGCTGATCGGACGACTGCTCGAGGCGTGAGCGCATGGCGTCCGAGCAACGACTGCGCCGCATCGCCTGGTGGCTGGACGACGCGTTTCCCATTCCGGGAACGCAACGCCGCATCGGATTGGACGCGCTGATCGGTCTCGTTCCCGGCGTCGGCGACATGGTCGGCGCGCTGCTCTCGACCTACATCATCGTCGAGGCCGCGCGGCGCGGGGCGTCGCCGTGGACCGTCGCGCGGATGCTCGGCAACGTCGCGGTCGAGACGTTGATCGGCGTCGTGCCGATCGTCGGCGACGTCTTCGACGTCGTGTGGCGCGCCAACGCGCGCAACGTCGCGCTCCTCGGCGCGACGCTCGAACGCGACGCCCCGCCGCGCGATCCGCGCGGCGTCCTGCGCGTCGCGCTGTGGTTGATCGTCGCCGCCGTGCTCGCGATCGTGGCGCTCACGACGGCCCTGTCGATCGGCGTCTATCGCGCGCTCGCACGCCCGCGTCCCGCGATCTCCGCCGCAGCGAGCGGCGGCGCACCTGATTTGACACGGCCTGCCCCGGTTGTTTAGCTGCGTCGGGGATGAGTCAGAACCACCTCGAGCTCAAAAGTGAGCTCAAAGACTTGATCATCAACGGTTTGCGTCTCCAGGACATCGTCCCGGACGGCATCATCGACGATCAACCGATCTTCGTCGAAGGGCTCGGGCTCGACTCCATCGACGCGCTGGAGCTGGTAGTGCTCATCGAGGAACGCTTCGGCATCGCGATCCCCGATGAGGAGGTGGGCAAGAAGGTGTTCGCCTCGATCAATGCGCTCGCCGACTTCGTCGCCGCCGAGCGTAGTCATGCGACCTGACGCGGAATCCCGGATCGCGATCACCGGCCTCGGCACGGTCAACGCGCTCGGACGCTCGGTCGAGGAGTTTCGGAGCGCGCTCCGCGCCGGCACGTGCGGCATCGGTCCGCTGACGGTGTTCGACCCGGCCGGCTATCGCAGCGGCATCGCGGCGGAAGCTGCGCTTCCCGACGACGTCGGCGTCTCGCGCGCGCTGGCGCGACGCTTGTCGCGCTCCGACCGTTTCGCGCTCGCCGCCGTCCGCGAGGCGCTCGCCGAGAGCGGACTCGATGCCGCGCGCGAGGGTCACCGCATCGCGCTCGTGGTCGGCGGCACCACCGGCGGCATGCTGCGCGCCGAGACCGCCTTCGCCGACCGCGCGACCGGCCGTCGCGCGCGCTACGACGCGAGCGGGGTGATCGGCAGCCCCATCTCGGTAAGCGCCGACGTGGTCGCGGGCACGCTCGGCATCGCGGGTCCGCGCCTCACGCTCAGCACGGCGTGCTCGTCGAGCGCGAACGCGCTCGGCGTCGCGCTCGATTGGCTGCGGCTCGGCCGCGTCGACGCCGTCGTGGCCGGCGGCACGGAATCGCTGTGTCGGATGACGTACGCCGGCTTCAACGCCTTGCACGCGGTGTCCGCCGCGCCGTGCCGGCCGTTCGACCGCACTCGCGACGGGCTCTCCATCGGCGAGGGGGCGGCGTTCCTCGTGCTCGAGCGGCGCGCACGGGCGGAGCGACGCTCCGCGCCCGTGCACGCCGAGCTGCTCTCCTACGGCAACAGCTCGGACGCGCACCACATGACGGCGCCGCACCCCGAGGGCCACGGCGCGGCGCTCGCGATGGAGCGCGCGCTCCGGACCGCGCGGCTCGATCCGTCGGCGATCGACTACGTGAACGCCCACGGCACGGGTACCCCGCTGAACGACACGGTCGAGTCGCTCGCGATCCATCGCGTCTTCGGAGACCACGCGCGTCGTCTGCCGGTCAGCTCCACCAAAGGCGCCGTCGGTCACACGCTCGGATCGGCGGGCGCGATCGAGGCGCTCGCGACGATCCTCTCGCTGCGCGACGACTTCGTGCCGCCGACCGTCAATCTCGAGGAGCCGGATCCCGAGATGCGCCTCGATCTCGTGATGCGCACGCCGCGGTCGGCACGCCTGCGCCACGCGATGTCGAACTCGTACGGGTTCGGCGGCAACAACACGTCGCTGGTGTTCGCGCATGCCTGATCTCCCGCGCGTCGTGGTGACCGGGCTCGGCGTGGTGAGCCCGCTCGGATGCCGGCCGGCGTTCTGGCGGCGCCTCACGGCGGGCGAATCGGGCGTCGCGCCGACCACGCGCGTCGAGCCGCGCGGCGGCGCGCCGCGTCTCGCGGCCGAGCTGCGCGAGTGGGATCCGCGCGCGTCGATCGGCCCGGCGGCGATCCGCCGCATGGATCGGCTGTCGCAGATGTTCGTCACCGCGAGTCGGATGGCGCTCGCCGATGCCGGCCTCGCACCGGCGGGCGAGCAAGCGGAGTCGACCGCGATCGTGCTCGGCACCGCTCTCGGCGACATCGCCGAGACCGAGACGTTCGTGCGGGGGCTCGTCGCGAAGGGCCCGGGCCGGGCGAACCCTCTCACGTTTCCGAACCTCGTGCTGAACGCCCCGTCCGGCTACGTCGCCATCGAGCTCGGGCTCCGCGGCCCGAGCTACACGGTGTGTCGCGGCGAGGCGTCGGGCGAGGCCGCGCTCGCGCTCGCGTACGACACGATCGCCGCCGGAACCGCGCCGATCGTGCTCGCGGGCGGCGGCGACGAGATCTCGCCGGTGCTGTACGAGATCCAGAAGGATCTCGGCGTGCTCTCGCCGCTCGCGCGGCGTGCGCCCCGCGACATGCGGGCCCCCGAGGGCGCCCGGCCCTTCGCGCGGACCCGCAACGGCTTCGTGATGGGAGAAGGCGCCGCCATGTTCGTGCTCGAGCGCGCGGAAGATGCGCGTGCCCGCGGAGCGCCGATCTACGCCGAGCTCACGGGCCACGCGAGCACGGCGTTCGCGGCGACGCCGCACGGCTGGCCGACGCCGGAGCCCGACGCGAGCCGCCGTCACGCGGCGGAGCTTCGCACCGTCGGATGGCAGCCGCGCGTCGATCGCGCCGCTGGAAGCACGGATCTCTTCGTCTCGGCCGCGAACGGATCGCCGGATCTCGACGCGTTCGCGCTCGCGCACCTCGCGTCCGTCGCCGGCGACGACCGCGCCTGCGGCGCCGTCGTCACCTCGGTGAAGGGCGCGGTCGGCGAGTTCGGCGGCGCCGGCGCGCTCGCGGTCGCCGCCGCCGTGCTGGCGCTTCGAACCGGCGAGACGCCGCGCCTCGGCGGAGGCGACGCGCTCGACGCGGCCGCCCCGCTGCGCTTCGCGACGGCGGACGAGCCCGATCCGCCGGGCGGATTCCGCCACGCGCTCGTCGCGGCGACGCCGCGCGGCGGCGCGTGCACGACGCTCGTCTTCCGCGCGGGCGAGCGCGCCGAGGGACGCCCATGACCCCGCTCCACTTCGACGTCGCGATCATCGGCGGAGGCCTCGCGGGCACGCTGCTCGCGCGCCAGCTCCGGCGCCGGCTTCCGGCGCTCGCGATCGGGCTCTTCGAGCGCACGACCGAGAGCTCGTTCAAGGTCGGCGAGTCGACCGTCGAGATCGCCAGCAACTACCTCATCCGACGCCTCGGGCTCTCGGGCTATCTCTACGACCGCCAGCTCCCGAAGAACGGCCTGCGCTTCTTCTTCGACACTCCCACCCGCGATGCGCCGCTCGAGCGCATGAGCGAGATCGGGGCCCACGCGCTGCCGTTCCATCCGAGCTTTCAGATCAATCGTGCGCGCCTCGAGAACGACCTCCGTGCGCGCAACGCCGCGGACGGCGTGACGGTACGGCTCGGCGCGCGCGTGCGCGACCTCGAGCTCGGCCGCGACGGCGGTCCGCACCGTTTCAAGGTCACGAGCGGCGGCGCGACGGACGCGTACACCAGCCGGTGGATCGTGGACGCGAGCGGCCGCGCCAGCACCATCGCGCGGCTCGAATCCCTGCGGGTCGCGGAGCCGGCGCACGAGATCGGCGCGGTCTGGGGTCGCTTCACGGGCGTCCGCGACCTCGACGACGAGACGCCGCCCGAGTTCCGCGCGCGCGTCCGCCATTCGAGCCGCGCGCTCTCGACGGTGCACTTCTGCTATCCCGGCTACTGGATCTGGTTCATTCCGCTCCGTGAGGGCATCGTGAGCGTCGGCGTGGTGGGCGAGCAGACGCTGCTCGCACCCGCCGAGCGATCGGCCGAGAGCTTTCGCGCTTTCCTCGACGAGCACGGGGCCGTGCGCGCGCTCCTGGCGGGCGCCGAGATGCTGGACGTCGACGCGTACAAGCACCTGCCGTACGCGACGCGCCGCTACTTCAGCGCCGACCGCTGGGGGCTGACCGGCGAGGCGGCGGCCTTCTCCGATCCGTTCTACAGCCCCGGGAGCGACTACATCGCGCTCGAGAACGACTTCCTCACGGATCTCATCGCGCGCGATTGCGAAGGCGACGACGCCGGCGCGCTGCGCGAGCGCACGGAGCTCTACGACCGCTTCATGCACTTCCGGCACGAGAGCGCGATGCGACTCTATCGCGGCCTCTATCAGACGCTCGGCAGCTACGAGCTCCTGCGGCTGAAGTGGGATTTCGACATCGCCTCGTACTACAACCTGTGGGTGGACGCGTACATGCAGGATCGGCACCTCGACGCCGCGTTCGTCGAACGGCAGCTGCGCGAGGCGCCATACGTCCTCCAGACCCTCGCCAACTTCGCCGCGCTGTTCCGCAAGGTCGAGGCGAGCTTGAAGACGCGCGGCGCGTTCCATCGGCGCAACCTCGGCGAGCACGCCGAGCCGCTCTCCGCGGTGCCGTTCGTGCGCGACGTCGGAACGCCGCGCACGCGCGCCGAGATCCAGGCGCGCACGCTCGACCTCTTGAACGCGATCCGCCGCCGCGCGCTGGACCTCCTCGACGCCGACGCCGACCCGCGGGCGCGCCAGGAGTCGCTGCCGCTCGCGGGCTTCGTCGGCGATCGCGCGCTCGCATGACGCACGGCGCGCAGTTCGACTACGACGTCGCCGTCATCGGTGGCGGTCCGGGCGGCGCGGCGACCGCGACGCGCCTCGCCCGCTTGGGGCGGCGCGTGCTCGTGCTCGAGCGCGACCGCTTTCCGCGCTTCCACATCGGCGAGTCGCAGCTGCCGTGGAGCGACGAGGTGTTCGACAAGCTCGGCGTGCGCGACCTCGTCGCCGACGCCGGCTTCGTCGAGAAGTGGGGAGCCACGTTCATCAGCGGCGACGACGGAACGGAGCAGCGCATCGATTTCGGCATCGCGGTCGAGACGCCGTGCCCGCGCACGTACCAGGTCGATCGCGCGCGCTTCGACGCGCTGCTGCTCGCGCACACGGCCGCATCCGGTGCGCACGTGCTGCAGGACGCGCACGCGCTCGACGCGGCGTTCGACGCCGACGGCGTCACCGTCACCTACGAGCACGCGGGCGTGCAGACGCGCGCGCGCGTCGCGGTCGCCGTCGATGCGTCGGGGCGAAGCGGCTTCCTCGCGCGCCGCCACAGCCGGCGCCGCTACGACGATCTGCTGCGGAACGTCGCGATCCACGCGCACTACGAAGGCATCCCGCGCCCCACCGGCCGCGCCGCCGGCGACATCCGCATCGTCACGCGTCCCGATCGCGGCTGGTTCTGGCTGATTCCGATCTCCGACAGCACCACGAGCGTCGGCATCGTGCTTCCGAAGGACCGCCACGCCGAGCGCCCGACGGGTCCGCTGGAGCAGCAGCTCGAGGCGTTCCTCCACGAGACGCCGACGACGCGCGCGCTCCTCGCGAACGCCCGCCGCACCGCGCCCGCACGCTTCGACGCCGACTACTCCTACGACTCGGAGCGCTACGCGGGCGATCGCTGGCTGCTGGTCGGCGACGCCGGCGCCTTCCTCGATCCCATCTTCTCGACCGGTGTGCTGCTGGCGATGCAATCGGGGATCGAGGCCGCGGAAGCCGTCCATGCCGGGCTCGGTTCGGGCCGCGTGTCGGAAGCCGCGTTCGCGGGGTACGGCGAGACCATCCGCAGGCGCTTCCATCACTTCCGGCGGTTCGCGCTCGGTTTCGCGGATCCGGCGTTCCGCGACCTCTTCTTCCTGGCGGGCGCGCCGCTCGGCATCCGCGAGGCCGTGCTCTCGGTGCTCGCCGGCAATTGGCGTCCGTCCCTCGCGACGCGCCTCCGCCTGCACGCGTTCTTCGTCTGCGTCGCCGTTCAGCGCCACCTCGGGTTCGCGCCGAATCGCAACGTCGCCGTCGACGCGACGGCGTGACGGCGGTCAGCGCGGCTGCCGGCGCGCGCGCACCTCGGAGGCGGAGATCGCCGTGAGTCCGACGCCGCGCCCGGCCGCGAGCGCCGCGGCGGTGCCGACTGCGTCGCCGGTCGCGAGCGCGGTGCCGATCACGCGCAACGCGCCGAGCGCGCGATGCGTCGCCGAGACGCAGCGGCCCGCCATGCCGAGGGACGCGTGCGACGCGCTCACCAGCGCCGGAAGCGGGATGGAGCACGGCGCGGCGGGATACTGGTACTCGGCGCCGCGATGACCGTGCCAGAGCTCGATCGGCCAGCTCGAGAGCGCGACCTCGTCGTCCGTCCGCAGCCCGGCGAGGACGTGAGCGCTCGCCACCACGACGCGGCCGCGGACGCGTCGCGTCTCGCGGATTCCGACGGTCTCCGGCCGCGTGAGGATGCGCGCGTCGCGGAACTCGGGACGCGTCCGGCGCAGATGGTCGACGAGCATCTCGGCGTCGGCCGCCGCGTGGCGCGTGAGCTCGGCCATGCGGCGCGCGTCGAGCGGATCCCAGGGCGCGTCGTTCGGCGCCGGCAACGTCATCGTGACGTAGAGGTCTCCGCCCTCGCCCGCGGGCCGGACCAGGACCGATTCGCACGTCGGCGGCAACGTCCCCGCGCGGACCGCGTCCGCCGCGGCGACGCTGAGCCGCAAGCGCGCGAACCCGCGCGCGTCGTAGCCGCGGACCGATCCGACGCGAAAGATGAAGGACGGGCGTTGCAGCTCCGCGGGCTCGGCCATCATCGTCGCGGCGCCCGCGAGCGCCGCCACGGTGCCGTCGCCGGTCGTGTCGATCACGATCGCGCACTCGACGTCCGACGCGCCGCCGTCGTCGCGAACGACGAGCGTCGCGCCGGCCTCGGGGTCGAGCGTCGCGGCGGCGACCGTGCTGCGTGTTCGGGTCGTCAGCGCCGACGCGGCGTCGCACGCCGCGGCCGCCCACCCCGCAAATGCCTCCGCGACGATCGGCAGCACCCACACCTTTCCGGCGCGCTCCGGATCGCCGGCGCCTCCGGCGCGGCGGAGATCCTCCGCGATCCGCACCGGCGCGCCCGGATTCGCATGGACGGGAGCCCGCCCTTCCGCGAACGGCAGGAACATCCCGCAGAACGTGTGGACGAGGGCTCGCGACACATTGCCGCCGAGCCGGTCGGCGCGCTCGAGCAGCAACGTGCGAGCGCCGACGCGCGCCGACGCGAGCGCCGCCGCGATGCCCGCCGGTCCACCGCCCGCGACGATCACGTCGAACGCTCGCGCCACATCGGGTCTTCTACTCGGCGCCGAGGGCGGACGCATCACGCGCGGTGGACGGTTTTGCCTTGGTCGGCGCCACTCAATAGGATGCGAGCTCCGCGGCACCCATGGCGCAGCCACGCACGATCCCCGCCCTTCTCGACGAGCATCGCGCCGGAGCGCCGACGCGCGTCGCCATCCAGGACGCGCGCGTCGTCGTCACGTATGCCGAGCTCGCGGCGCGGGTCGCAGCGCTGGCGCACCGCCTCGCCGACGCGGGCGTCGGTCGCGGCGATCGGGTGGCCCTCCGCCTCCCCAACTCGGTCGCGTTCGCGGAGGCATTCCTCGCGATCCTCTCGTGCGGAGCCGCGGTCGTGGCGGTCGATCCGCGCGCGCCCCGGAGCGAGACGGCGCGAACGCTGGTGGACGCCGACGCGACCGCCGTCGTCGCCGACGCCGACGCGGCCGGCGAGACGATGGACGCCGATCGCGTGCTGCCGTTCCTCTCGAGCGCCGATCTTCTCGTGCTGCGACCGGGCGCCGCGGCGCGACCGCCGTGCGCCGACGACGCGGCGCTCGCCGCGTACTCCTTCACGGCGTCCCCGCGCCGGCTCGTGGCGCGGACGCACGCGAACCTCTGGTGGGACGCGGAGCAGCTCCGGTGCTCGCTCGGGCTCGACCGCGACGACGTCGTGCTCGGCGTCGTGCCGTTCAGCCACGCGCACGGGTTGGGCAACGGACTCCTCGCGGCGCTGCGAGCGGGCGCGCGGCTCGTCGTGCGCGACCGCTTCGTGCGGCGCGACGTGCTGCGCCTCCTCGAAGACGAGCGCGTGACCGTCTTCCCCACCGTGCCGTTCATGCTGCGCGTCCTCGCGGCGACCGACGTGCACCGGACGTACGATCTCTCGGCGCTGCGCCTCTGCCTCAGCGCCGGAGCGCCGCTCGCGCCGGCCGTCTTCGCGGCGTTCCACCGGCGTTTCGGCGTCCGCGCGCGCCAGCTCTACGGTCTCACCGAGACCGGGAGCGTCACCTGTGACGTCGGCGGCGAGGATGCGACGACCGTCGGACGCCCGCTCGCCGGCGTCGAGGTCACCGTCGCGGACGTGCGGACCGGCGCCGACCTCCCGCACGGCGCGATCGGACACGTCGTCGTCAGAAGCCGCGCCGCGGTCGGCGGACGGGAGCGCGCGGTGCGCACGGGCGACCTCGGCCGCATCGATGGCCGCGGGCGCCTCGCGATCACGGGCCGCACGAGCACGTTCGTGAACGTCGCCGGCAACAAGGTCGATCCGACCGAGGTCGAGCGCGCGCTGCGCTCGCATCCCGCCGTCGCGGAGGCGCGCGTTTTCGCGATCGGCGGCGAGCACGCGGATCAAGCGGTCGCCGCCGACGTCACGCTGACGGCGCCCGTCTCGGTGGAGGCGCTGCGCGCGCATTGCCGGCAGCACCTCGCGCCCTACAAGATTCCGCGCGCGCTCTCCGTGCGCAGCGCCGTCGCGAGCGTCGCGCAGCATGACTGCTAGGGCACGACGCGCGGCGCCCGCCGCGCCGCGTACGCCCTTCGTGCGGCCGGATGCGCTCGCCGGCAAGCGTGCGCTCGTGACCGGCGGCACGCGTGGAATCGGCCGCGCCATCGCGCACGCGCTCGCCGACGCGGGTGCCGTCGTGACCGTCACCTGGGCGCACGCGGAGTCCGACGCCGCCCGCGCGCAGGACGAGCTCGCCGCGCTCGGCCCCGACCATGCGGTCGTGCGCTGCGACGTCGCGGATGCCGCCGACGTGGCCGCGCTCTTCGGACGGCTCTCGGGAGCGGCGGCGGTGGACGTCCTCGTCAACAACGCCGCGATCACCCGCGACGGCACCACCATGATGCTTTCCGACCCCGCCTGGACCGACGTGCTGGCGACGAATCTCACCGGCGCGTTCTTCTGCATCCGCCCGGCGCTGCGCGGCATGATCGCGCGCGGCTTCGGGCGGATCGTGAACGTCATCTCGCCGGCCGGGCTCATGGGCAAAGCGGGCGCCGCGAACTACGCCGCGTCGAAGGCCGGCCTCCTCGCGCTCACGCGCTCGCTCGCCGCCGAGGTCGCGCCCTTCGGCATCACCGCGAACTGCGTCTGCCCGGGCGTCGTCGAGACCCGCATGCTCGAGGGCGTCGCCGACGCCGCACGCGACGCCATGATCGCGGGGGTGCCGGCGGGACGCCTCGGCCAGCCCGAGGAGGTCGCGAGCGCGGTGCTCTTCCTCGCGCTGCCGCACGCGGCGTACGTGAACGGCGCCGTGCTCTCCGTCGACGGCGGCCTGGTGACGGGATGAGCGCGCGCGTCGGACTCGCCGTCGCCGCGGGCATGCTCGTCGCGATCGGCGCTGCGGCATCGGCGGCGGCGCCCTCGCCGTCGTCGGACGCGCCGCCGTCGTTGTCGGCCCGCGCGGCCCGCTTTCCCGCCGTCCGATCGGCGACGGCGGACTTTTCCCAGGAGCGCGAGGTTTCGCTCGTCGACGAAGTGCTGCACGCGCGCGGCACCATGACGCTCGCGGCACCGCAGTCGTTCCGGCTCGACCTCGTCGCGCCGGAGGCGATGACGCTGATCGCGGTCGGCGACGCCATGAGCGTCGTCGACGCCGACGGCAAGTCGATGCCCGTCCCCGCGGAGTTCGCGGGTCTCGCATCCTTCGCGCGCACGCTCACCGACTTGCTGCTCGGCACGCGCGCGCCGCACGGCTTCACCGAACGTTGGGGCGACGCGGACACCGTGACGTTGACCCCCGCGGCCGACACCACGAGTCCCTTCACCGAGATCACGTTGCGGTTTCCCGCCTCCGCGCCTCTGCCCGAGTCGATCCTCCTCCGCGAACGAGGCGGCGACCGCACCACGATCCGCCTGGAACGCCCGGCCGTGAACGTACCGATCGACCCCGCGCGTTTCACGGCGCCGTCGCACGGTGCAGCGCCAACGCCGGGATCAGCTGCCCCGAAAGGTTCAGAATGACCAGCACCCTTCGCGCCGCCGCCGCGGGCGACGCCGCCGCCGAGTTCCTCCCGCACACGCCGCCCTTCCTCTTGCTCGATCGCGTCGTCGCGATCGACGGACCCAGCGGCCGCTTCGTGAAGCACGTGACCGCCGCCGATCCGCTCGTCGGTCCGAACGGCGACCTCTCTCCGCTCCTGCTGCTCGAAGCGATGGCGCAGGGCGCGGGCATCGTGCTCGGCCGTCAGGAGCCGGAGCTGCGCGCGCGCGGCGCCGTGTTGGCGGCCATCGACCACTGCGCGATCGCCGGCAGCGCGTCCGTCGGCGACGCGGTCGAGATCGAGATCATGGTGGCGCGTCGCTATGCCGGCATGGCGCGCATTCGCGGGCGCGCGAGCGTCGGCGCGCGCACGTGTGCGACGGCGGCCTTGACGCTCGCGTTTCCGCCGGCCCGCACGGCGCCGTCGTGACCTTCGAACGTACCCGCGCGCCGCGGATCGCCGCGGCCGCGCTGGCCGCGACCCTCCTGCTCACGACCGGCTGCGCGCGGCTCTTCACCCGACCGACGAGCGGCGCGACCGGCGACGCGGCCGCGATCGTCGCGGCAGGCGCCGCGCGCGAGGACGCGCTCGCGGGGCTCCGGCTGACGCTCTCCGTGCGCGCGACCGCGGGACCACCGGCCGCGCGGCTCGCGTCGCCGGCCTATCTGGCGATCGACGACCTCCGACACCTGCATTTGCAGGTCCTGTCGCCGTTCGGCGTCACCGTCCTCGATCTCACCACGAGCGACGACGCCTTCACGTTGACGCTGCCGCTCCGCAACGAGACGCGGAGCGGACGGATCGACGTGGCCGCGCTCGCCGCCGGGACGACGCCCGAGGACGAGCGCATGATCGTCGCGCTCGCGCTGCTCTTTCGCCCCAAAATGGACCGCACCCGGTGCCGGGAGGCCGGCCCGTCCGCGGTCCGCTGCCCGATCGGCTCGGACGTGACGGCCACCGTCACCGTCGATCGCGATCTGCGTCCGGTGCGCGAGGAGTATGCCGGTCCTGCCGGCACGATTTTCGTCGCGGAGTTGCAGGACTACGACTCCACCGCGCGCGACGCGCTTCCCGCCCGCATCGTGGTGTCCGACGGCGCGGGCGGACCGGCGCTCGTGATCCGGGTGGTGAAATCCCGGCGCGCCACCGCCGCTGCGCCGGCCTGACGAGAGGGCGATTTTCGCTTCCAAGCGCCATGTGCGCCGCGCTACGCTGGGCGTCTCGATGGCCACCGCCCGCCGCTGTTCCCACCCCATCGCAGGTCGCATGACATTCCGCAGCCGCGCGATCGTTCTGCTGGCTGCATTCGCGCTCGCGTCCGCGACGCTCGGTGCGCGGACTGCGCATGCCGACGAGCTTCCCGCGATCCATCCCCGCATCGTGAACGGTGTCCTCACCGAGGACTATCCGACGGTCGGCGCGTTGCTCCGCGGCGTCGACGCCGAGAGCGCGAGCAGCTGGTGCTCCGGCACCCTGATCGGCTGCTCGACCTTCCTCACGGCCGGCCACTGCGTCGAAGGCAGGGATCCCGACGAGCTCTGGGTCTTCCTGCCGAACGCGGGCGTGTTCGCGGTCCAGAGCATCGCGCGTCATCCGAGCTACGACTTCCCCGCCGCCGACGTCGGGGTCTTAAAGCTCGCGAGCGCCGTGACGCGGGTCGTCCCGACCGCGATCGAGACGACGACGGTGCCGTTCGGCACCCCCGGCATCATCGCCGGGTTCGGCCGCAACGCCGATCCCTCGCTCGACTACGGCTTGAAGCGCGCAGGCAGCGTCCTCACGGCGTCGTGCAACACGATTCCGTCGCCGGGATCGAACGTCACCTCGATCTGCTGGGATTTCCTGGCGCCGCTCGGCCCGCCCGGCTCGAACTCCAACACGTGCAACGCCGACTCCGGCGGTCCGCTCTTCGTCGACCTCGGAAGCGGACGCCGCGTCGCCGGCATCACGTCGGGAGGATCGAGCGCGAGCTGCAATCCGACCGACCACAGCTACGACGCGAACGTCGCGACCTACCACGCGTTCATCGAAAGCGAGGGCGGCGCCGATCTCGCCAACACGTCGTGCGGCGGCGGGACGCAGATCGGCGACCCCGGCACCTCGGTCGAGGCGTTCGACGGCACCGTCTCGGGCGGCGCTCCGCAGGCGACGCACACGATCACGGTGCCCGCCGGCACGACGCTCCTCCGCGTCGCGATGAACGCGGTCGACGACGGCGTCGCCGACTTCGACATGTACGTCCGCGCCGGCAGCGCGGCCAGCGTCAGCACGTACGATTGCGGGCAATTCGGTCCCAATCAGGTGGGCTTCTGCGAGTTCGCGAATCCGACGCCCGGCACGTGGTACGTGCTCGTGAACCAATACCGCGGCTCGGGAGCGTATCAGCTCACCGTCACGGAGTTCGGCACGGCGTGCACGTTGCCGGGCAGCGACGGCCTCTCGTGCGACGATGGCAACGCCTGCACGGCCTCGGACAATTGCCAGTCGGGAAGCTGCGTCGGCACGCCGGTCGCGGACGGCAACACGTGCAGCGACGGCAACGCCTGCACCGGTCCCGACGTCTGCCACGGCGGCGTCTGCGACAGCAGCCCGGTCGCGAACGGTACGCCGTGCGACGACGGCGATCCGTGCACCCGGCCCGACACCTGCCAGTCCGGGGCCTGCAACGGCACGTCGCCCATCGCCACGTGCAAGAGCGCCGCCGCGGGGAACGCGCTGCTCACGATCGACAACCGCACGCCCGACACGCGCGATCGGCTCGCGTGGACGTGGCGGAAGGGCGCGGGCACGACCTTCGCGGAGCTCGGGAATCCGACCACGACCACGTCCTACGCGCTCTGCCTCTACGACGACGTCGGCGGCGTGGCGCAGCGCCGGCTCCGGAAGATCATCCCGCCCGGATCGCATTGGAAGCCGTACACGCGCGGGTTCCGCTTCCGTGATTCGACGCTCGAGACGGGCGGCATCCAGTCCATCACGATGAGCGACGGCGCGACGGGCAAGTCGAGCATCTCGATACGCGGTCGGGGCCAGCCCCTCGGACTGCCCGGCCTGCCGTTCGCGAAGCAGCCGGGCGTCATCATCCAGCTCGTGAACGACACCGCGTGCTGGAGCTCGACGCACACCACCGCGTCGGCGAACTCGCTCGCACGGTTCCGCGCCAAGGGGCAATAGCATTTCGCCCCCGTGCGCGCGGCCGCTTCGCGGCCGTGCTCCGATGGGCCTCGCCCGCGAAATCAATCCGCGGGCTCGCGGATTTCGCCCCCGTGCGCGCGGCCGCTTCGCGGCCGTGCTCCGATGGGCCTCGCCCGCGAAATCAATCCGCGGGCTCGCGCATTTCGCCCCCGTGCGCGCGGCCGCTTCGCGGCGGTGCTCGATGGGCCGTGCGGGGACGCGCCGGCGAGTCGCTTGTGGGCGTGAGACGGCTTTTGTAGACGCTCCTCGATGACGGCGGGCGGGCTTCGAGTGGCGATCGTCGGCGCGGGGCCCGCGGGATCGGCGCTCGCGACGTTGCTCGCAGAGGCCGGTCACGACGTCGCGCTCTTCGACGACGGCCGCCGTCCCGAGCTCGTCGTCGGCGAGTCGTTGATCCCGGCGGGCATTCCTGCGCTCCGCCGGCTCGGCGTCGAGGAGCGCGTACGCGCGATCGGCATGCACAAGCCCGGCGCCACGCTGACGTGGTCGCCGGAGCATCGCTTCGCGTTCCGCTTCGCGCGCTACGAGTCGTGGATGGTGCCGTACGCGTACAACGTGCCGCGCCACGCGTTCGATCGCATCCTGCTCGACCGCGCGGTGGAGGTCGGGGCGCGTCGCATCGACATGCGCGTGGCGCTCGCGCGCGGCGCCGCGGTCGACGGACCCGAGCTCGTCGTCGGACGCGACGCGTGCGACGAGGCCGGTTGGAGCGCGCCGGATCTCGTCGTCGACGCGACCGGTCGCGCCCGCGCGTCCGCCCGGACGCTCGCCATTCCGGCGGTCACGGGGCCGCGGAACGACGTCGCCTACTTCGCGCACTTCGAACGCTACGCGTGGAACGAGGAGCCGGGCCAGGTGCTCATCGATCGCCTCGACGGCGGCTGGAGCTGGCGCATCCCGCTGAACGAGCGGCTCTCGGTCGGCGTCGTCTTGAACCGCGCGGCGGCCGCGCGCCTCGGCGCGACCCCCGACGCGCGGCTCGCGGCTGCGATCGCCGCGAACGAAACGCTGGCGTGGACGGTGGCGCGCGCCACCCAGATGACCGGAGTCGCGACGTACTCGAACTACCAGCTGGTCTCGACGCGCGGCATCGGCCCGGGCTGGGCGGCCGTCGGCGACGCCTTCGGCTTCGTCGATCCGATGCTGTCACCGGGCGTGATGGTGGCGTTGCGCTCCGCGGAGCTCTTGGCGGCGTGCCTCCCGCGGTCGCGTGCGGGGGCGACGCCCGCCGCTCTCGCGACCGCCATGCAGCCCTACGCGCGCGAGCTCACGCGCCTCCTGCACGCCTGGATCGATCTCGTCGGCTACCTCTACGACGGCCGCATGCTGGCGCTCTTCCGCGCCGGCACCGACATGATGGCCGAGCGTGGTGGCCGTCTCGCGCAGGCATTGCAGGATCACATCGAGGCCAACATCGCCGGACTCGCGTCCGGAACCTCGATCACGTCGCGCTACAGCCTCGGGCTGCTGCGCTTCCTCGGACGACACGGTCTTCGCGGCGTGTCGCCGGACGCGCTCGCGATCACTGACGCATGACGGGCGACGCGATCCCGCCGGTCGAGACCGTCACGACGGCGATCGTGCGATTCCTGAACGCCGAGATCATGGCGGCCGGGCATGCGGTCGGGCCCGACGACGTCCTCGCGGACGCCGGCGTCGACTCCATGGCGCTCATCAAGGTGCTCGTGTTCCTCGAGCGCGAGCTCGGCGTGTGGGTCTCGGACGAGGACCTGAGCGACGAGGTCGTGCGCTCGGCGCGGACGCTCGCGACCTACGTCTGCTCGCACGCGGCGACGTGACGCCTCCGGCGCGCTCCGTCGCGCTCCTCGGTCCCGACGTCATCCTGCTCGCGATGGAAGGCGGCGTCGGCGGCAATGCCGTGCTCGCGATCGAGCTCGGGGCGCGCGTCGAGCCCGAGCGCGTCGCGCGCGCTCTCGACGCGTTTCTCGCGACGTGCCCGTGGATCGGCGGCCGGCTGCGACGGCCGCGCCCGTGGGGCAAGCTGCGGTGGACCGTCCCGCGGAGCGGTCCGACGCGACCGCCGATTCGTACGTCGACGACGGCCGCGGGCACGGCGCACGCGCTCGTGGATCGCGAGCTCGACGCGGCGATCGACCCGCGCCGCGAGCCGCCCCTGCGGATCACGCTGCTCGACGATCCGCCGCACCTCGTGCTGACGTGGGCCCACGCGTTGATGGATCCGCGCGGCGCCGAGCACCTGGTGCGGCTGCTCGCCGAGATCGACGAGTCCGGCGCGCCCTCCATGCGGCCGTCCGTGATCGCGCCGCCGGACCCGCGGCCGCTGCGCGCGCGCGGCGCGCTCGCGAGCCGCGGCGCTGCGCACCTCCGAACGGTCGCGTCAGAGCCGCCGCGATCGCTCGCACGCGACGGCGCGGCCGGGTCGACGAAGCGCCATTGGCGATTTCGCTTCGCGGCGGGACCGCCGCCCGCGGAGCGGCTCCGGCGCGGCATGCCCTGGCGCCTCGCGGTCGTCGCCGACGCCATGACGGCGCTCTACGTCCGGCGCGGACTGCCGACGGACGTGCCGTTCCTCGTGCCGGTCTCGATCGACCGCCGCCGGTCCGGCGAGCACGGACCGGTGCTCGGGAACTACCTCTCGTTCCACTTCGCCGCCTTCGCGCCCCCGCTCGACGGCGACGTGGTCGGCCTCGCGCGTCGCCTACGCGACCGGCTCGCCGACGCGGTCCGCCGCGACGAGCTCGACGCCGTCGCGGCCGGCATGGACTTCGCGCGCCTCCGGCCGCTGCGCGGCATGTTCCGCGAGCTGCCGTGGGCCGCGGGCGGCGATTTCTGCTCGTTCCACTTCGCCGACACCGACGCGTTGCTCCCGGACCGGCAACGTCTCTTCGGCGCGCCGATCGTCGGCGGCTATCACGTAGCGGCCGTCCCGCGGCGCCCCGGCGCGGGCGTGTTCTTCACGCGCCGCGACGGCGTCGAGAGCCTCGTCGTGAGCACGGCGGGAGCCGCACTCGACGCCGGGGACGCCGAGGCCGTCGCGACGATCGTGGAGCGCCGGATGGAGTGGACGCGGCTCTAGTCGTTCGTCAGTTGTCGTCGGCGAGGAGCTGGGGCGGGAGGTTCCCGGGCTTCGTCACGATCAGGCGATACTTTCCGCCCCCGCATCCGGCGACGTTGCTCGCGCGCACCGCGAGATAGAACGTGCCGGTGAACGGCAGCGTGCGCTGGAACTGCGGACACGGCGCGCTGCACGTGTTCGGCACCGAGCACGCGACCGTGTTCGCGACGGTGTCGGCGACCGGCGTGCTCTGATCGGTCCCGAGGAGCGTCACGGCCGGTGCGAGCGTCGAGTGGCCGTTGCCGTCGTCGTCGCGCGTCTTGATCCGCACGATGATCTTGTCCCCGGCCTGGCCGGTCACCGACCAGACGTCGGTCTTGCCCGCCGCCGGCAGATCCTCGCGGAGCTTGTAGGTCACCGGCAGGTCGGGGAACTTCGCCTGGAGATTCGCGACCCGCACCGCGTCGCTCGCGCGCGGGCTCAGGAGTCCGCTCATCTGATCGAGGAGCTGGCGCTGCAGCGGACCGCCGAGGCAGTTGATCAGGTTGTCGAGGGTGCAGGTGTAGTTCGGGTTGAGCGCGAGACACCCGGCGTTCACGAGCGCGAAGTTCAAGCCGTTGCCGGTCGCGCCGCAGAGCTCGTCCTGCGTGAGCTCGAGGCACGAGCCGTAGATCTTGTTCTGCTTCGTCACCTCGTACTTCGCGATCTTCACGTCCTGCGCCGCGCAATACTGGTCGGCGTCGTCCATGCAGTCGGCGAACGTCTGGTTCGACCCGCGGTCGTCGGAGTCGCAGCACGGCGGCGGGCCGTCGTCGCACGACGGGCCGAACACGCCCTCGTCGCACTGCACCTGGCACTTCGCGACCTCCTCCGTGCAGTTGAGCGTGGTGACGATGACGCGCTTGGCGTAGTCGGCACCGGCCGTCGCGATCTTCTTCTGACAGCGGGCGACCGACGTGATGTCGGCGCGGACGGGCGAGACGAGCGCGAGTACGAGCGCGCTCACGGCGAGCACGACGCGGGCAACGAGCATGGCAATCCTCCTCGGTGATGCGTGGAACGGCTTCAGAGTACGGCAGGTGGTACCGGCACGCCGCGACAGTGCCACGGTGCTCTCCGGTCAGACAAGAAAAATGCGCCCGACCGCCCGCGATTGACGCGGGGCCCGCGGTGCGATGAGACAGGTCCCCACATTCCATCCACCCCGAGGACCGATCCCATGTTCGAACGCGACACGCTGTACATCGGAGGAACCCACACGGCCCCGGCGTCCGGGAAGCGCATCGAGGTGCGCTCGCCGTTCACCGAGGAGATCGTCGGCCGCGTGCCCGAGGCGACCGAGGCCGACGTCGACCGCGCCGTCGCGGCGGCGCGGCACGCCTTCGAGGAAGGCCCCTGGCCCCGCATGACGCCGGCCGAGCGCGCCGACGTGCTCGACCGGCTGCTCATGGGACTGCAGATGCGCGCCGCCGACATCGCGTCGACGGTGACGCTCGAGATGGGCTGCCCGATCAGCTTCGCGCACGCGGGTCAGGCGTTCGCGACCACGATGGTCCTCCAGTTCTACGCGGAGCTGACGCGGACCTTTCCGTTCGAGGAGACCCGCCCCTCGATGGTCGGCTCCGCGCTGGTGCGCCAGGAGCCCGTCGGGGTCGCGGCCGCGATCATCCCGTGGAACGTGCCGCTCTTCACGATCATGCTGAAGCTCGCGCCGGCGCTCGCCGCCGGCTGCGCGATCGTCGTGAAGCCGGCGCCCGAGACGCCGCTCGACGCGTACATCCTCGCGGACGCGCTCGACGAGGCAGGCGTCCCGAAGGGCGTCGTCAGCATCGTTCCCGGCGGCCGCGAGCTCGGCGAGTACCTCGTCACGCATCCGGGCATCGACAAGGTCGGCTTCACCGGCAGCACCGCCGCCGGCCGCCGCATCGCGGCGCTCTGCGGCGAGCGGCTGCGGCGCGTGACGCTCGAGCTCGGCGGCAAGTCCGCGGCGATCGTCTGCGACGACGCCGACCTCGCCGCGGTGGCGCCGCAGATCGTCGGCGCCGGTACCATGAACAACGGCCAGGCGTGCGTCGCGCAGACCCGCATCCTGCTGCCGCGCGCCCGCTACGCCGAGGGCGTCGACGCGCTCGCCGCCGCCGTCGCGAATCTCAAGGTGGGCGACCCCAACGATCCCGCGACCGAGATCGGGCCGCTCGTCGCCGAGCGCCAGCGCGACCGCGTGCTCGGCTACGTCGCGAAGGGCAAGCAGGAAGGCGCCCGCTGCCTGGTCGGCGGCAGCCGCCCGAAGGCGTTCGACCGCGGCTACTTCGTCGAGCCGACGCTCTTCGCCGACGTCGACAATCGCATGACGATCGCGCGCGAGGAGATCTTCGGCCCGGTCCTCTGCGCGATTCCCTACGACGACGAGCAGGACGCCGTCCGGATCGCCAACGACTCGGAGTACGGCCTCTCCGGCTCGGTCTGGACGAACGACCCGCAGCGCGGCCTCGACATCGCGCGCCGCGTCCGCACCGGCACGCACAACGTCAACTTCTTCATGATGGCGATGACGAGCCCGTTCGGCGGCTTCAAGAGCTCGGGCCTCGGCCGCGAGCTGGGTCCGGAGGGGCTGCGCGCGTACCTCGAGCCGAAGACGATCTGCCTCGCGCCGGGCATCGAGCCGTAGCGCTCAGCGATACGACTTCTGCAACGCCTCCAACGCCGCCGCGCCCGGGCAGAGCTGCTCGTGCGTCAGCTGCGCGAGCGGCGTCTCGATCGTGCGGTTCGCGGCGTGCATCTCGCTGCCTTCGGGGTCGAGGAAGAGGAGGCCCGTCGGGATCGCGCCCTCGCTCTGGTGGCGGCGGACGTACGCGGTGACGGCGTCGCGGTCGGTCGGATCGTAGCCCTCGGGAATCTTCGTGAAGCGGACCACGCTGCCGTCGTGCATGACGACGTCCGCTGCGGTACCCGCCGGGTAGTCGGCGGTGATCTCGGACGCGGGCGGCACGAAGTCGGCCTCGACGAGCGGCGTCTGGTTCCGGCGCGTGTAGCGGTAGCTCTTCGTCGATCCCTCGTGGTCGTTGAACGTCACGCACGGGGAGATGACGTCGACGAGCGCGAAGCCGCGATGGCGGAGGCCCGCCTTCAGGATCGGCACCAGCTGTCCCTTGTCGCCGGAGAAGCTCCGCGCGACGAACGTCGCTCCGAGACTGAGCGCCAGCAGCACGGGGTCGATCGCCTGCTGCGTGTTGGCGTCGCCGTACTTCGACTTGGAGCCAGGGTCCGCCGACGCCGAGAACTGGCCCTTGGTGAGCCCGTACACGCCGTTGTTCTCGATGACGTAGAGCGCGTCGACGTTCCGGCGGATCGCATGGCTCATTTGTCCGAGCCCGATCGAGAGCGAGTCGCCGTCGCCGCTGACGCCGATGTAGAGGAGCCCGCGATTCGCCGCCGCGGCGCCCGTCAGGATCGCGGGCATGCGGCCGTGCGCCGAGTTGAACCCGTGGGCGCCCGAGAGGAAATACGTCGGCGTCTTCGACGAGCAGCCGATCCCCGAGAGCTTCGCGACCATGTGCGGCTCGACGTCGAGCTCGTAGAACGCGCGCGTGATGGCGGCGGTGATCGAGTCGTGCCCGCAGCCGGCGCAGAGGGTCGACATCGCGCCCTCGTAGTCGCGGACGGTGAGGCCGAGCGCGTTGGGCTTCAGCGACGGATTCCGCGCCGACGGCTTCTTGATGTAGCTCATTCGGACGTCACCGCCTTCTCGCTCTCGCGCAGCTGATGCAGGATGCCGCCGACGACCTGATCGGCTTGCAGCGGCAGCCCGCCGTAGGCGCGTACCGAGAAGAGTTGATCCTTTCGCACCCCGGTCTCGAGCGTCAGCAGCGAGCGCAGCTGGCCGTCGCGGTTCTGCTCGACGACGAACATGCGCGCGTGGCGGCGCAGGAACGACTCGATCTCGGGTCCGAAGGGAAAGCCGCGCACGCGGAGGTAGTCGCCGACGATGCCGTTCGTCGCGAGCTCGGCGAGCGCCTCGCGGACGGCGAGGTCGCAGCCGCCGACGGTCACGACGCCGAACGTCGCGGTCGCGTGCGTCTCGATGATCGCCGCCGGCACGAAGTTCCGCGCCGTCCAGTGCTTCCGCGCGAGCCGATCCATCACCTCTTGGTACTCGTCGGGAAGCTCCGTGTAGCCGCCGAGCTTGTTGTGGCCGGAGCCGCGCGTGAAGAAGGCGCCCTGGGCGCTGGTCCCGGGCACCGTGCGGGCCGCGACGCCTTGCCAGTCCTCGGGCGAGTAGCGGTGATACTTCGGCAACGCCTCGATCTCGTCCTTCGTGAGCACGCGCCCGCGGTCCGGGCGGTACCCGTCGTCCCACGTGAGCCGCGGCACGACCCAGTCGTTCATGCCGATGTCGAGGTCCGACATCACGAAGACCGGCGTCTGGAAGCGCTCGGCGAGGTCGAACGCGCGCACGGTGAACGTGAAGCACTCCTCGGGGTTCCCGGGGAAGAGCAGGACGTGCTTCGTGTCGCCGTGCGACGCGTAGGCGCAGAGCAGGATGTCGCCCTGCTGCGTCCGGGTGGGCATGCCGGTCGACGGCCCGACGCGCTGCACGTCGACGATCACCGCCGGGATCTCGGCGTAGTAGGCGAGCCCGACGAGCTCGGTCATGAGCGAGATGCCGGGCCCCGACGTCGCGGTGAAGGCACGCGCGCCGTTCCACCCGGCGCCGATCACCATGCCGATCGCCGCGAGCTCGTCCTCCGCTTGCAAGATGCAGTAGCGCCGCTCCTGCGTGTCGGGATCGACGCGATACTCCTCGCAGAGCTCGGTGAACGCATCGAGCACGCTGGTCGACGGGGTGATCGGATACCACGCCGCGACCGTCGCGCCGGCGTAGAGCGCGCCGAGCGCGGTCGCGGTGTTGCCGGTGATCAGCACCTTGTCGGCGTTCGCGTCCATCGCTTCGAGCCGGATCGACAGCGGACAATCGAAATGCGTCTTCGCGTGCTCGTAGCCGAGCCGGATCGCCTTCGCGTTCGACGTCATCAGCTTCGGCTTCGCCGCGAATTTCTCCGTCAGCATGCCTTGGACGACGTCCATGTCGATGTCCAGCAGCGCCGCGAGCGTGCCGACGTAGACGATGTTCTTCATCAGCGTCCGCTCGCGCGCCTCGCTGAAGTGCTCGATGCAGAGCTTGGCGTACGGGACGCCGAGAAACGTCACGTCGGTGCGGAGCAGCGACGTCGCGAGCGGCCACGACGAGTCATACAGCACCCAGCCGCCCGGCCGCACCTCGTCGATGTCGCGCGCGTAGGTCTCGGCGTTCATCGCGACCATGAGGTCGAAGCGCGCCGTCCGCGCCGTATGGCCGCGCTTGTCGACGCGGATCTCGTACCACGTCGGCAGGCCCTGGATGTTCGACGGGAAGAGGTTCTTTCCCGAGACCGGAATGCCCATCCGGAAGATCGCCTGCATGAGCAGGCCGTTCGCGCTCGCCGAACCGGTGCCGTTCACGTTCGCGAGCTTGATCGCGAAGGTGTTGGTCAGATCGGGCGCCGACTCCGGCCCGAGCGGATCGAAGGGGTCTACGCGCTTCGGTTGCACGCTCGCCCGCCTGCGTAGGGGATGCGCAAGTCGAATTTCTGCATGTCCCACGCCGCCGTCGGGCAGCGTTCGGCGCAGAGGCCGCAGTGCACGCAGAGATCCTCGTCCTTCACCATCACGCGTCCGGTCTGCGGCAACGGTCCCGACACGAAGAGCGCCTGCTCCGGGTTCGGCGCCGGTGCGCTCAGCCGCGCGCGGAGATCGTCCTCGTCGCCGTTCGGCGTGATGGTGAGACAGAGCACCGGACAGACGTCGATGCACGCGTCGCACTCGATGCAGAGCTTGTCGCTGAATACGGTCTGGATGTCGCAATTGAGGCAGCGCTCGACCTCACGCGCCGCCTGCTCGGGCGTGAACCCGAGCTCGACCTCGACGTCGAGCTGTTTGAAGCGCTCGACGAGGTCGACGTGGAGCATCTTCTCCCGCTTCACGGGATTGTAGTCGTTCTTGTAGCTCCACTCGTGGAGCCCCATCTTCGCGCTCACGAGGTTCATGCCGCGCGGCAGCCGCTCGCCGACGGCGACGCCGTGGCAGTGGTTGTGGATGGAGATGGCCGCTTGGTGGCCGTGCTCCGCGGCCCAGATGATGTTCTTCGGCCCGAACGCGGCGTCGCCGCCGAAGAACACGCCCGGCCGCGTCGACTGGAACGTCACCGGGTCGACCTTCGGCTGGCCCCACGTGTCGAGCTCGATGCCGAGGTCGCGCTCGATCCACGGGAACGCGTTCTCCTGGCCGAGCGCGAGGATCACGTCGTCGGCCGGGAGGAACACGACGTCGAGCGGCTTTTGCACGAGCTGCCCGTTCGTGCCCTCCGACGACGCGTAGTGCTGGAACTCCATGCCGAGGAGCTTCCCATTCTCGACGACGAACGCCTTCGGCTCGTGATCGACGACGATCTCGATCTTTTCCTCCTCGGCGTCCTCGAGCTCCCACGGCGACGCCTTGAAGTACTTCCGCGGCTTCCGCGCCATCACCTTGATCGACGTGCCGCCGAGACGCGCCGCGCTCCGGCAGCAGTCCATCGCGGTGTTGCCGACGCCGATGATGAGCACGCGCTTGCCGATCGCGTCGACGTGCCCGAAGGCGATCGACTGCAGCCAGTCGATGCCGATGTGGACGTTGGCGGCGGCGGCGTTGCGGCCGGGTAGGTCGAGGTCCTTGCCGCGCGGTGCGCCGCTGCCGACGAACACGGCGTCGAAGCCCTGCGCCAACAGGTCGCGCATGCTCTCGATGCGGGTTCCGTACCGCACGTCGGCGCCCATCGCGAGGATGACGTCGATCTCCTCGTTCAGCACCCGCTCGGGCAGCCGGAAGGACGGGATGTTCGACCGCATGAGACCGCCGGGCACGGGCAGCGCCTCGAAGATCGTGACGTCGTAGCCGAGCGGCAGGAGGTCGTTCGCGACGACGAGCGACGCCGGCCCGGCGCCGACGAGCGCCACGCGCTTGCCGTTCTTCTCCTGCGGCGGGCGCGGCAAGCGATCCGTCACGTCCTCACGGAGATCGGCGGCGACGCGCTTCAGGCGGCAGATCGCGACCGGCTTCTCCTCGACGCGCGCGCGCCGGCACGCGGGCTCGCAGGGACGGTCGCACGTGCGGCCGAGGATCCCGGGAAACACGTTCGACTGACGGTTCAGGAGGTACGCGTCGCCGTACCGGCCCTGCGCGATCAGGCGGATGTACTCGGGCACGTTGGTGTGCGCCGGACACGCCCATTGGCAGTCGACGACCTTGTGGAAGTAGTCGGGATCTTTGACGTCGGTGGGGAGCACGCTGCCCGATTCGACCCGCTTGGCCGGATATATCGGGGTCGCTGCGACGTTACCAGCGCCGATCGCTGCCGGCGCGCGCGCCGTGATAACCGAGAGTCGATGCCGACCGGGCCGTCGACGCTCGCCGACCTGCTGACGGCGAGCGCGGAGCGTCATCCGGAGCGGCCCGCGCTCACCGACGTCGCCGCGGGCCGCGTCGCCACGTACGCGGAGCTCGCAGCGAACGCCGCAGCGATCGCCGCACGCCTCCGCGCGGCGGGCGTCGGCGCGCCGCAGCGAATCGGGCTCGCCGGCGCGAACTCGCCCGCCTACGTCGCGGCCGCGTTCGGCCTGCTCGCGACCGGCGCGTGCCTCGTCCCGATCGCGCCGAACGTGCGGTCCGCGGAGCGCGCCGCGATCGTCGACGCCATCGACGTCAACGGCGTCGTGGAGGTCGCGGCGGACGGTGGAGCCGGCGCTGCGGATTGGTCGTTCGACTGGATCGACCGCACCCGTCGGCCGCCGGCGGGCTTCGCCGAGCTGGATCCCGCCTTCATCCGCTTCAGCTCCGGGACGACCGCCGATGCGAAGGGCGTCGTGCTCTCGCACCGCGCGACGCTGGCGCGGATCGCGGCGGCCGACGCGGTGTTGCGGCTCGGTCCGGACGACCGGGTGCTCTGGACCCTGCCCCTCGCCTATCACTTCGCGGTCACGATCCCGGCGTACGTCGGCGCCGGGGTGCACGTCCTGCTCACCGCGGAGGCGCGCCCGGCCGCGCTCGCGGCGGCGCTCGCCGCCGAACGCGCGACCATCGTCTACGCGGCGCCGCTGCAGATCGCGCGTCTCGCCGCCGTGCCGGGCGCGCCGCGCTCGCCGGCCCTTCGGCTGGCGCTCGCGACGGCGGCGCCCCTGCCCGTCGACGTCGCCGCACGCTTCGAGGCGGCGTTCGGTCATCCACTCGGGCAGGCCTACGGCATCATCGAAGCGGGCCTGCCCTGCATCAACACCCGCCGCGGCGTCGACGCCGCCCTGCCGTCGACCGCGGTCGGCCGCGCCGTTCCCGGCTACGAGGTCGCCATCGTCGCCGACGACGGCACGGTCGCGGCGCGCGGGACGCACGGCGACGTCGTGCTCCGCGGCCCCGGCCTCTTCGACGCGTACTACGCACCGTGGACGCCGTGTTCCGCGACGCTCCGTGACGGTTGGTTTCCGACCGGCGACGTCGGCAGCCTGGACGCGGACGGCGTCCTCACGCTCCACGGCCGGCGGAAGTCGACGATCGTGGTCGCCGGCCTGAAGGTGTTCCCCGAGGAAATCGAGGACGTGTTGAACGGGTTCCCCGCGATCGCCGAATCGCGGGCGTTCGCGGCGACGCACGCGCGGCTCGGCGAGCTGCCGCACGCCGACGTGGTGCTGCGTTCCGGCGCGCCGCTCGACCGCGACGCGCTCGCCCGCCACCTCGCCGAGCGGCTCTCGCCGTGGAAGGTACCGGTCGAGATCCGCGTGGTCGAGGCGATCCCGAAGACCGGCGGCGGGAAGATCTCGCGCCGCTGAGTCGCGTGGCGCGTCAGTCGCGCGCGGCGGTGATGAAGCGGATCGGCATGCCGGGCTCGTCGTGCTCGAGCCGGAAGCCGTGCGCGGCGAGCCACGGGCCGACGTCGCGGCGATGCCAGCCGTGGACGAACGGCTCGTGCATCCAGCTCGCCACGAGGAAGAAGTAGAGGCCGCGGCGCCCGTTCGCGCGCACGAGGGCACGCCAATCGGCGACGCGGAACTGCACCGGCGACGGCTCCGCGATCACGAGGCGGCCGCCCGGAACGAGCACGCGACGGATCTCCCCGAGCGCGGCGTCGGCGACGCGCGCCGGCAGCTCGTGGAAAAGGAAGCACGCGCCGACGCCCTCGAAGCGTCGCGCCGTGAACTCGGTGTGCTCCGCGAGGCCCTGCACGAACCGCACGTCCGGATGGTGGCGCGCGGCGAGCTGCAGGAGATACGGCGACGGGTCGAGCCCCCAGACGTCGGGAATGCCGGCCGCGCGCATCGCGCCCGCGAGCCCGCCGGTGCCGCAGCCGACGTCGAGCGCGGCATCGCACCCCGCGAGCTCGGCGGCGAGACGCACGCGCGCCCGCCTCATGTGGCCGAGCATCAGCCGGTCGAACCAGCGCGCGTAACCGTCGGCGTGGCGCTTCGAGTAGACGCCGTTCGGAAGGTGGTGGAACTCCTGTCGAAGATACGCGGGCAGCCGGTCGCCTCCCGGCAGGCCCGCGGGGAGCTCGACCTTCCGCCGCCTGCGCAGCCAGCCGCGCACGTACGTCAGCAGCGCGCGCGGATCGCGCAGGTCGAGCTGGTCCGGCCACGCGTCCGGAAGCTCGACGCTTCCCCAATCGACCACGATCGGGTCGCTGACGACGTCCTCGGCGAGGCGCGCCACGTTCCGATCGTGTCGCATGCGCCGCGCGCCTTCTACGAACGAGCCGTCGAGCTGTCAATCGAAACGGTGGTAGGCTGCGGCGCGTGACGACCAACCCCGCGACGCCGGTGACGCTCGCGCGCGAGCGTCGCAGCCGGCTGTCGGCGGCCCTGCAGGCGATCGGGATCTTCGCGGTGCTGATCGCCGCCGTCCACGCCTTCGACTTCGCGACGCGGATCGATCCGCCCGCGCTGCCTCCGCCCGCGGCGCTGCCCGTGCGGATCGAGGGCGACACCGCCCGGGTCGGTGGCGCGTATCTCGCGCCGCGCGGAAAGCTGCGCGTGATGCAGGTCGCGGGCGATCCCGTCGAGCTCGGATACCAGCACGCCCGGCTCGCCGGGCCCCTCATCGCGATCGGCGACGCACGCATGCTCGCGCTCTTCGAGCGAACGGTCCCCTGGCGACCGATCCGCTCGGTCATGAGCGCGCTCGTGCAGGCCCGCTATCGGCGGCTCGACCAAACCTTCCCGAGCGATCGGAGAGCCGAGCTCTTCGGCGAAAGCGCCGGCTACGACGATCCCTACACGGACGTCTTTCCGACGTATCAGCGGCTGGTCTACCTGCACTCGCTCTACGACATCGCGCTCGCGTTCGAGCACTCGCCGCTTCTCTGCACCGCGTTCGTCGCGGCGGGTCCCGCGACCGTCGACGGGCACACGATCGTCGGCCGCAACTTCGACTTCGACGTCGATCCGTGGTTCGACGACGACAAGATCGTCGAGATCGTCTCGCCGCAAGGGAAGATTCCGTTCGCGTCGATCGCGTGGCCGGGCATGACCGGCGTCGTGACCGGCATGAACGCCGAGGGCATCTGGATCAACGTCAACGGCGGCCGCGCCGGCGGGCTCGACAGCGGCGGCACGCCGGTCGTGTTCACGACCCGCGCCGTGCTCGAGGGCGCGCGCTCGATCGACGAGGCGATCGCCATCATCCGGCACGACGCGCCCATGGCGTCGCACATCCTGCTCGTCGCCGACGGCAAGACCGGCGAGTCCGCCGTGGTCGAGCGCGCGCCGGGCCGCGAGCTCGGGATCGTTCGCGACCCGACCACGACCGTGCTCGCGAACCATTTCCGCACCGCGCCGCTCGACACGGACCCCAAGGACGAACGCATCCGCGCGATCACGACGACGCTCGCGCGCGCCGCGCGCATGCGCGAGCTCGTCGACGGCGAGCGTGGACGCATCGACGTCCCGACCGCGGCCGGGTTCATGCGGAACCGCCGCGGCGCTCGCGACGAGGTCCTGCCGCTCGGAAACCGGAACGCGCTCGACGCGATCGTGTCGACGCATTCGGTCGTCGCGGACCTCACCACCCGCACGCTCTGGGTGTCGGAGGGACCGCGGACGCTCGGGCGCTACGTCCGCATCGATCTGCCCGCCCGTCTCCGCGACGGCGACGCCGCCGCCGCGGCCGAGGCGGCCGGCGATCTTCCCGCCGATCCCGCGCTCACCGACGGCACCTGGGATCGTCTCCGAGTCGGGGAACGGATCCGCGCCGAGGCGCAGGCGGCCGCGCACGCGCGGCGCTGGAGCGCAGCCGCGGAGCTCTACCGGTACGCGATCCGGATCCGCGACGACGATCACCTGGCGTGGCAAGGACTCGCGCGCGCGGCCGACGCCATGCACGACCCGGCGACGGTTCATGCGGCATGGCAGCGCGTGCTCGCGCTCGCCCCGGAAGGACCGGCGACCGTCACCGAGGCGCAACTCAACGTCGCTCCGAGCGCGGCGGGCGGCGCGCCGGAGTAGCGAGGTCGCGCGAGTAGGGCGGCGGCTTGCTCCGACGATCGGAGTAGCGAGCCCGACCGCTATCCGCGCGCTTTCTTCGCCTCGACCAGCTTCTGCATCTTCACGAGATCGACCGAGATGAAGATGCCGTCCGCCTCGGCGGTCAGCACGTCGCCGGCGTAGAGTCGACCCTCGGCGAAGATCTTGCGACCCTCGACGCGCTGAACCGTCGCTTCGAAGCGCAGGTCGGTGTCGAGCGGCGTCGGCTTCCGATAGCGAATGGTGAGCGTGCCGGTCATACCGGGCTGCCCCGACGTCGACTGCACGAACCCGAGCACCTCGTCGAAGGCGGCGGCCACGAACCCGCCGTGCACGCAGCCGGGCGGGCCCTCGTACGCCGCGCCGAACCGGACGCGGCCGTGCACGGTCTTGCCCTCGACCTCGAGCACGATCGGCGGTGCGAGCGGATTCGAGAGGCCGATCATCGGGCTGTAGTCGAAGAACGCGGCGACGTCGCCGGCGTTCGCGCTCTCGCCGAAGCCGTACGGCAGCTGGCGGCGCCCGTGCGTCGCGAGTCGGGCGGCATAGCGCTCGAGACCGTCGGCGGCTTTCCGCAGCTCGTCCTCGGGCGCGTCGCTCGTCGTGAGCCGCTCGATCACCTCGCGCATCGCGTTCGCGAGCCGGCGGCGTTCGGCCCACGAACCGCTCACTTCCAAGCCCGCCGCCGACCAGAAAGAGAAGACGCGCTCGCGGGCTGTGCGGTCGTCGTCGGCCATGGCGGCGTGATGTAGCCGAGGCGCACGCCTGCCGCCACCGCGTGAGACGGTCAGATCACGCCGGCGTCTCGGTCGCCGTCGGGGTCGGCTCCTCCGTCGCCGTCGGCGTCTCCGTGGGCGTCTCGTTCGGCGTCGGCGTCTCGCTCGCGGTCGCGGTCGGAGTTTCCGTCGGCTGGGAGGTGGCGGTGGCCGTCGGGGTCTCGGTCGGCTCCGGCGTCGCGGTCGGAGTGGCCGTGGCGGTCGGGGCGACGGTCGCGGTCGGCGTCGCCGTCGCGACGCTCGTCGGCGTGGCGGTCACCGTCGCAGCGGTGGTCGGCGTGACGGTCGCGGTCGCGGCGTCCGTCGACGTGGGCGTCGCGGTCGCGTCACTCGTCGAGGTCGCGGTCGGGGTCGCGGGGCTCGTCGAGCTCGCGGTCGGCGTCGCGTCGTTCGTCGCCGTCGGCGTCGCGGTCGCGGCGTCGGTCGGGGTCGGCGTGCCGTCGGCGCTCGCCGTCGGCGTCGTCGTCGCGCTCGCGGCCGGGGTGGCGCTCGGCGTTGCGGCCGTGCTCGTCGGGCTCGACGTGGCGGTCGGCGTCGTCGTCGGCAGGGGCGTGCTCGTCGCGGTCGGCGTCGCGGTCGGCGTTACCTCGCCCGGAAGCGGGGTCTTCGTGCGCGTCGGCGTCGGCGTGCGCGTCCGGGTCGGCGTGCGCGTACGCGACGGCGTCGGGGTCGGCGTCGGCCGCGGGCAAAAGTCGCTGTGCAGGGTGTCGCCGGCGACGGCGAGGAGCTGCTCGGCGCGCGGCATCGCGATCTCGAACGCCTGCTCGACCCGACAGCGCGCGTTTCTGAGCGCGCACTCCTCGAACACCGGCAGGCTCACCGCCGGACCGACCGCGAGGCGCCCGCAGTCGGAATCGAGCGCCGCCAGGTTCGATCCTTCCGGCCCGCGCAGGACCGCGAACGGGACGACCCCCTCGTTGCACTTCTTCTCGATCGCGGATCGCAGCTTCCCGTCGTAGGCGCCGCGCTTCGCCTCTTCCTTGTCGCACTTCGTGGTGGCCTTCGGGATGCACCCGGCGTCGAACTGCTTCAGCTGCACGCACGCAAAGACGGCGTCGGCGCACGTCTTCAGGCTCTTGTACGTCGCGGCGGCGTACGTGGCCGTCGCGGCCGTCACGGCCTTGTGACAATTGACGACCGCCTTCGCGGTGATGGGATCGCCGACGTCGAGCTGCGCCGCGGCCGGCACGGCACACGACACCACGACGGCGACCGACGATGCGACGAGGAAACGAAAACCCATGGGCGAGGCTCACGCAGCCTATGAACGGGGGATATCCCGGTCAAGGCGATTTCTCGCGCCACCGCCGTCCGATCAGGGAAAGCAGACGAGCTTCAGCCGGTCGGCGTCCCGCTCGCCGTCGTAGAGCGTCGACTGCGACTTCAGCACCAGCGTGCCCGCCTTCGGGGCGCTGCCGCTGCGCTTCAGGTCGACCGGCACCGCGAGCACGTCCGAGCAGACGTCGGGAAACGCCGGGCCGACGATCGCGCCCGGCACGCCCGCGAACGCCTCCCGCACCGCCGCGAGCGCGGGGCGCGTCGCCGCTTTCTTCGCCGACGGCGTCCGGAGCTCCCAGCTGCGAAGTCGCGTCCCCGGCGTGCAGCCCGGCACATCCGTGTTGTTTCCACAGACGCGCACGTGGAACGTGCACGTGCCGGCCACGTCGTCGAAGTCGCAGGCCGCATCGCCGTCGCGGCACACCTGCACGGCGCTGATCGCGCCCGTCTTGTCGACGAGCGGCGCATTGCTCGGATTGTCGACGACCCACTCGATCTGACAGTCGGTCACGGGCGCACCACCGCCTGGGATCCGCTCGAGCCGGCATCCGGCCGCGCACCCGTCCCCGACCACGTCGTTCGCGTCGTCGCACTGCTCGCCGCATCGGACCTCGGCGATGCCGTCGCCGCAGACGAGACCGGGCTCCGGCACGCAGAGGTCGCTGCACCCGTCGCAGCTCGCGCGATTGCCGTCGTCGCAGCCCTCGCCGTCGTCGAGCACGCCGTCGCCGCAATGGGCGCGCCGGCAGTCGGTGCGACACGCGTTGGGCGTCACGTCGTCGTTGCCCGCGCCGTCGTCGCATTGCTCGTCGCAGTCGGTCGACACGACACCGTCGCCGCATTGCCATCCCGGCTCGACGTTGCAGTCGGCGTCACAGCCGTCGCACCCGACGCGATTGCCGTCGTCGCACGTTTCGAACCGGTCGACGACGCCGTCGCCGCAGCTCGGCAGGTCACAAGTCGTCCGACACGCGTCCGGCGTCGTGTCGCTGTTCGCCGGGCCGGCGTCGCAGCGCTCGCACGGGGCCGTCGCGACGCCGTCGCCGCAGGCCGTGTGGAAGGGCGGCGCGCAGAGCGATTGGACCTGCATCCGCAGGCTGTAGTTGCCCTCGCGCCACGCCTCGACGATGCGACCGTCAGGGCGCGCCGCGAGCTCGAGCGCGCTCATACGCTCGTCGGCGAGCTCGAACGGCGTCCGCAGCGCGCGGCCGTTCACGTCGTACGCGCGTCCGAGCGGCGCATCGACGGCGAACGCCGTCTGCCATGCGACGAAGAGCCGCCCGAACGCGTCGTACGCGCCGCGCGGCACGAAGAAGAGCGGATTCTCCATGACCTCGACGACGAACGCCGGACCGAGCGCGTTGCCGTTCGCGTCGAAGCGCCGCGCCCACACGCCGCCGGGTCGCGCGTGCGTCGGCTCCGTGCGGGCGCCGACGACGGCGAACCCGCCGAGCGGGCTCGCGACGAGGTCCCACATGGTGAACTCGTCGGTGACGTCGATGATGCCGCCGGTCGGCGCGCCGGCGGCGTCGAAGCGGTGCGCGCGCACGGGGACGCCTTCGTGCCAGGCCACGACGAAGCCGCCGTCGGAGAGCCGCGCCGTGAGCGGATACCCGCGCGTGCTCGGGTCGACGGGAACGAGCGCGGGAACCGCGTCGAGCGAGCTCCCCGCCGCATCGAACCGCCCGACGCGGATGCCGTTGGCGTCGCCCCACACGACGGCGAATCCGTACGAGGCACCGGCGGCGCCCGGGTTGTATCCGAAGGCGTTGGTCGCGAGGAACGGCTCGGTCGTCGGCAGGCCGCCCTGCGAGAGCAGGCGGCCGCCGATCCTGCTCCCGTAGCTGTGGGTCCAGAGCGTGATGAAGCCGCCGCGTGAGTCGGGAAACGGCGCCGGCAGGTAGGTGACGAGGTCGGGGGCGAGGAACAGCATCGCGCCGGTCTTCACGCCGGCGGCGGAAAAGTGCTGGGCGATGGATTGCTCCTTCGCGACGTCGCGCGTCCACCGGTTGGTGACGACCAGCACCGACGAGTCGCCGCCCGTCGCCATCCGGAAGTTGCCGAAGTGCTCCGCGCCGGTGCCGTCGAGCGCGAGGAACGGCGGCACGTCGACGATCTGCGCGCGCGCGGGCACGGTCGCGACCAGCAGCAGCACGACGATGACGAGGCGGTGGACGGCGGCGAGCATCGAGGTTCCCTCCGGTCGGCCCGAGCGATGGCGCTCAGGTCTAGATCGGTCGTCGTGCCCGCCTCAAGCGGAAAATCCACGCCGGCCGTCCGTGCATGCGCTCTGCTACTCGTCTCCGCGGACGTCGGCGGCGGCCGGCTCGAACGCGGCTTGCAGTGCCCAGTGTGGCTTGGATACATCCGCGGCGGCCGCATGGAGTCCACCCGCTGAACGCCTACCTCCGCGGCGCCGCCGCGACCCTCGTGATCGGCCTCGCCGGCGCCTGGAACGGCCCCGCCGTCTGGGTGCTGGCCGTGACCACCGGGCTCTCCTTCTTCGATCTCGGGCGCCGCGATCACGGCGAGCGCCGCGACGCGACGAACGGCGGCGCGATGGCCGACGCGACGTTCGCGCCCGACTCGTTCGCGGGCGGGATGCAGCTCTCCTATCTCGCGATCCTGGCGCTCGGCGCCTGGGACCACCGCGCGCCCGATCTGGCGTGGCGGACGCCCGCTTTCCAGCACATTGGGATCCTAAGCTTAGAATTCCACGTGGACAAGTTGTCGCG